>Ga0136846_1237224_pt1 | contig 12562 bp, 8 predicted proteins | sample HopSoiMetagenom2_FD_96841 | JGI IMG/M metagenome (GOLD analysis project Ga0136846, IMG submission 96841) | Grasslands soil microbial communities from Hopland, California, USA - 2 Assembly 2016 (version 4) | ecosystem: Environmental > Terrestrial > Soil > Grasslands | place: USA: Hopland...
GCGATCCCCCGTCCGTCGCGCGCCATCGCGGTCAGGACGCCGGCCAGATGCGAAGCAAAGATCGGCTGCGACGGCGGTTCGCGCCCGGCGGCGGCCCAGGCGCTAGCCAGGATCCGGCCCATCCCGGAGTCCGCCGTGAAACACAGCTGTGGCGCCACCATGAGGTCGCCGTCGCCGACCACCCCGGGTGCCGCCACGGGCAGCAACACGTCCTCGCCCAGCCGCACGGACCGGAAATCGGGGCCCAGCCGCGTCGCCGCGGCCTCGTGATGATGGCACAGCAGGAACTGCGCCCGGCCCTCCACCATCAGTCGCTCGCAGGCAACCATGTTGTCGGCGGTCAACTCGACGGTCGCGCTCATCGGCGCCACTCCTTCCAGGCGCCTCAGCCACGCCGGGAAGAAGGTCAGCGAAAGGACGTGGGTGGACGCGAAGCGCAACGTTTCCGACGATGCCTTGGCAACGGCACGCGCCTCCTCGCGCCCGAGTTGCAGGCGTCGCAAGGTTTCCTCGGCGACCAGGCGGAAGCGCTCGCCCGCGGGGGTCAGGCGGATGGTATGCGTGCTGCGGTCGATCAGCGTCGCCCCGACCCAATCCTCGAGCGACCGGATACGTCGACTGAAGCTCGGCTGGCTGACGGCCCGCTTCTCCGCCGCACGCGAGAATCCGCCGCTGTCGAGCAGCGCGAGAAAATCTTCCAGCCAGTCCGCATCCATGCGCCAAAGCCTGCCCCCCACTCCGGGCGACCGCAAGTGCAAAGGCGCCGGATCGGGCCACCGGCGATGTCGCGGATGAAATCATGCGAACACTGAATTGGATGGTGATGTGGGCCGCTGCTAGGCGGATCATCAGGGCCTGGTTGGGGCCAGGCGGGACGAGGAATCTATGGCCAACACGTTCGACCCGATTACGCTCGAGATCCTGTGGAGCCGGCTCGTCGCCGTCGCCGATGAATCGGCGACCACCCTTCTGCGGACCGCATTCTCGCCCATCATCCGCGAGTCCAACGACTTCGCCACCTGCCTGATGAACGTCCGCGGCGAGACGCTCGCCGAATGCAGCGGCGGCATTCCCACTTTCGCCGGCCTGCTGGGCCGGACGGCGCGGCACTTCCTGACCCGCTTCCCGCTCGAAACATGGCAGGAAGGCGATTGCGTCATCACCAACAATCCGTGGATCGGGACCGGCCACCTCCCGGATATCGCGATGATCGCGCCCGTCTTCCACAACGGACAACTGGTGGGGTTTTCCGGCACCGCTGCCCACACGCCGGACATCGGCGGCAGCCTGGGCGCGGAAAACCGCGAGCTGTTCGAGGAAGGCGTGTGCATCCCGCCAATCCACCTCTACCGCGCCGGCGAGCGCAGCGAGGACATGCTCCAGCTCTTCCTCAACAATGTGCGCTTGCCCGATCTCGTTCTCGGCGATCTCGAGGCCCAGGTGACGGCCAACGAAGTGTGCCGCCGGCGCGCGAGCGCCTTCCTGACCGACACCGGGCTCGACGACCTGGTCGACCTGTCGGCCGCGATCCAGGCGATGTCCGAACGGTCGATGCGGAGCGCGATCCGCGCGCTTCCCGACGGCGGGTACCGCTCGGCGATCGACCTCGACGGATTTGACGAGCATCCCACCCATATCGAATGCGCGATCACCATCGCCGACGACGAGATGACGGTCGATTACGCCGGCAGTTCGCAGCAGAACCAGCGCGCTACCAACTGCACGATGAACTACACCCAGGCCTATTCGATCTACCCGATCAAGTGCGTCCTGGATCCGTTCACGCGACGCAATGAGGGCTCGTACCGGCCGATCACGGTCACCGCGCCGGAAGGCACGATCATCAACGCCAGATATCCGGCCGCCGTCGCGGCCCGGCATTTGTCGGGCCATGTCCTGTCATGCGCCATCTACCAGGCGCTCGCCGAGGTGGTGCCCGACAAGATCATCGCCGACAGTGGCGGCGCTCCGGCGATGCGCGCGCGGCTTGGCGGCGTCGACGACAATGGCGACCGCTTCTCCGTCGTGCTGTTTGCCAGTGCCGGCATGGGCGCCTCGCCGATTGGCGACGGGCTGTCGACCACGGCCTTCCCGACCAATTCGGGCGCTGGCAGCCTGGAAGTGCTCGAAGCAGGATCCCCCCTGCTCTTTCGCCGCAAGGAGTTCAGGCCGGATTCTGGCGGCGCCGGCCGGCTGCGGGGCGGACTGGGTCAGGTCATCGAGATCGAGAATACCGCCGCCAACCCAGTTCAGGTCACGATCGTCGGCGATCGCGAGAAGAATCCCGCGCTGGGCGTCCTCGGCGGCAGCGCCGGCGCCTGCGCCTCGGCATCGGTCGAAGGCGTCGGTCCGGTGCGACTGAAATCGCGCAGCATGATGAAGACCGGCGCCGCGGTGACCTTCAACTTCGCCGGCGGCGGCGGCTATGGCGACCCGGCCGAGCGCGATGCCGCCGCGATCGAGCGGGACATCCTGCTCGGCTTCATCAGCGAGGACGCCGCCACGCGCGACTATCCCTCGGCGACCGGAGCGTGAGCGTGGGAAAGACGGCCAGGATCGGCGTCGATATCGGCGGGACCTTCACCGATTTCGTGCTTCATGACGAAACGCGCGGCATCACACGAACGGGCAAGCGCCTGACGACGCCGGACGATCCGAGCCGAGCGATCATCGAGGGCGTGGTGCGGCTGCTCGAGGAGACCGGAACCAGCGCCGGACAGATCCACAGCATCGTCCATGGTACGACGTTGATTACCAACACGGTGCTCGAACGCACCGGCGCCAAGGTCGGCCTGATCACCACCCAGGGCTTTGCCGATACGCTCGAGATGGGACGCGAGACCCGCTACGACGTCGACGACCTGTTCCAGGAGCCCGCGCCGGTGATCGTGCCGCGCAACCTGCGCCGCGGCGTGGGCGGGCGCATTACCGCGACCGGCGACGAGCGCGAACCGCTCGATGAGGATGGGTTGATCCGGGAGGTCACCGATCTGGTCGCCGTGCGGGGAATCGAGGCGCTGGCGATCTCCTTCATGAACTCCTACCGCAACGCCGCGCACGAACGCCGCGCGCGCGACGTGGTCAAATCCGCGTTCCCCGACCTGCTGGTGACGATATCGTCCGCCGTCGCGCCGGAAATCCGGGAATATGAGCGGACCAATACCGCTTGCGTGAATGCCTATGTGCAGCCCCGCGTGCATGGTTATCTCGACCGACTGACCGGCGAATTGGCCCGATTGGGCTTTGACGGCGACCTGTCGATCATGCTGTCGAGCGGCGGACTGTCGACGATCGAGGAGGCCAAGAGCTTTCCCGTACGCTTGATCGAGTCAGGCCCGGCGGCCGGCGCGATGGCGGCGGCCTATATCGCGCGCCAGATCGGCGAGGAGCATCTGATCTCCTTCGACATGGGCGGCACGACCGCCAAGATGTGCCTGATCGAGCACGGCGAACCGCATGTGAAGCATGATTTCGAAGCGGGCCGCCTGGCACGGTTCAAGCCGGGATCGGGTCTGCCGCTCAAGGTGACTGTCATCGACATGATCGAGATAAGCGGCGGCGGCGGATCGATCGCCTCGGTCGACGCGCTCGGGCTGATGAAGGTCGGTCCGCGCAGCGCAAGCTCGGTCCCGGGTCCCGTCTGCTATGGCCGCGGTGGCACGGAGCCGACGGTCACCGATGCCGACCTGCTGCTCGGCTATCTCAATCCCGACTATTTCCTTGGCGGCGAGATGGAACTGGGCCTGGAACCTGTGCGCGAAGCGGTGATGCGCAGGCTAGCGGCCCCGCTCGACATCGACAACGAAACGGCCGCGCGCGGCATCCAGGAAATCGTCAATGAAAGCATGGCGGCCGCCACGCGTATGCACCTGGCGGAGAAGGGCAAGGATCCGCGCGCTTATTCGATGCTCGCGTTCGGCGGGGCCGGTCCAGTGCACGCTTATGGCCTGGCCAAGCTGCTCAAGGTGCGGCGGCTGATCGTCCCGATGGGGGCGGGCGTCATCTCCGCCTTCGGTTTCCTGGTAGCGGCTCCCTCGACCGACAGTGCGCGCGGCTATTTCGCGCGCCTCGACCGGGTGGACTGGGATCAGGTCAATGCGCTGTTTGCCGAGATGGAAGACGATGCGCGCGCGATGCTCGCCAGCACCGGATCGGGCATCGAAGACATCCGGTTCCAATGGCACGCCGACATGCGGTATCACGGACAAGGCTTCGAGATCACCGTTCCCCTGCCCGCCGGCCCACTTGGGCCGCACAGCGCGCCGGAGGTGCGTGATGCGTTCGACCGCACCTATCGCGAGCTGTTCGACCGGGTCGTGAAGAACGTGCCTGTCGAGGCGGTCAATTGGCGGCTGACCGCCTCGCTTGCCGCACAGGAGATCAGCCTGGCTCACGAGCCGCTGGACAGTCCTGCCGAAAGGCCGGCGCGCGAGGTGCACTTCCCCGGAGCGGGACGCCTCGCGACCAAGGTATATGATCGCTACGCGTTGAAGCCGGGGACGCGCATTACAGGGCCAGCCGTGTTCGAGGAGCGCGAGTCCAGCTTCAACATCGGCCCCGACGCCAGCGCGACCGTCGACGAATTCGCCAATCTGATCGTCGAGATCGACTATCCCCCTGCCTGATCACTGGAGACATGCATGACAACCGCCGGCCGCCGCGTCGTCGTCACCCAACGCTTTTTCGATCAGGCGACGATCGACTATCTCGAAGGTGCGGGATGCGAGGTCGTGCAGGCCGATCTGCCGCCCGGCCAGGCTGACGGCAATCTCGGTCACGACGACCTGATAACGCACCTCCAGGGGGCTGCCGGCTGGATCGTCGGCCACGCCCATGTGACGCGGGAGCTCCTCGCCGCCTTGCCTGACCTCAGGATCATTTCAAGGCGGGGTGTCGGCTATGATCGCGTCGACCTCGCGGCCGTGCGCGACTTTGGCAAGGTGGCTTGCATCGCGGTAGGCGGAAACCATGAATCCGTCGCGGATCACACGATCGCGCTGATGCTCGCGGTCGGCCATCGCTTTCGCGAGACCCAGGCGAGGATGATCAACGGCGACTGGTCGATCCTGCTGGGAACGGATCTCTATCGCAAGACGGTCGGTGTGATCGGCCTGGGCCGCATCGGCAAGAGCCTGGTCCAGCGGCTGAACGGGTTCGAGGCGAACGTGCTCGCCCTCAGCGGGGCGCCGGACGAAGACTATGCTGCGCGCAGCGGCATCACCTATGTCACGCTCGACGAACTGTTGGTCCGCAGCGACTATGTGACGATCCATGCGCCGCTGACGCCGGAGACGCGCTTCATCATCGACCGCGCCGCTTTGGCAAGGATGAAGCCGAGTGCCTTCCTCATCAACGCCGCACGCGGTGGTCTGGTCGACGATGCGGCGTTGCTGGAAGCATTGCAATCGAACGCCATTGCCGGTGCCGGGCTGGACGTCTTTCTCAGCGAGTCGGAACCGGCATTGAAGCCGGCCACTCAGGCGCTGCTCGAGTTGCCCAATGTGGTCGCTACGCCCCACGCGGCAGCGTCGTCGCGCGAAGGCCTGGACCGTACCAACATGGTCGCCGCCCGATGCGTCGTCGCGGTGCTGGACGGCGGTGATCCACCCGCCGAGTGCGTGGTGGCGGACGGACGGCACGGCTGAGCGGCCGATCGGCATAAAACGATAGGATTACGGCATTGGCCGCGCGCTGCCGAAACTGCCAATCCTGCGACGCGCGCCGGACGCGCGAACGGGGAGTGCGATCTTGGAGTTAGCGCGGGCAGTCACCGCACAAGCGGACAGCGCCTGGGGCCCCGGCTCTGCCAAGCGCCTGCTGATGGCTATGCTCTCGGCGGCGGTCGACAGCGCGCTCCCAGGGCGATGCGTTCCGGCGAACCTGCCCTCCCCGCCCCGCGGCAGGACGATCGTCGTCGGGGCAGGAAAAGCGGCAGCGGCCATGGCGCAGGCGGTGGAAGACCATTGGCCGACGCCGGTCTACGGTGTCGTCGTCACCCGGTACGGACATACAACGCCTTGCCGATCGATCTCCGTACTGGAAGCGGGGCACCCGATACCGGACCAGGCGGGTGTCGAGGCTGCGCGAACCCTTCTCGATACCGTTTCCGGTCTCGGCCCCGACGATCTCGTCCTTTGTCTGATATCGGGTGGCGGGTCGGCGCTGCTTCCGGCCTTGCCGCCCGGTGTATCGCTTGACGACGAACGCGCGCTCGCCCGCGCGCTGATCAATAGCGGCGCATCGATCAGCGAGATGAATTGCGTGCGCAAGCACGTTTCCCTGATCAAAGGGGGCCAGCTCGCCGCCGCGGCCGCCCCCGCGCGCGTGGTTACCCTGGTGATTTCGGACGTTCCCGGCGATGATCCTTCGACCATCGCCTCCGGACCGACCGTGCCCGATCCGACGACCCGGCACGATGCGCTCGCCATCATCGAGAGGCGCGGGATCGCCGTTCCCCCCAGCATTCTCGCATGGCTCGGCTCCGCCGCCAGCGAAACGCCCAAGCCGCAACCAGGCTCGGAGCCCGATTGCCGACTGATCGCGACGCCGCAGCTGGCGCTGGAAGCGGCAGCCACGGTGGCGCGCGAGGCCGGGTTCCAGCCGCTCATCCTGGGCAACGCGATCGAGGGTGAGGCGCGCGACGTCGGGCTCGTGCATGCCGCCATCGCGCGACAGGTCCTCGACCACGCCCAGCCTGCGAAGGCGCCGTGCGTCATCCTGTCCGGCGGCGAGACGACCGTGACGGTCCGCGGTACCGGTCGCGGCGGGCGAAATGTCGAGTTTTTGCTCAGCCTGCTGATCGGCCTTGGCGAGCACGAGGAGATAGCGGCGATCGCGGCAGATACCGACGGCATCGACGGCACCGAGGACAATGCGGGCGCGATCATCAGCCACGGCACGCTGGACCGTGCCCGCCAATTAGGGTTGAGCGCCAAGGACTTTCTGATGCGCAACGACGCATACAGCTTCTTTCGTGCCACCGGCGACCTGGTGACGACCGGCGCCACGCTGACGAACGTCAATGATTTTCGCGCGATCCTGATCGGCGCGCCACTTTCCCTGGAGCCAGAAGCCCGATGAGCAAGGCCAATGTTCACCGCATCGCAGTCATCCCCGGTGACGGGATCGGAAAGGAGGTCGTGCCGGAGGGTCTGCGGGTGCTCGAGGCGGTATCGGCGAAATATGGCTGCGGATTCGAGTTCGACGAGTTCGGCTTCGCCAGTTGCGACCATTATCTCCAACACGGCGTGATGATGCCGGCGGACTGGAAGGAAAAGATCGGCGGTCACGACGCGATCTTCTTCGGGGCTGTCGGCTGGCCGGACACCGTACCCGATCACGTCTCGCTCTGGGGATCGCTGATCCAGTTCCGGCGCGAGTTCGATCAATATGTGAACCTGCGCCCGGTCAAGCTGATGCCAGGCGTGCCGAGCCCGCTGGCGGGGCGCGTCCCGGGTGATATCGACTTCTACGTTGTCCGCGAAAATACCGAGGGAGAATATTCGTCGATCGGCGGACGAATCTTCCCCGATTCCGAGCGCGAGGTGGTCGTCCAGGAGACGGTCATGACGCGCATCGGCGTCGACCGGATTCTCAAGTTCGCATTCGAGCTCGCGCAGCGTCGCGAGAAGAAGCATCTGACCTCGGCGACCAAGTCGAACGGCATCTCGATCACGATGCCTTATTGGGACGAGCGGGTCGAAGCGATGAGCAAAGCGTTCCCCGGAGTACGATGGGACAAGTATCACATCGACATTCTGACGGCCCATTTCGTCCAACACCCGGACTGGTTCGACGTAGTTGTCGCATCCAACCTGTTCGGGGACATCCTCTCCGATCTCGGACCCGCCTGTACGGGAACGATCGGCATTGCTCCCGCCGGCAACATCAATCCTGAGCGGCGCTTCCCGTCACTCTTCGAGCCGGTCCACGGCTCGGCGCCCGATATAGCCGGCCAAGGGATCGCCAATCCGATCGGGCAGATCTGGTCGGCGTCGCTGATGCTCGACCATCTCGGGGAACCGGACGCTGCGGCCGCCGTGCTGCACGCGATCGAGGACGTCCTTGCCGAACCGAAATTCAGGACGCGCGATCTCGGTGGCACGGCGACAACACGGGAATGCGGTCAAGCGGTGGTGGATGCGCTGGGCTGACGGTAAAGCAGCCTCGAAGGTATGACAGGCTGCTGGCCGCGCGCCAACACCGGCACGCCTGTCGCGCGGCCGAGGCTTCAGTCTAGGTCCGGCTTCCCGAGCGAGTCCTTGATGTCATTATGGAACTGCCAGTTGCCTTCGGTCCACTTCACGCCCTGAATCGATTCCACGATCTTCCAGCCGTCCTCGGCTCGAACGAACCGAAGGTCATACGTTCCGACGAGCGACTGATATGGACTTCCATTCGCCGCCCGATAGAAGTGACTGGCGTGCATGAGGACGTGGCAGGAAGCGGTGTCCCCGTTGATGACGATGCTCTGCGGAATCATGATGTGTTCGTCGCCATCAAGCTGGCTGTGGAACTGCCTGGCGAGCTCGCACCATTTATCGGCCGAGACCCGCATCCGGCCCATCCCGATGGTCGGGCTGTGGTCGACTTCTATCTCCTCGCCATAGCAGGTTCTGAGCAGGTCGAAGTCATGCGTATCGGTGCCCTGCCCGTAACGTTGCACCAGGTCGGTTATAGCGATGTAATCCAGAAGGTAGTTTACCTTCTCTTCGACGCTGGCGCTGCGCACGCTCAAGAGCTGATCGGCTGTTGTGCTGAACATAGGGGATATCCTTACTGCAAAGATGAAGTGGCCAACCGGCGTAGAGTCGGCTAACCGGAGGCTTCCTCCGTAAAGTCATATGCGGAGGCATCCTCCGTTTATCAAGAGGTCAGACGTGCAGCAGGAGATTCGCCGTGGACAGGTGCGCCAGCCGCGCTCGGATGGTGAGCGTAATAGATCTACACTGATCGATGCGGCCAAACGCCGTTTCGCAGAGCAAGGGGCAAGCGTTGCCCTGGAGCAGATCGCGCGCGATGCCGGCGTCGGGATCGGTACGCTATATCGCCACTTCCCGACCCGCGATGCGCTGGTCGAAGCCGTATATCGGCAGGAAGTCGATGCGCTCGTCAACGCGGCATCCGAGTTGGCGGAGAACGCAACGCCGGTCGACGCGCTACGCACATGGCTTATTCTGTTCATCGACTTTCTGGAGACGAAGCAGGGAATCGGAAGCGTTCTGGACACGCTGATCGGAGGCTCGGAGCCGCTTTACAGCGGCACGCCCGCCCAGCTCTCGCCGCCCATCGACCGGCTCGTCGAGCGAGCGAATACCAGTGGAGGGATCAGATTGGACATTACGCCGCTCGATCTGCTCCGCGCCATAGCGGGAGTCGCCACGATCAGACCGGGAGCGGGCTGGCGGGATCAAGCGATAGGACTGGTCGATCTGGTACTGGGAGGGGCGCGGGAGGCGCGCTGACGGCGCATATCCGATGCCACCGGCCTATTTCTCGGAACCTCCCCTATTCCTCGGAACATCCCCATTTCTTGGAATAGGCAAGCGCTTCCCGACGCTTATTCATCGCGGGCGTGACACGCTCGCCGCGAACGAAGGCGGGCTGTGAATTGGGGAACGGAATGATCGATATCCATTTGCTGCGCTATGCCCTGGCGGCCGCGGACACGGGCAGCTTCCGCCAGGCCGCGAACCAGTTTCGCATCAAGCAGTCCACGCTCAGCAAGCATATCCTCTATCTCGAGCAGCGCCTTGGGCTCTCGATCTTCGCAAGGTCGACGCGTGGGGTCGTGCCGACAGAGCCCGGCATCTCCTTTCTCGAGCGAGCGCGCATGATCGTCGACGAGGTGGAAGCGCTCGGCCGCGACACGTCGAACATTGCCAGGGGCCAGCGCGACACGCTCAGGATCGGGCTCGGCTATCCGTTGGCCACAAGCGAACTCAGCCCGGCGCTGCGATCCTATACCAAAGCCTATCCGGAACGACCGATCGAGGCGACCGAACAATCGCGCGGGATGTTGCTGCGCGGTCTGTCGACCGGCCGCATCGATGTCGCCGTCTTCCCCGGACTGTCGCCGACACCCGATATCCGCTCATTCAGTTTCTGGAGCGAGCAGATATCGGTCGCGATCGCCGCCGATCACCCGCTGGCAGCGCAGGATCGCGTCTACTGGACAGACCTGCGGACATGCACGTTCCTGGTGACGGCAGCGGATCCCGGGCCCGATATCGCTCAGATGATCCGGGCTCGGCTGTCGGCGCCCGGCCACGAGCCCCGGCTCGAGACGCAGGCAGTCGGTCCCGAGAGCCTTTTTCCGCTGGTATCGGGCAATCGCGTTGCGGTCACCTTCGGCACGCGTCAGCGATCGGTAGCCGGAGACGCTACGATCTTCCGCTCGCCACATGACGCCTTCGGACCGACGCGGCTCGAGCAGAGCGTTCACTGGCGTCCCGGCAACCGCAGCCCAGCGCTCGCGACTTTCCTCGGTCATCTCGCGCAGAGATTCGGATGCGCGCCACACGAAACGAGGTGCGAAGCATCATCGGATCAAGCTGTTGCAGGTCGATGATGAGAAACGATCGAAGGGCCGCCACGCATCAAGGGAAATGTCGTGGCGGCCCTTCCCGCTAGCCGGCCGGATCCGGGGGGCATCGGATCGGCCGGTGCGGATCGGCGATCAGCGAGCGGCCGCGATCGCGTTGGTCGCGATGTTTCCGACCGCGGTCGCGGCGAGCTGATTACCCGCGAGCGTCAGCGCGCTTGAGGCGAGCGCGCCGGTGCGCAGGCCGGCGTTCGAGCCGATCACGGAGGCGGTGACTGGAGCGTTGTTGGACTGGATGTTGACCAGCATCGCCGGCGCAGCGCCGCCAGGGTCGCCGACCTTGAGCTTGTTGGTCGCGGCATTGCCATAGGCGCTCGCCACTGCACTGTTCCCGGTCACGCCCAGCGTCGACGACGAGACCGACCCCGAGGCGTTCAGCGGCATGCCGAAGGTCGCGATCGCGCGCGCGGTGATCGCCCCGTAATTGCTCTGTCCGTTGACGAGCAGCGCCGGCGCGCTGACGTCCGTCTCGAACGACCTGGAGTCCACCATCGCCTCGATGCCAGCGCCCTGGCCGCCAATCGTCGAAACGGCCACCTCATTATCGGCGCTGTTGCCGCGCCCCACCGCCTGGCTCAGATTGCCGTGGACCGCGATCGTGGAGGCATCGACGGTCGGCGCCCCGACACCGGTCTGGCCCGGCGCGGTTTCCATAACGCTGTTGGCCGCCACCGCCGCGGCATTCATCTGGCTGCTGGCCAATCCCGCACCAATGTCCGTCCCGGCCGCGCCGCCGACCGATACCAAATTGACCGCGTGATTGGCGGACGCATCAGCGACAACATTGTTATCCGCGAGGTCGAGGCGGGAATCCACCATCCCGTCGCCAATATTGCCTTCGAGGAAAGTCGTCCGCGCGGTCGCCGCGACGTTTCCGCCGGCGAACTGCTCGTTAGCGAGGACATGGTCGCCACTGATCGTGGCGGTGCCGAGAGTGCCGACCTCGGCGCGCGCCGGGCCACCCGACACGGCGCCTGACTGTGCTGCCGATACGGTGAGACCATTGTCGGCATCGTTGATCGCCGCCAACGCCTGGTTGGTGTTGGCGGTCATCGACAAGGACGAGTTGCCGAGACCCGAGCGGGCGGCAACCTGCATGTCGGACGTGGCGGCGACTGTCCCATCACCGAACTGCGAAGATGCGAGCGCCGAGCCTGCGGCCGGCATCGTCGCGGCGGTGAGCGAAACGCGGTCGCGAACGGTATTGCCGACCGAGGTGGCCGTCTGGCTGTTCCCGCTGACGTTGAGCGCGGAGGAGTCGATCGGACCGTCTCCGCCGACCCCGAACGCGCCGACGATCGTGGTGGCAAGGCCCGATGGCGCGCCGCCGGCCGCGACCGGCTGTCCGAACTTCTGGTAGTTCGACAGCCCTATGTCCGCAGCCGCGCCATAGCCCTGCCCGAGCGAGCCCGCGATGGCATCACCAGCTCCGCCACCGTCGCCGAACGTGGCTGCGGATACGGCCAGACTGTTGCTCGCAGTGTTGCCGATGGCCGAGCCGGTCAGGCCGTTGCCGGTGACGCGCACGGCCGAGCCGGTGACGCTGCCCGTGGGCGTGATCGTCACGCCGGCACGATTGGTGAAGTCGCCGATATTGCCGCGCAACTGGCCGTCCATCGTCTGGCTGTTGGTGACGCCGACGCTTGAGCGGAAGGCGCTACCGTCGATCGCCGCGCCATTGGCCGCGCTATTGGCGGTGGCCACCGAGGCCGCTGTATTGGCGTCGGCGCTGATCGTCGACCCGTCGACCATACCGTCGACATCCACGCCGATTTTGTTGGCGGTCATCGTGGCGATCACGCTCGCGCCGTTTACCGCCTGGACGTTCTGGACGCTGAACGCGGCGTCCGTGCCGGCCTTGCCATCGGACCCCGTCATAGCTGTGCCCCGGACATTGCGGCCGGAGCCGGCCGCCTCGTCCGTATCGATCGTCGTGGCGCGAACCGTTAGCAGATTCCC
>Ga0136846_1234882_pt1 | contig 12560 bp, 14 predicted proteins | sample HopSoiMetagenom2_FD_96841 | JGI IMG/M metagenome (GOLD analysis project Ga0136846, IMG submission 96841) | Grasslands soil microbial communities from Hopland, California, USA - 2 Assembly 2016 (version 4) | ecosystem: Environmental > Terrestrial > Soil > Grasslands | place: USA: Hopland...
AGCACCGGCGAGACCTCGACCTACAGCTATGACCTGGCCGGCAACCGCATCCAGGTGGTGCGGGTCGGCGACACCATTCCCAACCCCAACTTCCAGAACGGTCAGGCCGGCTGGCAGATGGCCACCAGCTATGCCGGGCCGGTCAACTGGGGCGACAATCTCAACGCCGACTGGTCGGGCAGCGGCAACGACGTGCTGTTCTCGACCATGGGCGGGACGCCGCCGGTCGGGGCCCTGGTCGACGTGCGCACCGACTGGATGGCGGCCCAGGCCGGCGTCACCTACCAGACCGCCGTCCCGGCCGCCCAGCATCGCGGCCAGGCCGAGGTGTGGGTCGAGTTCTACGACGCCAACAAGAGCACGATCAGCGCCTTCAAGATGGCCGGCGCGGCTCGCGAAGGCGGGGCCTATCATGGCGACCTGGCCAATTTCGACACCATTTCGGGCTACGCCCTGGCCCCGCCCGGCGCCGCCTTCCGCCGGATCAACCTGCGTCTGGCGGCCACGGGGGGCAACGACCCCTACGGCTTCTTCACCCGTCCGATCTCGCGGTCGGTGTCCAGCAACGTCCAGAACATCTTCAATCCCCGCTTCCTCAGCGGCCAGTCGGGCTGGCAGATGGCCACCAGCCATACCGGGGCGGTCAACTGGGGCGACAATCTCAACGCCGACTGGTCGGGCAGCGGCAACGACGTGCTGTATTCGACCATGGCCGGGACCCCGGCCGTCGGCGCCCTGCTCGACATCCGCTCCGACTGGATGGCGTCGTCGGCCGGCGTCGCCTACGAGACCTCGGTCCAGGCGGCCCAGCACCGGGGGACCATCGAGGTCTGGGTCGAGTTCTATGACGCCGGCAAGAACACGATCAGCACGGCCAAGATGGCCGGCGCGGCGCGCGAGGGCGGCGGGTGGCATGGCGACCTGGCCAATTTCAACCAGGTCGGCGGCTTCGCCACGGCGCCGCCCGGAACCGCCTGGCGGCGGGTCAATCTACGGCTGGCGGCCAATGGCGGCGGCGATCCCTACGCGTTCTTCACCCGGCCGATTTCCCGCGCCGCCGCGCCCGGCCAGCAGACGCTGACGAGCTGGGCGGCGCTCTATCCTTGATGGGGGCGACCCTGTTCCTCGCCACCGAGTAAAGGCCAATAATTTCAAGGATGCGAAGTCGCCGCCCCGGCCGAATTCCTGATCGCCGGCTGCCGGCGTAAGTACTTCACCGGATTTACAGAATATCGTCCTAATTTTTACGTTTCGGCGGGAAAAATTCATCGATTAAGCTTTGCCGAATCTTGCTATAATTTTGGCTTCAATCAAGCCCCCTTTTGAGGGATGAAGCGGGATGATCAGATCATGAAGTTCCGAGCAATGTTGTGCGCTCTGGTTTTGACGTTTGGCGCCAGCAAGGCGTTCGCGTTTACGGAATGTTCGCAAAAGGTGACGCGGATCTGGACGGACGCAGGCAGCGCAAGTTCAGTCTGGATTTTCCTCGATAGCGGCGTTGTCGCGGTGGTCGGCCCGACCGACCCCAACAAGCAATCGCTGCTGGCGGTCGCCCTAACCGCCATGACCACCAGCCGAACGGTCACGGCCCGGTTTTCCACCGACGGCGTGTCCTGCACCGCTGCGGTGGCGCGCACGGATTTTGCCGGCATGTACCTGAACTGACAGGGGCCACGCGCCTGCCGGGAGCGACATCTCGCCGGGGGCAACAATGAAGCCTCACCCTGAACCGGGAGAGCGGAAGGCTCCGCCGAGGGCTGGCGTGACCCTTTTTATGCGGTGTTTGGCGACGCCCTTGGGTTGCGCCATGGGATATTATCCAAGATTATAGTGCAGCTTTGGCGGGTAACGCTGAGATTTTCACTGAAGGGGGCGGTCATGAAGAATAGGTTTGTTGCTCTGGCTGGAACGGCCATGGTGATGGCGGCGGCTGCGGTTCCCGCCCATGCGTCGGACGCCCAGCTCGGCCGTATCGTGCACGTCTTGGGAATGTCGAACGGGGCCGTGCTGTTCAGCACCGATGGTTCGAGGAGCGCCCGTCCTTCCTGCTCGGGCCCTGGCTTGGATGCCCGTTGGGCGATCAACGCCAGCACGCTGGTCGGCCAGTCGCAGCTGTCAGCTTTCATGACCGCCTATACGCTCAAGAAGCGCATCTTCATTCATGGAGCCGGGACCTGCTCGATTTGGGGCGATACCGAAACCGTGGATTACTTCGAGATAGAGGATTGAAATATCGGAGGCGAAGGGCGCCCGGATCCAATGCCGACGACATTCGCCGTATCCAATTCTGCCGGTGGCGTCGGCGGTCGAGGCCTTTCGAAGAATCTACACGGCCAAGTGGAAAACCGTGGCGCCGCCAACGGTTTCGCTTAAGCTTGGCGGCTAGGACAGCAAACGGAAACATACGATGGCGCGCAGCAGACTTCTCATCGCCCTAGCCGTGTTTGGCGCGTTGGCGTCGCCGGCCTTGGCCACGGCGGCTGAAACCCAGACCTACACCTACGATGCGCTTGGCCGGCTGACGAAGGTGGAAACGACCGGCGGGCGCGTCACCCAATATACTTACGACGCCGCCAACAACCGCACCCAGGTCACCTCGACGGGCGGGTCATCGGGCAAGGTTGTCGTCCTGCCGCTGCTGGGCGGTCTCGTCCTGCCCTTGCCCTAACGCCTCGCGGTTGCGACCCGCTGGCCGCGGCAAAATCGATGCCGTTTCGGTGAAGCTGCGTCGACACCCCCGCGGCTTGGCGTTCGTCGGCTTCCTAGAGGCGCCGTTCCGGAAAAACCACACGCCAAGATCCGCCGCCAAGACCGGCATAGGGCGCACAGGCCTGCACGGCCCTGAGGGCGGCGCGCTCGGCCAGCAGGGCCAGGGCGTCCGCGGGAGCTCCGCGCTGTCGAATCGCCTGGGGCGTCGCCACCAGGCCGCCGTCGCCGCGGATTTCGATGCTCAACGTCGCCTCCCGCGGCGCGGCCGGCCGCCAGCACGGCGCCACTCTCTGCCAGAGATCGCCCGACGGCGTCGCGGGGCGAGTTCCGACGCTGGGCAGGGAGGCGGCGGCGTAGAGATCGACGCCCTCGGCGGCTTCACCCTGGCCCAATCCTGGATCGGCGCGGCTGGAACCCGAAGCGGCCGAGACGGCCGACGCCGCTGTCGGTCGCGAAGCCCCGCCCGCGTCCAAGGCCGCGAGCGCCGGTGTTGCGGTCAGGCTGTCGAGGCGATCGCCCGATGAATCTGCGGCGTCGCGCGGCGCCTCGGGAAGAGCGGACTCGGGCAGCGCAGGGGAGGGCGGGGCGTTCGATGCGGATTTAGCCGGCTCGCTGGATTGGGCGTTGACCAGAGTCACGCCGACCACCGTCGGCGTGATCAGCATTTCGGGGGCGCGCCCGGCCAGCAACAGCAGGACCAGAAGGATCGCGGCGTGCCCGCCCAAGGCGGTGATCGCCGCCAGGCTGCTGATCCGGCTGTCGTCAGCAGGCGATGATGGTTCTGGCATTAGTCGAGCGTTTGGCGGCTGGCGGGAAATGAGAAGAGCATGGACGGTAACGGTCGGCGCAGTATTCGTCCACTTCGCGTCTGAAGGTTGAATTGCACCTGTTCAGCGGCCGGTCCAATGTGATATCGAATTGTCCGAAAGCTGCGGCTTTCGGGGTGTGCGCGTCGGGGCGCGAAGTGGGGCGATCATGCGTCAGGAGCCAGGTCCCGACTCGGGTCAGGGCGGCTTTGCGGCCGTCGACGCGCTGGTGGCCGTGACCATTCTGTCCTCAAGCCTGGCCCTGTCCTTGACCGCCGCCGAAATCGGCCTTCGCGCCAGCCGGACCGCCGCCGAGACCCGCGACGCCGAGATGATCCTGCGGGGCGGGTTGGAAAGCACGGCCGGACAGGCCGGCGCCTGGAGCGGGCAGGCCCGGGGCATGACCTGGCGCGTCGAAGCCCATTTCGCCGATGCAGCCTCTCTCCGTCGCGGCGGTCCCTGCGCGCGCACCGCCTCGGTCAAGGCGACGGGCGGCGGCCGGACCTATCGAATGACTACGATGGACGCCTGCCTGCCCGAGGGCGGCGCATGAGCGACGACGGCTACACCCTGGCTGAGATGCTGGCGGCCTTGACCATCCTGGGGCTAGCCATGGGGGGGCTTGGGCTGGTCGTCAGCCTGATCTCGCGCCAGCAACTGACCTCCAACAGGATTCAGGCGCGCCTGGCCGCCGACCGCGTTGTCGACCAGGCTCTGACGCGGTGGCTGGCGCAGGACGGGGCGACGACCCTGCAGGGCGACGCGACCGGACTGTCCTTTTCCTGCGTCGCCGCGACCTGCGCTGCGAGCCTGCAGGCCGAGGGCCGCCGGATGCTGCTGGTCCTGCGGAACGGTTCAGGCCGGGCCCAGCGTCTGCGGCTGAGCGATCCGGCCATGCGGTTCAGCTACCGCGACGCTCGAGGCGTGGTCGACGCCTGGCCGTCGGCCGAGACGTCGCCGTCCAATCGCGGGGACCAGCCGCCGCGTGCGGTCTTGCTCGCCAAGCCCGGCGCGGGGGCGCCGCTGGCGGTGATTCCGATCTCGCCGCGCGAGCCGCGCGATTGCCAGTTCGACGCCATCATCGGCGACTGCCGGATTATGACGCCATGAGGAACCCCCTGGATCTGCGCCTGGTCGATGCGGATATCGAGCCGCGCGACGAACCTTCCACCGCCGCCGCGCCGCCGAGTGTTTTCGCGCGGGCGGTGTCGACGCCGCCAGGCTGGCCGTGGGAGCAGGCGCGCGGCGCGCTTTTGGAGGCCCGCCACGGCGCGCCGCTGCCGATCGACCAGATGCTGCTGCGGCTCAAGCGCCTGACCCCCTGGAGCCTGGGGCAAGGCGCGCGATTCGCGGCCTGCTATGTCCGCGCAACCGAGATCGAGACCCGGTTCGAGGCCCGGGTCGAGGTCGAGGACCAGGCGGTGTCGGTGACTTTCGAGCCGCCGGAGGCCATGGCGCGGCGGGCGCGGCTTTCGCTGATCGCGGGCGTCGCGGCCGCGGGGATCGCGGCGCTGTTGTTCGTGTCGGTCGCCGGAGCCCTGCTGGCGCGATCCGAGGGGGAGACGCAGCTGGCGGCGATGGAACGCGACGCGGCCGCCAAGCTGCGGCGGGCGGAGACGGCTCAGAGGGTCCGTCGGGAGTCGGCGGCCCTGACGATGGCCCAGCCGGGCGACCGGGTCGCTGCGCCGCTGACGGATCTGGCCTGGGCCATGGCTGCCCGCGCGCCCGACGCGCGGATCGAATCCTGGAGCTGGGCGCATGGCGTCAGCCGCGTCGAGGTCCGGGGCGAGACCTCGCCATTCGCCGACCCGCGACGCGGAGCTGGTCGCGAAGGCCTCGTGCGGCCCGGCGTCTGGTCCTGGCGGATCCAGCCCGAAGGGGCTGGGCGATGAGTGCGCGTCCCGTCGGCGGGCCCGGCCTGGCGGTCGCAGCGGCCTTGGCCGGAGGTCTGGCTGCGGTGGTGGCGGCCATAGGCCTGTCGGCCTTGGCGCGGCCCGCTCACCGGGCCGAGCGCCTGGCGCAGTTGGATCAGAAGGTTGAACGGATCGAGCAGCTGCAGCGCGCCACGGCCGGCGGCCTGACCTATCCGCGCGGCGCCGTCTGCCGGGAAGGGCTGGCGCGGGGTGCGGGCCTGGTCGAGCAAAAGCTGCGGGCTGGGCTTGGCCAGTCCCAAATGGTGCGGCTGGCCTTCGAGCCCTCAGCCTCGGTCGATGGCGTGGGGCTGGTGGTGATCGGTTTCCGGTTCGAGACCTTGGGGTCCTATGAGGACGCCATGGGACTGTTGCGCAGCCTCGACGCCGCCAAGCCGACGATCTTCGCCGACTCCGTCGACCTCGCCTCCAGGACCTCGGCTGTTTCCCTCCGGTTTTCAGGACGTTTCTATTGCTCGACCTCCGCGCGCCTTTGATCCTGTCGTCGGCGCTCGTCGGCCTCGCCCTGGGCGCCGTCGCCTGGTTGGCGGCCGGTCGCCAGGACGTGTACGGCCCTGCCCAGGAGCGCCTGACTGCTTTTCAGTCAAGCCAGCTGGGCGAGACGTCGGCGGGTGGAACGCCGATCCTGGCGGGGCCGCCGCTGTTTGCGCTGTCGATCGGCCCAAACGCCGTCAAGGACCCGGCCGTCGCCGTTCTTGGCCTGTCGCGCATGCCCGGTCGCGCCGCCGCCCTGCTGACCATCGACGGCAAGCCGGCGGCCTGGCTGGCGCGCGGTGAAAGCCGTGACGGCGTGGTGCTGCGCGAAGTCGCCTCCGGCCGCGCCACTCTGGACCTGCCCTTGGGCGTGCAGGACTTGAAAATCGGCGAGGCGACGCCGGGCTCAAGCGCCGTGACGTCCAATCCCGCCATGCCAGGCGGGGTCGCTGGCGATATGCCGCCCCCCGGCTATCGTTCGCCGCCGCCGCCGGCCAGCGCCCCCGTCGGCCTTGGCGGATGAAGCCGTCTTTCGTGAAGCATTCCATGACATTCAAGCGTGCGCTCCGGCTGGCCATGGCAGGCGTCTGCCTGATCACCGCGCCGCTGGCGATCGCTCCGGCCCGGGCCGCGCCGGTGGCGGACCGGCCGGAGTCCTTCACCTTCGCCTTCCGGGACGCCGACATCGCCCAGGTGGCCGAGGAGATCCTCGGGACGGCCTTGGGCGTGCCGTACAGCATCGATCCCGGGGTCACGGGCAAGGTGTCGTTCCGCATCGATCGGCGGCTGACCCGGGCCCAGTTGCTCGAAGCCTTCGAGGCCGCCCTTGAGGTCAACGACGTGGCCGTGCTGCGCCAGGGCGACAGCCTGGTGCTGGCGCCGCGGGACAAGGCGCGGGCCGCCGCGGGGCTTCGCGATCCGAGCGCAGTCAGCGGCATGCGTCGGGGCGGCTATGACGTCGTGGCCGTGCCGCTGTCGTTCTCCACGCCCAGCGAGGTGGCCAAGGCGCTGGAGGCGATGACCGGCTCCAAGGCGGTGCTCTATTCCAACGACAAGCTGGGACTGATCGTGCTGGGCGGGTCGGGGAGCGAACTGCAGGCGACCCTGGAGACCATCAAGGTCCTCGATCGCAACGTTTTCGAAGGCGCGCGCATCCGCTGGTTCGACCTGCACCAGGCTGCGGCCGGCACGGTGGCGACCGATCTGGCCAAGATTCTGGCGACCGCCGGCGTCCACGGCGTCTCGGTCTCGCCGCTCAGCCGGCTCAATGGCCTGATCGTCTCGGCCCGCACCGAAACGGCGATGAACGAGGTCGCCGGCTGGATCACTCGGCTGGACACGCCGTCGCGCGACCTGTCCACCCAGCTCTATGTCTATCGGCCGCGTAGCGCCTCGGCCGCGTCCCTGGCCCAGACCCTGAGGCAGGTCTTGAGCGCAAGCAGCGACAATGGAGGGAGCGGCCTTCAGAACGCCCGCCAGGCGACTTCCAGCTCGGCGGAGGCCCCAGCTGCTTCCGATCAGGGCGACGGCGCCGGGAGCGGGCGGGGCGAAGCGGACGTCGGCGGCCAGCAACCGCTTGAGGACGGCGTTCGCATCGGCGTCGACAAGGACAGCAACACCCTGATCGTCCGCGCTCCGGCCGCGCGCTGGATGGGCCTGCAGCAGACCCTGGCGGAAATCGACCGCCCGCCGGCCCAGGTGATGATCGAAGCCTCGATCATCGAGGTCAGCCTGACCAACGATTTCCGGTTCGGCGTCGACTGGTCGGCAGTCGGCGACAGCGGCAAGCTGGCCGGCAGTTCGGTCTACAACGAAGGCGGCGCGATCGCGCCGAAGTTCCCGGGGTTTTCGATCACCTATCTGGGCGGCGACATCGACGCCGCCGTCAACGCCCTGGGGTCGCGCACCACGATCGACGTCGTCTCGGCGCCCAAGCTGATCACCCTGGACAACCACAAGGCCCGGCTGCAGATCGGCGACCAGGTGCCGGTCATCACCCAGACGGCGACCAACACCACCACCGCCACCCCCGCCATCGTCAGCACGGTGGAATATCGCGACACCGGCGTGATCCTTGAGGTCACCCCGCGCATCAGCGGCGACGACAGGGTCGTCGTCGACATCGCTCAGGAGGTCAGCGGCGTCGCCAAGACCGTGACCTCGGGCATCGACTCACCGACCATCCAGCAACGCAAGCTGGCCAGCACCCTGGTGCTGCAGGACGGCGGGGTCGTCGCCCTGGGCGGCTTGATCAGCCATCGGAGCAGTGATTCCGACAGCGGGGTGCCCGGTCTCAAGGACGTCAAGCTCCTGGGCAACCTCTTCAAGTCCAAGAGCAAAGAGGCGGCCCGGACCGAGCTTGTGGTGCTGCTGACGGTGCGGATCATGCGCGATCCGGCCAGCTCCAATCTGGTCACCAGCGACATGCTGGCCGACATGCGCGAGATCGAGAGCCGTGGTCTGCTGCCGCACTGAGGCGCCGCGCGACGGCGGCTACGCCAGCGCGGCGGCCCTGGCCGTCAGCCTGGCGGTGGCGATTCTCGCCGCCGCCCTGGTGGTGCGCGGCGTCAGCGCGCTCAAGCTGACCCGGGCCGACTTGCGGCGCAGCCAGGCCCAGTACGCCTTGTCCGGCGCGCAGGCCCTGGCCGCGACCCGCCTGGTGAACGGCGCGCGGTCCGAACGCCTGGCCTGGAGCATCGAAAGCCTGGACGACCGCGGTGTCGCCGTCCTGGCCGAAGCCGAGGCCCCCAAACTGCGGCTGGCCGCGGGGGCGAGGCTCGACGACAAGGCCTTGGCCCTGCTCGGGGCTGACGATCCGGCTGGGGCGCGTGCGCGCCTGGCTGTCCTCGACGCCGAGACCGCGACGCCGGATGGGATTGCGGCGGCCGATGTCGGCGCGACTTGGCGGGCCTGTGCGACGAGCGCGATCTCGCCATGGGGCGTCGCCGAAGCGTTGAGCCTGGCCACGGTCCAGGCGCCCGGGCAGGACCAGGACGGTCCACGGACCGGACAGGTCTGGCGCGTGCGGGCGGCCACGGCGGATGGCTGGACGGACGAGCGGATTGTAAGATTGATCGGCCGGGTGGAGAAACCCGCCGCGGTGATATGGCGGCGCTTCGGGCGCACGGCGAACGGGGGCGCGACATGCGACAGGACCATCAACAGCCGGGCGTCCGGTCTGGCGGGGACGCCGGCTACACCCTGACCGAGATGCTGGTGGTCATCGCGATCATCGGCCTGATCGCTGCGGTGCTGACCCCCAGCCTGATGGGGCAGTTGGGCCGCGCGCGCGTCAAGTCGGCCCAGCTTCAACTGGAATCGGTGGCCGCCGCCGTCGAGATGTTCCATTCCGACACCGGCCGCTATCCGACCGCGAGCGAGGGGCTAAGAGCGTTGGTCGAGGAGCCGGCTGACGCGGAAGGCTGGACTGGGCCCTACGTCAAATCGGCCGCCACCCTGAAGGACCCCTGGACGGGCGACATTCTCTACCACCAGGTCGATGACAACGGTTTTGAGGTCGTCAGCCTCGGGTCGGACCGCAAGGTCGGCGGTTCGGGGACCAAGCGCGACCTGGTTGCCCCCAAATGAACCCATTGGCCGCCTGGATCGCCCTGCCTGTCGGGGCCGTTGTCGGCAGCTTCGCGGCCACGGCAGGCTTGCGCTGGACGCAGGGGCGGCAGGCGATTGCGGGTCGCTCACGCTGCGACGCCTGTGACCTTCGGCTGGGGTTCGCCGCCACGGTGCCGATCCTTTCCTACCTGCGGCTGGGCGGGGCCTGCGCCGGTTGCCGCGCGCCGATCCATCCCGGCCATCTGGCCGGCGAGGCGGCCGGGGCGGGACTGGCCATGGCGAGCGCCCTGTTCCTGCCGATCGGCCCCGCGATCCTGGCCGGGATGCTAGGCATGGTCCTGGTCGCCGCCGCCGTCGCCGACGCCGTCAGCCGTCGCCTGCCGGACCCGCTCAGCATGGTCGCGGCGATGCTCGGCGCGGCCCTGGCGCTGCAGCGCGGGCCCGCGGCCTTGCTGGCCGGCTTGGTCGCTGCGGTCACGACAGGGGGCTTGCTCCTGGTCCTGCGCTGGATTTTCGCGGCCAGGACCGCGGATCCAAAAATGGGTCTGGGCGACGTCAAGCTGGCTATGGCGCTGGCCCTCTGGACCGGGGCGGGGACCCCTTGGGTGTTCGTCATCGCCGGCCTGACCGGTCTGGTCCAACTGCGCATGAGCAAGACCGCCGACGGCAGGATCGCCTTTGGTCCGGCCCTGGCCCTGGCCGGCTGGTCCGTCGGGCTGGCGCTGCAGGCGGGCGTGTTTGGAGACCTGATTCCATGACGACCCTCGCCAGCCGGCCCCGCTCCCAGGCCCGCGCCAAGCTCGTGGAGGCCCTGATCGAACAGGGCCTGGTCGAACTGGCCGCCATCGCCCGCGCCGAGCTGGTGTCCATGCGCACCGGCCAGCCGGTCGAGCAGGTGCTCAACCAACTGGGCGCGCTGTCGGACGAGGACCTGACCCGGGCCTACGCCCAGGCGGCCGGCTGCGAGATCTGGGAACCGCGACTGCGGCCGGCGGCGGTCGACATCGCCGATCTGGGCGTCACCGTCGACTTCCTGCGGCGAACGCGCCTGCTGCCGCTGGCCGCGGCCGGACCCGCCCTGCTGTGCGCGGCCTGCGATCCGCTCGACGACGAGGCCTTGGCCGGATTGGTGTTTGCGGCCAATCGGCCGGTCAGCGTATTGGCCGCCCGAGCCGGCGAGTGGCGGACGGCCTTCGAGGAGCGCTATGGCGCCGAAGCGGTGGTCTCATCCGAGGCCGTCGATGAGCGGCGCCTGGCGCGAGAGATCGACCAGGTGGCCGACGGCGCGGTCGAGGGCGGCGGGGCGCGCCTGGTCGCCGAAGCTTTCGAGGAGGCGATCGCCCTGGGCGCCTCCGACATCCACTTCGAGCCGCGCCGCCACGATCTGCGGGTGAGGTTGCGGGTCGATGGCCGGATGATCGACTACCGCGTGGTTCCCGCCGACCTGGCCGCGCCGGCGGTGTCCCGCATCAAGGTGATCGCCAACCTGAACCTGGGCGAACGCCGCCTGCCGCAGGACGGCCGCACGTCTTTCGTCATCCGGGGCAAGTCGGTCGACGTGCGCGTGGCCACCGCCCCGACGGTGTTCGGCGAGGCGGCCGTGCTGCGTATTCTCGATCGTAGCGCCGTGCCCCTGGAGCTTGGCGGGCTGGGCTTGGCCGAGGCCGTGACCGACGTGCTGCGCAAGGCCGCCCGCGCCCCGCACGGCATCTTCCTGGTCACCGGCCCGACGGGCAGCGGCAAGACCACCACCCTCTACGCGCTGCTGGAGACCTTCACCGGCTCGCCCAAGAAGGTGCTCAGCGTCGAGGACCCGGTCGAATATCATTTCGAACATGTCTCCCAGACCCAGGTGGCCCCGCAGCTGGGCCTGACCTTCGCCGCGGCCCTGCGCTCGTTCCTGCGCCAGGACCCCGACATCATCCTGGTCGGCGAGATCCGCGATCCGGAGACGGCGGCCGTGGCCATTCAGGCGGCGATGACCGGCCATCTGGTGCTGGCCTCGATCCACGCCAATGACGCCTTGTCGGTGCTGCCGCGCCTGCTCGACATGGGCGTGGAGCCCTACCAGTTGGCCGCCGCTTTCCGTGGCGCGGTGGCCCAGCGGCTGGTCCGACGCCTGTGTCCGCACTGCCGGCAGGCGGGCGCGCCGACCGAGGCCGAACAGGCCTTCGCCGCCGACCAGGGCCTGGCCGCGCCGCTGCGCACCTTCCGCGCCCACGGCTGCCCGGCCTGCAAGGGCAGCGGGTTCAAGGGCCGCGCCCCGATCGCCGAGGCCTTTCTGACCAACGAGGCGCTGCTGCGGGCCATCGCCGACCGCCAGCCCGCGGCCGAGATCGGGCGTGTCGCGCGGCAGTTGGGCCTGGCCAGCATGGCGGCTGACGGCCTGGACAAGGCGATGCGCGGCGAGACCACGCTGGAGGAAGTCATGGGCGCGGTCCATGACTGAGGTCCGCCGCTTCGCCTATGTCGCGGTCGGAACCGACGGCCGGCGCGTGCGCGGCCAGGTTCTGGAGGCGAGCGAACAGGCCGCGTTCGAGCGGTTGCGGCGGCAGGGCCTGTCGCCGTTGAAATTGAAGGCGGTCGCGGCCGGAACCCGGACGACGGGCGATCGGGCGCTCAAGAACCGCGAGAGCGCCGAGATCCTGCTCAGCCTGGCCGATCTGCTCAGCGCCGGGGCCGACATGCGCGCGGCGCTCAATGTCCTGTTGTCGCGGGCCCAGGGCTCGCGGGTCGCCGGCGCCTGCCGGCGGCTGCTGCAGGAGATCAGCGCCGGCGAGGCGCTCGACGCGGCCTTCGCCCGCACCCTGGCGCCGCGCCATGGCTTCGTCGCGGCCCTGGTCGCCGCCGGCGAGGCGGCCGGCGACCTGCCGCAGGCGCTGCGCCGGGCCGGCGAGATGCTGGAGGCCGCCATCAAGCTGCGCGAACAACTGGTCGGGGCGCTGGCCTATCCACTGTTCGTGCTGGTCAGCACCCTGGCGGCGGCGGGGGTGATCCTGCTGGCTGTCGTCCCGTCGCTCGAACCGCTGGTCAGCGAAGGCGGCGGGGAGGGGACGCCGATCCTGTCGGG
>Ga0136846_1235836_pt1 | contig 12559 bp, 8 predicted proteins | sample HopSoiMetagenom2_FD_96841 | JGI IMG/M metagenome (GOLD analysis project Ga0136846, IMG submission 96841) | Grasslands soil microbial communities from Hopland, California, USA - 2 Assembly 2016 (version 4) | ecosystem: Environmental > Terrestrial > Soil > Grasslands | place: USA: Hopland...
CGCATCATCGGACCGGGGATGCGTGGTGCATCTATCCGACCTACGACTATGCGCATCCGGTGTCGGACGCGATCGAGGGGATCACCCATTCGATCTGCACGCTTGAGTTCGAAGTGCATCGCCCGCTCTACGACTGGTGCCTCGATACGCTGAAGACCCCGTGTCACCCGCAACAGATCGAGTTCGCCCGGCTGAACCTGAGTTACACCGTGATGAGCAAGCGCAAGCTGCTGCAACTGGTCGAAGAAGGCATCACGACCGGCTGGGACGATCCGCGCATGCCGACGATTGCCGGCTTTCGCCGGCGCGGTTACACGCCGGAGTCGATCCGGAATTTCTGCAAAAGCATCGGCGTGACGAAATTTAACGGGGTCACCGATGTGGCTGTTCTGGAACACAGCATTCGTGATCACCTGAACAAGATCGCGCCGCGGACTATGGCGGTGTTACGGCCTTTGAAGGTTGTCTTAACGAATTACCCTGAAGGCGAGGTCGAGCAGCTCGATGCCGTCAACAATCCGGAAGATCCCTCCGCGGGTTCGCGCAAGGTGCCCTTCTCTCGAGTGATTTATATCGAGCGGGACGATTTCATGGAGAATCCGCCGAAGAAATTTTTCCGCCTTTCGCCCGGTAACGAGGTTCGTCTCCGTTACGCTTATATCATCAAATGCGAAAACATGGTCAAGGACGACAAAGGTGAAATCGTGGAACTTCAGTGCACGATTGATCCCGGCTCAAAGGCCGGCGGACCGACGGCTGCGCGAAAGATCAAAGGGACGATCCATTGGGTTTCGGCTCAACATGCCATTGATGCCGAAGTCCGTCTTTACGACCGCCTTTTCTCCGTCGAGCAGCCGGACGCGGGCGATGGCGATTTTAAAGATTTTCTGAACCATAACTCTCTTTAAGTGATTCCAAAGGCCAAACTAGCCAGCCATGGCAGGTGCGATTCCAATGAGCCGCTTCCAATTCGAGCGGCTGGGATATTTTTGCGTGGACCCGAAAGATTCCACTCCCACAAAAATCGTTTTGAATCGGACGGTCACGCTAAAGGACACTTGGGCGAAAATCGAGCAGGCGCAAAAGAAGTAAAAATAGGGAATTGTACGAATACCGCTGGAGGGGTTCGCATGCTCAAATACAGACTGTCGACGTTGCGACCAGCGTCGCAAAACTGATTGCGTCTAAAAAGGCCTGGAGCTCAAGGCTCCTCGCAGAATCGACGGTCTGAAATGATAAGTATCGTCCTTGTCGAAAATCAAACATTGATACGTGAAGGATTGCGCGCCCTGCTCGAACGGGACGGGGAGTTTGACGTAATTGGAGAAGGAGCGGACGGCCAGGATGCGCTTCGCCTCGCGCAAAAGCTGAAGCCAAATATTCTTTTGATGGAGTTGCTCATTCCTGAACTACATGGGCTGGAGGTGCTCCGTCGGCTGAAAGATCACGAGCAAACGCGCACCATAGTGCTCTCTTCCCACAGCAACGCGTCTTATGTCATAGAGTCTTTGAAGATCGGCGCGGCGGCCTATATTCTAAAACATAACACGTCCACGGAATTGTTCGAAGCCATTCGGACCGCAAATGCCGGAGAACATTTCATTAGCAAGGAGCTGCGCAATTGCGCACTTGAGCTGACAATCGGGCGCCACGGGAGAAATGGAAAAAACGGCGAGGACCGCCTCACCACTCGGGAGAGAGTCGTTCTGGAATTGGCGGCAGAAGGCTTCAGCAATGCGGAAATCGCCTCGCGGCTGACGATATCCCGCCGAACGGTCGAATCGCATCGCGCGAGCCTGATGCAAAAGCTGGGGCTGAAAAGCCAAACGGACCTGGTCCGCTACGCCATCCGGAACCAAATTATTAACGCGTAATCAGTGAAAGGGGCCCGGGCCGGGCTTCTGCGCGAAGTAAATAATCGTTCCGATGATCGCGGAAATAATGAGGCCCACCACGATGGCCCACCGAAGAAAAACGGCGTGCTTCCGCCGATTAGCCTTGCCCATACCAGGTAAAAGATAATAGCGGTGTGCTTCGGGATTTTTTGGTTTAAACAGTCCAAACACGCTGGCGCACCTTATACTGAGATTCCCCATCCGTCCGCAACAGAACAAAGTTCACTCAGAGCAGAGCATGGTCGTTAAGAAAGGCCCGGATTTCGGTTGTGACGCGCGCGGCGTGTTCGTGATTGGAAAGAAGCGAGGCGTGGGAAGCATCGGTGAAAGTAAGGTGGCGTGAACGTGTGGATAGTTGCGCGAGTTCCGCCTGAAACGCGGCCCAACCGGGGAGAGCTTTTTTCTGGGCGGAGATAACAAGGAGGGGGAGATCACAGAGTGAGGTGCCCTCGACAAATTTACAGGACAGATCCCAGGAGCGGGCTTCACGGCTCGACGCCTGAAGGTGGCGCGGATAGCGAAAGAAAAAACGGGCAGCTTTAAAGTCTTTTTTCGGCAATCCTTTAATCATTTGAAGGAAGGGCTGTTCGATGCGCGGCAGGTTTCGGGCGGCAAAAAGATGCGCGGCCTCGAGTGTGATGAAAAAGGCTTTCAGGCGCGCGCCAAGAACTTTGTTGCGGGTCATCTGCGCGGGATGAGCCGGATCGATCCAAACCAGGGCGGCGAGTTCATGCGGAAAAAGTTTCAGGAAGGCGCGATTCACGAGAGCGCCCATGGAATGGCCGAGGAGCACAAAGGGCGGCCGGAGTTTGAGCGCCAGTAATAAGTCGTGCAGCTCCCGCGCGAGTTCTTTCGCACTCCGCAGCCCCTGCCGAGGTTCGCTCCAGCCCAGACCGGCGCGATCATAGGAGAAAACGTTCGCAAAAGATGCGAGTTCCGGCGCGAGCCATCCCCAGCAAGAGGACATCATCGTTAATCCGGCTTCCAAAACGAGACTTGGATTTGCGTGACTGGAACGAAAGTAACGAAAATGAAGCCGGGTGTCGCCGATTTGAACAGTCTTACCGGACGGATTGGAAAGGATGAGTTGGTTATCCACGAGTGACGTTTCCTCGATAAAAGCACCAGCGGCTGAAAAGAGAACGTGTAAAAAGATGGGGGCGACTCACCGAGTCGCCCTGCGTGAGGGTAAACCAACGCAAAACCCTGCCACGCTACAAAAGCGTACTGCGAACGGAGCAGAAGTCTATGTAAGAGTAACCCTGAAAAGGACAACAGGGGCTCGGCCAAACAACGGCAGAAGAAGTCTGCCGTCTGCCAAAGTGCTGCTTTATTTCCCCCTGGCTTTTGCTTTCGCCCAGCGCGCCCGTTGAGCGGTAGCAATCCGTTCCCGAGCCGCTGGAGAAAGTTGTCGTCTCTTCCGCGAGAAGGCCCCGGAAGCGGAAGGGACTCCGCCCCCGGCGGAACCTGAGGAAGAGAAACGGCCGTTTTCGTTTTTGAATCGAGGATTCTTTCCGTAGAGGATCACTCCGAGAGAATTGAGAGGATTGGTGGTGGAGAATGTGTACCCGAGCTGCTGGACGCCTTCGAGGATCTCCTCTTTTGTCATGGGTTGGCGAGAGGTGAGCTGGAGAACGGCGTCCCGAAGGGAGAGTCCGCCCCGGGCGGGGCGCCCGCGCCGGCCTGTGCCAATGCTGCCGGCCCGAGCACCTGAAGGGGCAGGCATCGGCTGGCCGAGAGCCTGGCCGATCTGTTGAAGGCGTTGTTCGAGTCGATTTTTTTCCCGGGCTAGGGAGTCACGTAAATTTATATATCTCCTTAGATTATCCATCTTCATGTGAAAGAATATATAAATTACCGGGGAGCAATACGCAAGACGATTTAGAGGCGATTCTCAGAGGGGGTAAGATTTCTGATTAGGCCGCGAAGGTTATTATCCCGCGAAAATAACTTCGGTTGTGCGCCGCAAGGAAACGGCATTAGCTTGTCTATGGCTAGTTTATGACCAAAGAACCAGGAAGAGAAAAAGAAGAAGGCCCCTCCCTGAACAGCGAAGAAATACCTAAAATTCAGCCGATTCAACGGCCCTGGAACGTAACCGCGCTGGCCTCTGGCGGTCTTTTTATCCTGGCGATATTCTTCACACTTTATGCGGCGCGCGAATTTTTGCTGCCCGTAACGCTGGCCTGGATGCTGAGCATGCTCCTTTCGCCAGGGGTCCGGATGCTAAACAGATTTCATATTCCTAACGCGCTCGGCGCGGCTATTCTGCTGCTCGGCCTCATATCGATTGCGGCGGCGGGGTTTCTCCTGCTTTCCGAGCCGGCAGCGAATTGGTTGCAGAAAGCGCCGGAATCACTGGAAAAGGTGGAAAAGAAAATACGGTCGTTCCAGGATTCCGCCCACGAAATCACAAGAGCGGCGGAGAGTGTGCAGCACATCGCCGAGACGACGCAAAACGAGACACCGAAGGTGGAGCTGAAACGGCCGGGAATTCTCAGCCAGGTATGGACGCAAGCAAAAGGCGCGCTGGTGATGAGCGTGGAAGTATTTGTACTGCTCTACTTTTTCCTGGCCGCGGGCGACATTTTTACGCTGAAGCTGATTCAGATTCTGCCCCGCCTGACAGACAAGAAACGAGCGATCGAGATGACTCGTGAAACGCAGAAAAGCATTTCGCAATTCCTTATTTCGATGACACTGGTCAATTTAATCGAAGGAACCGCAATTGGGACAGGCCTGGCACTGATGGGAATGCCGAACCCGGTCCTGTGGGGAGTGATGGCGTTTGCCGCGAATTACATTCCCTATATTGGTGCGATGATTGCCGCTTCGATTGTTACTCTTGTGGCGCTGGTCTCGTTCGATTCGGTTGGCTACGCTTTGCTTGCGCCGGTCATTTATTTTGGGGTGAATTTCACTGATAACTTCCTCGCGCCTTATATTGTGGGACGGCGGCTGGTATTGAATCCGTTGGTCGTCTTTTTGGCAGTGATGTTCTGGGGCTGGTTATGGGGTATAATGGGCGTTCTGCTTGGAGTCCCACTGACGATAGCTCTAAAAATCATCTGCGATTACAGTCCGATGCTGGCGCCATTTGCTGAATTCCTCACTGCACAGCGCCCTCTGAAGCCGGAAGCGGAAACCGGCGGGGTGCTGGCGAAAGCGGAAGGATGAGGGGCAAATACGGAGGACTGGATGCGGCGGGTTCGAAGATGGTGAATGTTTGCAGTTGGCCGCGGAATTTCATCTGTGCTCGGGGAGCAACGCGGCGCCGTTAAGGGAAACGCCTGAGGTCTTTTCAGTGGGTGTCCGATTCTGCGAGCGCAGATTGCTTGTTATCACGCCAAAGGACGACGCACGCCGTGAACCGGCGGTCGCAAGTTGAAATGAGAGCCTGGAAAGTTTGTGCTATTTTGGCCTTGACCCTCGCGAGGAGCAGTTTTGCTTTTGATCCACAGGTCTATGCAGTTGATGTTCGTGTGCAAGTGGATAGTTCTCCGGCGCGGATAAATTTCACGTGGCCCTATGTGGATTATGCGAGGCAATACACGATCCGGCGGAAAACTATTAATGACTCGTCCTGGACCGAGACGCTGGCCCTTCTTCCTGGCGACGTGACGAGCTTCAGTGATTCGAACGTGACCGCAGGCTCGGCCTTCGAATACGAGTTTGAGATGGCGACGAGCTTGTATCCTTATCCACAGGGCGATTCATCGCAGTGGATTAATGCGTACACCTATGTTTATGCGGGGGTAAACGCGCCGGCAGAGGATTACAAAGGAAAAATCGTGCTGGTGGTGGATAGCTCGGTAAGCGCTGGAATTTCCAGCGAGCTTTCCACTTTTCAGCAGGACCTGATCGGAGCGGGCTGGACAGTGATTCGCCGGGAGGCAGCGCGAGACGGCTCCGTCAATGATGTGAGAAATATCATCCGCGCGGAGTACAATGCAGATCCTTCCAATGTGCGCTCGGTGGTCTTGATCGGGCACGTGCCCGTCCCCTACTCCGGCGCAATTAATCCCGATCTGCATCCAAGCCACCTCGGGGCGTGGCCGGCAGATGTCTTTTATGGCGATATGGATGGTTCATGGACTGACAATAGCGTTTCGATCACGAGCGCGGATTCGGCCGATAACAATAACTACCCGGGTGACGGAAAATTCGATCAGTCGTTAATTCCCTCAGATGTGGAACTGGAAGTGGGCCGGATCGATTTTTGGTCAATGCCATCGTTTCAGCCGCGGAGTGAAACGGATCTGCTACGGAATTATTTCAGAAAAGATCACGCGTTTCGAAATCGCCTCTTTACGGCTCCGCGCCGAGGATTGATCCATGATAATTTTGGCGACCTGGATGGCGACGCGCCGGCTGTTGATGCGTGGCGGCATTTCGGAGTTTTTTTTGGCCCCGGGAATGCGCAGGCAATTGGCGCCGACCAGTTTTTTCCGACACTGAATAGCAACGGGTACTTGTGGGCCTACGGATGCGGCGGTGGCGGATATACCAAAGCAGATGGAGTGGGCAGCACAACCGACTTTGCCGCCGGTGATCCGCAAGCGGTGTTTTTGATCCTGCATGGGAGCTACTTCGGAGATTGGAACAATTCGGATAATTTTTTGCGGGCGGCGATTGGCTCACCAAATTACACGCTGGCCAGCATCTGGTCGGGACTGCCGCACTGGTACATGCATCACATGGCGTTGGGAAAAAGTGTTGGATTCAGCACTCGAGTGTCGCAGAACAATGTTAATCTATATAAATCGCACGAGAATCTCTCAGCGCACCAGGTGCATATTTCTTTAATTGGAGATCCAACTCTTGAGATGTTTCCGGTTATTCCAGCCGCGAATTTGTCCGGTCAGGCGGTCGGAGGCGGGGTGAATTTAAACTGGTCCGGATCGGGCGACGGGAATATTACAGGTTATAATGTTTATTACGCGAGCAGCCCCGGTGGCCCATACCAAAAAATCGGGACGACCAGCGGATTGAATTACACGCACTCGGTCGGCGCGGGCACTCACTACTATATGGTACGGGCGGTGAAGCTGGAAACGAGCGGGAGCGGCACCTTTTACAACGCGAGCCAGGGAATCTTTACTTCGGTAACGAAGAGTACGGGAGGGGGAACCCTACCGGTCGTCTCCGTGACCGCGGAAGACGCCGACGCATCAGAAGTCGGGCCAGACACCGGAACTTTTAAGTTCAGCCGGGATGTAGTCGACGCTTCGTCGCTAACAATCGATTTTACGGTGAGCGGTTCCGCGATAAACGGCACGGACTACGCTCCAATTGAGCAGAGCGTCGTAATTCCTGCGTGGGTAGGTGCGGCGTGGGTGACCATTAGACCGTATGCCGACGGTGAAATCGAGGGAGACGAGAATGTTGTCGTGACACTCAACGATAGTTCTACGTACACCGTGGGGAGCGCCGCCGCGACGGTCGTGATTCATGACTCAGTCGCCGCAAATCAGCGACCGAGTATCAGTGCGATCGCGGATCAGAATATTTCGGCGGGAGGTTCGACCCTGGATCTAAGTTTCACGGTTTCGGATGCGGAAACGAGCCCGGCCGATCTCCAAGTGCGCGCCAGCTCTTCAGATGAAACGATCATTCCGAATCAAAGTATTGTGCTCGGGGGCACGGGAGCGGACCGCACCATTCGAGTCTCAGCGTTGCCGAATAAAAGCGGCACGGCAAAGATCACCGTTGTGGTAAGTGATGGCAGCCTTGAGGCGAGCCAGGTTTTTAATGTGAACGTCTCTGCAGTGAATAATCCACCGGTCGCTTCGAGCCAATCGCTTACTGTGGCACAAGATGGACAATTGGTGATTACATTGAGCGGATCGGATCCGGAAGGAAGCGCACTGACATACAGCATTTTGACGACGCCCGTGAAAGGAAGCTTCTCCGGCACGGCACCGAATCTGGTTTATGTGCCGTTCAAGAACCTAACCGGCACCGACAGTTTCACGTTCGCCGTGAGCGACGGGGCGCTGCAATCCGCTCCGGCTACAGTTAATATTATGATTCTGGCGGTGAATCATAGCCCCACCGCGATTTCACTGACCACGAACATTGTTGAAGACACTCCCGTAAACCTCATTTTGAAAGGGGCGGATCCCGATGGCGATGCACTAGCGTTTTCGATCGTGGGCAGTCCGTCAAAGGGAACGTTAACGGACGCGCCTCCGACGGTCTTGTACACGCCGGCCCGGAATCAAAGCGGGACAGATATTTTCACATTCAAAGTAAATGACGGGTTGGCAGACTCGCAGCTTGCAACGGTGACGATCAACATTTCAGCCGTCAATGACCCGCCGGCTATAAGCACGATTGCGGACCAGGTAATTCGGAAAAACAGAGCAACGGGACCCATTCCGTTCACGGTCACTGATCCCGACGACAGCATTGGCTCAGTACGGGTGACACCTGCGAGTGACAACACCGCGATCGTGCCGGCAAACAGTATTGTTATTGGAGGCACGGGCTCGGCCCGCACGTGCACGATCACCCCGGTTGCGGGAATAACAGGGACCGTTCAGATTACGCTGTTGGCGAGTGACGGGAAAAGCAACTCCCGAAGCCAATTCAAATTGACGATCACGAATAGCGTGCCGATGGCTCGAGACGATTCGGTGACTGTAAATGGTTCGTCGATTGACATAGCGACGGCCAGTTTGCTCCAGAACGATTCGGACCCGGATGGTGATTTGCTCGTTTTATCACAAACGAGCGGAGGCAGCGCCTCTGGTGGAACGGTGACGTTATCGGCAGGTACAGTTCACTACGCATCCGCGAGTGGCTTCGCCGGGGAAGACTCGTTCACCTATACCATTCAGGATTCCTCAGGGGCAACCGCGACCGCGGCTGTTCACCTACAAGTTGCGGGGAGTCCCAGAATCAGTTCGATCGGGCGCCAGACTGACGGAAGCGTTCTGCTGTCATTTCATGGTCCGCCAGGCAAATCCTGCGAAGTCCTGGTATCGGAAGATACTCAGACGTGGACGGTGGCGGGATTCAGTAGCAGCGGCAGTTCCGGAGAGGGACAATTTCGCGACAGTTCGGCAGTAACAAACCGCCTCCGGATTTATCGAGTGGAGTGGCCCTGATCAGAGTTTGCCGTACATTTCCTCGACCACTTTCTTGAAGGTGTTCTCAGCGACATTCACGATTCCGATTTCCCGTTTGGCATTCTCTTCGGAATCGCTGGCGTGGGCGGCGTTGACCATAATCGAGGAGCCGAACTCGCGTCGGATGGAGCCTGGAGGGGCTTTCGACGGATCAGTGGGGCCCAGAACATCACGGATTTTACGCACCGCTTCGACCCCTTCATAAACAATGGCGATGCACTTTTCGGTGCCGGGCTGCTGCAACATCCCTTCATCACAGTCGGCTGGGCTGCGGCCGGACATAAAACGAACGATATTATTGAACTGGTCGTCGCCATAAAGCGGCCCGAGAATTTGGCCGAGCTGCTTTGTTTCACCTCCGGGAATCGGAAAACCGAACTCCTTTTCCAGGGCGGCTTTGGCTTTCGAAGCGACAACATCGGTCAGTTTCGTCCGAAGCACTTCTTTCACCGGCCCGTAAAATTCCATCGCCTGCGCCACGCTCATGCGATGAACTTTAATGCCGACGATGTAAAGGCCCGTGCGGGAGAAGAAATCGATAACGTTTCCCGGCCGGCCCGTGGGGAAGCGGAAATTATCGGGCTTGATCAGGACGAGAGTGCGTTGTGGCGTCTCCGGCGCGTCATATGCAATGGTGTCGCTGAGAATGCCGCCATCAGAATCAGAGTAACGAGCCCAGAGCTTTGCCTTAAGCTGAGCTTCTTCAGCGTTAGGTGCGGCGAGCACGGCTGGCTCGAAATAACGGACATGATCGTGTTCATCAAGAATAAGATCGCCGTACGTGTCGCGAATCGTTTCTCCGCCGCGGCGGTGGGCGCTAATGTTCCCGACAACGCCCCGGATCTTCCGAACGGCATCTTCACCTCTGAAAAGAAGCATCATCGAGCGTCGTCGCTTGCCAGTTTTCGGCTCGGGCGAAAGATTCTGAAGGATGTAATCGCGGATCAGTTCCTGGATGCCGCGGTCCTGAGGATCATTGGCGGAAACGATCGCCTGGGAATATTCCTTCACCAACTGCTCGCTGGGACCAAACATTCGAGCGCCCGCCAAATCGAGCCCAGTGCGGGTGATCAAACGGGCTAAAATTCCCCCGGTGCGGGATTTGTGCAAAGAATACGGAGTAATGATGACGTAAGCTAACTCTTGAGACATAGACCTTTAGGCAGCCGGAGTGCTTGACTCAGAAGCAGGAGTGCTGGCGGACGCTTTGCCACCCAGAATCTTAAACATGACCACACCACATGTGGGACATTTTCCTTTGATCGCCTTGCGTCCGTTTTTCATTAGTTCCTCAACGGCATCGGCGATTTCCTTCTTTGCTTTGCACTTAACGCAATATCCTTCTGGCATAGAGACTCCCTCAGAATACGCTCATGCGACCGCGTAGTCCAAATACCTTACGGGCCGGGTTGAAGGAGCGTCAACTGAGAAAAGGCGTTTTCTGATACAGCAACTATCTAAGCCTCTGGTAGTAAAATGGTTAAGTCAAGGATATGCCGATAATCGATGGTGGGAAACGTAAGTCCCTGCTCCAAATAAAGTTCGGCGGGCACGCCGGATTATGGCGAGGAAGCTAATTGGACCTCCGCTTTGCCTCCTCAGGCGAGCCGAAGGAGTGCAATCAGAAAAACTCGTATTGCAGGAACAGGCCGGCGCTCAGTTGTCTTCGGCAAACGCGGTCTCAGATTACGCTCTAATGAAGGCATTCAGAAGTTTGATGGCTGGTTGCGGGCGAACGACTATGGAGTCGAGCTATCCCGCAATCTGGAAAACGCGCTCGCGGCAGTGTTGCCAGGAGAGCAAGGCTCGTCCGCATCGAAGGAGAGGTTCAATCCGGCCGAAACCCCAATGCTTCTTGCGCATGGCGGTTCTGGCCGCCTGCGTTATCGAGAGCAAAGCAGTGACCGTTCAATGGGACCCGAACTCGGAACCCGATCTTGCAGGTTATAAATTGCACTACGGACAAATGACGCTTCCGGCAACAATCGTGAACACCACGAACACGAGCGTCGTGTTAACGAACCTGACAGCGGGCAAGACGTACTATTTCTATGCCACGGCGTACAACACGGCCGCGTTGGAGAGCTCGTCCTCGGCGCAAATCACCTACACGGTTCCCCAAAGCTCGGCCCCGACAATTTCGGATATTCCAAATCAATCGGTCGCCGTCAGCACTTCGACAGGTCCAATCAACTTCTCGGTTAATGACAGTGATACGCCGCCGTCGAATCTGGTTCTTGCGGGAAATTCTTCCAACACCAGCCTGGTCCCAAATAACAATATTTCCTTCGGTGGCAGCGGAAACAATCGGACCGTTGCTGTTGCTCCTGCGGCTGGCCAAACCGGCACCGCGACTATCAGCGTCACGGTCAGCGATGGTTCGCTAACGGCAAGCGACTCTTTTCTTTTGACCGTCAGCGGCGGGAACACACCTCCGAGAATTTCAAACATCGCCGACCAGAGCGTGAACGAGGATACCGCCACGGCTGCTCTCAATTTCAGCGTCAGCGACGCCGAGACTGCGGCAGGGAGCCTGATCGTGAGCGGCAATTCCTCGAATGGCAGTCTGGTGCCGAACGGAAACATGTCATTTGGCGGCTCAGGATCTAATCGGACGGTCAGGATCACTCCTGCGACGAATCAGTCGGGAACCAGTACGGTTACTGTGACCGTGACTGACGGTTCTTTGGCTGCATCAGACAGCTTTGTTTTGACGGTTAATCCAGTCAATGACGGTCCGACTATTTCGAGCATTCCGAACCAGTCCACATCGCCGGGCGGTACGGTTGGGCCGATTTCATTCACCATCGGTGATGCCGAAACCGCGGCCGCCAGTCTGACCGTGACTGGTTCTTCGTCTAATCCCGTTCTGGTGCCAAACGCCAACATCACCCTTGGCGGCTCGGGTGCGAGCCGGACGGTAACCGTGACTCCGGCGGCGAATCAGACCGGGACGTCAACGATTACAGTGACGGTGAGTGACGGGCAATTGAGCACGAACAGAACTTTCACCGTGACCGTGACGGCAAGTACCGGCCTGGTGGCAGCCTACTCTTTCGATGAAGGTAGCGGTCTGTCAGTGACGGATCTTTCCGGCAGCGGAAACACGGGATCGATTACTGCCGCGACCTGGAGCACTGCCGGTAAATATGGGAACGCTCTGTCGTTCAACGGCAGCACCGCTCTAATCACGATCCCGGACGCTCCAGTGTTGCACCTGTCCGGAGCTATGACCCTCGAAGCGTGGGTTAATCCAGCCGCGGTCGACACGTCGTGGAGAGACATTATTTTCAAAGGCAACGATAATTATTATCTTATGGGCACGACCGGCAGCGGCGGCCGGCCGGGATTAGGAGGGCTCTTCGGCGCAGGATCGGGAACGTACGGAGAGGTTTTTGGCACCGGAACTCTAGCGTTGAACACATGGGCCCACCTGGCCGGAACATATGATGGCGCGACAGAACGGCTTTACGTGAATGGAGTTCAGGTGGCCAGCAAAGCTCAGACCGGAAGTATCATCAGTTCGGCGAA
>Ga0136846_1214271_pt1 | contig 12557 bp, 9 predicted proteins | sample HopSoiMetagenom2_FD_96841 | JGI IMG/M metagenome (GOLD analysis project Ga0136846, IMG submission 96841) | Grasslands soil microbial communities from Hopland, California, USA - 2 Assembly 2016 (version 4) | ecosystem: Environmental > Terrestrial > Soil > Grasslands | place: USA: Hopland...
CCCGGAATCCGCGGCCAGCTGGCCCGGACGCCGGTCCGGCCCGCTCGGTGCGCCGGTGTACTCCGATCCTGACCTGGACTTCGATGACGGCCAGGCCAGCGCAGACCGGTGGGACGACGACCGGCCGCCCATCAGGCGGCGCCCCTCCAACCTGGCATCCCCGCATACCCCCGGCCGAACGTCCGCCCCCGGCCAGCCCGGTCAGCGATCCCCGGCCCGGCCCGGAGCCACACCCGCAGGACGCCCCGCGCGCCGTCCGGCGGCCGGCCACGCCGCCGCCGGCACCACCCTGATCGACCACCGGATGCCCGGCCATCAGCGATCCGGCCCCGCCCGCCGCGGCCGCCGCGCCGCGACGATCGTGGTGCCCGCCCTCGTGCTGGTGGCCGTGGCTGTGCTGGCCGTTGCGCTGCTGACCGGCCACGTACTGAAGTTCGGTCCGCTCAGCGGGGACAAGCACCAGGGCGACCAGGGCATCAGCTCCGTCGCGCCGCAGCTGCCGCTGGCCGCGGTCACCCTCGACACGTATCCCGGGCAGGACCAGCGCGGCGTCGTCCAGAGCATCAACCGCGTCGTGGCGTCGGGCAACACGATCGTGACGATGGGCTCGCAGACCAGCGACGGCGTGGTCCGCCAGCAATTCCTGGTCTCGACCAACGCCGGCGCCAGCTGGCGCCTCGCCCCGGTCAGCGCCCCCGGCGGCACTCAGGGTGGCGGTCAGGGTGGCGGGCAGGGTGGCGGTCAGGGCGCCCAGGCCGCGCTCGGTCACCCGGCCACGCTGCTGGCCGGCGGCGCGGGCGGCTGGGTAGCGGTCGGCCCGCAGGCCATCTGGACCAGCCCGACCGGCCAGGCCTGGACCCTCGCGTCGCCCCGCGGGATCAGCCCGCAGCTGCACGGCGACTCGGTGTGGGTGATCACCAAGACCGCTCAGGGCTACCTGGCGGCCGGCTCCAACAACGGCGGCGCGGTGCTCTGGACCTCGAAGAACGGCCTGACCTGGCAGCGGCTGACCGCCGGGCAGCTCGGACTGGCCGGCCCGGGCGAGACCGTGCTGAACGTCGCCTACGCGACCTACCAGGGCAACGCCACGCTGATCTCGGGCGAGGTGTCCAGGGGCAAGACGTCGTACGGCGCCGCCTGGCTGAGCACTAACGGCGGCACCGCGTGGACGCGCCTGACGATCCCGGCCGACCACGGCGCCAGCGCCGCGATCAGCGGCGTGGCCTTCGACGGCTCCGGCCTCATCGCGATCAGGCCGGGCCAGGCCACGACCGGGTCCGCCGACGGCGTCGCCTACTTCTCACCGAACGGCCGGACCTGGCAGTACGCGGCCACGATCGACCCGGAGGGTGGGTGGACGCCCGGCGTGGTGAAGGGCAGCGCCTACGGCTTCGTCGTCACCGGGACCACCACCAAGGGCCAGATCGTGGGCTACACGAGCACCGGCACCGGGACTTCGTGGCTGCCGACCGCCTCGCTCGGCAGCGCTGCCGCCGAGTCGGTGGTCGGCGCGACCGTCGCCCCGGCCGGCACGATCGTCGCGATCGGGTACACCACGCCCAGCCCGGCCGGCCAGCAGCCGGTCTTCGTCGAGGCGAGCGCCAGCGGCACCGTGCACCAGGTCGCGCTGGCCGGCATCGCCGGGGCCGCCATTCCCGAGATGAAGATCAACGGCACCGCCGTGTCCGGCGGCGCCCAGATCGCGGTGGGCAGCGCCAACGGCTACCCGGCGGTGTGGCGGAAGACCACGGGCAGCGCCTGGACACTGGTCTCGTCGCTGAGGCTGGTCGCGGCCGACCCCAAGCTGCGCACCCTGACCAGCGTGACCCACGGGCCGGCCGGCTGGCTGGCGGTGGGTGCGCCCGGGCCTGCCATCCTGACCTCGCCCGACGGCGTGACCTGGGGCGTGGCCGGCGGGAACATCACCCAGGACCTGGCCGGCGTATCCGCCGTGTCGGCGACCTCGGGCCCGGCCGGCTACGTCATCGTCGGCAAGCTGGTCGCGCCGGGCGGCGCTGGCGTCGCCGACGTCTGGTGGTCAGCCAACCTGACCAGCTGGACCCGGGCCCACGACACGAACGACGCGGTCGGCTCGAGTCAGGTGCTCGCGGTCGCCGCGAGCCCGCACGGGTTCGTCTCGGTCGGCTCGCATGACGGCCAGCCGGCCGTCTGGAAGACGAACGACGGCCGCGCCTGGGAGACGATCGAGCTGCCGCTGCCAGCGGGCGCGACCGCCGGCTCGCTCCAGCAGGTCGCCATCAGCGGCGCCAACGTGGTCGCGCTGGGCCAGGCCACGACGGGCCGCGGCCCCGCGATCGGCTCGGCCACCGGGACCGTACCGGGTGCCATCCCGTTCGCCGAGCTGTCGGCGGACGGCGGCCAGACCTGGCAGCAAGTGCCGTTCAGCACCCCGGGCCCCGACACCTCCTTCACCGCGCTGACCGCGGACCACGGCGGCTTCACCGCGGCCGGGCTGTTCGGGCCGGCCGGGCAGCAAGATGTCGCCCTGTGGACCTCGGCCGACGGCGTCACCTGGAAGCCGTCGCAGTCCAGCGGCCTCAACGGATCGGAGGCGTGGCAGATCGACGCGCTGGCCCCGTCCGGTTCCGGGGTGGCCGGCATCGGCACCATCGTCACCCAGCAGAGCCAGCAGGCCGTTACCTTCACCCTCCCGCCCGCGAAGTAAGGAAGCCGTCATGTGCCTCACCGACCTCATCCCCGACCTGGACATCACCGAGCACGAGCACCAGACCGAAGGCAAGTACCCGGGCGTCGCCTGGGGCCGCCTGGCCGGACACCGCGACGGCCAGGGCGACCGCGACGGCCAGGGCGGCCTGGACGGCCAGAACGAGCTGGACGGCCAGGACGACCGAGACGGCCAGGACGTAGCCAAGCCCCGGGCGTAGCGAGCTAGTCCATCCGGTCGAGGATCTCGCGCACCAGGTCCATCGTGGTGTGCGGGTGCAGGAACGCGAACCTCGCCACCGTCTCGCCCTCCCACGCCGACGGCGGTATGAACGCCACCTGGTCCTCGAGCAGCTTGTCGGCCCACGCGGTGTACTGCGCGGCCTCCCAGCCGTGACGGCGGAACAGCACCACCCCGAGGGACGGCTTCCTGATCAGCTCCAGGCCGGGCCGGGACTGAATCTCGTCCGCGGCCTCCCGGGCCAAAGAGATGGCCGTCTCGATGGCCTCGCTGTAGGCGTCGACGCCGTACACCGACAGCGAGAACCACAGCGGCAGGCCCCGGGCCCGCCGGGTCAGGTGGTAGGCGTAATCGGTCGGGTTCCACTCGCCCGGCCGGTCGTGGATGACGTCCAGGTACGAGGCGTCCTGCGTGTGCACGGACTTCGCGATCGACGGGTTCCGGTACAGCAGCGCCGCGCAGTCGAACGGCGCGAACAGCCACTTGTGCGGGTCCACGATGAACGAGTCGGCGTGCTCGATGCCCTCGTAGAAAGCCCGGACGCTGGGCGCGAACAGGCCGGCCCCGCCGTAGGCGCCGTCCACGTGGAACCACAGCTGGTGCTCGCGGGCCACCGCGGCCACGCCCGCCAGGTCGTCGATGATGCCCGCGTTGGTCGTCCCCGACGTGGCCACCACCGCCGCCACCGAGCCCGGGTCCGGTGAAGCCGCCAGCGCCGCCCGCAGCCCGTCGCCGGTCAGCCGGTGATCGTCGGATCGCACGACCAGCGCGTCCATCTCGCATATCCGCAGCGTGTTGGTGATCGAGGAGTGCGCGTCCTCGCTCACCGCCACCCGCCAGCGCCGCCCCGCGGCCGCCGGACCCGCCTTGCGCTTGGCTACCTCGCGCGCCACCACGAGCGCCGAGAGGTTCCCGGCCGAGCCGCCCGAGACGAAACAGCCGCCCGCCGACGAAGGCATCCCGGCCCGGTCGGCGATCAGCCGGAGCACCACGTTCTCGGCGTGGATCGCGCCCGCCGCCTCCAGCCACGAGATGCCCTGGATCGACGCGCACGAGACGAGCATGTCGAACAGCAGCGACGCCTTGGTCGGCGCGGCCGGGATGAAGCCGAGGAAGCGCGGGCTGTCGGCCGAGATCACGGCGGGCGCCATGACGGAAGCCCAGACTCCGAGCACCTGGTCGGGCGTATGCGGCCCGGGACCTGGCAGCCCCTTCAGCGCCGCGTCGAGCTTGGCCGGCTCGGTCGAGCCCCGGTCCAGCGGGACCGGGTCCAGCCGCAGCCGGTTCTCCGCGTAGGCGAGCACTGACCTGATCATCGACTCCGTCGTCGGATCCATACTGTGCATGGCCGAAACGTAGAGCCTGCGCCACGCACACCGCAAGGATCTTGGCAGGCCCCAGGCCGTCCGCCAAGATGACCTAGTGACCAACTCGCACCCGCTCGACCCGCTGTCCGCGGACGAAATCCGCCAGGCCGCCGCGATCGTGCGGCGCGATCCTAAGATCGGCGACACCTGGCGGTTCGCCTCGATCGAGCTGAAGGAGCCGGCCAAGGCCGACCTGCCCGCGCTGGACACAGCGCTGGACACAGGGTTCGACACAGGGCTGGACACAGCGCTGGAGGCAGCCGCCAAGCTGGCCCGGGCGGCTATCGTGGTCGGCTGGGATCGGGCCGACGGCCAGGCCTACCGGGCCGTCGTCTCGCTGACCGGGGACGAGGTCACCAGCTGGGAGCACCTGCCGGGCCAGCAGCCGAACATGACCGTGGACGAGTGGCACGAGTGCGACGAGATGCTCCGGGCCTGCCCGGAAGTGGCGCGGGCGCTGGCCCGGCGCGGCGTCACCGACCTGTCCCTGGTGCTGACCGACATGTGGGCCTACGGCGCGGCGCTCGTCCCCGAGCAGTACAAGGACCGCCGGATCGGCTGGTGTGACGTCTGGGTCCGGGGCAGCGAGCGGGGCAACCCGTACGCCCACCACGTCACCGGCCTGCACCCGGTCGTCGACCTGAACACGATGACGCTGCTCGAACTGGAGGACAGCTACGAAGAAGGCGCCGCCGCCGACCCCGAGGTGATGGGGGAGTACCTGCCCAGCCTCCTCCCGATGCGCCTGCGTGAGGTGACGCCGCTCCACGTAACCCAGCCCGAAGGAGTCGGCTTCGCCCTGGACGGACACCGGCTGAGCTGGCAGAACTGGCAGCTGCGGCTGGGCTTCAACTACCGCGAGGGCCTGGTCCTGCACCAGGTGGGCTACCACGACAAAGACCGGCTCCGCTCGGTGGCGCACCGGCTGTCGTTCGCCGAGATGGTGGTGCCGTACCGGGATGCCAGCCCGGACCACTACCGGCGCACCGCGTTCGACATCGGCGTGTGGGGCCTGGGCTTCATGACCACGTCGCTGTCCCTGGGCTGCGACTGCCTCTGTGACATCACCTACCTGGACGCGGTGGTGCACGACTCCCGCGGCGAGCCCCGGACCATACCGAACGCGATCTGCATCCACGAGGAGGACAGCGGGGTCGGCTGGAAGCACGTCGACGAGCGGGCCGGCGTCGAGGTCCGGCGGCAACGGCGGCTGGTGGTCTCCTTCCACGTCACCGTGGCCAACTACGAGTACCTGGTGTACTGGCGGTTCTACCAGGACGGCAACATCGAGTGCGAGGTCCGCGCGACCGGCATCCTGGTCACCTCGCACACCGCGGCGCCCGGCAGCCGCCCCGCCAACGGGACGCTGGTCGACCAGGGCCTCTACGCGCCCTTCCACCAGCACTTCATCGTGGCCCGGCTCGACCTCGACGTGGACGGGAGCGACAACACGGTCTACGTCAGCGACTCCGTGCCCGCCCCGGCCGGGGCGGACGACCCCTACGCCCTCGGCCTCACGGTCCGGAGCACCCCCCTGCGCACCGAGGCGCAGGGAAAACAGGACTACAACTGGAGCACCCAGCGCGGCTGGAAAATAACCAACAACAACGTGCCGAACGGGCTCGGTACCCCCGTCAGCTACAAGCTCGTCCCCGGCGCGGCCTTCCCGCCCCTGCTCGATCCCGCCTCGCCCGCCTACCAGCGGGCGCAGGTGATCGGCCACACCCTGTGGGTGACTCCCTACCGCGAAGACGAGCGCTGGCCCTGCGGCGACTTCCCGGTCCAGAGCGAGCGCGATTCGGGCCTGGCCGTCTGGACCGAAGCCGACCGGCCGATCGAGAACACCGACGTGGTGCTGTGGTACGTGTTCGGCATCCACCACATCACCCGGCCGGAGGACTGGCCGGTGATGCCCAGCGACGTCGTCTCGTTCTGGCTCAAGCCGTCCGGCTTCTTCGACCGCAACCCCGCCCTGGACCTGCCCCCGTCTCATCGCGGTCACTGAAGCCGTGCATAAAAGCGGCCCGGCCGGGCAGCGAGCGGCGGCCGCGGCCAGGGGCAGCGGAAGGGCTGCTTGATCAGGTGAGGTGACGCTGAGTCATGACACCCCAGGAACATGTGACAAATGTCCTGCTCAGCGCGGGCATTGACGAGGACGCCGCCGGGTACACGCTGTCGGCGATCCGGCAGTGGCTGCGCTGGCGAGCCGAGCAGTTCCGGGCAGAGGGCCGGTACGAGGACGCGGTGTGGTTCACCCGGGTCGCCAACGAACTGCTCGGCTAGCGCCGGTTCCTCCCGCGCCCCGGGCGCCTGCTGAGCTGCGGGCTGGATGCACTCGCTGTCAACTTAGTGTATTTTAGTTTTGTTTTGATAGGCCAGTTGACGGATGAGGATGTCGCGGCTGCCCTCAGCGGGGGGCAGCCGGACGCGCTCGCGCTTGTCTACGAGCGTTTCGGGCCGCTGGTCTACAGCATCGCGCTGCGCTCCCTGGGCGCCCGGCCGGACGCCGAGGATGTGACCCAGCAGGTCTTCGTGTCAGCCTGGCGCAGCCGGGACCGCTTCGACCGCGCCCGCGGCACGCTGGCCGGCTGGCTGGTCACCATCACCCGGAACAAGGTGGCGGACGCGCTGCGGAGCCGGCAGCGGGACAGCCGGGTGCTGCTCCAGGTCACCGGCGGCGCGTCGGTGACCGCGCCCGAGGCGCCCGCCGACCAGGTAGTGGACAGGATCGTGCTGGCCGACGAACTGGCCCAGCTACCGGAGTCACAGCGCCTGGTGATGGTCCTGGCGTTCTATTCTGATATGACGCACGAGCAGATAGCCCGGGTACTCGGGCTGCCCCTCGGCACTGTGAAAAGCCACATCCGCCGCGGCCTGCAACGGCTGCGGTCCAGGCTGGAGGCCAACGGTGTCGCACACTGACCCGGAGATCCTGGCCCTGCGGGCGCTGGGCGAGACGGCGGGCACGGCGCGCGACGCCGAGCACGCCGCCAGCTGCGCGCTCTGCCAGGCCGAGCTCGCCCGGCTCACTGCGGTCGTCCGGCTGGCCCGGGACGCGGATCCGGCGGAGATCCTGCAGGCGCCGCCGCCCCCGGTCTGGGACCGGATCGCCGCCGCGACCGGCGTCAGCGTCCCCCTGAACGTCGCGGCCCCGAACGGTCCCGTCCTGAACGGTCCCGTCCTGAACGGATCCGCCCTGAACGGATCCGCCCTGAACGGATCGGCCCTGAACGGCTCGGGCACCCTGGCGAAGGCGCCAGCTGTCCCGGAGACGCCGGCCTTTCCGGAAGACAGTCGCGGATTCCGGTCCGCACATCGGCGGGCCGCCCGGCCGCGGCGGCTGGCCGGTGCGCTGGCCACCTTGGCGGCCGGGCTGGTCATCGGGATCGGCGGCACGATAGGCGTGGCTCAGGTCGTCAAGTCCCCGCCGACCCACGTGGTCGCCCGGATCGAGCTGAGCCCGCTGCCGCAGTTCCCGCAGTGGCAGGGCAGCACGGGCACCGCCGTGATGCGGTCCACTGCCAGCCAGCAGGAGCTCGTCGTCACCCTGCGGGCGCCCGCGCGGCCCGGCTTCTACGAGGTCTGGCTGCTAGCCCGGGACGGGGTCAGCATGATCTCCCTCGGCGACCTGAGCGCCGGCCACACGGGCACGTTCATCATGCCGCCCGGTGTGGACCTGCGTGACTACTCGCGCATCGACGTCTCGCTGCAGCCGTTCAACGGAAGCACCCAGCACTCCAAGGACAGCGTGGTCCGGGGCTCCCTGCCGGTCACCGCGCTCGGCGGCGCCGCAACCATCCGGTCCTGACTGCATCCGGCGAGGCCCGCCCGGCCGTATGCCACCAGGAGAGCCGCGCCCGAGCGCGGCCGTGATCGGAGAAGGAGTGGACATGCGCATGTTCAAGCGGGTGGCGATCGTCGCCACCATGGCGGGCCTGGTCGCCGGCCCAGTGGCAGCGGCGAGCTCCGCTTCCGCGTCGACCGCCAGCTCGTCTTCCCAGGTGCGGCTGACCGGCGGCGCAACCACGGTCACCACCGCCCCGGGGATCGCCACCGCCCTGCTCGGCAACGGCATCGTGCCGGTCGCGACGCTGCCCGGCACGGAGGGCGCCAGCATCGGCGGCGGCGGTGTCGCGGTCCGGTTCAGCTTCCCGGTAACCGGCGGCTGGCTGAACGCGGGCAAACTCACCGGCACCATCTGGCACAAGGGCGGGATCCTGTTCGCCGACGTGCCCGCCGGCAAGCAGATCCTGGTCAGCGACTTCGTCATCAGCGTGCACCAGGGCGTGCTGACCGCCGCGGTGAACGGCAGCTCGAAGACCCGGGTGCCGCTGTTCAAGCTGAGCCTGGCCCACGCCACCATCCACAAGGGCTGGCACTCCATCAGGATCAGCGGGATCGGCCTCACCCTCACCAGCACCGCCGCCAGCGCCCTGGACGCGACCTTCGGCACCAGCCTGTTCCAGCCGGGCCTGAAGCTCGGCACCGCCAGCACCGTACTGCGCTTCTGACGCGCTACGCGGACCGGTGACAGCGGCGGGCGGGGACGTGAAGTCCCTGCCCGCCGCTGGCGTAAATCCGAGCTGAAGAAGCCCTCCTACAGCGCCCGGCCGCGGATCGAGGCGTCCAGTACCTCGGCGGTGTGCGCGACCGCGATGTCCTGACCGCGTTCGGCCAGCGCGGACGCGATCTGCAGCGAACAGCCCGGGTTGGCCGAGACCAGCAGCGGCGCGCCGGTGGCCAGCACCGATTCGGCCTTGCGGGCGCCCAGTTCGCTCGCCGCCTCCGGCTGCAGCAGGTTGTACACGCCCGCCGAACCGCAGCAGGTGCCCGCGTCGGCCACCTCGACCAGGTTCAGGCCGGGGATCGCCCGCAGCAGCTCGCGCGGCTGCCGGGTGATCCGCTGCGCGTGCGCCAGGTGGCAGGCGTCGTGGTAGGCGGCGGTGACCGGCAGCGGATGGCGCCGCGCCACCGGCCCGAGCTCGGCCAGGAACTCGGCCAGGTCCTGGACCTTGCCGCTCATCTCGGCCGCCCGCTCGGCCCAGCCGCCGTCGGACCCGCGCATCAGCCGCTCGTAGTCCTTCATGGCCGAGCCGCAGCCGGCCGAGTTGACCACCACCGCGTCCACGCCGGCCTGCTCGAAGGTGGCGATCGTGCGCCGGGCGAACGTCTCGGCCTCGGCCTCCCGGCCCGAATGCATCGACAGCGCCCCGCAGCAGCCCTGGTTGCGCGGGATGATCACATCGCAGCCCTCGGCCGCGAGCACCCGCGCGGTCGCGGCGTTGACCCGCGGGAAGAACACCGACTGCACGCACCCGGTGAGCATGCCCACCACGGCCCGCCGGGTCCCCAGCGCCGGGACCCGTTCCGGCAGCGGCCGCGCGTCCGCCGCGGTGACCCCCGGCGGCGCCAGCCGCAGCGCCGCGCCGAGCACGGGGGAGACCCGGCCGGGCAGGCGGCTGCGGGCCAGTCGCCGGTCCAGGCCGGCTCGCTGCGCGACCCGCAGCGGGGCGGTGACCGCCCGCAGTCGCTTCGGATAGGGGAACAGCGAGAAGATCGCGGTCCTGGCCGCCCGGTCCCGGACCGGCCGCTTAGGCGCCGTCGGCACCTGCTGCCCGGGGGACACCGGCCGGCCGCCGCCGGCGGACTCGGCATCGGCCCCGCGCACCTCGGCCACGTTGTCGTTCGCAGCCCCGGGCGGCGTCGCTACCTCCCCGGCACCGGACCGGGCTTCCTCGGTCCAGACCCGGGCCGCCTCGATGAGCTGGTCGTACTGCACCCCGGAGGGGCACGCGGTCATGCAGGCCATGCAGCCCAGGCAGCGGTCGAAGTGCTCGGCGGTGGCGGCGGTCAGCGGCGCCCCGTCGAGGAGCTGGTTCACCAGGTAGATCCGGCCGCGCGGGGAGTCCATCTCCTCGGCCCACAGCTGGTAGGTCGGACAGGCGGGCAGGCAGAAACCGCAGTGCACGCAGTCCTTCGCCACCTCGCGCAGCGCGTCCTCGTCCTGCATCAATCGCCTCCCGCGCAGTGCCGCATCATTCGCCTCCGGCGCAGTGCCGCATTATTCGCCTCCAGCAAAATTAAATCTCCCCGGGAACATCCGTCGGCCCGGGTCGAACTGGTCCCTGACCGCCCGCATCAGGGCGGCCCCGGGAACGTCCCGGTACGCCCCGGCCGCGGCCAGCACCGGCGGCGGCCCGGCCAGCACCGCCACGCTGCCCCGCGGCGCCCCGGGGCTCAGGCCCGCGATCCGCTCGCGCAGCGCGGTCACGAACCGGGCCGCGTCCTCGTCCGGGGTATCCGGATCCAGGCAGGCATACAGCGCGCCCGCCCCGGCCGCCCCGGTCACGGCGGGCCGGACCCCCGCGCTCTCACCCGCCGCCAGCAGCGCCGCGAGTACCGCGTCGAGGGCGCTGACCCAGAACGACATCCGCACGACCGTGGCCCCCGCGGGCAGCGCGCCCCACCGGGGCGGCGCCGCATCGGAAACGGAGACCGGACCGCCGCCCGCGAACGTGAGCAGCTCCGACATCCGTTCGGCCCGTTCGGCCACCCCCGACGGCGTGCCCTCGAGCAGCACGCCGACCCGCAGCGGACGCCGCGACGGCGGCGTCCCGCCCGGCCAGTCCAGTTCCACGGCCGACGGCACCAGCGCCGAGTTCGCCGCCGCGGCCACCGCGGCGCTAGCAGCCGCCACCCCGGCGCCCGGATCACCGGCTCCGGACGCACCGGCTCCGGACGCACCGGCTCCGGACGCACCGAAGAACTCCGCAGTCACCCACGCCACCGCGCCCGGCCGCGGATGCAGCCGGAAGGTCGCCTCGGTGATCAGCCCCAGCGTGCCGTGCGACCCGCAGAAGAGCTTGCCGATGTCGTAGCCGGCCACGTTCTTGACCACCTTGCCGCCGGAGTGCGCGATCGTCCCGTCGGCGCGCACCACGGTCAGGCCGAGGAGCAGGTCACGCGGCGACCCGTAGCGCAGCCGCCGCGGCCCGGTCGTCCCGGTGGCCACCACCCCGCCCACCGTCGCCTCGGCCGGCACGTCGAGCGCCAGCTCCTGGCCGGCCGCGGCCAGCGCCGCGGCCAGCGCCCCGATCGTCAGGCCGGCCTGCACCCGCACCACCAGGTCCCCGGCCCCGTGCTCGATCACCTGGTCCATCGAGCTCAGGTCCACGACCAGGTCGCACCGGGACGGCGGCGATCCCCAGCCGAACCCGGTGCCGGCCCCGCGCGGTACCACCGCGAGCCCGGCCCGCGCCGCGGCCCGCAGCAGCCCGGCCGCCTCCTCGGTGGAAGCCGGCCAGGCGACGAACGCGGGGACCGCTCCGGCCACGGCATCGGCCGTCGTGCCGGCCGCCAGCGACGGGCAGGCGGCCGCGAGGTCCGGGCCGATGGCGGGAACGGCGACTCGTTCGGTATCCATCTTTTAGAAGATCTCCGCCGGTCCGGCCGCTACGGCGGGGTGCCCCGCCGAAGATACGGCCCGGTGGTGGCCGGGTACCTCGCCGCACAGCCGGGGAGTGGGGAAGATCTTGCCGGGGTTGCACAGGCTGGCCGGGTCGAACGCGCACCTGATCAGCTGCATGGTGTCCAGGTCGTCGGCGCCGAACATCTTCGGCATGTACCGCGACTTGTCCACCCCCACGCCATGCTCGCCGGTGATCGAGCCGCCGTGCTCCAGGCAGGCGTCCAGGATGGCACCGGATACTTTCTCGGCCGCCTCGGCCTGGCCCGGCACCTTGTCGTCGTACAGCACCAGCGGGTGCAGGTTCCCGTCGCCGGCGTGGAACACGTTGGCCACCCGGATGCCCGACTCCGCGGACAGCGACGCGATCCGCCCCAGGACCGCGCCCAGCGAGGTGCGCGGCACCACGCCGTCCTGCACGATGTAGGCCGGGCTGATCCGGCCCACCGCGGCGAACGCCGACTTGCGCCCGGCCCAGATACCCGCGCGCTCGGCCGGGTCGTCGGCCGCCCGGATCTCGGTCGCGCCTGCCTTCTCGCACAGCGAGCGCACGGTCGCCAGCTCCGCCTCGACCTCGGCGGCGGGCCCGTCCAGTTCCACCAGCAGCACCGCGCCCGCCCCGGCCGGGTAGTTGCAGTGCACGGCGGCCTCGGCGGCCTCGATGGCCAGCGCGTCCATCATCTCGATGGCGGCGGGCAGCACGCCGGCCGCGATGATGTGGGACACGGCGTCGCCGGCCGCGTCGGTGGAGCCGAACGCCGCCAGCAGCGTCTCCACCGCCTCCGGCTGCGGCAGGATC
>Ga0136846_1239689_pt1 | contig 12556 bp, 9 predicted proteins | sample HopSoiMetagenom2_FD_96841 | JGI IMG/M metagenome (GOLD analysis project Ga0136846, IMG submission 96841) | Grasslands soil microbial communities from Hopland, California, USA - 2 Assembly 2016 (version 4) | ecosystem: Environmental > Terrestrial > Soil > Grasslands | place: USA: Hopland...
CCGCCGACGTGGCTCGACGCGCTGCGCTGGACGCCAAATCTCGAACGGTGGGAGATCGGGATCGAGGCGCGGCTTGCGGGCGTGCGGCGGGAGGGATTGCGCCTGCGCGTGCATCTCACGTGCGGGCAGGGCACGGTCGCCGACGACACTTACACGGTGATCAACGGCGAAGTACACCGTCGCATCGCGCTGTCCGATCCGGGGATCGACGACTACCGCAACGAACTGCTCTGGAGCCCGGAGAAACCGACGCTCGTCAACGCAGAACTACAGCTGTGGGCGGAGCGCGGCGAGCTGCTCGACAACGTACGCAGCTACACGGCGCTGCGAGCCGTCGCGACGCAGCGCGATCGGTTCGTGCTGAACAATCGACCGTACCCGTTGCGCCTCGTGCTCGATCAGGGATATTGGCCGGACGGCGGGCTGTCCGCGCCAGACGATCGCGCGCTGAAGGCGGACGTCGAGCTGGCCAAGCGCATGGGCTTCAACGGTGTGCGCAAGCACCAGAAGATCGAGGACCCGCGCTATCTGTATTGGGCCGACGTGCTGGGCCTCCTGGTGTGGGCGGAAATGCCGAGCGCCTACAGGTTCACCCCGCAGTCGATCGATCGGGTGATGGACGAATGGAAGTGCGCGATCGGCCGCGACTACAACCACCCGTGCATCATGGCGTGGGTGCCGATCAACGAATCGTGGGGCGTGCCGAACCTGCCGGACAACCCGGCCGAGCGACACTACGTCCAGGCGCTCTATCACCTGACACGCACGCTCGACCCGACGCGCCCTGTCATCGGCAACGACGGATGGGAGAGCGTCGCGACCGACATCGTCGGCATCCATGATTACGATCACGATCCGGATCGGATCACCCGGCGGTACCACGCCGACCAGGAGATCCCGCGGATCTTCCGGCGCGAACGCCCTGGCGGCCGGCTCCTGGTGCTCGAAGGGGAACGGCACGCCGAGCTGCCCATCGTCCTCTCGGAATTCGGTGGTGTCGCGCTCAGTGGCGAAGGGGGATCCTGGGGATACTCGCGCGCGACTTCTTCCGAGGACTTCGCGCGTCGCTACGAGCGCCTGATGCGTGCGGTGCTCTCGATCGGCATGTTCAGCGGGAGTTGCTACACGCAATTCGCGGACACGTACCAGGAGGCGAACGGTCTGCTCTTTGCGGACCGCCGGCCCAAGGTGCCGATCGATCGCATCGCGCGCGCAACGCGCGGGATCGATTTGCCGCCCGAAGCCATCGAACCACCGGAGTCCCGCCACGCGCAGACGCTTGCGGAAGAAGCCGGTCGCGCGTGACATTCGCCGAGTTATACGGTGGATCCCCCTCGGCGCACGGTGAAGCGCCGGGCCGCGTCAATCTGATCGGCGAGCACACCGATTACAACGGGGGCTTCGTTCTGCCAGCGGCCATTCCGCGTCGCACGCTCGTCGATCTCGCGCCGCGCCACGATCGCCTCGTGCGCGTCTGGAGCGCGCAGTTTCCCGATCACGATCCGATCGAATACCGCCTCGGCGAAGAGAAACGTCGCGGAGACTGGGTCGATTACGTGCAGGGACTCACGTGGGTCCTCGCCTCAGACGGGCTTCGCGCCGGCTTCGATGCGCGAATCGAGTCGACCGTTCCGCTCGGCAGCGGCCTGTCGTCGAGCGCCGCACTCGAGATTTCGCTCGGCCGCGCGTTGCGTTCGGCGTTTCACCTGCAACTGGACGATGTCACGCTCGCGGTGCGCGGACGGCGCGTCGAGACCGATTTCGTCGGTGCGCCGATTGGCATCATGGACCAGATGGCGTGCAGCCTTGCGGACACGACGTCGGCGCTCTTTCTCGACACACGATCGCTGACCTATTCGCGCGTGCCGCTGCCGCCCGCCTCGGCGCTGATCGTGATCGACTCGGGCATCACGCATCGACATGCGGGCGGCGAGTACGCGGTACGCCGCGAGGAGTGCGCGCAGGCGGCGGCGCTTCTCGACGTGAAGGAACTGCGCGACGTCTCAGCCGATGAGCTCGATCGCGTGAATGCGTTGCCGGAACCGCTCAATCGTCGTGCGCGGCACGTCGTCACTGAAAACGCACGCGTGCTGGAAACCGTCAAGGCGCTCACCGCGGGCGATCTCGCGGCGGCCGGCCAACTGTTCCTGGAATCACATGCGTCGATGCGCGACGACTTCGAGGTCTCGATCCCGCCAATCGACGCGCTTGTCGAGGTCGCCCGGGGCGTACAAGGTGTGTACGGCGTGCGTCTGACGGGTGGGGGCTTCGGGGGATCTATTGTCGCGCTCGCGGAGCGAACGAACGCCAGCCGCGCGGCAGCCGACATCGTTCAGGCCTACAATCGCGCGAATCGGTCATCGGCGCACGTGTTGGTTCCGTAACGATCGTCCTCCTGTCTGTGCGGCATGCTTCTTGGAAGATCGTCGCACATGAGAAGAGAGGCGCCACCCGGTCGGTCAGACGATGTCATCTGCTTCTCCCACCTGCGTTGGAACTTCGTTTTCCAGCGCCCGCAACATCTCCTCAGCCGCTGCGCCCGTGATCGCCGCGTCTTCTTCTTCGAAGAGCCTGTATTCGACGCCTGCGACGGACCGATCCTTACGTCCACCGCCGATCCAAGCGGTGTCACAGTCGTCGTCCCGCATCTTCCAGTAGGACAGGACCGCACCGCAGTCGACCCGCCGGTGCGCGCGCTGCTCGATTCGCTGATCGAGATCGAAGGTATTCAACCGGGCGTGCTCTGGTACTACACGCCGATGGCGGTCGCGTTCAGCGGTCATCTCGCGGCGCCCGCAATCGTATACGACTGCATGGACGAACTCTCTGGCTTCGCGGGTGCGCCCGCGGGTCTTCGCGACGCGGAGAACGCGCTTCTCGCGCGCGCACACATCGTGTTCACGGGCGGCCGCAGTCTGTACGAAGCCAAGCGTCATCGCCACGTCAACATCCATCCGTTTCCGAGCAGCGTGGAGGTGCCGCATTTCGCGCGCGCGCGCACGCGCCGCGGCGCCGAACCCGCCGACCAGGCGGCGATTCCACATCCGCGGCTTGGCTTCTATGGCGTGATCGACGAGCGATTCGATCGCGAGTTGATCGCCGGCGCGGCGGCGCTTCGACCCGGCTGGCAGTTCGTGATCATTGGGCCGGTAGTGAAGATCGATCCGGAGACGCTGCCGCGCCCGGCCAACGTGCACTACCTCGGATCGAAATCGTACGACCTCCTGCCCGACTATCTCGCGGGCTGGGATGTCGCATTGCTGCCCTTCGCCCGCAACGATGCCACCCGGTACATCAGCCCGACGAAGACACCCGAATACCTGGCCGCCGGATGTCCGGTGGTGTCTACGTCGATTCGCGACGTCGTGCACCCGTATGGCGATCTCGGTCTCGCCCGGATCGCCGATGAGCCCGACGCGTTCGTTGCCGCCTGCGAGGCGGCAATGGCGGAAGACGCGGCGGAACGTCAGCGCGTGGCCGACGCGCTCCTCTCGCGCATGTCGTGGGACCTGACCTGGCAGGCCATGGCGGACCTCATTGCCCAAATCCCTCGAAAGGACTCCCCCTCATGTTCGATTACCTCGTCGTTGGCGCGGGTTTCGCCGGCGCCGTCGCGGCCGAGCGCCTCGCTGCCGGCGCCGGCAAGAAGGTGCTGATCGTCGACAAGCGCCCGCACATCGGCGGCAATGCGTACGATCATTACGACGAGACCGGTATCCTCGTCCACAAGTACGGCCCGCATATATTTCACACGAACTCTCGCGACGTGTTCGAGTACCTGTCGCGGTTTACGGCCTGGCGTCCGTACCAGCATCGGGTGCGCGCGCTGGTCGACGGCCAGCTCGTGCCGATCCCGATCAACCTCGATACGGTCAATCGCCTCTACGGCTTGAATCTCACCGCGTTCGAGCTCGAGAAGTTCTTCCAGTCCGTGGCGGAGCCGCGGTCTCAGATCCGCACGTCGGAGGACGTGATCGTGAGCAAGGTCGGGCGCGAGTTGTACGAAAAGTTCTTTCGCAACTACACCCGCAAGCAATGGGACCTGGATCCCTCGGAGCTCGACGCCACCGTCACCGCCCGCGTACCCGTTCGCACCAACCGTGACGATCGCTATTTCTCCGACACCTACCAGTCGATGCCGCTCCACGGCTACACGCGGATGTTCGAGCGCATGCTCACGCATCCGAACATCAAGATCATGGTGAATACGGATTACCGCGAGATCGAGCAGGTGATCCCGTTTGGCGAGATGATCTACACGGGACCGGTCGACGAGTATTTCGATTTCCGGTTCGGGAAGCTGCCGTACCGCTCGCTCGAATTCAGGTTCGAGACCTTCGAACGGCCGGTATTCCAGGAAGCGCCGGTCATCAACTATCCGAACGAAAATCCCTATACGCGGTGCACGGAGTTCAAGTACCTGACGGGCCAGGAACACCCGAAGACGACCGTGGTCTACGAGTATCCGCGCGCCGAAGGCGATCCGTACTACCCGGTGCCGCGGCCGGAGAACGCGCTCATTTATCGGGAATATCAGGCCCTGGCCGAACGCACGCCGAACGTACATTTCTGCGGCAGGCTCGCGACCTACAAGTACTACAACATGGACCAGGTGGTCGCGCAGTCGCTGACGCTGTACAAGAAACTCGTTGGGGCGCGCCGGCCGCGCATCGCGCAGACCGCGTAAGGGCGGCGGGGTCGAACCGACTCACCCCGTCTCGCGAGTGCGGCGCTCTCTCGCAACCATCGAACGCGGCTTACCCGCGAGCGCGTCAGCCCCTGGATTCCGCTTCCAGGCTCTCGATTGCAAATGGCGGGGGAGTGCCGTAACCCTTCTGCGCGAGCTTGAACTGGCTGTGCCAGAGTTCGGCCGCGTACTCGTGGTTCAGCACGCGCACGAACTCCTGCCGATCGTTGAGCGTGAAATCCCACAGGCCGCTGTTGTGCCAGTGGGAGGGGTCTTCCCACTCGAAGCGGTCGATGATCGGGTAGAGGCAGACGGCTTCGACCGGCACGCCGGCGTCGATCGCCAGGATCAGCTCCTCGGTCATCTCGCGGAGCCATTCCGCGCGGCCGGATCCGACGTGGCTCGTCTCGCCGACGAAGATCGGCCGACGATAGCGCTCGTAGGCGCCTTTCAACAACTTGTGGAACGGTACCCAGCGGGAATCGCGCGGGTGAATGTGCCAGTGGATCTTGCGTCCGCCGGGATGTTCCCACTGATTGTCGTGGTAGAAGTTCACGCCGAGCACGTCCAGGTACCGCGGATTCCCGCCCAACTCCGGTGCGAGCGCGCCCGAGAGCATGTCCCACGCCTCGAACTGGCTGTTGCTGTACGCGGTCGCCTGCGGCAGCAGGTCGGGCCTTTTCTTCGGCGGCACGACGTGAATCAACGGCTCGACCGTCACCATGCGCGCGCGTGGGTCGACGTCCCAGATTGCTTCGATCGCCGCAATGCACGCCCGGATCAGTTGCCGCTTCACATCGCCGCCCCGGTGATGCGCATGCGGGTAAAACCATCCGACCTCGCCGGCTGCCCACGCGAAAAAGGAAATCTCGTTCACCGGCGTGTAGAGAGGCACCGCGTCGGTGCGCTCGCGCACATGACGGGCAACCTCGCGGCAGAACCGCGCGAAGCGGTCGATGAACGCGGGTTCGAAGATGTCCAGTCCATCGGGCCACCCGTAATGGCAGAGATCCCAGACCACCTGGATGCCATGCCGTTCCGCGGCATCGAACAGCACGTCCATCGACGAGAAGTCGAACGAACCTCCCGCCTGTTCCACGAGGTGCCACCGCACGGTGTCGCGAACGGAACTGATGCCGACCTGGCGCAGGCGCGCGTAATCGCCGTCGGCGAAGCGGTCGTGCTGGGTCGCGGCCAGCATGTCCAGCCGCCGTCCTTTACGGTTGATGTGACACGCGGACTCGAAGCCGCCCATCCAGAACGAAGAAAAGAGACTCGGACGCGCAGCCGCCGCGCTCGGCTCCGAGCCGGGCGCCGGAGAATCGTTAATCATAAAGTTGAGTCGGTGGCCCATTATGGCTCAAGCAGACGATTTTCGCCAGCCCTCAATGCAAGCGTCCGACCGGCTGCCAGTCACGCGCGGTACGATTTCCGCATTTTCCCGCTTGGAAGAGAGGTCACGGATGAGCGTTTCGAAATCGAAGGTTCCAATATCTGCCGCATTGGCGGCGGTTCTGACGGTAGCGCTGGCCGCGCAGACACAGGTGACGGCGCCCAAAAATAAGTACAGCCCGGCCGACGATGTAAAACTCGGGCAGGATGCGGCACAGCAGGTTCAGCAGGAGATGCCGGTGATGCGCGATGAAGAGGTGAACTCGTACCTCAACAGCATCGGGCACCGACTCGCTGAAAGCATCCCTCAGGAGTTTCAGCATCCGGAGTTCCGTTACACGTTCACCGGTGTGAACCTGCGTGAGATCAACGCCTTTGCGCTGCCGGGCGGGCCGATGTTCGTCAACCGCGGCATGATGGAGAAGGCGCATAACGAAGGCGAGGTCGCGGGCGTCATGGCGCACGAATTGAGCCACGTCGCGCTGCGCCACGGCACGGCCCAGGCCACCAAGGCCACGCCGTACGAGATCGGCACGATTGCGGGCGCCGTGCTCGGCGCAATCGTTGGCGGAACCGCCGGCTCCGTTATCTCGCAGGGGACGCAATTCGGCCTCGGCACCGCGTTCCTCCGCTACAGCCGCGACTACGAGAAGCAGGCCGACATTCTGGGCACGCACATCATGGCGCGCGCCGGCTACGACCCGCGCGATATGGCCAACGTGTTCAAGACGATCGAGAAGGAGAGCGGCCCCGGCGGACCACAGTGGATGAGCGATCACCCGAACCCGGGTAACCGCTACGAGTACATCACTCGCGAGGCGCAGGCGCTGCACGTCGCGTCGGCTCCCCACGATACGCGCGGGTTCCAGGACGTGCAGGCGCACCTGCGGACCTTGGCTCCGGCCCCCTCGGCCGAGGAGGCCGCGCGGAACGCCAAACGCAACCCGAACACCGGCGGCCGCACTGGTACGACCGGCGCACGGCCGACGCCGAACCACGTCGATCGGCCGGACTCGCGCTTCTCGTCCTACACGGAAGGAAACCTGTTCCGCGTGAGCGTCCCGGCGAACTGGCGCGAGCTTGCCGGCAACAACGACGTGACGTTCGCGCCCGAAGGAGCGTACGGCGACGCGAACGGACAGAGCGTCTTTACCCACGGCACGCAGATCGGTCTTGCGCGCAACGAAACGCACGACCTGGCGACCGCGACCGACGAGTTGCTCCAGCAGCTCGGTCAGGGCAACCCGCAGTTGCAGCGCGCCTCGAACACGGTGCGCGGATCCCTGGGCGGCCAGGAGGCGCTACGGACGTCGCTGACGAATGTCTCGGAGGTGACGGGAACCGAGGAGCGAATCGACCTTTATACGTCGTTGATGCGCGACGGCACGCTCTTCTATGTGATTGGCGTTGCGCCCGCGGCCGAGTACAACCAGTACTCGCCGGTCTTTTCGAAGGTCGTGCGCTCGATTCAGTTCACTCGCTGAGGGGACTGGTGACGGCACGGGCAGGGAGCGGGCGCTCTACTCGACCTTGTTCTCGTTCTCGTTCTCGGTCGTTTCCTCGTCGTCTTCCCACAGCGGCTTCTGCGGCCCGGGGATGATGCCTGCAATGTCAGGGTCCTCGTCGCCGGGTTGACGCGGACCAGAGGAGGTCTTGCGCGCCTTCGATTCCTGGCGGCGCTGTTCCTTTTCCTTTTGCCGCTCCTGCCGCGCGCGCTCTCGCGCGCGCTTCTGCTGACTGGGCTTTGCCTTGGCCACCGTATCCCCCTACGCGTAGCGCAGGCCACAGGCCTGCTTGCCGACCGCCGGGCAGCCCTGCCCTGCGACATGTCTCAGGGCACCCGGGCCGCTGCAGCGCGACTGCGCTACCGATTGAAACACAACCTAAGGGTACTCCATCTTCGCGGCTCAAACGAGTTAATCTCTTGAACGCGTGGCGGAACAAGTCGTCCTGGCCGTGGGAGACATGTGTGGTCCGGCGAAGAAGAATCCCGGTGCGGCGGCAACCGCGGACCTCGCGCGGCGGCAGATCGCGCGCCACCCCGATGCGATGATCATCGCGCTCGGCGACAATGCCTACAACCGCGGCCGCCCCGACGAATATCGCGATCACTACACGCCGTCATGGGGACAGGCCGACCTGCTCGGCCGAACGTGGTCGTGTCCGGGAAACCACGACTATCGCACCGCCGGTGCGGCCGCGTATTTCCAGTACTTCGGCACGGAGCGCGCCGGCACGCCTCGCAGGAGCTATTACAGCGTGCCGCTTGTTGACGCGGGCTGGCACATGATTTCGCTGAACAGCGAAGTCGAGCAGGACGCGCACTCGCCTCAGCTGCAGTGGCTGCGTGACGATCTCGCGGCGCGGCGGCATCGGCCGGTCATCGCATTCTGGCACCGGCCGCGCTGGGGCTCGGGCGCGCATCGCGACTCGAAGAAGCCGCGCTGGTTCTGGAACGAGTTGTACAACGAGCGCGCCGAGCTCGCGCTTGGAGGACACGCGCATCACTACGAGCGATTTGCGCCGCAGCGGCCGGACCAGATTCCGGATTCTCACGGCATCCGCCAATTCATCGTCGGGACGGGCGGAAGGCGCCTGCAGGGGCGCAGCAAGGACACCCCGAACAGCGACTACGCGCGTTTCGATCTCTTCGGCATTCTCAAGCTGACGCTCTGGCCGGACGGCTACCGGTGGGAATTCATCGACATCCACGATCGGGTGATCGATCGCGGTGAGCAACCAATCAATCCACGAGGGCAACGATGGAGCTGACGCTCACAATCTCCGAGGACGAGCGGCACGCGTGCCGGCGCGCGGCGTCGCTGCTGCGGGCGCTGGCGTCGGGACTGCGCGAGATCGGCACCGTGCAGGAGGCCGACGCGTGCGCCGGGTATGGGGCCACGCTCGATCGCGTTGCAGCCAGCGGCGAATGCTGCGGCGTGAACAGCGACGGCAAGGTCGACATCGAACAGGCCGGCTTCGTGCTCGAGGGCATTCGCGACGGCCTGGACAACGCGGATCTGGACGAAGGAGCGGATTTCATCCAGCGCGACATCGAGCGGCTGAACGATGTGGTGTTCCGGTACAACTCCGACGCGGGAAAGGCAGTCCAGTCGTGACGCGGGGCGGAATGGTGCTGGCGCTGTTCGCGACCTGTGTGCTGGCGAGCGTCGCGCCGGTGGCACAGCGCGGCGCGCAGCCGCCACGCCGGCCGGGCCGGCAGACCGACGGCACGACCCTGCTCCCGAACGGCTGGCGGATCGCGCCGGTTGGACGCCACGTTCAGATCGGCGATCTGCCGATGAGCATCGCGCCATCACCCGACGGCCGCTTCATCGTGATTTCCAGCAGCGGGTGGGAAAAGCCCGCGCTCGTCGTCTTCGACACGAGGACCCTGCAGGTGATTTCGCGCGCGCCGATGGATCACACGTGGTTCGGCCTTGCGTGGCACCCGGACGGGACGCGCCTGTTTGCGTCCGGATCGAGCGACAACACGATTCATGAATTCGCGTGGAAGTCGGGCACGTTGACGGCAACCGGCGTGATCACGCTCGGCCCGCCCGAGCGGCATCCCGGCGGGGACGCGATCGAGAACGCGGGCTTCGTCGCGGGTCTTGCGATCAGCCCGGACGGCCGGTGGCTGTATGCCACGCAGGTCTACGGACAGATGGTCCGCGCGATCGATCTCGAGGACGGAACAGTGCACGCGACCGCAGAACTTCCCGCCGAGCCTTACACGTGCGTGCTGTCGGCGGACGGCCAGACGCTGTTCGTGTCGCTCTGGGGCGGCGCGAAGGTGCTGATATTCGATGCCGTCACACTGCAATCACGCGGGGACATGGCGGTCGGAGAGCATCCGAACGCGATGGCGTTGTCGAAGGACGGCACCCGTCTCTTCGTCGCATGCGCGAACACCAACGGCGTCTGGGTCGTCGACGTGCCGTCGCGGACCGCGACCGAACAGATCTCGGTGGCACTGGGTGCGAAGGCGCCCCCGGGGTCGACGCCGAACGCGGTGGCGTTGACCAGCGACGGCAATACGTTGCTGGTCGCGAACGCCGACAACAACACCGTGACCGTCGTCGACGTCTCGGTCGCGGAAAAGAGCGATGTGCGCGGCTTCATGCCCGTCGGCTGGTATCCGACAGGCGTGCTCGCGGACCGCGACGGCTCGCGGATCTTCGTGCTGGACGGAAAAGGGCTGACGAGCGGTGCGAACCCTCGCGGCCCTCAGCCTGGCGGAGCGCGCATCGACGCGCAGTACATCGGCGACATGATACAGGGCGCGATCTCGGTCATTCCCATGCCGACACCCGCGGCGCTCGGGCGCATGACGCGCGACGTGCACGATCTGACCCCGTATTCCGACGCGCACCTGCTCGCGCCGGCTGACGCCCCGGCCGCGTCGCCGATTCCGCGCCGCGTCGGCCTCACGTCCCCCATCAAATACGTGTTCTACGTCATTCGTGAAAATCGCACGTACGACCAGGTCTTCGGCGATCTGCCGAAGGCGAACGGCGATCCGTCGCTGACGCTCTTTGGCGAAGACGTCACGCCGAACGCGCACGCGCTCGCAACCGCGTTCACGACCTTCGATAACTTTTACGTCGACGCCGAGGTCAGCTACGACGGGCACGCGTTTTCGACGGGCGCGTACGCGACCGATTTCGTCGAGAAGATGTGGCCGGCAAACTATGGCCGCCGCGAGGGGCTCTACCTCAGCGAAGGCGGCTACAAGATGCGGAACGCCTACGGCAACATCACCGCGCCGCCGCACGGCTACATCTGGGATGTCGCCCGGCGCGCGAACGTCTCCGTCAGGAGCTACGGAGAGTTCGCGACATGGGAGAAGAAGACGCCGCCAGTCACGGCCACCGTGCCGGGACTCGACGGGCTGGTCCATCCAACGTTCCCGCCGTTCGACCTGACCATCCCCGATAACCAGCGGCTCGATGTGTGGCTCGAGGAGTTCAAGCAGTTCGAGGAGAACGGCAACCTGCCGCAACTGTCGATCATCCGGCTCGGCGGCGATCACACACAGGGCACGTCGCCCGGCGCCGTGACACCGCGCTCGATGGTTGCGGAGAACGACCTCGCGATCGGTCGGCTGATCGAGGCGATTTCGCACAGCAGGTTCTGGAAACAATCCGCCATCTTCCTCCTCGAAGACGATGCGCAGAACGGGCCCGATCATGTCGACGCGCATCGATCGCTGCTGCTGGCCATCAGCCCTTTTTCCCGTCGCCGGGCGGTCGACAGCACCCTCTACACCACGTCAGGCGTCCTGCGGACAATGGAGTTGATTCTGGGGCTCGAGCCGATGAGCCAGTACGATGCGGCCGCCACGCCGATGTACAACGCCTTTCATGCGACACCGGACGTCGCGCCCTTCGATCACGTGCCGGCGCGGGTTCCGCTCGACGATCGAAACGACTGGAACTCTCCCGGTGCGGCCGCCTCGCTGCGGATGAATCTGCAGGAGGCAGACATGGCCCCGGAGCTCGAACTGAATCAGATCCTCTGGCAGTCCGTTCATGGCGCCGGCTCGGTGATGCCGCCGCCGCGCAGGACCGGATTCATCAAGCCAATTCGCGAAGCCGACGCCGACGATGACGACCGCTAGCCTGTTCCCGCGCGCCGTACGCGCGACCGTGCTGGCGCTGGCCGTCGTGGGCGCCGGCACTCTCCACGGTCAGGAGAGCGACCGCGCCCGGGCGGTTCACGCTCAAATCGATCGCATTTTCAGCGAGCGCGCGTACGAGCTGCCACGCTTCGGCCCAGCGCGCTGGCTGGCAGACGGCTCCGGCTACACGATCGTCGAATCGCAGGCTGGATCCGGGATCGTCCGCTTCGACGCCGCAACGGGTGAGCGGACCGTTCTCGTACCGGCCTCGCGACTCATCCCGCCAGGTGCGAAGACTCCGCTGGACGTCGACGATTATGCCTGGTCGCCAGATGGGCGGCGTCTCCTCCTCTTCACGAACACGCAGAAGGTCTGGCGCCAGAACACGCGCGGCGACTACTGGGTCATCGAGATGGCAACCGGCAGCCTGAAGAAACTTGGCGCCGGACTGCCGGGCCGCAACCCGCCGCACGATCAGGCTCAGCCCGCGTCTGACGGCAAGCAGAGTATCGGCGGAGATCTGATGTTTGCCAGGTTCTCCCCGGACGGGTCGCGAGTGGCGTACGTGCGCGCGAACAACATCTACGTCGAGCACCTGGACGATGGCCGGATCTTTCCTCTCACCACCGATGGATCCGTTACCACGATCAATGGCACGTCGGACTGGGTGTACGAAGAGGAGCTGGACGTGCGCGAGGCGTTGCGCTGGAGCCCCGATGGCACGCACGTCGCCTACTGGCAGTTCGATACCACAGGGGTTCAGCTCTTCACGCTCGTGGACGACACGACACACCTTTATCCCACCGTCCGGCAATTTGCGTATCCGAAGGTCGGCACCACCAACTCCGCCGTGC
>Ga0136846_1213426_pt1 | contig 12555 bp, 7 predicted proteins | sample HopSoiMetagenom2_FD_96841 | JGI IMG/M metagenome (GOLD analysis project Ga0136846, IMG submission 96841) | Grasslands soil microbial communities from Hopland, California, USA - 2 Assembly 2016 (version 4) | ecosystem: Environmental > Terrestrial > Soil > Grasslands | place: USA: Hopland...
GCGGGCGAGCCACTCTGCGCCGCTGCCTTCGGTTTGTCGATCATCAGATCCGCGACGCGATGGCCGAGCGCCACCGGGTTCGCGCTGCCGACGTTGCACAGCACCGCCACCGAGACGTGCTGCGCCGGATAGCGCGCGAGGAAGGTCCGATAGCCGGCGGTGGAACCGCTGTGACTCACCTCCGGAACACCATCGTACGCCGACACGTCGACGCCGAGCGCGTACGTGATCCGCCGGCCATTCCGCAGCACCATGCGCGTCTGCATCGTGTCGACGAACGCCTGGCCGCCGACCTTCGGGCTGAAGAAGTTCTCATTCCAGAGCAGCAGATCACCGACGGTGGTGAGGAGCCCGCCGTTCCCGATCATGTTCGTGAACGACATGTCGGTATGAAATCCGCGCTCTGCCGTGCCCGAGTAGGCGGTGGTGCGGCCCTTGACGACGTCGGTGAAGTCGTCGCGCCACCGTGTGTGGGTCATGCCTAACGGCTTGAACAGGCGCGACTGCGTGAACGCGTCGAGCGTCTGCCCGCTCACCCGCTGGACGATGACGCCGGCGAGCGCGTAGCCCGTGTTGCTGTACGAGTACTCTGTGCCGGGCGGAAAGTTGAGCGCCTTCTGATGGGCGACGAGATCCAGCGTCGTCGCGGGCGAGTGCACCTGCGTGCCCGGGCCGCGACGCTCGATCCCCAGTAGCTCCCACTGGTCGCGGAGACCGCTCGTGTGGGTGAGCAGATGCCGGATGCGGATCGTCTCGCCGAAGTCGGGCACCTCGGGCAGGTATTTGCGGATGTCGTCGTCGAGCGAGAGCTTGCCATCCTGCGCGAGAAGCACGATGGCGGCGGCGGTGAACTGCTTCGCCACCGATCCGCTCTCGAAGATGGACGCAGCCGTGATCGGCACCTCGTACTCGAGATTCGCCGAGCCGTAGCCCCGGGTATAGAGCGCTTGACCATTACGGCCCACGCCAACCGCGCATCCCGGCGATTCCGGCCTGTCCCATGGCGCGAAGATCTGATCGATGCGGCCGGAAAGCGCGTTGCTTACGGGACGAAGCTGCTGCGCGCCCGCGGCGGACGGCATGATGACGAGCGCGGCCAGACCTAACGACGACGACCAGCGACGGCGACGGTACATTTCGACTCCTGAGCTGAACGAACAACCTTATTCTCTGGCACGACCTCCGTCCACTGGCTTACTCTTCGCCGTACATGAAGCTGCGACCATTCATCCTGCTCTCCGCCGCCGTCGCGCTCGCGTCCGCGTGCGCTCGCTACGTCGCCGCCACTCGCGCCGCCCCAGCGACCGCCGCCGCTCCTCCATTCGACGCCTCCCGGCCGCTCACCGGCGCCGAACAGCGTTGGGTAGACAGCGTCCTCACGTCGCTGCCACTCCGCGATCGCGTCGGGCAAATGGTGATGGTCTGGGTCCTCGGCGACTACACCAGCAATGGCGACTCGAGCTTTGCCGAGGTACGCCGCTGGATCCAGCAGGATCACATCGGCGGTGTCAGCATGTCACTCGGCACCCCGATCGAGGTCGCGGCGAAGATCAACGCGATGCAGCGCATCTCGCGCGTGCCGCTCATTGCCTCGGCCGATCTCGAGCCGGGGCTCGGCAGGCTCGAGGGCGGTCTCTTCTCGCACTATCTGCTGGACGCCGGCAGCGCGACAGTCTTCCCGAGCAACATGGCGATCGCCGCAACCGGCCGCGAGCAGGACGCGCACGACGTCGCGCGAGCCATCGGTGAGGAGGCGCGCGCCGTCGGGATTCAGATCGACTTCGCGCCCGTGGTCGACGTCAACAACAACCCGAACAATCCGGTGATCAACACCCGCTCCTTCGGTGAGGATCCTGCGCGCGTCGCGCGACTCGCGGCCCTTTTTGTCCGCGGTCTCGAGGAGACGGGCACCGTTGCGACGGCCAAGCACTTTCCGGGACATGGCGACACCGACGTCGACTCGCACGTTGGCTTGCCTATCGTCGGCGCGTCGATGCCGCGGCTGGATAGTGTCGAGCTCGTGCCCTTCCGCGCCGCGATTCAGGCGGGCGCTGGCCTCGTGATGACCGCGCACATCGCGCTCCCCGCGGTGGCCGGCGACAGCACGACTCCGGCGACGCTGTCGCCGCGCATCATCACTGGCCTGCTGCGCGACTCGTTAGGCTTCGGCGGCGTCACGATCACCGACGCGATGACGATGGAAGGGGTGGGGAAGGGCTACACCACCGAGCAGAGCTCAGTGCTCGCCGTGCAGGCCGGCGCCGACATCCTTCTCAAGCCGAGCGACCCGACGCGCGCGATCGATGCGGTCGTCGCGGCTGTGGAGCGTGGGGAGATCTCCCGCGCGCGGATCGACAGCGCCGCGCGCCATGTGCTCGCGCTCAAGGCGCGCGTCGGCCTCGACGCGAATCGTTATGCGGATCTCGAGGCCCTGCGCGACGTCGTCGGCTCGCCCGCGCATCGCGCCCTCGCCGCCGATATCGCGCAGCGCGCCGTCACGCTTCTCCGCGATCGCGACAATCTCCTTCCGATCCGAGGCAGCCGCGCTCTCATCGTCCAGTACGCGCCGGAAACGGAGCTCAAGGCGGGACGAGTCTTTGCTCCCACGCTAATGGCCGCGCTCCCGGGCTCGCGCATGGTGAAGATCCTGCCTAACGTCGCTCGGAGCCAGCTCGATTCGATCGCGGCGCTGGCGAAGGGAATGGACCGGATCATCGTCGCGGCCTACGTCCGTCGCATCGAAGGGGCGGGACGCTTCGCCGTACCGCAGCACGTGTCGGCCTGGATCGATTCGCTGGCACGAGAAGCGGCCGGACCAAGGGTCGCCGTTGCCGCATTCGGGAATCCCTACCTCATTCGCCAGTTCCCGAGCGCGGGGACGTACCTCGTGACCTACGGCGTCTCCGACGATCTCGAGCGCGCCGCCGCTCGCGCCATCCTCGGCGCCGCACCAATCACCGGCCGCGCACCCATCTCGCTTCCCGGATTCTTCCGCGCCGGCGATGGCCTAACGCGGTGAGGGACGCGGGACGCGGGACGACAGCACCGCGCCCCGCATCCCGCCTCCCTCATCCCACGTTTACGGCCAGTTCGATACGCCGCCGTGGTTCTTGCACGCGTTGCCCTTGGACCGTCCCGTCCACGTCGTGCCGTCGTTGCAGTTCGCCTTGTACGTGGTGGGGTGCACCGTCTTCTGCGCGCCCTTGCTCACGTCGCCCGCGGCCTCACCCGCGCCGTGTTTGACCTTCTTGGCCGTCTTCTTCGTGCCGTTGCCGACATCGCCGGCTGCTTCGTTGATGTTGTGGCCGGTGGTCTTCGCAGCTTTCGACACGTTGTTCGGCGTGCGCTCCGCCTCGTCCTTGGTGTCGATGGCAGCCTTGTTGAGCTGCTTGCCCACGCGGTTCAGCCCGCCAGGCTTCTGCACGCCGCCACGGTTGGCGCAGGCTGCGTCCGACGTGACGATCGTGTTGTCGGCGCAGGTCACCTTCTTCTGCTGTGCGCTCGCGACCGACGGTATCACACACACGACCGCGAGCAACGAGAGAACACTCTGAATCTTCATGATCGCTCCTCCTGAGCGAAATGGTTTAGCGCCCCGGCTGTATTGCGGGATTCGTTCCGCAGAGTTGAGATTTGCCGTTCTGCTCGCCATGCTCAGGCACCTCGTGAAGCCGGAGACTCCGTGAACCTCTCGTTTGCCCGCCAGACGCTCTTCCTGCTCACTTCATTGGCCATCCCCGCGATGGCACAGTCGAGCCGAGCCGCGACTCGGGACTCGATCGCGCCACCCTGGCCCACCGGCACTTTCTCCATCCTCGCCTTCGACCCGACGACGGGTGAAATCGGCGGTGCCGTGCAATCGCGCGTCTTCTCGGTCGGCAACGGTGTGCTCTCCGCCGAGGCCGGAGTCGGCGCGGCGGCGACGCAGGCGATCGTCGATGTCGGTTACGGCCCGCGTGCGATAGCGCTACTTCGCCAGGGAATCGTCCCCGAGCAGGTCGTGAAATCGATCTGGGAGAGCGACCCCGATCCGCGCCCGCAGGATTGGACCAAGGAAGGCCGTCAGTTCGCGGTGGTCGATGCCAAGGGCAACGTCTTCGCGTACACGGGTCCCAAGGCGACGCCATGGGCCGGCAACAAGTCGTGCACTGCCACCGAGACTCATTGCACAGCGCAGGGGAACATTCTGGCCGGCCCGGCGGTCGTCGACAGCATGGTCGCCCGGTTCGAGCGAACGAAGGGCCACCTCGCCTACCGGCTCGTCGCCGCGCTCGAGGGCGGTCAGTCGGCAGGCGGCGACAAGCGCGGGATGCAATCGGCCGCGCTCCTCATCGTGAAGAAGGACGGCGGCGTCTGGCTGCATAACGACACCGTGCTCCGACTCCAGGTCGATGATAATCCCGAGCCGATCAAGGAGCTGCGGCGGCTCGTCGAGAAGGCCGCGGCGCAGCGTCAGATCCCGCCTGCGCCGACCGCGCCATGAGACGTCTCCTCGTTGGCACCCTCGTCCTCGCGCTGCCGAATGCGTTTCCCATCATCGCATCCGCCCAGCGATTCGAAGTCACCGTGAGCCGCACCGCGCATACCGAGGCAATAACCGGCCGGGTGTACGTCGCGGTGAGCCGCACGCACGCGCCTCGCACACCAATCGAGCAGACGGGTGAGACAGGCGTCCCGATCTTCGCCGTGGATGTCAACGCGCTCGCGCCGGGCACCAGCGCCGTAATCGACGCATCGGCCTTCGGTCATCCGCTCCAGAGCCTTCGCGACCTGCCGGCCGGAGATTACTGGGTGCAGCCGTTCGTCAACGTGTATACCCGGTTCGCGCGAGCTGACGGACACACGGTCTGGATGCACATGGATCAGTGGGAGGGTCAGCACTGGCAGCGCTCGCCCGGCAACCTCTACGGGGAGCCCGTACAGGTGCACTGGAATCCGGCGAGTCGCTCGGCGGTCAAGCTCACGGCCGACAAGGTGATCCCACCCGTCGTCGTGCCTAACGATAACGAATACGTCAAGCGCATCAAGCTCCAGAGCGCGACGCTTACCAAATGGTGGGGACATCCGATCTTCCTCGGCGCCACGGTCCTGCTGCCGAGGGACTACGACAAGCATCCGGACGTTCGCTATCCGATCGTTTACGACGAGGGCCACTTCTCGCTTCGCGCGCCCGGCGGCTTCGGCGACACCGAAGGCCGCGGCGCCGCGTTCACCCACTACTGGTTGAGCGACAGCGCGCCGCGGATGATCCTCGTCACCCTTCAGCATCCGTCGCCGTACTACGACGATTCGTATGGCGTCAACTCCGCAAACAATGGCCCGTATGGCGACGCGATCACGCGCGAGCTCATCCCCGCTGTCGAGAGCAGGTTCCACGCGTTAGGCACTCCGTGGGCACGCCTCCTCACTGGAGGCTCCACGGGCGGCTGGATCTCCCTCGCGCATCAGGTGCTCTACCCCGATTTCTACGGCGGCACGTGGTCGCTCTGTCCCGACGGCGTCGATTTCCGCTATTACCAGATCGTCAACGTCTACTCCGACAGCAACGCCTACTGGCTCGACCGCGGGTGGATGCGCGTCGAGCGGCCCAGCCAGCGCAAGCCGGATGGCAACATCGTCGCCATGATGAAGGACGAGAACTGGTGGGAGCTCGCGCAGGGCGATCGTTCCCGCTCCGGCGGCCAGTGGGACATCTGGGAGGCGACCTATGGTCCCGTTGGCGACGACGGCTATCCGAAACGCATCTGGGACAAGCGCACGGGCGTCATCGACAAAAGCGTCGCCGCGTACTGGCGAGATCACTACGACCTGCGCTACATCCTGCAACGCGACTGGCCGACGCTGGGTCCCAAGGTCGCCGACAAAATTAATATCTACGTCGGCGACGCCGATTCGTATTTTCTTAACATGGGTGTGCACCTGCTCGACGAATTCCTGACGCAGACGTCCAATCCCAAATGGTCTGGCGAGATCGTCTACAAGCCGATGGCGCCGCACTGCTGGGGTCCCAGCCTCGAGGAGCTGTTACCGAAGATGGCGACACAGGTCGAGCGGCACGCGCCGGCCGGCGCTCCGCACGGATGGAGGTACTGATGCGACGTCTTGCTCTGCTGCTCGTGCTGGCGCCACTCGCGACGCCGTCCAGTCGCATCGATGCGCAGCAGTCATCGTCGAAGACTACTCTCACGCCAGCGCAGGAACTCCGTCGGCTCGAGGATGGATGGACGACCGCTCTCGTGAAGCGCGACTCGGCGTACTTCCGGCGCAATCTCCATAAGGACTATGTGTACAGTGACGAACGCGGCGTCTTCAACAAGGAGCAGGTGATCGCCGAGCAGATCTCCGGCACCGACTCGGTGACGTCGGCGGAGAATCAGGAGATGCGCGTTCACGTTCATGGCTCCGCGGCGGCCGTTACGGGAATTCTCATCGTGCGCGGACGCGGAAAGGATGGCCCCTTCGAGCATCGCTATCGCTACACCGACAGCTTCGTTCGGGAAGGCGGTCGCTGGTTGATGTACGCTTCGCAAGACTACGAGATCCCGCGTCGTTGATCCGGCGCCACCTTCCTCGCCTAACGACGGCCTGCCGACTCGCGCTCGTTACTTTCGCGCTCGCCGCCTGTCGCCAGCGGACCGATACGTCCTGGCATCAGGAGGCCGGGTTTCGATGGCATCAGCTCGACGTGCCGACCGGATCGCGCGCCGGCTTCACGGCGCTGTCGGCAAGCAAGACGGGCCTGAACCATCGCAACGACGTCGACGACGAGCACGCGCTCGCCAATCGCAACCTCCTCATCGGCGCCGGCATCGCCATTGGTGACATCGACGGCGACGGCTTGCCAGACATCTTTCTCGCCTCGGTCGAACGTCCCGCCGCACTCTATCACAACGACGGCAACTTCCACTTCACCGACGTCACCGGCGCCAGCGGACTTCGCATCACCGGGCTTCCCACGCTCAGCGCGGCCTTCGCCGACGTGAACGGCGATGGTGCCCTCGATCTCGTCGTCGGCACGTTAGGCGGACCGCTCGAGCTCTGGCTCGGCGACGGACATGGCCACTTCACGGACGCAACCGCGGGGAGTGGTTTCGTCGCTGGACTCGCCGTCACCGGTCTCACCTTCGCCGACGTCGACGGCGACGGGGATCTCGATCTCTTCGCCGCGACGTACAAGACGCGCAGTGCGCTGGACGCCTACTCGCCGGAGCAGCGCACCTTCGAGCAGGTCGTTCACAAAGTCGGCTCCGCCTACTCGGTCGATCCGCGCTGGGCGAAGGAGTATCGCCTCGAGGACCGCCCCGAGTTGGGCGGCGTCATGCGCTCGCAGCGCGCCGATCCGGATCTCTTCTTTGTGAACGACGGCAAGGGTCACTTCAGCCACGTCCCTGTGTCCGGCGCTCGATTCCGCGACGAATCAGGGAAGCCGCTCGCGGAGGAGCCAGACTATTTCACCCTCGCCGCGCGCTTCTATGACGTGAACGGCGACGGCGCGCCCGATCTCTACGTCTGCAACGACTTCGAGGACCCTGATCAGTTCTGGCTCAACGACGGCCACGGCAACTTCCAGCTCGCTCCCGCGCTCGCGCTGCGCGAAACGAGCAACACCTGCATGTCGGTCGATTTCGGCGACATCGATCGCGACGGCCACGTCGATCTCTTCACCGCCGACATGATGAGCCCGACGCTCGCCGCGCGGCAGCGGCAGTTCCCGACGAACCTGCCGCTGCCGAAGCGGGTCGGCCTAACGACGGACCGCCACCAGTGGATGCGGAACGCGCTCCAGCACGCGCGCGGCGATGGCAGCTGGGCGAACATCGCCGAGTTCGCCGGCGTCGAGGCGAGCGACTGGACCTGGGGCTCGGCATTCGTCGACGTCGATCTCGACGGCTACGAGGATCTCCTCGTCGTCAATGGCCATCGCTGGGACGTCCGCGACGCCGATGCCGTGCAGCGCATTCGCGCCACGCATACGGCATGGAATCGTGAGCAGGCGCAGTTTCCGCGCCTCGCCACCCACAGCGTCGCCTTTCGCAACAATCACGATCTCACATTCGCCAATGCAAGCTCGGACTGGCGCTTCGGCGCGGACAGCGGCATCACGAACGCCATCGCGTTCGCCGATCTCGACGGCGACGGCGATCTCGACGTCGTGACGTCGCTGCTCGACGCCACGCCCCTCGTCTACCGCAGCGAGACGACGGCGCCACGCGTGGCCGTCCGCCTGAAGGGCGCGGCGCCTAACGACTATGGCATCGGCGCGGCGGTGAGGTTGAGTGGAGGCGCGCTCCCACCGCAGAGCCGGCAGATGACCGCGGGCGGCTACTACTTATCGGGAAGTGACGCCGAGCTGGTGTTCGCCGCGGACCGAGACTCCGCGCTCATGCTCGAGGTTCGCTGGCCCGATGGCCGGATGTCGCGCCTCACGGCTCGGCCGAATCGATTGTACGAGGTCGATCAATCGGGTGCGAAGGAGCGCTGGCAGGCCGCGCCCGATTCCGCTCGAGATGGTCTCTTCGAGGACGCAACGTCGCTCCTCGGCGGTCACGTGCACGTCGATTCGATCTTCGACGACTACCGCCGCCAACCGCTTCTGCCTAACAAGTTCAGCCAGCTCGGCCCGGGCGTGAGCTGGATCGACGTGGACGGCGACGGCCGCGAAGATCTCGTCGTGGGAACAGGGCGAGGCGGCCGCCTCGCCGTGCTTCGCAACCTTGGAGCACGCTTCGTGGCGTCGCCCGCCTCAGGAGCGGCGGCGGCGCTCGACCTGACGACGGTTCTCCCTATCCCTGATGCAGCTGCCGGCCAGACACTCGTTGCCGGCCAGTCGAATTACGAGACCGCTTCACCCGGCGAGGCGCTCGCCACGCCGTCAGTCCTTGGTTTCAGCACGAAGGGAGCGCCACTGTTGGCGCCAACGGGGTTGCTGCCCGGGGACACGGCGAGTGTCGGTCCGCTCGCCCTCGCGGACATCGATGGCGATGGCCGCCTCGATCTCTTCGTCGGCGCACGCGTCATTCCCGGCGCGTGGCCGCTCCCCGCCCGCTCGCGGCTGTACCGCCGCCTGCCTAACGGGGGATGGGCGCCGGACTCGGCGAACGACCGTGTGCTCGTTGGCCTAGGCCTCGTCTCCGCGGCTGCGTTCGCGGATCTCGACGGCGATGGCTGGCCCGACCTCCTCGTTACCTCGGAGTGGGGGCCGGTGCGTGCTTTCCACAACGAACAGGGCCGGCTGCGCGACGTCACGCGCGAGTGGGGCTTCGCCGCGACCACGAGTCGCTGGAACGGTCTCGCCGTCGGAGATTTCGATGGCGACGGTCGGCTTGACGTCGTCGTCACGAGCTGGGGACGAAACACCCCGTGGCGCGCCTCGTCACGGCAGCCGTACGAGCTCGTCGCCGGCAACTTCGGCGGCGCCGGACTTGGTTTAGTCTTCGCTCAACAAGACTCGGCTTCTGGCAAGGAGATGCCGCTCGACCCGTTAGGCAGGCTCGCGATCGCCATTCCTGGCATGCCTGGGCGCTTTCCCACCTATCGGGGGTTCTCAAGGGCGAGTGTGGACGAGGTGCTCGGTGATGCCGCGCGCGGCGCCGTGCGCGTGCGCGCGACCACTTTCGATCATCTGCTCTTTCTCAACCGCGGCGGCCACTTCGAGCCTCACTCGTTGCCGAACGAAGCGCAGCTCGCCCCGGCGTTCGGGATCGCCGTCGCCGATTTCGACGGCGACGGGCGCGAGGATCTCTTCCTCGCCCAGAACTTCTCGCCCACCGCGATCGACACCCCGCGCCTCGACGCCGGCGCGGGGCTCGTCCTCCTCGGCGACGGACACGGCGGCTTTCGGCCGCTCAGTGTCCGCGCGTCGGGCATTGCGGTGCTCGGCGATCAGCGCGGTGCCGCGGTGTGCGACTACGACGGCGACGGACGCGTCGATCTGGCGGTGGCTCAGAACGCGGCCGCGACGCGGCTCTGGCGCAACCGCGGCGGGCGGCCGGGATTGCGCGTGCGTCTCGACGGCGGCGCCACGAACCCGTTAGGTATCGGCGTGCGCCTGCAGATCTCGGCCGCGGGTCGCCGGGGGCCGACCCGAGAGCTTCATGCCGGCAGCGGCTACTGGTCCATGGACGCGCCGACGACGGTGCTTGCACTGCCCACCGCGGCCGATTCGCTGTACGTCTCGTGGCCCCAGGGGCCGACCGTGGCGGTGCCGATCCCGCGCGGCGCGAAGCAAATCGTGGTGCGCAGATAACTCGGGGGATCGCAACTCGCGCCGGCGTGGAGCCCAGGGTTTTGGGACGCGAATCGCGCGAATAACAAGCGAATCCGACCGAGGGCATTCAGGCAGCAATGCCCCCTGAAAAAAGGTTCTCCCAAAAGTTTTTCTATCGTTCTATCGCCTTGATGAAGATTGCCCTGGCGATCGATCGGATTCGCTTGTTATTCGCGGCATTCGCGTCCCAAAAGCCCTGAGCCCTCCAACGCGCGACGATACTGGACGATACTGACGGCTGGACTGCCGTCACTGGCTCTTCGGCGTCGGCCCCGAGCGCGTCCAGATCACGATCACGCCGCATCCCGCAAAGCGACCAGCGTACTCGCCCGGCACCTCGGTGGGCCCGGTATAGACCTCGAGGCCGATGATGTCGCGGATCGGGGTGTGTGGCCCGAAGTCGTTCATGACGTGGCCGTCGACGATGAATTCAGGCAGGCAGCGCATCGGCGCGCGAGCCATGTGGATGAAGCAGCCGGCGCCGCCGCCACAGTCGTAGAGCACCCCTCGCATGTTCTTCACCGCGTCGGCGATGTTGTACGCGCCGCTCTTCACGATCTCCGTCTCGGTCAGGTACTGGCCCCGTCCGAGCTGGCGCCGCCGCTCGAAATCCACGAGCCGGTAGTTGACGGGCGTGGCCGGGGCCGTGACGGCCACTTCCGGCAGTGCCTGCGCCTCTGCCATGCGAGTCGCGGCCGTCGAGTCCAGCTCGATGGCCCGCTCGATGGTGCCGGCACTCACCAGGTCCACGGCGACACGGCGCTGGGGGAATCCCGCGGCCCGCACGGTGAGGTGGACCGCGCCGGCGGGAAGGCCGGCCAACTCGAAGCGGCCCAACGAGTCCGTGGCCGTCCGTCGATTCTCCCCGACGATCGCGATCTGCGCTCCGGCAACCGGCCGACCCGTGGACTTGTCGCTGACGAGGCCACGGAGGCCCGCCGCCGGTTGGGCCGCGAGGGTGTGGGCCGCAAAGGCGCACCCCAGTGCGATGAGGGGCAGACGCCGGGTTAGCCGGATGCTTCGCGGCAGCATAACACCTCCTCGCCCCGAACTCGGGGCAGGCCAGCCGAGTTGATTAGGTGACCGATCAGGGTGACGGACAGGTTGTGGAAAGTGACCAACCGGCCGGAGCTACTTGACCGGCATTGCGTTGGACGTCCATAATTTGCCCCCGCTGGCCACAAAGGAGTCGCGAGTCTCTCGCCTAACGAGTGCGTGCTGCCGGTAACTCGTTGGGCTGCATGATCCGTCGGAACAGTCCGTTTCGTCAAGGTTCCATTTGTCGCAGGTCTCCTTCCCACAACGCTCAGCGAGGTCACTCATGGGTGGTGCACTCACCTTCCGTAGGGCCAGAACGGCGCTGACAGCATTCGCGGCCCTGGTAGCCTTCTCCAGTCTGGCTGCCGCGCAGAACGCTGTCGTCACGGGTACGGTAACGTCCACGGCCGGTCAGCCACTCGGTGGTTCGAACGTCGCGATCCCTGAGTTAGGAGTGGGAAGCATCGCCGATGCCAACGGGCATTACACCTTCACGGTAGACGTGGGCTCGAAGATGGGCCGTGCCGTGAACGTCGTCGCGCGCTACATCGGCTACAAGCCGAAACGGCTTCCCATCACGCTCACCGCCGGACGTGTCGAGCACGACTTCGTCCTCGAGCGCGACATCCTGAATCTCGAGGAAGTCGTTGTCACCGGCACGAGCGAAGCGACCTCGCAGAAGAAAACGCCGTTCAGCGTCGCGGTGGTCGACAACACCCAGATCAAGGAAGTGCCATCGCCCTCAGCGTTGGGCGTGATCGAGGGGAAGGTGCCGGGCGCCGCGGTCATCGCCCCGTCGGGCCAGCCCGGCTCCGAGCCGGCGATTCGCCTCCGCGCCGCGACGAGCCTCACGGGCCGCCAGGATCCTCTCATCATGGTCGATGGAGTGATCACCCGGCTCGGCCTCGCCGACATCAACTCGGAAGACATCGAGCGCATCGAGATCGTGAAGGGCGCCGCGGCGAGCTCGCTGTACGGCTCCGACGCCGCGAACGGCGTCATTCAGATCTTCACGAAGCGCGGCGCGAACCTCGCCGAGGGACAGACGACGGTCGACGTGCGCAACGAGATCGGCGACAGCTACCTGCCGCATCTCGTCGACCACAACATGCACCACAACTATTTGCTCAAGGATCCCGCCGATCCGACCAAGGGCTTCGACCTCTCCAGCGGCTCGCGGACCGCGAAGCCGGACCTGATCGTCGATAACGCGTATCCGGTCGTGTACGACCAGTATCGCAAGGTGTTCC
>Ga0136846_1233519_pt1 | contig 12554 bp, 10 predicted proteins | sample HopSoiMetagenom2_FD_96841 | JGI IMG/M metagenome (GOLD analysis project Ga0136846, IMG submission 96841) | Grasslands soil microbial communities from Hopland, California, USA - 2 Assembly 2016 (version 4) | ecosystem: Environmental > Terrestrial > Soil > Grasslands | place: USA: Hopland...
AGTGCGGCGAATTGCGGCTCGGCCTGGGCATACATTTCATGGGAAGCATAAAGGTGCGCGACCTGCATCAGGGTGCCGGGGTCTGCGGGCGCAAGGCCCAGCGCGGCGGTGAGTTCCTTGCCAGCCTCTTCGTTTTTGCCTGAGGAAAACAGCACGCGGCCAAGCTGCACATGTGCTTTTGGATCTTGTGGTTGCAGTGCAATGAACTCACGGAGGGTTGTTTCTGCCTCCGTAAAGCGTTTCTGATTGGAGTAAAGATAAGCCAAGGCGCCAAGGGCACTGGGGTTCTTCGGCTGAAGTGCGACAGATCTTTTGTATTCCGATTCGGCGCCAGCCAGATCACCGGACTTTTCCAAGGCATCGCCGAGACGGAAGTGCGACTCCGGACCGTTCGGACTAGCGATGACTGAAGCTTGTAGTCCCTTGAATGGATCGGCTGGGCCGCCAGAAGCAGAAGCGGACTGCGCATTAAGCGCCATGCTGCCGGCTAGCAGCAGCGCACCGGCGATCTTAAGAACGTCCATTCGTAGGTGAGTTCCCGTTCTTTAAGATGCGGGCCAGCCACTTTCCGGTGTACGACTCCTTCTTCTTGGCAACGACCTCCGGGGTGCCGGTGACCACGACGTTGCCGCCGCGCTCCCCGCCTTCGGGGCCGAGGTCAATGACCCAATCGGCAGCCTTGATCACATCCAAGTTGTGCTCGATCACCAGGATGGAGCCGCCTGCGTCGATGAGGCGCCGGAAGGCGGCGAGCAGCTTGCTGACATCGTCGAAGTGGAGACCGGTGGTGGGCTCGTCGAAGATGTAAAGATATCGCGGCTTGCGTTTGCCGCTTCCGTTCTCCGCATCCTCTTCCTGTCGCATGGATTTCGGCTGCAGGTGCGCGGCCAGCTTCATGCGCTGGGCCTCGCCGCCAGAGAGGGTAGTAGCCGATTGGCCAAGCCGCAGATAGCCAAGGCCAACTTCATCTAATACTCGAAGTTTCTCAGTTATCTTACTTACAGCAGAGAAGAATTGCAGTCCTTCCTTAACGGTGAGCTGCAGGACCTCGTGAATGTTCTTGCCGCGGTAGCGAACCTCGAGCACCTCAGCCTTGTAGCGGGTACCCTTACATTCCTCGCAGATCAGTTCCACGTCGGCAAGAAACTGCATCTCGACCGTGACCGTCCCGTCGCCCTGGCAGACCTCGCAGCGGCCGCCGGGAATGTTGAATGAGAAATGTCCGGCGGTGAAGCCGCGCTTCTGCGCTTCAGGGGTTGAGGCGAAGACTTCGCGGATGGCGTCGAACGCCTTGATGTAGGTGACGGGATTAGAGCGAGGGGTGCGACCGATAGGCGATTGATCGACGAGTATGACTTCGTCGATGAACTGGCTTCCGTAGATGTGGTCGAAATTGCCGACCGGCGGTGGAGCCCCGTTGGTCTGGTTTTTAGCAGCTGCGAGTCCGCGGTAAAGAACGTCGTGAACCAAGGTGGACTTGCCAGAGCCGGAGACGCCGGTAATAGCCACGAGCATGCGCAGCGGGATCTCGACGGTGATGCCTTTCAGGTTGTGGGCGCGAGCGCCTTCAATCTTCAGTTTCTCGCTGGTCGGCTTGCGGCGGGCAGCCGGCAGCTGAATCCTCAGGTCACCTTTCAAGTAGCGGCCGGTGAGCGAAGTTGAGATGGAGTTGAGTTGATCGAAGGTTCCTTCGCCTACAACCTTGCCGCCGTGCTCTCCAGCGCCGGGGCCGAGATCGAGTATGCGGTCTGAGGCGCGCATGATCTCAGGATCGTGCTCGACGACCAGGATCGTGTTTCCCAGATCGCGAAGGTCGTGCAGAATGTTGATCAGCTTGGCCGTATCGCGGCTGTGAAGGCCAATAGAAGGCTCATCGAGCACGTAGAGCGCGCCGACCAGGCGCGAACCGAGCGACGTCGCCAATTGGATCCGCTGCGCCTCGCCACCGGACAAGGTAGAAGCCATGCGGCTTAACGTCAGATACTCCAGACCAACTTCGTTCAGGAAGCGCAGACGGTCGCGAATCTCATCGAGGAGCTTGTCGGCAACTTCGCGTTCGGCGTCGGTGAGCGAGAGGGTGCGGAAGAATTCGGCGGCCTCGGCGACTGTGAGGCAGCAGACGTCGCAAATGTTTTTGCCACCGACGCGAACCTGGCGTGCCTCTTGGCGCAGGCGCTGACCACCGCAGTCGCCGCAAGTGGCATATCCGCGATAACGACTGAGGAAGACGCGCACGTGCAGCTTGTATTTCTTTCGCTCGAGGTGGGCGAAGAAGCCGCGGATCCCGATGAAATCATCGTCGCCTTCCATGATGGCTTCGTGCTGCTCGTGCGATAGCTGGAACCAAGGGACATCGACAGGAATCTTCTTCTCGCGCGCCAAGCGGCGTAGCTCAGTGAAGATCGGGCGATACTTCGGCTTGGTCCAGGGCTCGACCGCGCCTTCAGCCAAAGTCTTGGATTTATCAGGGATCACGAGGTCCATGTCGAAGTCGATAGTGTTACCGAATCCCTGGCATCGCGGACATGCGCCGAAAGGATTGTTGAACGAGAATAGCCGCGGCTCAGGTTCTTCATAACGGATCTTGCAGCGGCTACATTCGAAGCGGCGAGAGAAGCGCAGCCGGCGGGCAGCTTCACCTTCGAGTGGGGCAGTTTCGAAGATAGCTTCTCCGGCTTGGCGATAGCTACTTTCCAGCGCATCGACGATGCGGGCGCGCGAATCGGATGCAATCACGATACGATCGACCAGGGCGAAGAGAGGTTTCGAGAAGTCAATCTCCAGCAGCGATTCCGGCGTGGAGAATTCGTAGATGTTTCCGTTCTGATAAAGCCGATTGAATCCCTGCTTGCGAAGCTCGAACAGGCGCGCTTTGAGGGCTTCGGTCTGCGCTGCGGCTTCTTCCTGCTTGGCTTTAACGGTCTTACGTTTACTCTTCTTTTCTTCCTGCGGCGCTGCGACCGGGTGAGCGTGAATAGGGAAGAGGACGTTCAGGCGCGTCCCTTCGCCAAGCTCCATGACATTGGCGGCGACTTCGTCCACCGTGTCGCGCTTCACTTCCTGGCCGCAGTTCGCGCAATAAGTGCGTCCGACGCGCGCGAACAGCAGCCGCAGGTAGTCATAAATCTCGGTCGCGGTCGCGACGGTTGAGCGCGGATTGCGGGTGGAATTCTTCTGCTTGATGGCAACGGCTGGCGAGATGCCTTCGATGGAATCGACATCGGGCTTTTCGATTCGCTCGAGAAATTGACGAGCGTAGGCGGAGAGCGATTCCACATAGCGGCGCTGACCTTCGGCGTAAATAGTGTCGAAGGCGAGGGAGGACTTTCCCGATCCGGAGACGCCGGTCACAACCGTAAGCGTGTTGTGCTGGACCTCAAAATCTATGTTCTTGAGGTTATGAACGCGCGCGCCGCGCACGATAATACTGTCATTAGACATGGTTCGGCCGTCACGGGCCACACAGAGGCGTCTGGGATGGTCAGTGAATCTTTCTATTATAAATCGGAATGGAAAGTTGGCGCTGCCGGTTGAGTACGTGAGATCAATACTTAACGATTGAGGCGAACGATTTAGGATCGAGGCTCGCGCCTCCGACGAGTGCTCCGTCGATCTCTTCTTCGGACATCAGAGCCTTGGCGTTCTCAGGCTTCACGCTGCCGCCGTAGAGGATGCGCATGTTCTTCGCGACGTCGTCTCCCAGAGCGTTCGCCGCTTCCTCGCGAATGGTGAGATGTGCGTCAACAGCCATCTCTGGCGTGGCCGTCTTTCCGGTGCCGATGGCCCACACCGGTTCGTAGGCGACCACGATGGAACCCGCCCGATCTCCTGCGATCTCGCGGAATGCGTTGGTACACTGCCGGCGCAGAACATCGTCGGTCAATCTCTCTTCACGCTCTTGCAGAACTTCGCCGACACACACAATAGGGATAAGGTGCGCCTCGAGTGCAGCCTGTAGCTTCTTGTTAACGGTGTCGTCGGTTTCGCCGAAGAGCTGCCGCCGCTCGGAGTGACCGATGATCACGTGGGTGCAGCCGATAGCCTTTAGCATGGCTCCGGAGATCTCGCCGGTGAAGGGGCCCTCTTTCTCCCAATAGAGATTCTGCGCCCCGATGCCGATGCCTTTTTCGAAAAGCGCGCAAGAAAGGGTAGCGATATCGATGTAAGGCGCGCAGATGGCGATCTCATCGCGGCGGTGTCCCGCGACGAGCGGCAGGAATTCCTCGCAGAACTTCTTCGCCTCAGGCGGCGTCTTGTACATCTTCCAGTTCGCGGCGATCAGTTTTTTGCGCGGCATCTATTTTTCGGTGAGCGCTTCCACTCCGGGTAGCTTCTTGCCTTCGAGAAACTCTAATGACGCGCCGCCACCGGTGGAGATGTGCGTGATCTTATCTGCCACTCCGGCCTGATGGACGGACGCCACAGAATCGCCGCCTCCGACGATCGAAGTCGCGGCGCGATTCTGCGCAATGGCTTGCGCAATCGCCACGGTGCCGTGCGCGAAGGGAGCGACTTCGAAGACTCCCATCGGTCCGTTCCAGAGTATGGTCTTGGCCTTTGCGATCTCGTCCGCATAACGCTGACGGGTCTTCGGTCCGATGTCGAGGCCCATCTTCCCAGCGGGAATCGGCTGCGAGGCATCGATGGTCGCGGTCTGGACCGCAGGGTCGATCTTATCGGCAACCACCTCGTCTACGGGAAGGAGAAATGTCAAACCTTTGGCTTTAGCTTCGGCGAGCAACTGGCGTGCGAGTTCCAGCTTGTCGTCTTCGACAAGGGACTTGCCGACTTCGCGTCCTTGCGCCTTCATGAAGGTGTAAGCCATGGCGCCGCCAATGAGCAGAGCATCCACCTTCGGCAGGAGGTTGCGAATGACTTCGATCTTGTCGCTGACTTTCGCGCCGCCAAGGATGGCGATGAACGGGCGTTCCGGGTTTGCCAAAACCTTGCCCAGGTATTGAAGCTCTTTTTCCATCAACAGACCGGCGGCAGACTTAGAGACGTACTTGGTAATGCCAACCGTCGACGCGTGGGCGCGATGCGCAGCGCCGAAGGCATCATTCACGTAAAGCTCGGTGAGCTTGGCCAAAGATTTCGCGAAGTTCTCGTCGTTGGCTTCTTCTTCGGGATGGAAGCGCAGATTCTCCAGAAGCAGGACCTGCCCGGGCTCGAGTTTCTTGACCATCTCTTCGGCTTCCCACCCGACACAATTTGGGCAGAATCCGACGTTGCAATCGCGGCTCTTGGTCTTGTCGAGCAGGATGCGGAGGTGCTCAGCAACGGGCCGTAGGCTCATCTTGGGATTCGGCTTACCTTTGGGACGGCCGAGATGCGAAGCCAGGATCACGTGAGCGCGGTGCTGCAGCGCGTAATCAATGGTCGGTAGTGTCTCGACGATGCGGGTGTCGTCGGTCACGCGGCCGTGCTCATCGAGTGGCACGTTGAAATCCACGCGGATGAACACGCGGCGGTTCTTCAGATCGAGGTCACGGATGGAAAGTTTTGCCATTTCTGCTTTCGACTAAAGACCCTTTTGATGCATGAAGCCGATCATGTCGCGAACGCGGCAGGAGTAACCCCACTCGTTGTCGTACCAAGAGATAACTTTCACGCAATTACCTTGGACAACGCGCGTCATGGGAGCGTCCACGATGGAGGAGCGCGGGTCACCACGATAGTCCATTGAAACCAACTCCTCGGTCTCATAGCCGAGATATCCCTTGAGCGGACCTGACTCGCTGGCTTTCTTGAGGGCGGCGTTCACTTCCTCAACCGTCGTCTTCTTCTCAACAAACGCCACCATGTCGACCACAGATACGTCGGGAGTGGGCACGCGTAACGAGAAGCCGTCGAGCTTGCCCTTAAGCTCCGGGATCGCAAGATGCAGGGCCTTGGCTGCGCCTGTGGACGTTGGAATCATGGACAGAGCGGCGGCGCGAGCACGGCGCAGGTCTTTGTGCGTGAAATCCAGGATTACCTGATCATTGGTATAGGAATGGATCGTGGTCATGGTCCCGCTTTGGATGATGAAGTTGTCGTGGATCACCTTCGCGACCGGCGCAAGACAGTTCGTAGTACACGATGCGTTGGAGACGATGTGGTGCTTAGCGGGATCGTATTTATCGTGATTCACTCCGAGCACGATAGTGACATCTTCACCGGTTGCGGGAGCAGAGATGATGACCTTCTTTACCGGCCCGCGCAGGTGCTTCTTGGCGTCGTCGGCTTTGGTAAAGCGCCCGGTCGATTCAATGATGATTTGAGCACCGACGCTCTCCCACGGAATCGCAGCAGGGTCTTTTTCCTTAAATACTTTGAACTTCTTGCCGTCTACGGAGATGGAATCGGCTTCGGCGCGAACATCGTGCTTGAGATTTCCAAGGATGGAGTCGTACTTCAGCAAGTGGGCAAGAGTTTTCGGATCGGTAAGGTCGTTCACCGCGACCAGTTCGAAGTTCTTGTCGTCGAGAGCGGTGCGCAGGATGTTGCGTCCGATACGGCCAAATCCGTTGATGCCGACTTTCACTGCCATAGTGCCTCCGGAGGAGATTCGGTGCACAGAACGGCTGCGACACCGGTGCCGAACTAAAAAGCGTAACACCGTGCGAATCGGCGGCGCAAATCTTTGCCGATGATGACGCGCCGCGAGCCTCTGTGATACAAAGCGTGCATGCGTAAATGGATGCGGGACCGAGTCCGCAAAAAGAAAAAACCGCCCACCGATACCGAGCAGACTGGCCACGTTGGCCAATCCAAGGAAACTTTCGAAGGCGCCGCGCCCCTGCAGCCGGCCTATTACGATGCGCCGGCGCAAACCTCGCGCGAGCCGCGCATCGAGAATGAGACACAGCCGGAGTCGGTATCCGCTCCACCCGCCAGCGCCGAAGAGGCGACAGGACGCGTACCACATCAGAAAACGCCACGGGCACCCAAGGGAGTTGTGGTCCTCACCATCGGATTGCCGGGGTCGGGGAAAACGACCTGGTTCAAAAGGCGTGGCGTGACTCCGCTATCAAGCGACATGCTGCGCTCGCTGCTCTTTGACGACATCACCGAGCAGCGTTACCAGAATCTTGTTTTCTCGACATTACGTTCGCTGTTGCGGGCGCGGCTGATCGCAAAAATGCCGTGGAACTACGTCGACGCGACAAACCTTTCTCCCCGGGAGCGCAAGCAGTGGATCGGGATGGCGCGCAGTTTTGGCTACGAAGTACAGGCTGTGTTCTTCGATGTGCCGCTGGAAGTCTGCCTGGAGCGCAATCGCAAGCGCGAACGAGTAGTTTCGGAGGAGATCATGCGGAACATGGCGCAACGGCTCAAGCCCCCTACCTTTGACGAAGGGTTTTCGAAAATCGTGATGGTGCGTGTGAAGAGCAAAGATTCAGGCGCGGACGAATAGCCGTCACGACTTCAAATAGGGAAGAAGTTCCTTGAACGCCGGGCCGCCCGAGCCGCGCAGCAACTCATAGAGAATGGTTTCGGTGGAACTGATCACGGCGCCCGCCGCACGCATGCGGTCGAGTCCAATATTCCAATTCAACTCTGAGCGGGAGCCGACTGCGTCTGCAGCGATGTGCACCACGTAGTCCTGCGCGAGTGCGCCGAGAGCCGTTTGCAGAACGCAGATGTGGGTTTCCATGCCGCAGACGAGCAGCGTCTTGCGTTGCTGCGGCAATCCTTGCATGGCCGAACAAAAGCCTTGATTGGCAAAGCAGCTGAATTCCTGCTTGTCGCAAATGGTCTGCTCTGGCAGTAGGGAAGCGATCTCAGGAGCAGTCTCGCCGAGTCCTCGCTTGTACTGGGTGGTGACTAGGACGGGCAGCTTCAGAATGTTTGCCAGGCGAATCAGGAGCTGCGAATTCCTGATTAGCCGGTCCTTCTCGTGGATCGGCGGCAGCAACTTCTCCTGAATGTCGATGACCAGCAGCGCGCACTTGTCTGCAGCCAAGGGCTGCGCGGCGGGCGATTGCTTGCTGGAAATGTTGGGAGTTACTGGCGCGGACACGGCTACGATTGTAAATGAGTGAAGTTGACCGCGATTCTGGTGACACTTAAAATGGACGCAGGTCGTAAGTTCCCACCTGTCGCGACCCGCCGTAAGTCAAGATTGCCTCCTCGTTCAATGGTAGGACGGTCGGCTCTGAACCGACTAATCGGGGTTCGAATCCCTGGGAGGCAACCAAGTTTCTCTTTCCGCTCTGAATCCGGCATCGTAAAGTCATGACCAGGTCCGCAATCGTCGTGGGCGCAGGAGCCGCAGGCCTTGCTTGCGCGGCCGAGCTTGCACGTGCGGGAATAGCGGTGACTCTCCTCGAGGGCCGAAACCGTATCGGGGGCCGCATATTCAGCCAGACCATTTCTGGTCTCACCGTTCCGGTGGAACTCGGAGCGGAGTTCGTTCACGGCATGCCTCCGGAGATTCTTCAGCCGATGAAGACGGCGGGGGAAGAAATCATCGAATCCACAGGTGATGACTGGTGCAAGGAACAGGGTAAGCTCTGCTCTTGCGAGTTTTTCGAGAAAGTGGACGCTCTGCTCGAAAAGATGAAGGACTACGCTTCTCCTGACCGTTCGTTCTCACAATTTTTGGAACAGATGCCCCGCGAGAGCGGCGACGAAAACATCCGAGCGCGTGCGCTGGAATATGTGAGCGGGTTCAATGCTGCCGATCCGACCAGGATCAGTGTCCGCTCGCTCGTCACAGACATGGAGCGCTCGCAGGAGATAGGCGGTGATCGTGTTCTGCGTCTGCGCCATGGATATCCGGCGCTGATTTCTTGGCTGCAAGGGGAATGCACGCGAAATCATGTCGATATCCGGACCGATCATGCCGTCACGAAAATCAGACAGCAGAATGGGCGCACCGCGGTTTCCGGCAATCATTTCGAGGAGGCATTCGAGGTGGAAGCGGATGCCGTGGTCGTGAGCGTTCCTGTGTCACTTCTGCTGCCCGGAACGCCCGCGAGTATTGCTTTCGACCCGGAGCTGCCGGCGGCCAAGATCGAAGCGCTCCGCGGAACCGCTCTCGGTCCGGTAATGCGAGTGGTGCTTATTTTCAAAGAAGCATTCTGGAAAGAGCTCAGGGAGGCAAAGGAGCGTTCACTGTCTACAATGCGCTTTCTGTTTTCGCATGATCCGTATTTCCCGACGTGGTGGACGCAATATCCAGTGGAAGCTCCGATGCTGGTGGCGTGGTCCTCGGGACCGCGCGCCAACCAGTTTCGCGGATGGGGACGGGAGCGGATCATCGAGCAGGCACTCTTGAGTTTGGCTGGCATTCTCCCGGTGTCGCGCACAGAAGTGGCGGACCAGTTCAGCGAGGCATTCCTGCATGATTGGCAAGCCGACCCATTTTCGCTCGGCGCTTACTCTTACCTGTGTGTGGGCGCGGCAGAAGCCCCCAACCAACTTGCAAGGCCGCTCGGAAATGTTCATTTTGCTGGAGAGGCTACTGACGCCAAAGGCGATCACGGAACGGTACATGGCGCGATTGCGAGCGGGCAAAGGGCGGCACGCGAGATTTTGGAAACTTCATACCATGCGTGAGACCCGGTTCATCCCCGAAGGTAACCGTCTCTGAGCCCTAATGAACGTAAGCTGCGCAACTTTTAGTCCCAATCGGGTTCTACTCTGGTGCAGGCCAAGATGCCTGAGGAGAACAAACCGATGCAACATTATCCCTGGAAATTGACCACCATCATTTTGGCCGGCGTAATAGGCGCAGGCAGTGCAGTTGCGCAAACCGCGAATACCAGCACTACGACGACATCTAGCAGCGATGTGAAACAGGATGAGAAAGCGCTGCACAAAGACCGTAAGGACATCCGCCACGACGAGCGCGATCGCCGCGCAGATCGCCGCGATATCCGCCAGGACCGTCGAGACCGCAACAAGGACGTTGCCGACATCAACAAGGACAAACGGGACATCCGCAAAGATGAAAAGGAAATGCGCGAAGACCGTAAAGACGGCGATAAGGCTGATGCCGCAAGAGAACGCGCCGACATCAAGAACGATCGCCGCGACATCAAGGGCGACCGGCGCGACATTCACAACGACAACAAAGACATCCGCTCTGACAAACGCGATGTGAAGCGCGACACGGCTGACATTCGGCACGATAGGCGTAAGGCCCACCGCACGCGGCGCGACATCCATCGCGACCAGCAGGGAAAGTAAGCGCGGCAGCAGTTCTCAAGGGCGGCTTCGGCCGCCCTTTTTCCGTCTGCCGTGACAGCGAATGACGTGACTCCTAGACGTACTTTGGCCGCATCAGAGTACGGATTGGGGGACGACAATATGCGGATCAGAAGATTTGTATTCCTGGGGGTCACATTTTTGGCGGCGTCGTTATTCGTAGCCGCACAGTCATCGGAGACCTCCCGTCGCGAGCAACCACAGAACCAAGCCGGTGCGACCAGTCCGGACACACCAAAGACGCAATCGGGCACGTCAAGCGGGTCGGAGACGCCTACGACGCAAACCTCGTCTCAATCGACGCCGCAGTCAGACCGCGGAGCAAGCCAAAAAGCAGAAGACCGGCTGTACAAGGAAGTCCGTCATGAGCTGGTGATGCTTCCGAACCTCTCGTTGTGGGACAACCTGGCATACAAAGTCGACGGGTACAAGGTGACGCTGCTGGGACAAGTACGCAACGCCAGCTTGAAGTCAGAAGCAGAAAACGCGGTGAAGCACATTGAAGGCGTGGAGCAGGTGGACAATCAGATCCAAGTGCTGCCGCCATCACCGACAGACGACCGCATCCGCGTTGCGGTTGCGCGCGCCATCTTCGACTCTCCGGGGTTATTCCCGTATGCGATGGAATCGGTGCCGCCGATCCACATCATCGTCAATGGCGGACACGTCACCCTCGAAGGAGTAGTGAACAGTGAGGCCGACAAGAACGTGGCCGAGATCCGGGCTAAGCAGGTCCCTGGAGTGTTTTCCGTTACCAATAATCTTCAGGTCGTGCCCAACACCAAGTAAATTGAAGCTTGGAATCACCCAAGAGCAGGCGAAGGTGCCTGCTCTTTTTGTTTTAATATCGGGCACTTTTAGCTTTTATCGATTCAAGCAGTCGCAGAACGATAGTAATATCTAAGCCATCCAGAGACTGCTTTGCCCATCCCAACACCCAGTCGCGCGACCCTCGTCAATTTCATCGGCTTCATTTGCTTAGTGACGTTTCCACTCTGGGTCTACTTACTGCTGTTTCCAAAAGGCTACGACTTCGTCGGTGGCATTTTCGTGTTCTTCGTTGTAGGGCTGCTGGACATGGCCCTGATCATGCACGTGAGCCGCACCGACGGGGAACTCAGGAAGATCATGGTCGCAGGGCTTTTTTTTAAGTTCCTCGCCGCAGCCGCATATCTGACCGTCGCGCTCCATTTCTGGCAGGGCGGCGATTTCATGTTTTATTTCGACCAGGGAAGCAATATATCTCAAAGCCTGCGCAACAACGGAGAGATCGGAAGTATCGCCGGCGTTACAAGCCATACGGAAATGAACGGAACCACCTTGCTTCACATCGTCACGGGGTTTTTATTCGTGGTCATTGGGCCGAGTCTTTCGGGCGGCGTCATTTTTTTTTCGTCGGTAGCGTACTGGGGCGTGTTTCTGTTTTGGAGGGCCTTCGCAACCGCGTTCCCTGGCGGCGACAGCAAAACAACGGCCGCACTCTTGTTCTTTCTACCCAGCATTGTTTTTTGGTCTTCGACTATCGGAAAGGACGCTCTTCTTTCTTTGACGATCGGGTTGACTGCCTATGGGCTGGCCCGAGTGCTCTACGGTGGTCGCTTCAGCGGACTAGGGTACATGGGCGCAGGAGTGCTGGGGACAGCCGCGATCCGTCCGCACATTGGAGCTATCCTGGCCATGTCTTTGGCTGTGATCTACCTGCTGGGTCGCAACCGCGCGGGCTTGCCGGGCGTGCTGGCGAGGCTGGTCGGTATCCCGCTCATCATCTTCGGCAGCTACTACGTTTTCTCGCAAGCCAAGGAACGGCTGGGCGTCCAGGACACGGAGCATGCACAGAAATACTTGATGCAATGGAACGAGGGCACTGCGTACGGCGGCTCCAGCTTCCAGGGAGGTTCGCTGGCAGTTCGCGCGTTGATGGCGCCTGCACTGCCATTCCGGCCTTTTCCCTGGGAGGTCAACAGCGTGCAAACTTTGATCTCAAGCCTGGAAGGGATGCTGCTCCTGCTTTTGTTCTGGATCAATCGACGCAGCCTGATGTTTTCGGTCTCTCACTGGCGATCGCACCCGTTTGTAGGATTCATAGTTTTTTATTCGCTCGAGACGGCGGTGGCACTCTCATGCGCCTTTAGTAATTTCGGGCTTCTGGCGCGTGAGCGCGTGATGTTCACGCCGCTGCTGCTGATGCTGATAGGGGCATTCCCCATCCAACAGTCGTTTACGGCTCGAGTCGCGCGTCCGGCTTTTCAATTCGGAAGGGTTTCGTGACCGTGGAGCACCAGAACAGTCTTGACACGCTCAAGAATATCGACAGCGATGTGGTGCAGGGATTCGGAAGGGTGGGTGCGATACCGCTC
>Ga0136846_1235216_pt1 | contig 12554 bp, 11 predicted proteins | sample HopSoiMetagenom2_FD_96841 | JGI IMG/M metagenome (GOLD analysis project Ga0136846, IMG submission 96841) | Grasslands soil microbial communities from Hopland, California, USA - 2 Assembly 2016 (version 4) | ecosystem: Environmental > Terrestrial > Soil > Grasslands | place: USA: Hopland...
CGAGGCCGGCACCTGTTCCGGCGAACCGCTGTCCCAGCTGCGGCTCGCCTGCTCGCACGCGAACGTCGCCGTGCGTTCGGCGGCGTACAGCTCGGCCAGATGCCGGGCAACAAGCTGGTGCCGCAGCAGGGGCTGGCCGAACTGCTCGCGGTGTGCGGCATGCCGGACGACAGCCGTGAGGCAGGCGCGGAGGATGCCGACGCATCCCCAGGCCACCGATAGCCGGCCGTAGGTCAGCGCGATGGTGGTCAGCATGACGACGGGCTGGCCGGCCACCGCGAGCAGATTCCCCGCAGGCAGCCGTACGTCGTCGAGGACCACGGTGGCGTGCCCGGCCGCTCGGCAGCCAAGCGGTTCGGCCACCCGTGCCACCCGGACTCCGGGAGCCGACGTCGGCACCACAGCCACGGCGCCGCCGCCCTCGTAGCGGCCGAACACGACGATCCAGTCGGCGTAGCCAGCGACCGTGATCCAGGTCTTGGTGCCGTGGACGACGATGTCGTCGCCGTCGCGGCGGATCTCGGTGACCATCGCGTCCAGATCACTGCCGGCGCCCGGCTCGCTGAACGCCACCGCCGCGAGGTCACCGCCGGTGAGCGCGCCGATGTACTTCACCCGCTGAGCCTTGTCACCGAACCGCTGGATCGTCCACGCGGCCATCCCCTGAGAGGTCATGACGCTGCGCAGCGAGCTACACAGGGCGCCAGTGCGCGCGGTGAGCTCCCCGTTATGCGTTCCGGACAGACCGAGACCGCCGAAGTCCGGGTTCGCCTCAGCGCACAGCACTCCCTTGGCGCCGAGTCCCCGCAGGACGTCCATCGGGATCTCGCCCGCCACGTCCCACTCACTCGCCGCGTCGGCGACGGCGTCCGTCACCAGCGCGGCCAGGGCGTCAAGCACCGTCACCTCCGGTGCGCAGCCGGGTCACCAGCGTGCTCATGGACCGCACGGTGCGGAAGTTGTCCATGGCGAGCTCGGTGCCCTCCACCGTGACCCCGAAGGTGCTCTCCACGAACACCACTAGTTCCATCGCGAAGAGCGAGGAGACCGCGCCCGAGGCGAATAGGTCCACCTCCGGCTCCCAGGCCGTCTTGGTCTTCGCCTCAAGGAATTCACCGATGCGCTGCTCGATGGCGGCGACCGGCAGTTCAACTGTCGAGTCCGTCATGACAAGTCCCTTCCTCACTGCACCTTGTGTTTGCGTGCCAATGTGATCCCGTCCGCCATGACGAGCAGGGACAGCTCAACCCTGCCGTCGGCGAGGAGCGAGGCGTTGAACGCGCGGATGGCCTCCGTGTCGGGATCGTCCGCCTCGGGGTCTGCGACCCGCCCGAAATAGAGCGTGTTGTCGAGCACGACCAGCCCGCCGGGCTGCAGATGGGTCAACGCGCCCTCGTAGTAGCGCGCGTAGCCGGTCTTGTCCGCGTCGACGAAGACGAGGTCGAAGGTCTCGGGGCCTCGTTCGTCGAGCAGGTCCGCCATGGTCTGTGCGCCGTCCCCGAGGCGCAGCTCAATCCGGTCGGACACCCCGGCGTGGTCCCAGTACCGCCGGGCGACCCCGGTCCAACGCTCGCTGATGTCACATGTGACGATCCGCCCGCCGGGCGGCAGCGACCGTGCCATGCACAGCGTGCTGTATCCGGTGAAAGTACCGATCTCCAGCACCCGGGTGGCACCGGTCAGCCCCACCAACAGGGCAAGCAGTTGCCCCTCCTCGGGCATGGTCACCATGGCGTTCAGCGCCGGCATCAACGCCGTCTCCGCGACCAGGTCGCGGAGGATCTCGTCGTCGCGCAGGGAGACCGACCGCACGTAGTCGAGCAGGCGCTCGTTCAGCTCCACCTGGCCGGCCATCAGCGCACGCCGTACTCGTAGAAGCCACGCCCGGTCTTGCGGCCGTGGTCGCCGTCGGCGACCTTGCGCAGCAGCAGTTCGCTCGGTCGGTAACTGTCGTCTCCGGTGCGTTCATGCAGCACGAGCAGGGAGTCCACGAGGTTGTCGATGCCAATTAGGTCGGCGGTGCGCAGCGGACCCGTCGGGTGTCCGAGGCAGCCTTCCATCAGGGCGTCGACGTCCTCGATGGTGGCCCGGCCCTCCGCGACGACGTTCGCCGCATCGTTGATCATGCGGTGCAGCACCCGGCTGGTGACGAAGCCGGGGCCGTCGGCGACCACGATCCCCTTCCTGCCCAGCGTGGACAGCAGGGCTTCGACGGCCGCCATCGCCCGCTCCCCGGTGCGCGGTCCACGCACCACCTCGAGCGTGCCGATCAGACAGGGCGGGTTCATGAAGTGGATGCCGACCAGGCCCTCGGGGAACGGGATCTGGCCGGCGAGCTCGTCGACGGGGATGGACGAGGTGTTGGTGACCCGTAACGTCCCGGGGGCGGCCACGGCGGCGATCTCCCTGTGCACCTTGGCCTTCAGCTCGGCGACTTCGGTGATCGCCTCGATGACCCAGGTCGCGTCCGCCGCCGCCATGGCCGAGTCAGCGAGCCGCAGCTCACCGATGGGTCCGCTCGGCGGGAGCGCACCCGTCATATGGGCAAGCCGGAGCTCGTTGCGCACCCGCTCGCGTGCCGCGCTCAGCCGCGCCTGGTCAACGTCCACGAGCACGACGGGCACTCCGCGCCCCACGGCGAGGGTAGCGATACCGATGCCCATCACTCCCGCGCCGAACACCGCGAGCCGCGCCGCACCCCCGTTTCCCGGCTGCAAACCGGCGTCACGAACGACAAACTCGCTCATACGCACCTCAGCTCTAAATTGGAAGGACAAAAGGATAATGGGGGCGGTATTCGAGAGAGCGGCTCGGCTGTCTCACAGAAAACAACCCGAACCGGCCGAGTAACACACTGGCGGCTCGGACTCGTCCTCGTTCACCCCCAGCCGGTAGACCCCGGCGATGATGACGCCGTGGTCGTCGGCGACGTTCTCGGCCTCGATCGAGCGCGACATCCAGGCGATCGCGCCGCACAGTCATGGACCGGCCCCCGACTCGGGCCACTGGACACCGGCGAACCGGTCGATACCAAAACTGCCTGCACAACTGTCCCTGGCCGGTACCGAGGACGTTGACGCAAAACGGGCGGCTCTGCCGGAGATCGGTCAGGGTTGACGTCGTATCACCCGCGCAGAACATAGCCAGCGGGGGCTGCAACGACATCGAGACGAAGGAGTTGCACGCCATCCGACAGCCTGTACCAACCAGTTCGTGGCCGAGGTCACGTTTACTCCGGTGGGCAGGTGCCCGAGGGTACGCAGGAAATCCTTCAAATCGAACGGGGGAAACATAATCGACTCCTCGACCAGCCACACATCTCGAAGCATATTGACCGGGTCCGATCCCGGCATAGGCGCGAGTCACCAAGCCCGCCAGCCGAATTTGGCTCCCTGGCACATTCGCCAGGCGCATCGACGGTATATATCCGGACTCGAGACCCTGAATCCCCGTAAGCATTCACGGGGTTGACCTGGTGGTTGCGATTTGACGATGTGACAGGTCGCTACGCTGATCGCTGTGCTACGCGAGCAGAACGTGGTACTGGCTGAACGCTGTGCGGGGCTCGAAGAGCAGAACGCGCGGCTGACCGCGCGGGTGGCGGAGCTGGAGCGGCGGCTGGACCGTAACTCGAAGAACTCCAACTTCCGCCCTCGCAGGATGTGTTCGGCCTGCCCAAGGACGAGACGGCGGCGAAGCCGAAGCCGGTGGGCAAGCGGGGCAAGCGGGGCAAGCGCAAGGGTGCTCCGGGTGCCGGACTGGCGACGGTCGAGAACCCGGACCGGGTCGAGGACCACCGGCCGGGTGCGTACTCGGCCCGCGGCGAGGGATTGAGTGTTGCGCTGTCGGTGGGCTTCGCCCGCCGCCAGGTCAGCGATGTCCCGCTGGTGACGGTGCAGGTCACCGAGCATCGGCTGCACAAGGTTCGTTGTGACTGCGGTCATATGACCGCGGCCAACGCACCCGAACTGCTGGCCGGGTCGCCGACCTCCTACGGCCCGAACCTGCGGGCGCTCGCGGTCAACTTCCTGGTCTTCCAGCACGTTCCCGTCGAACGCACCGCCCAGCTGATCGCCGATCTGACCGGCGCCCGGGTCTCCACCGGCTGGACCGCCTCCGTCCTGGCCCGGGCCGCCGAGCTGGTCGAACCACCACTTGACCTGGTCCGGGCCCTGCTGGTCCTGGAGCACGTGCTGCATACGGACGAGACCACCACCCCCGCATCAGGTCCATGCGCCGCTGGCTGCATGTGGCGTGCACCGAGCACCTGACCCTGCTCTGGCCGGCCCCGCGTTCGCACGAGGGCGCGAACTCCCTGCGGGTACTGCCCGGATTGCGGGGCACCTTGGCCACGACTCGCTCTCGCTCTACGCCGGCTACCCGGACGCCGCCCACCAACTGTGCGGGGCGCACCTGGTCCGCGAGTTGACCGCCGCCGAGCAGGACCACCCGATCTCCGGCTGCCACCAGTCCGACACCGGTGCCGCGGCCTGGCTCGCCGTGCGCTCCTACCTCGACTCAGCCCGCAAGCACGGCATGAGCGCCTTCGTGGCGATCCACCGTGCCTTCACCGGCAACCTCTGGATGCCACCCATCGCTCTACCCGCTGCCCAGCGAACACTACGCGCGGATGCCGGATGCGGGACGAGGACGGCCCTTGTTCTTTTACGCTTCAAGTTCCGCAAGGTCGCCGTGCTCGTTGCTCCGGCATCCCTTTTGCCCGTCGTGCCCGCTGCGGCGCCCTCGCTCGCGCCCGCTGGGAAGGTGGTGCCACCCGAGCTGCTCGACTCGCTGGCGAGGGTTCCCGACCTACGTGACCGGCGCGGGGTGCGTTTCAAGCTGGCCACGCTGCTCGCGGTGAGCGGGTGCGCGATGACCAGCGCAGGCCACAACTCCCTGACAGCGATTACCCAGTGGGCGCCCCGCTGTGATCAGACGGTGCTGGCCCGTCTGGGCTGCCCGTTCGATCTCTCGACGTTATCGGAGAAAGTCCACGATCGCCGGTTTCTGCGGCTGTTGCGCAACATGCTTCAGGCCGGATACCTGGAGGACTGGGTATGGAACGCCACGCTCTCTGGGGCACCACAAGGCGGTGTTCTCTCTCCCACGCTCTCCAATATTTATCTGCACCGGTTGGACAACTTTGTCGAAAAGGTTCTGATACCCGAATACGACCGAGGGGCGGAACGAGTTAAGAATCCCGCCTACCGCAAGGTTCAGAAAGCACTCGCACTAGCCCGGGAGCGTGGAGACCGTGCCGAGGCGCGATCACTACGTAAACAGCTACGCAGTATGCCGAGCAAGGATCTTAACGATCCTCGCTACCGGCGGTTGCGCTATGTGCGGTACGCCGACGATACCTTGCTCGGTTTCACCGGACCGAAAGCCGAAGCCGAGGAGATCAAACAACGCCTCGGGCAGTTCCTGCGTGACGAACTCAAACTGGAGCTGTCCGAGGAGAAAACACTGATCACTCACGCCAGAACCGGCGAGGCAAGATTCCTCGGTTACGAGATCACCGTTCAGCAGAACGACAAGGCGATCAGCAATGGCCAACGGTCAAGCAACGCGACCGTCAAGTTGCGGGTGCCAGTAGCGGTGATCAAGGCTAAATGTGCCTCCTATATGAAACGCGGGAAACCCGCACGCAGAACCCCTTTGATGAACATGGACGATTACACCATCGTCTCTATCTTCGGGGCCGAATATCGCGGGTTGGCACAGTACTACCTGTTGGCCAGTGACGTCTATCGGCTGAATCGACTGAACTGGGTCATGGAGACATCGCTGCTGAAGACGCTTGCGGGCAAGCACCGCTCGACCGTATCGAAGACGGCGGCCAAGTATAAGGCCAAGGTCGAAACTCCATACGGATTGCGCACGTGCTTCGAAGCGACCGTTGAACGCAGTGGTGGCAGGAAACCATTGGTAGCACGGTACGGTGGCATACCACTTCGGTGGCAGAAGACAGCGGTCCTCGAAGACCGTAAACCAGATCGAGCAGTTGGTCCCAAGGAACTGGTCACCAGACTCCTTGCGGGGAGGTACGAGATCTGTGAGCGGTCGGGGAAGGTTCAAGTTCACCACATCCGAAAGCTCTCGGATCTCGACAAGCTCGGTCAGCCGGACAGGCCGGCGTGGGCATCGATCATGGCGAAACGGCGCCGCAAGTCCCTTGTGGTCTGCCAGAACTGTCACGACGAGATCCACACTGGCTCGTAAGTCGCAAAACTCACGGAGTAGTCACTGGAGAGCCGGATGCCTTTAACGGGGCACGTCCGGTTCGGTGGGGGGTCGCGTGGAAAAGGGTCTGAACTCCAGATACCTCGCCGCGCGGCCTACCCTGCGCTCGACTGCCTGAACCCCCATCTCCAGCGGCAGCAATTTGCTGCGACCAGAACGGCACCTGAAACCGGTGCCCGTGGTGAAAACGCTGCCCTGGAGTCAGGTCCCCGTCCTCGACAGTTCCCGCGACCGCGCCCACGGGCGTGAGGAGGTGCCGAGGTGAAGGTCGTCACTGTCAACGGGCGCCTCTTCCCGCCCGCCCGGTAGTACGCATCCACGGCAGGCACCGCCGCATCGGCACGAAGAAGCGGCAGACCGAGACCGCCTACGCCGGCAGCACCGACCTGCGCGCCGAGCAGGCCACCGCCAAGAAGATCGCCGCCTGGGCACGCGGACACTGGATCATCGAGAACACCGTCCGCTGGACCAAAGACGTCACCGTCGACGAGGACGCCAGCCAGCGCCGCCGCCACACCCCCGCCGTCATAAGCACCCTGCGCGACCTCGCCCGAGCCACCCTCCACCGGGCCAGCTGGACCAACATCGCCAGCGGCCGACGCGCCCACATCCAACCCGAAACCGTCCTCGCTCTCCACAGAATCCCGTGCCAAACGGACGATCAAGGCTCTCCCGGGGACCCTGCCTGATACGGTAGGGCGCACAATGCGGATGTCAATCTGCAAGGATTTCGATGACTGAAAAATTCTCCGTAAGCAGTAACGAAGAGACCGTTACGCTCGGCCCCGGCTGTTTCTGGTCCTTCGATGCGGTGGCGCGTCGGACCTCGGGGATCACCTCGAGCCTCGTGGGGGTCGCCGGGGACCACGGCCCACCACCCAATTACCAGGACTACGAGCGCTACGGGTTCAACCCGCAGAAATTCGTCGAGGCGGTCCGGCTGACCTTCCGGCCGGACGAGATTTCCTTCGAGGAGGTATTGCTCCTGTTCTTCCAGAGCCATGACCCGACCACGCCGAACCAGAGCGGGGCAGACCACGGCACCGTCTACCAGTCGACGGTCTTCTACGCCACCGAGGAACAGCGCACGCGTTCCGAGGAGGTCATGCGGCAGGTCCGGCAGGAACTCGGCCGAGACATCGTAACGGACCTCCGGCCCTGCCAGCAGTTCTTGGGGGCGGACCCGGAGCAACAGGACTTCTACAACAAGAACCGCTTCGAGCCGTACTGCAGGGCCGTTATCGAGCCGAAGCTCCGCAAACTGGGGCTGAGCGCCGACTGAGCACGGCGATGGCCTGACCGGGACGTGAGTCAGGTCATCGCCCGACGCCCCTGGCGTTCACCGCCGGACCGTCCGTCACTCCGGTACGCGATGTCCCTCGGCGACCAGGGGCACCGCCGTCACCGGTTCGACCTTCCCTCCGTCCGTTGGTGCCGCCCGAAGCGCCGAACCAGTGGTATCTCCACACCCCGGTACAGGAGCCAGGAACACCCCACGGTGAGCAGGAGTAGCCCGAGCGCCAGGAGGGCACCGGTCGTCAGCGAGAAGGTGTCGGGTCCGAGCAACTTGGCAGCCGTCACGATGAGGATCCAGTGGACCATGTAGAACGCGAAGGAGATCTCGCCCAGCAGCACCATCGTCCGCTTGCGGAACACCGAAGGGGTATGCCGCTGGTCGGCGACTGCGGCGGCGGCGATGAGCGGCGCGGTCCACACGGTCGCCAGGCCAGCCGTGCCCGCCAGATACGGTTCGTACAGGGCGAGCACGTAGCCGGCGACGGCGAGGCCGAAGGCGGGCGCCAGACTGATGCGCGGCCATCGGCCCGCCGCGACGATCCTGGCCAGGAGAATGCCCAGGACGAACTCGAGCGCACGGACCGGCGGGAAGAAGTACACGAACCACATCTGTGTGAACGAGAACTTGCCGTCAAAGGCGAAGGCGAGAAACCGGGGCTGGTCCGTCACCGCATAGGTGGCGATCAGGAATACTCCCGCGACCAGCACGAGAACCGCCGTGACCGCCGACCACAGCCACTTCTCGCGTATCCGCCGGAGGACGGGCAGCAGAGCCGGAAAGCTCAGATAGAAGAAGAATTCACAGGAAAGCGACCAGCTGATCCCGTTGACGGCCGAGACGGTTCCGATGTCCGGGAACCAAGCCTGCTGGAGGGTCAGGGAAGCGATCCAGTCGACCGCACGGGTGGGCCGGTCCGTGCTGACCACGAAGACGGCCGCCAGGGCGAAGGTGACCAGGTGCATGGGACCGATCTTCACCAGACGGCGGCGCCAGAACGAGAGGGCCGTGTCATCCGCCCGTGCCGTCCAGGTCAGGATGAAGCCGCTCAGAATGAAGAAGAAGCCGACTCCGTAAGAGCCCGAGAGGTTGAACGCGTCTCTGAGTTCCGCTCCGGTGTTTCCCGGAATGAGCTGGCTGTACCAGAGAATGTGTGTGGCGAAGACCATCAAGGCTGCCACGAATCGCAGGCCGGTCAATGACGGCAGCCGGGAGGGCGCCGGGTCTGTTTCCCGGGTCACCATGTGAGCGCCAGGGCGGGAGTTCTCGAATTGTCCTAACAACGTGCGACCTCCGTACTGAGGCGGCGTCTAAAAACGGACACCGGATACGACTGGGCGGCGACAGGTTATACAAGTTTTCCCGCGTGGTGGGTAATTGCCCGGCAATCGCGCCCGTGGGGGCGATTACCGGGCGTTGCCCGTGGCCAGGGGCCCGTGAGTGAGTGCAAACGCCGCAGTCCAGTCCACCGCGACCCCCCGCACGTAGGCCTCCGCCAACGCGGCGAGGAAACGGCTCATGCCGCCGGCCTCGTTGCGCAGCGTGGCCATCAGCACGGCCGAGCGGCCGACTTCTTCGACGATGTCTTGCATCCCGACCGAGAGCACTGGCTGTGAGCTGCACTCGACGAAGACCGTGTGATCGTCGGCGATCAGCGAGCGGACTGCGTCGTCGAACCTCACCGTCTCGCGCAGGTTCCGGTACCAGTACTCCGCGTCCAGCTCGCCGGTGTCGACGCGCTGTCCGGTCACGGCGGAGTAAAATGGTATGTGGCCGGATGTCGGCCTGATCCCCGACGCCAGGTCGAGCAGGGTGTCCCGTAGCTCCTCCACATGCGCCGAGTGCGCGGCGAAGTCCACCCCCGGCACCTGCCAGCGCTTCATCCGAGCCGCGGACAGCGCGACACCGAACTCGGCCATCGCCGTCACGTCGCCGGACACCGTCAGGGTTGCCGGGCCGTTCACGGCGGCCACCGACAGTGCCCCCTCCCAATTGGCTAGCATCGCGTAAACTTCCTCATTGGGGGCGAGTACGGTCACCATCCTCCCCCGACCGCAGATGCCTCTCAGGGCCTGACTGCGCAGCGCCACGATCTGCGCCGCGTCCTCAAGGGACAACGCACCGGCGACATGTGCGGCTACGATCTCGCCCTGCGAATGGCCGACCGTGGCCCCCGGCTCGACGCCGCACCTGCGCCACATCCGGGCCAGCGACAGCATCATCGAGAACAGCACGGGCTGTACGACATCCACCCGGTCCAGCGGGGGGGCCGCAGGCGCCCCTCTTAGCACGTCCTCCAGAGACCAGTCCACGTACGGCGACAGCGCCTGCTCGCAAGCCCGGATCCCCTCGGCGAACACCGGCGAGGTGTCCAACAGCTCGACCGCCATACCGGCCCACTGGGTGCCCTGGCCGGGAAACACGAACACTGGCCGGACGGGTGCCTGCTGTAGTACCCGTCCGCTGACCACGTGCGGCACGGGCTGTCCCGCGGCGAGGGCGCGCACGCCAGCGAGCAACTCCGCACGGTCACGCCCCAGGACCACGGCCCGGTGTTCGTGGGCGGCGCCAGCCGCCACGAGCGACCGGCCCACCTTGGCGATGTCGTCGACGACGTCCCGCGCCGACTCGGACTCGAGTCTGGCGAGCAGCCGGGCGGCCCGGCCGCGCAGTCCCGCCGCGCTGCGCCCGGACAGCACCCACGGCACCGTATCTGCTCCGACGTCGGTCCCGATGTCTTGTACGGCTGGCTTGGTCACAAGCACTCCTCATCACTGCCGATCAGTGGACCGCGGCGCAATTTATCGCGTGGGCCGGCCACTCCCGCCCACTGCGCGGTAATTTCGCTGTTCAGACATGATTACTGGACGTTTACTCGTCGCTGGAGGCTCCGTGCAAGGCTGCCGACAGCAGTCACGTCCGTTGTTCGGAACGGAGGCTACATTTTGTCAGGCTATCTGGTATCCCAGGACACCATTGTTGCGCAGCAACAGGTCATTTCCACCAATTCGCTACTGCGGCTACTGCGCCCTGTCGACGATTCCTTGTTCCATCTGTCGGCGACGAACCCACAACTGATGGAGGAGGTCGTCCTGCACGTCGGTTCGGGTGCGACCCGCTGGGCGATCGAGAACAGTCGGCTGCTCCTCACCGAACTGGCCGGGGAGCCGTTCACCCGCTTCGACCGGAAATCCAGCAGCGAAGCCAGACTGGTCGAGGCGATCGCATTCTGGATCGTACTGCGGCTCAGCGGCGTCCGGGACATTACCGGACTGCTTTCCGCCGAACTCACGCATGCCATTCGGGAACGCATCGCGGACAGCGCGACTGCCGATCTCCTGCCCCGTTACGTTCGGGCGACTCACGCGCGGTTCACCCATAAACTGTTCGAGTTCTGCGAGGCGAAGATCGTGACCAGGGACCAGCCAGTCATGATGCGGTCGATCTCGGCAGACCTGTTCGAAGGAATGGAGACCCTCTCCGCCGCGGTGACCGAGAAGTTCGCCGCCGAACGCAACCGCTGGCTCGCCGGACCCGTGGGTGAGCGGATCGAGTTAGTATCCAAGATTCTGAAGGGCCAGCCCGTCGACACCAAAGAGGCGATGCTGGAGCTGCGGTATAATCTGAGGCTGCACCAGATCGCCTTCGTCCTGTGGCAGGACGAGATCAACCAGGGCAGCAGGCGCGAACTGGAGTCAACGGCGCTGCGCCTCCTGGAGCAGGTTGGCTGCTCCTCGATGCTGCTGCTCCCCGCCGGCCCGGGGCGGCTGTGGGCGTGGGGCGGCCGCGCCACCGACCGGCCGAGCGAGCTGCGGCGCTCGGACCAGCCGGTGGAACTGCCTGCGCACGTCCACGTCGCCTCCGGGTTGCCGGGCGACGGTGTGGCCGGTTTCCGTCGCTCCCACGAGCAGGCCATCACGGCCGAGCGGGTCGGCCTCGTCGCCGCGCCCCCGCCCTTCAGGCTGTACGACTACGGTGACCTGGAGTTGCTGATCCTGCTCGCCAACGACGAAGAGGCCGCCGCCGACTTCATCCGCCGCGAGCTCGGCCCGCTCGCCGCCGAAAGTAGGACCATGGCAGCGTTGCGCGAGACGGTGCGGTGCCTGCTGGACAACGAGCGGGGCGTGGCTGTCACGGCCAAGCGCCTGCACATCGCGAAGAACACCGTGGTCTACCGGGTGAAGAAGGCTGAGCAACTGCTCGGGCGGTCTCTGCGCGAGGACCACCTCCGCCTGCACCTCGCCCTGTACCTGGCGGCACGGCTCGGCTCGTCGGTGCTGGCCACCGAGGATCCGGCGACGGAACTCGACAACTCGATCCAGGCGGTGTCCAAGTGAGCGGCGAGCAGATGAATAGGGACGGCAAGCTCCTCGACTACCTCAAGTGGGTCACGGCCGACCTGCAGAAGGCCCGGGCCCGGATCGAGGAGCTCGAGTCCAGCCGGTCCGAGCCCATCGCCATCCTGGGCATTGGCTGCCGCTACCCCGGCGACGTGTCGACGCCCGAGGACCTGGGGCGCCTGGCCACCGACGGCGTCGACGCCATCTCCGACTTCCCCTCCGACCGCGGCTGGGACGTGGAGGGCATGTACGACCCGGACCCCGACGCGGTGGGAAAGTTCTACGCTCGGGAGGGCGGGTTTCTCACCGACATCAAGGGTTTCGACCCGGCGTTCTTCGGGATCTCGCCGCGGGAGGCTCTGGCGATGGCCCCGGAGCAGCGGCTGCTGCTGGAGACCTCGTGGGAGGCCGTCGAACGGGCGAGGATGGATCCGCGTTCGCTGCGCGGCAGTGACACCGGCGTATTCGTCGGCGTGCCATACACCGGCTACCCCTCCCTATTCAATGCCGCAGCCACCGGCACCGAGGGCTACGCGATGACCGGGATGCTGACGAGCGTCGCCTCCGGGAGGGTCTCCTACGTTCTGGGCCTTGAGGGGCCGGCGGTGACGGTGGATACGGCGTGTTCGGCGTCGCTGGTGGCGATCCACCACGCCGTGGCGGCGCTGCGGGGCGGC
>Ga0136846_1207693_pt1 | contig 12553 bp, 14 predicted proteins | sample HopSoiMetagenom2_FD_96841 | JGI IMG/M metagenome (GOLD analysis project Ga0136846, IMG submission 96841) | Grasslands soil microbial communities from Hopland, California, USA - 2 Assembly 2016 (version 4) | ecosystem: Environmental > Terrestrial > Soil > Grasslands | place: USA: Hopland...
CCGCCGGAGACCTTATAGGAATTCTGGTCGAACTTACCGCCGGCATGGAGCTGGGTCATGATGACCTCGGCCGCCGAAATGCCTTCGCCTGTGTGGATATCCGTCGGGATGCCGCGGCCATTGTCGGTGACCGTCACCGAACCATCCGGATTGAGCGTGACGGTGACAAGATCGGCATAGCCGCCAAGCGCCTCGTCGATGGCATTGTCGACGACTTCATAAACCATGTGATGCAGGCCGGAACCGTCATCCGTGTCGCCGATATACATGCCGGGACGCTTGCGCACGGCGTCAAGACCCTTCAGGACCTTGATGCTGTCTGCGCCATACTCAGCATTGCCGTCGTTTTCGGTTACGGATATGTCGGTCATTTATTGAAGTCTTTCCAGTGTTTTACAGAACACCGCCGATCGCTACCGAATCAGCGGTTTTTCTTTCCCTGAATATAGGATGTTTCGTCCGCAACTTCCAAACGGAAGGCCCCTATAGGGGGTATAAAACAGGGGATTAAGGCGGTTTTCAGCCCCTTTTTCCGGCATTTTCCAGAACCAGGGACAGTTCCCCGATCGTGGTCGCATCGAGATTGCGAATCCGCCCCGCCAAGCGGTTGACAAAGGCCGTATATTCCGGTGCCAGACCCGACGTATCGACCACGACGCGCGGGTCGGAGAAGCGCGCCAGCAGGAACAATTCCTCGGCCTCGTCCCAGATGATGTTGAAATATCCGGCGATGCGCTGCAACAGATCGAAGGTCGGCGTGCCGCGCTTTCCGTGCTCCAGGGCGGATAGATAAGCCGGCGTCACATTCAGCGCCGCCGCCATTTCCTTTTGCGAGACGCCCTTGCGCGCCCTGAGTTTCCGGACCGCTTCGCCGAATGGGGTCACGGCCTGTCCCCTTTCGGCCGCGACAGACGGATATAGAGGGCGCCGTCGCCGCCGTGATGCTGCGCCGCGGTCTCGTAGGAGGAAATCAGGAAGCGGAATTCCGGCTTGGAAAACCATAGCGGCACGGCCCGCTTCAAGGCGCCGTCGCTGCCCATGGAACTGCCCTTGCCGGTGATGACCAGCACATGGCGAAGACCGCGCTCATGCGCCCGGAACAGGAAGTCCAGAAGCATCACATGCGCCTCGCTCTGGATCAGCCCGTGAAGGTCGATCCGCGCCTCCAGCGCCAGCCGCCCCTTGGCGATCTTGCGCTTGACCGGCCGTTCCAGCGGATGATGGGTGCCGGATGGCTGCTTTGCCGGTATCGGCGAAAGTTGCGGATCGGCGGGTATCGGAGCGACCCTCGCCTTTTCGGCGCGCGCGATCTCTTCCGCCTTGGCCTCCGCCGCCAGAACCTCGTCGAAAGATTCCATATCGGCCTGTCGCCCGGGCATGGGCCGGGTGCTTTTCGCCACCTTGCCCCAGAGGACACGCTCATCGGTGCTGAGCTGCCGTTCCTTGCTTTTGCGTTCCGGACTTTTACGTTCTGGGGCCATCAGCCAAACCTCTGAGCTGCCGCCTTCGGAACCAGTATATAAAAATCAGCGTCGTTGCGCACGGTGCCGGCAAGTTCCCCGGCATCGTAGCCGGAACCGGTGAAGATATCGCCACGGGCCGGGCCGACAATCGCCGAACCGGTGTCGAGCGCCAGCATCAGCCGCCCGAAAGCTTGGCCGCCGTCGAGATGGGTCAGGCTTTCCGACTGGATGAAGAAGGGAAAACCGAACGTGTGGATCAGCCGGTCGACCGCCAGCGAACGGCCGGCGACCAACGGCACTTTCGCCGCCGCGATCGGCCCGAGCGCGGGATCGCTGACATCGGCCTCGCGGAAAAAAATATAGGATCGGTTATGCCAAAGCACCTCGTCGACCTCTTGCGGATGGGCGTAGAGCCAGTCGCGGATCGTCTGCATCGAGATCGTGGCACGGTCGAGCACGCCACGCTCGATCAGCAGGCGGCCAACGGCCGAGAAAGGATGTCCGGCCTTGGCGGCATAGGTGATGCGGCCCATGCGCCCATCGGGATAGCGCAGCCGGGCGGCACCCTGCACATGCACGAAGAAGACATCGACCCTGGACTTCGCCCAGGCGATCTCCAGACCCCTGCCCTCCAGATAGCCGCGATCGATCTCGCCCCGGTCGGGATAGGCGGAGATGACGCCGTCCTTAAGCCTGCCGAACATGTAGGATGGATCAAGCTCGCCTGGCCTGTTGGTGTCGTCGAGATCGATCAGATCGGCCGGCCGGTGATAGAAGGGATAGCGATAGGTCTCGTCCGGCGTCGCGGAAACGGCAATTTCCGGCTCGAAAAAGGCGGTGACGAAACCTCTGCCGCCGTCGCCGCGGCGAATGAATAAGGGCTGGCAGCGCTCCTCAAAAAAAGCGCGGGCTTCGGCTGCGTCGCTGGGATCGTAGCCTTCGGCATCGTCAAGCAGGGTCAGCAGGTCATTCGCAGTCAGGCCGGCGGCACCGGTTCGGTAGGGTTTTATGTCCCTGACATGGGCGCGACAGTCCCTCATGGCGCGAAAAAGGCCGGAGGGATCATCATCCCTCCAGCCCTTCAGATCGGCGAAGGTTGCCGGCTCCAGCCTGAAATCCTTCGATGCGGTCGTCATTGTTCGGATTCGGTCGCCACGAGTTTCCAGTTGGGATCGCGAGAGCGGCTGTCACGGGCAAAGGTCCAGACATCGCTGATCTCCACCACGGACTCGGCATCGCCATCGATCAGCATGCCGGCCTTGTCGTAGGTCGCCGAAATCATCTGGCTGACGATGCGCATCGTCACAACAGCTTCCGTGCCCTTCATCTCGGCGCTGGCGATATCGGCCTTGTCGATGCCGACGAAGGTGGACTTCACCTTTTCGCCCTTGGCCTCGCGTTCGGTGATGGCCGCATCGAAACCCTCATAGACCTCGCGTGACAACAGACCCTTCAGCGCGTTGCGGTCGCCATCGGCAAAAGCCATGACGATCATCTCATAGGCCATGCGGGCGCCGTTGACGAATTCCTTCGGATTGAAGCTCGGATCAGCCTTGTTCAATTCGCGCAGCGAATCATTAAGCGGCGTGCCGGCAGGTGTGAAGGCATCGATGGCGGCGAAGCGATCCTCATCCTCGCTCGCATCGCGTCGCGGCAAGGTCACGACCTTGCCGGCATCCGGCGCGGTCTGACCGGCGGCCTGATCGGGCGAACCATAGAGATCGCGCGGCGGCTTCTCATTCCCCGTGCGTCGGCCAAGGACGCTGCGCAGCTGAAAGAAAATCAACACCGCTGCCACCAGGAAAAAGATCGTCACAAAGTCGTTTGCACCCATCTCGTGTCGGAACCACCATTAAAATTAAGAGTTTCATTCCCCATATAGTCCGCATCCATCTATCATTCAAATAGCGGATCGGTATCTTTATTATATGCGATGGACTAACGCCTTAGCATGATCCCCTAAAGTGTGACGCGGTTTTCGAGCCAAATCATGCTAAGTCAGAGATACGCCCGCTTCCAGGACACCGTAACATGCGCCTATCCCTTGTTCCTATCTTCGTCTTTTTGATGCCGCTTGCCGAAATCGCCGGATTCATCGTCGTCGGCAAGATGCTCGGCGTATGGGCGACATTGGCGCTGGTCATCCTGAGTGCCGTTCTAGGCGCAGCCCTCCTCAGAATCCAGGGCATCGGCATTCTGCAACGCATTTCGGCCGAAAGCCGCAATGGCGGTGACCCCGGCCGCGAGATGGTGCATGGCGCCATGATCGTCGTTGCCGCCTTTCTGCTGATGCTGCCCGGCTTCCTTTCTGATATTATCGGCCTGCTGCTCTTCATTCCTGCCGTGCGCGATCTCGCCTGGAAGGTCCTGCGCAAGCGTATCGTCGTTCTCGGCAGCACGCGTCCCTTCAGGCGCGGACCGGGACAAGGACCCGGCCCCAACGAGGGTCCCGGCCCTCAGCCCAGGCCGGCCGGGCCTGGGCAGGTCGTCGATCTGGACGAGAATGATTTCCATCGCGAGCCCAATCGCAACTCGCCCTGGTCGGACCGTAAACGCCTTGAAGAGTAGGGCAAAAGGGTCAGGATCGCCCAGGCCTTAAGGGTTGTAAGCCCTTATTCGAAATGCTAGATGGCGACACCTATTGACGTCAGAGGAAACCCCATGGCCAACGAAAACAGCAACGGCGCAGCCAGCCCGAGCCTTACCATCCTTGCTCAATACACCAAGGATCTTTCCTTCGAAAATCCAGGTGCACCGCGCTCGCTGCAGGCCCGGGAAAATGCTCCCGATATCAACATCAATGTCAACGTGAACGCCAATCCGCTGTCGGATTCCGATTTCGACGTCGTGCTGACGCTGAATGCCGACGCCAAGGATGGCGACCGGGTTCTCTTCCATGTCGAGCTGGTCTATGGCGGCGTCTTTCGCATCACCGACTTCCCGCAGGAACATATGCTGCCGCTGCTCTTCATCGAGTGCCCGCGCCTGCTGTTCCCCTTCGCCCGTCAGATCATCGCCGACATCACCCGCAACGGCGGCTTCCCGCCGCTGATGATCGACCCGATCGATTTCGCGCAGATGTTCACGCAGCGCATGGCCGAAGAACAGGCGCGCGCCCAGGTCTCGTCGGTTCCGAACTAAAGTGCTTCACTGAAGCGCTCTAGCTTTTTGTTTCTACGCAATTCCGGACGGAAAACCGCTGCGCACTTTTCCTGGAATTGCTCTAAGCCTTCGGCCATTCCATCGATATAATGAAAATGCCCGGATCGATGTCCGGGCATTTTTCGTTTGGCGGATTGAATGTGGCCTTCAGTTCGAGGCGCGGTATTTCGACCAGATGCCTTTTTCGCCCAGCTGGGCAACGAGGGCTGCATGCGCCGCCTCTTCCGCCTCGCTCACCCTGCCCGGCAAGGCCTGAGGCCGCGCCAAGATATCCAAGACGACGTCTTCGATGGCGCCGCCCCGACGGGAGCGTGCCGACGAACCGTTGCTGCTGCCGAGCCCAAGCGCCGTCTGCCGGCCGCCAATCATCTCGATATAGACGTCTGCCAGCAATTCGGAGTCGAGAAGCGCGCCGTGGCGGGTGCGGTGGGAATTGTCGATACCGTAGCGCCGGCAGAGCGCATCCAGCGAGTTCGGCCCCATCGGATGCTTGCGCCGTGCCATGGCCAGCGTATCGATCACCATATCAGGCAGGATCGGCGGCCGGCCGAGCCGGGCGAATTCGGCATTGACGAAGCCCATGTCGAAAGTGGCGTTGTGGGCGATCCATTTGGCTCCCTCGAAAAAAGCGAGGATCTCTTCGGCGACATCGGCAAAAGGCGGCTTGTCCTTCAGGGACTCGTCGGTAATGCCGTGCACGGCCAGCGCGTCCGGATGCACCTTGCGGTCTCCGGGATTGATATAGAGATGCAGGGTCTTGCCGGTCGGAAAGTGATTGAAGAGTTCGATGCCGCCGATTTCGATGATCCGGTCGGCCCTATTGTCGAGCCCGGTGGTTTCCGTATCGAAGATGATTTCGCGCATGTCAGGGCTCTCCGCCTGTGGGTCTATCGTCCACCGGCTGACGCCGGAGGTCCGCAATGATGTCTCTTATCTGCTCTCGCGTCGTGTCGATGCTGTGGCTGGTATCGATGATATAATCGGCCCGCGCCCGCTTCTCCGCATCCGGCATCTGGCGGGAGAGAATCATATTGAATTTTTCCTCCGTCATGCCCGGGCGGGCAAGCACTCTTTCCCTTTGAATCTGTGGATCGCAACTGACGACGACGATCCTGTCGACCCTTTTATCCGCGCCGGTCTCGAACAGCAGCGGAATATCGAGCACGACGATATCCGCGCCTGCCGCAAGCTGATGATCCAGAAATATCCGCTCGCGCTGCCGCACCAGTGGATGGACGATCGCCTCCAGGCGTTTGAAGCCTTCGGGATCAAGCCCCAATTGCCGACCAAGCTCCTGCCGGTCGACGGTGCCGTTCCTTGTTGTCCCCGGAAAAGCGGCCTCGATCAAGGGAACGGCTTCACCGCTATAAAGATCGTGCACCACGGCATCGGCATCGTTGACGGGAATGCCGGCCTCGGCGAACAGTTTGCCCGAGGTCGACTTTCCCATGCCGATCGAACCGGTGAGGCCAACGTATATCATCGGTGCTTATCCATATCGGCGATAATCAAAGCCCGCAGCGCCGCGTCGACGACGGGACGCTTGCCGAACCATTTTTCAAAACCCGGCACTGCCTGATGCAGCAGCATGCCGAGGCCATCGACAATGGCAAAGCCCTGTTCCTTGGCCTGGGCCAGCAACGGGGTTTTCAGCGGCACATAGACGATGTCGGTGACGACGGCGTTTTCAGTGAGGGGTGAAAAATCGATTGTGGGCGCGACTTCGTTTTCCATGCCGAGCGACGTGGTGTTGACGAAGAGACCGGCGCCTTGCATCACCTCGCCCAGCGCCGCCATGGGATGGGCATGGACATGCGCGCCGAAACGATCGGACAGTTCGCGCGCGCGCTCGACGGTTCGGTTGACGACATGGATCTCGTTGACGCCACGATCACGCACCGCCTGGATGACGGCACGGCTGGCGCCGCCGGCACCGAGGATCACCACTCTGTCGGCGCGGTCCCAGCCTGGATGACGATCATCGAGATTGGCCGTGAAGCCGCCGCCATCGGTGTTGGTGGCGTGCAACAACCCATCCTCGAGCCAGAGCGTGTTCGACGCGCCGAGCTCCTCGGATAATTCATCGGGCCGGTCCGCCAGCTTGAAGGCGATCTCCTTGTGCGGGATCGTGACATTGCCGCCGACATAGCCGCTGGAGCGATCTTTCAAAGCCGCGATGAAGGCCGGAAACCCGTCCGGCAAGACTTCATGTGCACGATAGCTGCCCGCGAGATCGAGCGCGCGCAGCCAGTGACCATGGATCAGCGGGGAGCGCGAATGCTTGACGGGATAGCCGGTGACGAAGGCGTTCGGGCCGCGTGTTTCACGTGAATCACCCATCGATCGCCCCCAATTCGCGAAGTTTCTGCAGGAGCGGCAGCATCGGCAATCCGAGAATGGTGAAATAATCGCCGTCGATTTTTGAGAAGAGCTGGATGCCCTCCCCCTCGAGCTGATAGGCGCCGACGCTCGATAGGGCCTTGTCGCCGACGCGGATCAGATGACGATGGACGAAATCAGCGGAGAGATCGCGCATCGTCAATTCGGCGTGGGACACATGCTCCCAGATGATGTCGCCGTTCAACGCCAGCGCGATGGCGCTGTTCAGGCGGTGGGTCTTGCCCGACAGGCTTTGCAAATGGCTCTCCGCCTCCGCCATCGTCTTCGGCTTGTGGAAGACGTTGTTGTCAAGCGACATGGTCTGATCCGAGCCGATGACGAGCGATCCAGGAAAACGATCGCTCACCTCTTTCGCCTTCGCCTTGGCGAGCACGAGCGCCACGGCATCCGGCCCGGCGCCATCCCGCGCCAAGGGAGCCTCGATCGCGCGCTCGTCGATATCAGCCGCGATCGCCCGGAAATGCAGCCCGGCATTTTCCATGAGCATCCGCCGGAACGGGCTGGAGGAGGCAAGGATGAGCGGCGTGGTCATGATCGGACGAACCTTGGAACTATAATGCTTGTGTTCAGCGCTTAGCGCAGCTTTGGGCGCAGGGCAACAATAGCGGCCGCCGTCTCCTCGATCGAACGGCGGGTGACATCGATGATCGGCCAATTATGCCGGGCGCAGAGCGAGCGGGCATATTTCAGCTCTTCGGAGATCGTGGCACGATCGGTGTAGCCACCACGATCGAAGCCGATGGTCGCCCCGAGAATGCGATTTTCGCGCACTTGCGATATCCGGTCCGTGGTCGCCACCAGGCCGACGATCAGTGGCTTGGTGGCCTCGATCAGGCTTGCGGGCAAGGCTACGCCGGCGATGATCGGGATATTGGCGGTCTTGATGCCCCTGTTCGCCAGGTAGATGCTGGTTGGCGTCTTCGAGGTCCGGCTGATGCCGATAATGACGACATCGGCATCATTATAATCATCCTGCATCTGCCCATCATCATGATCCATGGTGAAGTTCAGGGCTTCGATGCGGGCGAAATAATCGGCGTTCATGACATGCTGGGCGCCGACCCGGCGGCGCGACGCCGTGCCGAGATAGGTCTGGAAGACATTCATCACCGGTTCAAGCACATTGACGCAGGGTACGCCCATCTCCCGGCAGCGCTCGTCGATGAAATCGGCAAGCTCGCGATCGACGATCGTATAGAGGACGATACCGGGGCTATGGTCGATCGCTTCGAGAACGGGCAGCAGCTGCTTGCGATTCCGAATCAACGGATAGACATGCTCAATCGGCTGGCTGGCATGGAATTGCACGGATGCGGCACGCCCGGCGGAGATCAAAGTCTCGCCGGTTGAGTCAGAAATCAGATGAAGATGAAAGAAGCTTGTCCGGTTTTCCACGCTACTTTCCATCGCCTGTTGATATCTTGGGAGAGAAGAGAGGTACGGGAACCGCCCGGTCTGGGGCAAGTGGAAAACCTCCGACTTTTCCACATTTCGGTTTTTCGGGAAGGCTCTCATCCGTGCTTGTGGGTAATGTGGATAATCTATTTTTGGCAGCGCGTCTCCCCAGCCTATCCCCAGGCCGGGTTGAAACGGAATCCGAGCCAACCTCTTAGAAAGATTGATCTAACCTTTTTCTTTTCCACATATCCCGGGGAGGGACCAATCTTTTTACAAAGCTTCGGATGCATGCGCGACAAATTGGATCAGGCGTGGATGAATTTTAATCCTTGATAGTCACAGACTCTAAGAAATAGAAACTTAAGATATATCTTTGTTTTTATATGGGATGATGACTGTGAATAGTGCACGCCGGAAGATCATGAGGGTTCTCAGCGGAGAAACGCTGACCCCTCCCCCCATCTGGCTGATGCGCCAGGCGGGACGCTATCTCCCGGAATATCGCGAGACGAGGGCGAAGGCCGGGAGCTTTCTCGATCTCTGTTACAGCCCGGAACATGCGGTCGAGGTAACGCTACAGCCGATCCGCCGTTATGGCTTCGATGCAGCCATCCTGTTTTCCGATATTCTTGTGATCCCCGACGCGTTGAACCGCAATGTCCGTTTTACCGAGGGGCACGGCCCTGAAATGGACCCGATCGATGAGACGGGCATTCTCGCGTTGAAACCGGACGGCGTGCTGGAGCATATCGCTCCGGTCATGGAAACGGTGCGGCGATTGCGAAAAGAGCTGCCGGACGAGACGACGCTTCTCGGTTTCTGCGGCGCGCCCTGGACGGTGGCGACCTACATGATCGCCGGCCACGGCACGTCGGATCAGGCCCCCGCCCGACTTTTCGCCTATCAGCATCCAAAGGCATTCGAACATCTGCTGATGCTGCTTGCTGAGATATCCGCCGCCTATCTGGTGGCGCAGATCGATGCCGGCGCCGATGCGGTACAGATCTTCGATTCCTGGGCGGGCGTGCTTGGAGAAAAGGAATTCGAGGCCTTCGCCATCAAGCCGGTGGCCAAGATCATCGCTTCGGTCAAGGCGCAGCGGCCGGAGGCGCGGATCATCGCTTTTGCCAAGGGAGCGGGATATCAGCTGAAGACCTATCGACAGAAGACAGGCGCCGATGCGATCGGGCTCGATTGGTCGGTGCCGCTTGCCTTTGCCAAGGAGTTGCAGCGGGAAGGACCGGTGCAGGGCAATCTCGATCCGATGCGTGTCGTTGCCGGAGGCAAGGCACTGGAGGACGGGATCGACGATATTCTGCAACATCTCGGGCATGGACCGCTGATCTTCAATCTCGGACACGGCATCACGCCGCAGGCCGATCCAGCCAATGTCGCGGCGCTGGTGGAGCGCGTGCGTGGATGGAAGGGCTGAGGCCATGAGCGAGCAATCGACGGAAAAGCAGACGGACGCAGCTCCGGGCGCCCGTGCCAGCCGGCGGTCCTATTTCATGATCCTGCTGTTCGTGGCGCTGGCGCTCGGCCTGTTCGCCTGGCATCCGGACGATCTCTACCTCTGGGTCAAGGCGCTGCACATCATCGCGGTAATTTCATGGATGGCGGGCCTGCTCTACCTGCCGAGGCTGTTCGTCTATCACACCGATGCCGAGCCCGGCTCACAGCAATCCGAAACTTTCAAGGTGATGGAGCGCCGGCTTCTGAAGGGGATCATGACGCCGGCGATGATGCTGACCTGGATCTTCGGGCTTTATCTCGCCTGGTCGGTCTATGGTTTCCATGGCGGCTGGCTGCATGCCAAGATCGGGCTCGTGGTGCTGCTGACGGGGGTTCACATGTATCTCAGCCGCGCGGTGCGGGCCTTCGCACGCGATGAGAACCGCCATACGGCCCGTCATTGGCGGCTTGTCAACGAAGGACCGACGCTGTTGATGATCCTGATCGTTATCCTGGCGGTGGTGAAGCCCTTCGCGTGAAATCGGGCGCTGAAGTTAAATTTCTTTCATTTCGCCTGCCCCCCTTGCGGGGCGCTGACTGAATCGCTATTTTCCCGCCATCTCTTCTTCGTGGCATGTATCAGTTCTATCGCCCGCGACCTCCCCCATCGCGGCTCTGAATACGACCAACATTGCCTTTCCCCTTCTAAAATAGAGTAATTCCCTTCATGGCTGAAATGAAGCTTCAAGAACTTAAGAACAAATCCCCGACCGAGCTCCTGGCTTTCGCTGAATCGCTCGAGGTCGAAAACGCCAGCACGATGCGCAAACAGGAACTGATGTTTGCCATTTTGAAAGAGCTTGCCAGCCAGGACGTTGAAATTATCGGGGAGGGTGTTGTCGAGGTTCTGCAGGACGGATTTGGTTTCCTGCGTTCCGCCAATGCCAACTATCTGCCTGGTCCCGACGATATTTATATCTCGCCGTCGCAGATCCGGCGCTTCTCGCTGAAGACCGGCGACACTGTCGAGGGACCGATCCGCGGACCGAAGGAAGGCGAGCGTTATTTCGCGCTGCTGAAGGTCAACACCATCAATTTCGACGATCCGGAAAAGATCCGTCACAAGGTCCATTTCGACAATTTGACGCCGCTCTATCCGAACGAGCGTTTCCGCATGGAGCTCGATGTTCCCACCACCAAGGATCTGTCGTCTCGCGTCATCGATCTGGTGGCACCGCTCGGCAAGGGCCAGCGCGGTTTGATCGTGGCGCCGCCGCGCACCGGTAAGACCGTCCTGTTGCAGAACATCGCCCATTCGATCACCGCCAATCATCCGGATTGCTATCTGATCGTCCTTTTGATCGACGAACGTCCCGAGGAAGTGACCGACATGCAGCGCTCGGTGCGCGGCGAAGTCGTTTCCTCGACTTTCGACGAGCCGGCCGTGCGCCACGTCCAGGTCGCCGAAATGGTCATCGAGAAGGCCAAGCGCCTTGTCGAACACGGCCGCGACGTTGTCATCCTGCTCGATTCGATCACCCGCCTCGGCCGCGCCTACAACACTGTCGTTCCCTCCTCTGGCAAGGTCCTGACGGGCGGCGTCGACGCCAATGCATTGCAGCGCCCGAAGCGCTTCTTTGGTGCGGCGCGTAACATCGAGGAAGGCGGCTCGCTGACGATCATCGCCACCGCGCTGATCGATACCGGCAGCCGCATGGACGAAGTGATCTTCGAAGAATTCAAGGGCACGGGTAACTCGGAAATCGTTCTCGACCGCAAGGTTGCCGACAAGCGTATCTTCCCGGCGATGGATATCCTCAAATCCGGTACGCGTAAGGAAGACTTGCTGGTGCCGCGCCAGGATCTCCAGAAGATCTTCGTCCTGCGCCGTATCCTTGCACCGATGGGCACGACCGACGCGATCGAATTCCTGATCGACAAGTTGAAGCAGACGAAAAACAATCCGGATTTCTTCGACTCGATGAACACATAATCCTTAATCGGATTGCCCGTCGCTTATGGGCGGCGGAGGCTGATGATACTATGGATCGGGTCGCGTTTGCGGCCCGATTTCGTTTATACTCCCGGTGCAACGGTTACTTCGATTAAGGGATATTCGTCGTCGTCATGATCGATATATTGTGGAACGGCTTCGAGCCAGTCCGATGACGCCCGATTGAACTGGAAGACAATTAGGAATCGACCCTTTGCCGACAAGGCGGGGAATCGATTCGGATGCGGATCAATTGAATGAATGCAATCGGCGATACGATTTTTGCGCTTTCCAGTGGCGCTCTTCCGGCTGGTGTCGCAGTGGTGCGAGTTAGCGGTACGGAGGCGTTCGCCGCGGTAGCTGCGCTGGCCGGCTCTTTGCCCGAGCCCCGACAAGCCGCACTGAAAACGATTCGGACTCGTAACGGTTTGACGATCGATCAGGGACTGGTCCTGATCTTTCCCGGACCGGCCTCTTTTACGGGTGAAGATTGCGCGGAAATTCAAGTTCACGGCGGCAAGGCCGTTGTTGCGGCGCTTCTCGATGAGCTTGCAGGCTTTAAGGGATGCCGCCTGGCGGAGCATGGAGAATTCTCTCGTCGTGCCCTGGAAAACGGCAAGATGGATCTCGTCGAAGTCGAAGGTCTCGCCGATCTCATCGCCGCCGAGACGGAAATGCAGCGCCG
>Ga0136846_1237746_pt1 | contig 12553 bp, 7 predicted proteins | sample HopSoiMetagenom2_FD_96841 | JGI IMG/M metagenome (GOLD analysis project Ga0136846, IMG submission 96841) | Grasslands soil microbial communities from Hopland, California, USA - 2 Assembly 2016 (version 4) | ecosystem: Environmental > Terrestrial > Soil > Grasslands | place: USA: Hopland...
CGCCATTGCAGCACGACCGCATCGGCCTGCCGGTCGCGCGTGCCGACGCTGGTGGTTTCGGCCGTGCCGTTGGGGGCGATCACCGTCTGCCCGGGGATGAGATCGGTGCGGGGCGTGGGGGCGCCGGTGCTCTTCTGGTCCTCGCGCCAGGCCCGCTTTTGGGAAACGATATTCACCAACACGCCAAACTCGCCGCCGCCCTGGGTCTTCCAGCGTTCGCTCAACAACACGGAGGCTTGCGGCTCGGTCCGATCGACGAGATCGCCGTTGATCAGACGGCCCGACACGACGATCTGCCTGCCTTGGAAATCGAAAGGCCGGTAGGTGCGCACGTCGATGAGGCCGCCGATGCCACCTTCCAGATGATTCGCGGACGCCGATTTGTAGACATCGACACCGGCAACCATCTCCGCCGGGAAATCCGCGAAGTTGACGGTGCGGCCGTTGCCCGCCGTGAACACCTCCCGCCCGTTCAAAGTCGTCTCCACCTGCGTGAGGCCGCGAATGGCCACCCCGCCGCCCTCGCCGCGATCCTTGAGGATTTGCACGCCGGATATCCGCTGTAGCGCGTCGGTCAGGCTGATATCAGGGAGCTTGCCGATGTCCTCGGCCACCGCCGAGTCCACGATTTCGATTTTCTCCCGTTTGATTTCCTGGGCGTTGGCGAGGCTCTCGCGCACGCCCGTGACGATCATCGGCTCCAGCACCACGACTTTGTCGTCATCGGCCGGCACTGTTTGGCCAAACACGACGCCAAGGTGGACGCCGAATACAGCCAGGCAGGCAAACCGGGGTGATTTGAAAATGAGTTTCAAATTTTGAACAGGCTCAAAAAAGGAGCCGCTTAAAAGGAAGACATCTCTCTTCGTCTTGGCGGAGACTCTCAAGGGCGTAATGCGCGTGAATAGCGAATAATCAAAGCGTTTCGTCCGCCAAAGCCGCTCACTGGCATCAGTGTATTCGCCCAGCGGTTCCTTGCCCAGGTTGAAACAGTTTTATAAATATGATCCATGAAGCCCCTGTCATTTCTACTGCCTCCAACCAGAGGAGCGACGGGAGTTTTGAAAAGAAAACGCGCGATTTGGAACCGCTGGTCGCGAATGGCGGCATGGGGCGTTTTGTTTGCCGGCAGTTTCGGCCTGCCCGTCGCATCGTTCGCCGCGGACGCGATTGGTGATTGGCGCGACGCGGCCGGCCGCACGCGGATGCTGGCGGACAACGATGCGCCGCGCGCCTATGAAGACGCGCTGCGGTTGCAGGCCAGCCTGCCCGCCAATGCCACCGCAGTTGATCGGGCTCGCGTGCTCAATCTGCTCGCACGCATCGAAATTCACCTGGCGCAGACCGAAAAAGCGGCGGAGCACGCCCGGCAGGCCCTCGCGCTCGCCACGAGTTCCATGGATCGGGTCGGCCAAACCGAGGCGGAACTCAACATCGCGATCAACTCCGTCAACGAAGGTCGGATCGATGCGCTGATCACCGCCGCGACCCAAAGTCTGGCTGCGATCGACGGGGTCAACCGGCCGGACCTGCTCAACGAGGCGCTCCTGCGAACGGCCATCATGTATCGCCGGATCGGCCAGTTCGACGAATCCGTGACGATGGCCATGCACGCGATGGAGATCGCCCGGCGTTCGCAAGATCCTCTTGCCCTGACCTACGCCCATCAAGGGATGGCCATCTCCTTCAGCCAAAGCGAGCGCTTCGAAGAAGCACACGACCACTATGCGCAAATGCGCGTTCAGGCGCGCTGCGCGCATTCCAAGTTGATGGAAGCGTATGCACTCACCGGCCTTGGCTCCACGCTTGACAGCCTCGGCGATTACGCGGCCGCAGAAGCCTCCATCCGGGATGCGATCGATCTTTACAAGCAAGTCGGCACTCCCGTCGGCCTCACCTTTGGTCTCTCCGGTCTCGCCGACCACATGCGCCATCAAGGGCGCTTCGCCGAAGCGCTGCCGTTTCTGGACGAAGCCATAGGCATTTACGGACAACATCCCAATAACATCGGCCTCTGGTATGCCCTGAACGCGCGCAGCTCGAACCGCTTGGCCATGGGCAACATTGCCGCCGCGCAAGCCGATGCCGAACAAGCCTCCGCCTTGGCCAAGGCCATCGGCTTTCCGCTCTATCAAAGCGAAAGCGCACGCTATCTGGCGGCGATCGCCGCCGCCGCCGGCGACCCACGGAAGGCCTATGTGCTCGAACGCGAGGCGACCGAAATGACGGCCCGGGCGGCACAGGAAAAAAGCGGCGCGCGCATGACCCAACTTGCGCAACGCTACGAAGCCGAGAGCAAACAGCGCGAAATCGACGAACTCACCCGCCGCAACCAGCGGCAAACCGACGAACTCCGCCAGCGCGCCTTTCAGCAACGCTGGCTCTGGACCGTGCTCGGCGGCAGCGGCGCCGCTCTGGCCGGCACCGCTTATTTCCTGCTTCGCATGCGCCGCTCCCAACGCCTGCTCCAGGCGGCCAATGCCCAGCTCGCTTCGGCGAAAGCAGGCCTCGAGGCCGCCAATCGTTTCCAGACCGGTGTGCTCGACGGCACCAATTACGGCATCGTCGTCACCTCGGCGGAGGACCACAGCATTCAGGTTTTCAACGCCGGCGCGGAAAAGATCCTCGGTTATGCGCGTGATGAATTGATCGGTGTGCACCGGCCGAATTTCTTTTTCGACCCTGCGGAGGCCACCGCGCGTCTCGCGGAAATCGAAACCGAGCTCGGCCGGAAAATGCCCGATGTCAGCGAAGCGCTGATCGCGCGCGCCCGGCTCGGACTGCAGGAGGAACGTGAATGGAAGGTCCGGCGCAAAGACGGCTCCCATGTACCCGTGCTGCTCAATCTCACCCTCCTGCGCGGAACGGAAAACGAGATCACCGGCTACATAGGATTTTTCTACGATCTCACCGAACAGAAGCGCGCCCAAGAGGCGCTTCTCACCAGCGAGCAACGCTTCCGCCAGGTCACGGAAAACATCGAGGAGGTCTTTTGGCTCAGTGACGTGGAAACAAACCAACTGATCTACATCAGCCCGGCCTATCAACGCGTGTGGGGACGCAGCTGCGAAAGTCTTTATGGCGCGCCTCAATCCTGGCTGGAGTCCGTTCACGCCGAGGACCGGAACCGCGTGGGCAGCGCCCTCCGCATGCTCACCGTCACGGGCGCCTACGACCTGGACTACCGCATCCTTCGCCCCGACGGCGTCGTGCGCTGGATCCATGATCGCGCGTTTCCCATCAAGGATGCCGGCGGCCGCGTGCATCGCATCGCCGGCGTGGCCGAGGACATCACTCTGCGCCGGCGGCTTGAGGATCAATTTCATCAGACGCAAAAAATGGAGGTCATCGGCCAGCTGGCCGGCGGCGTCGCCCACGATTTCAACAACCTCCTCGCGGTAATCCAGCTGCAGTCCACCCTGTTGCTGAGCGAGACAGACGCCCTACCCTCCATCCATGAAGGTATGCACCAAATCATAGAGGCAACCGAACGGGCCGCCAATCTCACCCGGCAGTTGCTCACCTTCAGTCGCCGGGATGTCAGGCAGGCCAGGAACATCGATTTGGGCGAGGTGACCGGAACGATGACCAAACTTCTCCGACGTCTCTTAGGCGAGGCGATCACCATGGAAACCCGTTTCGCGCCCTCCCTGCCCCTGATCAACGCCGACCCCGGCATGATGGAGCAGGTCGTGATGAACCTCGCCATTAACGCCCGGGATGCCATGTCCGCCGGCGGCCGGATGCTCATCACCCTCGACGAAGTAAAACTCGACGGCGACCATCTCTCCACCCGGTCCCAAGCCACGCCGGGCCCGTACGTCCGCCTCAGCGTCAGCGACACCGGTTGCGGCATTCCTCCGGAAAGCCTGTCCCGCATTTTTGAACCCTTTTTCACCACGAAGGAAGCGGGCAAAGGCACCGGTTTGGGGTTGGCGACCGTATTTGGCATCATCGCGCAACATCACGGCTGGATCGACGTGACCAGCACCGTTGGCAAGGGCACCACGTTTCATGTTTTCCTGCCCGCGCTCCCCGCTTCCTCGCTGCCGTCACCGGCCGGCGAGGAACCGTCGAGCATCCGGGACGGAAAAGAATCCTGCTCGTCAACGATGGTGTGAATGTCCGCATGATGCCTCAGCTGCGAAGGCTTGAGTGCCCTCACCCGGCGAACGCCAGCCGCATCATGCTGCCCAGGCCATCAAAAGTGAACGGCTTGGGCAAAAAATAACGAATACCCGTACGCCTCGCGTGCTCGATTTCATGGGAACGCATGAAGCCGGTCGCGATGACGACCGGCAGCTCCGGTCGCAGTGCCAAGACCGTCTGCGCCAGCTCCACTCCCGACAAAACCGGCATGGAAAGATCGCTCATCAACAGGTCAAACCGTTCGGGACTCGCGATGAACGCCTGCAAGGCCAGCCGCGGGTCGTTATAAATTTCCGCCTCATAGCCGAGGTGACGCAGCATCTGCTGGCTTAGTTCCGTGATCATCGTTTCATCGTCGACCACCAGCACGCGTTGCCCCGTTCCCCGGAACGGTTCGTCACAGGGTGATACCGTGCCAGCGGACGGCGCCCCGTCCGGGAGAGAATCGGTGTGTTCCGTGAAATAGAGCTCGAAGGTCGTGCCCTGGCCCGGGACGGAATCCACGATGATTGCGCCGGCGTGCCCCTCGACGATTCCGTGAACGACGGCAAGGCCCAGGCCGGAGCCTTCGCCGACGCCCTTGGTCGTGAAGAACGGCTCGAAAATGTGTTCGCGAACCGCGGCATCCATTCCACTTCCCGTATCACTGACACGGAGACAAAGGGTATGGCCAGCATTGAGCTGCGGATGCCGCCGCCGGAAGGCCTGGTCGGGACGCACGCGAGCGATGGAGAAACCGAGCGTGCCACCCTTCTCCCGCATCGCATGGGCGGCGTTGGTGCCCAGATTCATCACGATTTGGTGCAGCTGATCGGGGTCGCCCAGAATATGCACGGGCTCCGGAGGGAAATCGGTGCGAATCGCGACCGCGGCGGGCAATGTGGCGCGCAACAGCTGAATCGCTTCTTCCACGAGTGAACTGAGCGGGCAGACGGCCTTGAGCGGGTCATGGTTTCCACTGAAGGTAAGGATGCGCGCGACCAGTTCCCGCGCCCGGAGGCAGCCTTGTTGCAGACAATCGAGATGCTGGCGCACGGCCTCCGGGTGATCGGCATCAAGCTCCGCCAGCTGGGCGTTGCCGAGGACCGCCGTGAGGATATTGTTGAAATCGTGAGCGATGCCCCCGGCCAGAGTGCCGATCGCCTCCAGCTTCTGGGCATGCCGCAATTGCGCATCGACCCGGGCCACATGGGCATCGGCCTCGATACGCTGGATTTCCGCGGCGGCGCGGGCCGCGAACACCGCCAACATGGAACGCGCAATCTCCACGTCCACCATGGGCGCCAGACCGAGGAGCACGAGCGCGCCAAGCGCCTCGCCTTGCGCCGAATGCAAGGCCACTCCAATGAACGAACCGGCTTGGACCCGTTCCCACAACGGGTGTCCCGGATAGTGGCCGAGAAGCTGCCCGTGGGTAACATGCAGAAATCCTTGGGCCAGGGTGTCCCGGGTGGGGGATATCGCGGGCATGACAATCTCGGATTCCGTGAGCAGGCGGCCATGTTCAATCCCGGCGATTCGGCGCAGGCGTCCGTGAGCAGGATCGATCAAACGCGTGAGATAAACCGCTTGCGCACCCAACGCTTGCGCGAGCTCCTGCACGAGGACCGGGAAAAAAGCCCGGCCAAAAAACGCGGACGTGCCCCGCACGACGGATTGGAAGGCGTGTTCGATCTTCCGATGGTTGTTCGCCGAGATGATCCCATCCAGTTCGCCCGCCGCGCGAATGGCGAAGAGCCTGAGCACGGTTTCGGCCAGCGCACGGTCATGGTAACCCGGACCAAACATGACCGCGATCACCCCGATTGTCCGGCCATCCGCGCCATGCAGCGGCATGCCCAAGTAGGAAGCCACGCCCCAAGTGTCATAGGGCGAACGGTTATGGGGAAGACGGGAGGCCAGATCGTCCCAATAAAACTGTTCGCCGTGATGCAGAACCTGTTCGCTGGCGGAACCGGCGAGCAGAAAGTCGCCTGCCGTCTGAACGCTGCGCCCATCCCACATCGCAATGAAACGCAGGTACCCGGGTCGGTCGGCGCAAGGCTGGCTGATATGCGCACGGCGCGCACCCAGCGTTTCCCCCATTTCGGTGATCAGCCGGAGAAGCGCATCATGCCCGGTCACCGCCGAGGTGCGGGCGAGAGCATGCGTGAGGACCGCAAGCCGTTGCTCTGCCTGTTTAAGGCGAGCCGGCAAAGTGGCAGCGGACGTTTCCTCGGGGCAGAGGGTGACGTGGAAGGGGTTCACAGAGAGCATGGTAAAGAGCGTGACAAATAATCCCGCCCCATCAAACACTTATATTGTTATAATATAATATGGACACCCTTTCTCCGGTTTCCTTGTCTCCCGCCATCGTCCGGCATTCAGCCCCGGATGCTTGCTTAACAACCCAATCATCATCTACACGTTAAACACCCCTCGATTTGCAGCCGGATCCCCTCCGCCGCTGCTTCCCACCCCAAGATTCCATGTCCTCTGTCCGCGATCTCCTGCCCATTTGTCCTCATTTGCTGCCGGTCGGACGCTTTGACGGCCTCCCCCTTGCCGAGGTCAGCGCAGCCCTCGGCACCGCCGGCTGGAAAGTTCTTCCGACGGTGCCCAGAACGGATCTGCTGGAACAGGCTCTCAAGGCCTACCCCATCACGGTGGTGGTCGTCGCGCCCAGCCTTGCCGAAAGCGAACGGGAGGCCTCCCGTGAGTTAACCTTCACGTATGCCTCCGGGTGGTGCGCTCTTACCGCGAAGTCCGGAGCCGTGGCGGACATCGTCGGCCTTGTTTTACAGACGCAGCAGGAACGCCGGAGCCGCGTTGAGTCCCGCTTCCTCTCCAGTTTTCTGGAACTCCTTCCCGACGCGGCGTTTTTCAAGGATCGCTGCGGGCGCTTTCTCGCCGCCAATCCCAAGATCGCCGAGCACTTCGGCGTGCATGATCCCGCCCTGTTGCTCGGCCGCTCGGACTTCGATTTTTTCTCCGTCGAACATGCCCAGCCCGCCAGCTTGGACGAACAGGAGGTCATTCGCACCGGCCGGCCCATCTTGGGCAAATTGGAACGTGAAACCTTCATCGAGGACCGGGTCACCTGGTGCCTGACCTGGCGGGCACCCTTGAGGGATGAGCAAGACCGCATCATCGGCACCTTCGGACTCGCCCGTGATGTGACCGGGTTGAAGAACACCGAATCCGCGCTAGCGACCGAACGCCACTTGCTGGAAGCGCTGCTCACCAGCATGCCCGATTCCGTCTTTATCAAAGACACGCAAGGACGGTTCCTGCTCGCCAACAAAGTGGTGGCCGGCTGGCTGGGCACCACCCCCGAAGCGATGCGCGGCAAGACCGACGCGGACTTTTTCACGTCTGAACAAATGGCCGCCTACAAGCAGGATGAGGACTCCGTGCTGACCTCCGGCATGCCGGTGATCAACCGTGAGGAAAAAGTCCATACCGCCGACGGCCGGGAATTGTGGGTGCTCACCACCAAGGTGCCCTTTCGCGATCACAAGGACAACCTGGCCGGTATCATCGGCATGAGCCGCAACATCACTCTCCGCCGCGATTTCCAGCAACAACTGCACGATGCCCAGCAGGAGATTGTCCGGTTGCGCCGGGAAATCGCCCGGCTGCAGGAATCGGCCGCCATACCGCCCGATTCTGCGGCGCAAACCTGACATCCGAAGACGCCTCTTTGCTGAAAATCTTACGGCCAGTCAGGAACTTGGTCCCGCAAGTGCTGTTATTCTCATCACGCACGTCATCGCCATGGTTCACCCCGATACCGAACTCCGCTACGTCAATGATCACATCGGTTGGGGCGTTTTTGCCACCCGCCCCATTCCCCGCGGCACCATCATCTGGGCCCTCGATACCCTCGATCAAAAATTCACCCCCGACGAGGTCGCCGCCCTTCCGTTTTATGCCCGCGCCATTCTGGACAAATATGCGTATATCGACGCACGCGGCCGCCACATCCTCTGCTGGGATCACGCCCGGTATTTCAACCATTCCTGCGCGGCCAACTGCCTGAGTCTCGGTTATGATTTCGAGCTCGCCATCCGCGACATCGGTCCCGGCGAAGAGTTGACCGACGACTACGGCACGTTGAATCCCCTCGCTCCCTTCCCCTGCCTCTGCGGGGCGCACGACTGCCGCAGTCATGTCCTGCCCGACGACTTCACTCGCCTTGGCGATCACTGGAACACCGCCGCCCGCGAGGCGTTTTTCCTGATCCCCTCGGTTTCCCAACCCCTCTGGCCGGTCGTCTCCGAACTCCCTGAAATCGAAGCGGCGCTCGACGATCCCAATCGTCTGCGCTCCATCCATTCCCATTACCGCGCCCGAACTTCCGCGCGTTTGGTCGGGTGATCGCTGCGGCGCGCGAACAACCGGCGCCCAGAAGGGCTGCCAGCCACGCGGATCGTTATCGGATTTGCACCGAAACGGCGGATGCCATTGTTTGGGCGCACCCCGCCATCCCGTGGTTTCGCCCCGCCTCTATTCCGTCATTTTGTTTTCCGGCGTCCTGATCGGCCTGCCGACGCTAGGCGAATGCGCAGCCTCCGGCCAGCCGGACAGCTCTGCGCCCCCCGTCGTGACGTTCAAGCCCGTGCCTGTGCGCACTTACCCGCGACCGGTGGAATCTTGGCTGGAAGCCCAGATCGTGCTCGCCCGCCATCGCATCTCCTGCGGTCCGATCGATGGCATTTCCGGCGAGCAATCGGCCGCCGCCCTGCGCGCGTTCCAAGCCGCCGCCCATCTTCCGCCGACCGGCCGCCTCGATGAGACCACCCGCGACGCTCTCATTCTCGAAACTCCGCCGCTCAAGCAACTCCTGCTCACCGCCGAAGATCTGGCCTGCCTTCAGCCCCTCAGCCCCACCTGGCTCGGCAAGTCGCGGCAGACCGCCCTCGCTTACGAAACGCCGCTGGAACTCGTGGCCGAGCAGACCCATGCCAGCCCGGCGTTCATCTGCCTGCTCAATCCCGCCGTCGATTGGGCCAACCTCCCGCCCGGCACGTCCCTGAACGTGCCGGCGGTCGATGCGACCGAGCCTCCCTCCCGGGCCGCGCAACTTCACGTGTACCTCGCTGCGCACGTGCTCGAGGCCCGTGACGCCGGTGGCGGCCTCATCGCGCATTTTCCCGTGAGCATCGCCCGCGACGTCGAAAAACGTCCGGTCGGAGAACTGCATGTGGCCATCGTGATCGCCGACCCGGATTATACTTTCAATCCCGACACGTTTCCCGAGTCCGCCGAGGCGAAGGAACTGGCGAGGAAACTCATCTTGCCGCCCGGCCCCAACAATCCCGTGGGCGTCGCTTGGATCGGCCTCGACCGCCCCGGCTACGGCATCCACGGAACGCCTCTCCCCGAAAACGTCGGCCGCACCGAATCCCACGGCTGCTTCCGCCTCGCGAACTGGGACGCCCTCACCCTGCGCACGCTCGCCTGGGTTGGTTTGCCGGTGATGGTCGAACCGTAAACTAAGGCGATCAGGCCGGACCCACCGTGATCGTGATCGCGGCCGCCATCGCCCGGGCCCGGTCGCGAGCCTCCTCCGGCGTCGCGCCGCTGGCCACCGCCACGCCCAGCCGGCGATGGCCGCGACACTCGGGTTTCCCAAAAATCCGCACCTGACTTTCCGGCACGGCCAGCGCCTCCGCCACGCCGGAAAAAACCGGCACTCCGTCGCCGTGGCCCAGCAACGCCACGCTGTGCGCCGGGCGCAGCAACTGCACCGGCGGCACCGGTAATCCGAGAATCGCCCGCGCGTGCAACGCGAATTCCGAAAGCGGCTGGCTCCCGATCGTCACCAAGCCCGTGTCATGCGGACGCGGGCTCACCTCGCTGAAAATCACCTCGTCGCCCCGCACAAAGCACTCGACGCCAAAAAGTCCGTGTCCGCCGAGGTTGCCCACCACCGCCTTCGCGATGGTCTGCGCCTGCGCCCAAGCGTCCGCCGACATCGCGCACGGCTGCCAGCTCTCGCGATAGTCCCCGTCGATCTGCACATGCCCGACAGGCGGGCAGCACTGGATGCCGTTGACCGCCGAGACCGTAAGCACGGTGATCTCGTAATCGAAGCGGACAAAACCCTCGACGATGCACCGGCCCGCGCCGGCACGGGCGCCTTCCTGCGAATATTTCCAGGCGGCCGCCATCGCCGCCGGTTCCTTGACGACGCTCTGCCCGTGTCCGCTGGAGGACATCAGCGGCTTGAGCACGCAGGGAAAACCCAGCGCCTCGCCCGCCGTCAGCGCCTCGGCCTCGGTTCCGACAAAACGGTAGGGCGAGGTCGGCAGACGGAGTTCCTCCGCCACCAGCCGGCGGATGCCCTCGCGGTTCATCGTCAGCCGCGCCGCCCGGGCGGTCGGCACCACGCGCTGGCCCGCCGCCTCCAATTCCACCAGCACCTCCGTGGCGATGGCCTCGATTTCCGGCACGATCAAATCCGGTTTTTCCTCCGCCACCACCCGCCGCAACGCCGCTCCGTCGAGCATGGAGAAAACATGGCTGCGATGCGCCACCTGCATGGCGGGCGCGCCGGCGTAGCGATCGCACGCGATCACCTCGCACCCCAGCCGCTGCAGCTCGATGGCGACCTCCTTGCCCAATTCGCCCGAGCCGAGCAGCAAAACACGCGTGGCGCGTGGAGAAGAGGGCGGCGCAAACGTTCCGGGAGTGAACATGGTGGAAACACCCTCGGCAGCACCCGCCGCAAAATCAATCCTTGGCCGTTACCCGGCCAAAAACGCTACGTGGAAACATCCGTCCCCGCCGCCAATCGCTCCGCCAGCCGGAGCTGCAACGCCCGTTTCTCGACCGGCGATTGCGGCTGAAGACGACGCAACAAATCCGGCATCGCCTCCCGCAGCGGCGATTCCGACAGGAAATCCGCGATCAACGTTTTGTTTCCCCGCGTGCACAACCCGGCGAACACGTGTAATTCCAACTGAAGCCGGAGCTGGTCGTGCTCGGTTTTCAAGCCCAGCGCCGCCAGCAAAAACAGCAACGCCTCCATGGTGGAAAATTGTCCCTCCCCCTGCTGCGCGCGCAACCAATAGCGGCTCCGACCCGTCATCGGCAGGCTCACCCGCCGGCCCCAGCCTTCCACTTCGCGCTTCATGTCCGCCGCCTCGCCCCAGCTGCCGTCGAGCAGCAGGATCTGAAGATCGCCCGGCGCCTGATCCGCCGGCAACGGCTCGCCCAACGGATGCAAAATCCACAACGTTTTTCCCGGCCGCACGATGCTGGCGCGATCCGGCCGCCGGTCGTGATGATAAACATGGTGACCCGACGCGGGGATGATCCGGTTGATGAGATGCCCCGTGCTGCTCGGCCGCCTCGATTCACGATGGTGCATGAGCACGTCGATCGCCAGCGGACACTCCACCGTCCGCAGCCCTTCACACACGCACCAGCGCAGGAGATGCTGGCAGCGCGCACAGCGCGGGGTGGGATTGCGAACGACACTTCTGGCCATCGTGAGCCCATCGGGGGCGCCAAATCCCGGGCGGTCAACAGGTAGTTTTCGGGAAAGTTCCCCGGAGTTGCACTGGCCATGCGCAGGAAACGCATTTTCAATGCTCCGGAAGTCCGCCGACTTCGCCCGCATGTCCAACCCCGTCTCCCTTCGTCCGTGGTCCCGTTTTCGCGAATGCCTGCTCCGCCTGCGCGGACGGCTGACGGCGAAGCTTCTCTTCAACCAGCGGCTCAACACCTGGGTTTATCCCGCGGCGGAGTCCGCCCCGGAGCCGTCGCCGCAGGACCGCTACCGCGAGTTCAACCGCACCTACTTCGCCCAGTTTTACGAGCAAGAGAAGATGCTGGCCGACAAGCCGCGCATGGATTTTTACCACGCGGCCATCGCACGCCACATCAAGCCCGGCGATCGCGTCATCGATCTGGGCACCGGCACCGGCATCCTCGCCGCCTTCGCCTCGCGCCGCGGCGCCGCCCAGGTTTACGCCATCGACCACTCCGTGGTGCTTGAGCACGCCAAGACTCTCGCCGCGCACAACCAGATCCGGAATGTCGAATTCATCGGCACTCACAGCAAGGACCTCAAGCTGGATGCTCCCGTCGATGTCATCCTCCACGAGCAAATGGGCGATTACCTCTTCGACGAAGACATGGTGGCCAACATCACCGATCTCCGTGACCGTCTGCTCAAGCCCGGCGGTCTCATCCTGCCGAGCCGCTTCGAACTCTTTTGCGAACCCGTGAAGGTGCGCGACGGGCGCTTCGTTCCCTACCTGTGGGAACTCAACGTGCACGGAATCGACTACTCCTGCATGGAGCGGGAGCGGCCGCAGGACCCAAGCTACTACCACATCCCCGCCGCCGATCTTCATTATGTGGACTACCTCCTCTCCGACGAGGAGCCCGTCCTCACCCTTGATCTCCAAAC
>Ga0136846_1231094_pt1 | contig 12552 bp, 12 predicted proteins | sample HopSoiMetagenom2_FD_96841 | JGI IMG/M metagenome (GOLD analysis project Ga0136846, IMG submission 96841) | Grasslands soil microbial communities from Hopland, California, USA - 2 Assembly 2016 (version 4) | ecosystem: Environmental > Terrestrial > Soil > Grasslands | place: USA: Hopland...
GGGCAGGGCGGCCGCATCGAGGATGACGGTAAGTACGTCGCTGTATGGAAGCGGGGCGAACGTGGCTGGCAGGTGGCTGCCGACATTTTCAACCCGAGCCGACCGCCGGCGTGAGGCCGGCAGACGGCGCGGTGAAGCGTCAGTGGAACCCACCGCATCATTTCAGCGTGACTATTTCAAACCACGAGTAATTCTTGACGCCGTTTCGTTTACCGCATAGTCAACCGATGAAACGTTCTTGACGAATGGTCTGCTTACGACAGCCTTCACAAGGTCCGAGTGCATGAACGTTTCCATGGCTTCCTTGCTTTCCCACAAGTAAAAGCCCCCAAAGGCGTTTTTGGCTTCATCCGCCAACCAGACCTTTGAAATGAGTCCACTGACATTAGCCAGAATAGGAGCGTCGGGCTCGACCATTGTTCTCAGATATTCCGCCTGCGAAATATCATTTAACTGATACGTGATAATTTGTGCTCGCATTTTGCACCTCTCGGTTGATGGTCGTTAGGCAGCCTTCTGCATGGGAATGCGCGCACCCCTAAGAAGCCTTCGGCGGTCATTGAGCATTCAGCAGCGTCATAATGCCCGCCTGCCGGGAATGGTTCCAAGAAATCACCGTGATGGCTTGCAAAAGACCCACGTACCCATCGACCGCCGGTCGTGCACCACGGTGCTCTTGAGCGGATCGACGAGCGATCCACCCAGCGCGGTAGTCACCTCGAGCAACTGTTCGTGGTCGACGAGGAAGCGCGTGTCGCCATCCGGCTGGACGTAACGTCCGCCGCCGAGTGGTTGTAGGCGCGCCTGGCCGACCGTCGTCGCCAACCGGGCGAACAGGATCCCGCCAGGTGCGAGCACTCGCCACATCTCGCGCACCATGGCGTGCCAGTGCCGTTCGTCGCGGGCGAAGTGGAGCACCGCGCTCGAGATGACGACATCCATCGAGTGGTCTTCCAGCGTCATCGCCTCGACGCGCTCGACACGGAATCGCTCGGCCCCGAGGTCCGGTGCAATGCTCGCCGCGAGTTGCCTGACGCGGGCAATCATCTCGGGGCTCTCATCCACGCTCCACACCTCGAACCCGGCGCGCATGAGGTACACGAGGTTACGTCCTGCGCCACACCCGGCGTCGAGCACCTTCATACCCTGCGTGATGCGGCCGCGCAGGAGTTGATCGAACAGGTAGACGTCGATATCGCCGAACTGTTCGCGCAGATCCGCCGACGGTTGCGTCATGCGGGAGCCGTGAGCTGTGAGAGCTGAGCATCGCATTCGGCCAGCCCGCCAGCGTCTCCGATCGCGCTCCGAATATCACGGCTTTCGCGGAGGAAGCCGAGCGCGGTCTTCTCGTCGCCGGTCGCTCGCGCGGCAGCCGCCAGCAATGCCAGGCACTCGGCCTCGCCGTAGCGGTCGCCCTCGGCGCGACGGAGCTCGAGACTCTCGCTCGCGAACGCGACAGCGCGATCGAAACGTCCCAGCAGGTGGGACGCCCAGCTCGCGACCGCGAGACCGTGCGCGACGCTCCAGCGGTCGCCAAAGCGGCGGACGCCGGTCATCGAGTCGATCTCGAGAATGGTGGCAGCGGTGGCCGGATCTCCCTTACGGATGTACGTCTCTGCCCGGATGTCGCGCGCAAAGTAGACGAGCCGTTGGTCACCGACCGAGCGAAGCGTTTCTTCCGCGCGCTCGAGGAGTGCGAGCGCCTGGTCGTGATTGCCGGCGCGGCATGTCGCCCACGCGAGAAACGTGTCGGCGAATGCCACGCCGCGGCGATCGGCGACTTCGGCGCGCAGCACCGAGCTTCGCGCGAATGCAGCGCGAGCTTCGGTCAAGTCGCCCTCGAATAGCGCGGCGGCGCCGAGGTTCGTGAGCGCGAGGGCGGCGACACGCGTTGCGCCGATCCGTTCAGCGAGCGTTAGGCACTCCGCCGACAGACGCCTCGCCTTCGGGAAGTCGCACTGCCGCCACGCGATCCATCCGAGGTCAGCCAGCGCCCGCGCCACCCCGGCCTCATCACCCAAACGACGCCGCATCTCGAGGACCGCCTGGAAGTACTGGTCCGCTTCCCCGACCGCGCCGGTGTTCTGCGCGATGTGTCCCGCGCCGGTCATGACGTCGGCTCGAGAGGTGTCGAGGTCGGGCCGAGCAGTCGCCGGCAAGGCCAGCAAGCGCGCAAGCCAGCTGCGACCTTCCGTGAGGTGACCGCGCACGAGCCAATACCGCCAAAGCGCTGCGCCGAGCGAGAGCGCTGCGTCGGCATTGTGACGGATCATCCATTCCAGCGCCGCACCGAAATTCGCGTGCTCGTGGGCGAGCGTTGTCAACGCTTCATGTTGCGACTCCCCCGTCAGGCGCGGCGCGAACGACGTCGCCAGTCGCAGATACCAGTCGGCGTGACGCCTGGCTACGGCGTCGGAATCCGCGCTCCGTGCGAGCTCGTCGAGCGCGACCTCTCGCACGGTCTCCAGCATGCGGAGGCGCGGCTCGACGTCTCCGGCGGCCATGTCGCGCATCAGCAAGCTCGCGTCGACGAGCGCGCTCAGGTCATCGACGGCGCGGGTCGAGTGATTGTCGTCGGCACACACTGTTTCGGCGGCATCGACGGTGCATCCACCGACGAAGATTGCCATGCGACCGAACGTGCTCCGCTCGCTCGGAGTGAGTAGCGCGACGCTCCACGCGACGGCCTCGCGGATCGTCTGGTGTCGCGCGGGCAGATCGCGGCCCGTGCCGGACACGAGTTCGAACCCCGATGCAATGCGCGTCGCGACGGCACGCGGTGACATGAGGCGGCACCGCGCGGCCGCGAGCTCGATGGCGAGCGGTAGCCCATCGATGCGTGAGCAGATCTTCGCGGCCGCCGCGAGTGCCTCGTCATCGAACACGAGCGCGGCGTTCGCGGCTGACGCGCGTCGAATGAACAGTCGAACGGCCGGGCTATCTCGCAGCGCCGGTGCGTCGGCTCCAGGGTCCGGGAGGGACAGCGGCGCGACGAAGAACTCATGCTCGGCGCGGATACCGAGACGCGTTCGGCTCGTGATGAGCATCTTCATCGTAGGCGCCGCGGCGATCAACTGTGCGACCGCCGGTGCCGCGGTCACGACCTGCTCGAAGTTGTCGAGCACGAGCAGTGTCCGACGACCCGCGTTCGCCGATGCGATGGCGTCGATCAAGTCCCGTCCACTCTCGGGCTGAACGCCCGTTGCCGCCGCAATGGCCGGCGCGACCCTCGCGGGATCGTGCAGCGGAGCGAGGTCGACGAACGCGACGCGATCCAAGTGCGACTCGAGCTCGCGCGCGACGTGAATCGCGAGTCGCGTCTTCCCCGTGCCTCCGGCGCCGGTGAGCGTCAGGAGCCTAACGTCTGGGCGATCGAGCAGCGACGCCACCGCGCGAAGCTCCTCGTCGCGGCCAATCATCTCGTCGTCGACGTCAGGCAGGCGTGACTGCACCGTGGCTCCGCCCGACGTGAGCAGACGCACGACCTCACCTGCGGAGCCTGGCCGCCGTGAGGGGTCGTCGGCGAGCATGTCGCGCACCACGTCGGCAAGCCACGACGGCACGTCGGGTCGCAAGGTTCGGAGCGTGGGCGCGCCCTCTCTGTGCCGGCGTGCCAGCACGGAGGATGGTGTCGCACCAATCCACGGCGGACGGCCCGCGAGCATCTCGAATAGCACACACCCGAGGCTGAACACGTCGCATAGCGGGCCCTCGTCCCCCTCTCCCGAGATTTGTTCGGGAGCCATGTAGGCTGGCGTGCCGACGGAGATGCCCGCCTGCATGAACTGCGCATCCAGCGAGTGCGAGACCACTCGTGCGATGCCAAAGTCCGCGACGATCGCGTGACCGTCAGCGAGCAGAATGTTCTCCGGCTTCACGTCGCGATGCACCACGCCGCGGCGATGTGCATGACTCAGCGCTTCAGCCACCTCCTGCGCGATCAGCAGGGCATCGCCGATAGCGAGCTTCCGCTCACGATTGAGCCGTGTGCGCAGCGATTCGCCGTCGACGTACGGCATCACGTAGAAGAGCCCATCCGCCCATTCGCCGGAGTCATGGAGTGGCAGGATATGCGGATGCTGCAGCCCGGCCGTGACTCGAATCTCACGCTCGAACCGTTCGCGGCCGATTGCCGCGCTCATGTCCGCACGCAGCATCTTGAGCGCGACGTTCCGGTCATGCTTGGTGTCACGCGCGAGATACACGACCGCCATCCCGCCGCGCCCAAGCTCGCGCTCGATCACGAACCGGTCGACGAACCACTCGTGACTGGCTTGGCCTCGCAACGTGTCGGCGAGCTCGGTCACTGCATCGCTTGGCTCGCCCTCCAGTTCCTCGCGGACGCGTTCCGCGTATCGCTCGGCGTGTCGCAGCGCGGCCGCACGATCACCGCTCTCGGCGAGCGCGCCCATGAGTCCGAGTACCGCACGGGTCTTCAACGGATCGATCGCGGTGAGTCTGCGCCACCAGTCCGCGGCGGCAACATAATCCTTTCGATGTTCGGCCTCGCCCGCGAGACGTTCCAACACACGCTCCGCGGCTTGCCCGAGTCGCAGCCGAACGCCGTCGATCCAATGCTCGAAGTCAGCCGCGTCGGGGAGAAAGACGCCGTCGAGGAAAGCACCCGTATAGAGATTCGCCGCGAGTACCGCGTCATCACGGCCGATGGCGTCCTCGAACTCCGCGACATCCGACGTCACGACCAGCGGGTTCAGCGCGAGCATGTCGTGGCCGAGGACGAGCTGGTCTTCGCCGGTGTCGCGCTTGAGCGCGTACACCGACTGCGAGAGCGCTGCTCGCGCACGCGTCTCGTCGACTTCGGGCCAGAGGAGACCGACCAGCTTGTCACGCGTGATCCCGCGCGCGCCGGATGCCGCCAGCACGGCAAGAACGGCCAGGCGTCGCCGCTGCGCCGCTGCGCCGGTCAGGGGACCGTGCCCGCCTGCCAGGGAAAGCCCGCCGAACGTCTTGAGACGCAGCACGTTAAAAGATACCGGAGCGCCGCCCGCGGCAGGTGAGAGCGAGGTGAGATGGGCGATCCATACTAGGCCCTGCGCGAAAGAGCAGCAAGGAACCGTGGTCGAGACGAAGCGATGACAGCGATTGCCGGAGGGATCGGATTGAGAGCCGCAGGCATTGCGGGCGCGACGCTCACGACCGCGGACCTGACTCGCGCGCGCGTGTTCTACCTCGCCCGCCTGGGCTTTCCGTTGCTGCACGAGGAGGCAGACGCGTTCACGTTCCGCGCTGGATCGAGCGACATCACCGTGCGTCGCGACGCAGACGCATTTACGGAGGCGGATGAGGCCAGACCTCCGCAACAACGCGTGGAGCGCATCGCTCTCTGGTGCGTTGGTCTCGACGATTTGCGCGCGGTCGCCGACGCGTTGACGACCATGGGCATCGAGCACTCACCCCGGTGTGATGTTGTCGGGACGGGGTGCGTCGCGTTCAGCGATCCCGACGGAATCGAGTGGGAATTCCGAATTCGTTGATGGTGTTGTGGTGTTCACTACCTTTCGATCAGGAGAAGACACGATGCATAACGTTAGGCAGTGCGGTATCGCTGCAGTGTTTGCGGTCGCCATGTCGAGCTTCGCGACGGCCGCCAGTGCACAGGCCAAGCCGGTGAACGCGACCGCAGCCTCGGATGCCGGCAAATCGCTGACGTGGGGGCCGGCGCCCGACGTCTTCCCCGCGGGCGCGAAAATGGCCGTCGAGCGCGGTGATCCGTCGAAGTCCGGCGAGTTCGTCGTTCGCCTCTCGTTCCCCGCCGGCTACAAGATTCCTCCGCACTGGCACCCGACCGCCGAGCATGTTCGTGTGCACAGTGGCGAGTTTCTTGTCGGGATGGGTGACGCGCTCGACCAGAGCAAGACAATGAAGATGGCGCCGGGCGACACGGGGTCGATCGGCGCGAAGATGAATCACTTCGCGATTGCGCCGGTGGCGACGGTGCTGAGCATTCGTGCGGAGGGTCCGTTCGCGATGACGTACGTGAACGCGGCGGACGATCCGAGGAAGGGGAAGTAGGCAAGGACGCCGGCATTACAATTCGGCAATGTCAGACGCGGCACTGATCGTATTGTCCGATCTCGACGGGACACTCCTCGACCACACGACCTACGCGTTTGACGCCGCGCGAGCGGCACTCGATCGGCTGCGCGACGCCCGGGTGCCGCTCGTGTTGTGTACGAGCAAGACCCGCGCGGAAGTAGAACCGATCCGCGCGGCGCTCCGCAACGCGCATCCGTTCATCGTCGAGAATGGCGGCGGCGTGTGCGTGCCCGTCGGGTATTTCCTGTTCGAGATCGAGGGCGCCGAGCGGCGCGGCGACTACGACGTGATTCCGCTCGGCGACCCATACGCGGACCTCACGCGCGCGCTTGCTGGTGCCTCGGAGGCAAGCGGCGTTGACGTGCGGGGCTTCGCGGACATGGGCGACGACGAAGTCGCGGCCGAAACGGGACTCACGCTTTCGGAAGCGCGGCTCGCACGCCAGCGCGAGTTCGATGAGCCATTCGTGGTCATGGCACCCGAGCGTGCGCCCGAGCTTTTCGCCGCCATCGAGCGCGAGGGCAAGCGATGGACAACCGGCGGCCGCTTTCACCACATCATCGGCGCGAACGACAAGGCTGCCGCCGTGCGTATGCTCGTGGGGCTCTATCGGCGCCAGCTCGGCGACGTCCGCACCGTCGGACTCGGCGACGCACCTAACGACGCGGACTTCCTGCGCGAGGTCGACGTCTCGATCCTCATTGCCTCGCCGCGCGTCGATCGGCTGCGCGCGCTCGTGCCGGGCGGCCGAGTTACGACGCTGGAGGGTCCGGCTGGCTGGAACGCGGCCGTGCTGGCGCTGCTCGACGAGCGACGTTAGGCCGTTGCGACGATCTCCATCTCTTCGGCCGCGTCCAGGATGAGGTCGAACATCCCGGGGATGGCGTGCAGGACGCGATTCCAGTTCGGAATGATCGGCAGCGACAGCGGGTTCGCGCTGTATGTCTCCGCGGCCTCCCGCAGACTCTCGGCAAACGCCGAAACGGCCGACGCCTCGGCGTGACGGTCGAACTCGAGACCGTTGAGCATCGCGTCCGCGTAATACTTGTTGATCGTCTCCTGCGCGAGCTCCTGGTAGTGCACGAGGACCGTACGGAAAGCGGCGTCGTCGAGCACGCACCCCTGGGCGGCCAGGGTTCGGAACAGGTTCTTCGCGATCTCCAGCGTCATGCGGCGCAACCCGGCGCTCGCATCGGCTTCGGAGAGGACCTGATGCTTGTGGTCGTAATTGTCCGCGATGTCCACCTGGCAGATGCGCTTCAGTGCGCAGTTGCTGAAGACCTCCGCCAGGACGCCCACTTCGAGGCCCCAATCGCTCGGGATGCGGTTCACGCGCGCGAGGTCCGCACGCATCGCGAACTCGCCGGAGAGCGCGTACCGGAAGCTGTCCAGGTACCGCAGGAAGTGCGTCGTCGGCTGAAGCGTGATCAGTGCGCGCACGAGCGGCGAGAAGAACAGCCGGGTGACGCGTCCGTGCATCTTCGTCGTCGTGCGGGCGTAGTACCCCTTGCAGAACTCGAACCCGAGGTTCGGGTTGGCGACGGGATAGCAGAGTCGCGTGAGGAGGCTCTTGTCGTAGTTGCGAATGTCGCAGTCGTGGAGGGCGATCACGTCGACATCTTCGCGCGCGAGGAGGTAGCCGTAGCACAGCCAGCACGTCCGCCCCTTGCCTGGTCCGCCCGCACTGATGCCCTGATCGTCCAGCATGCGAAACAGCCCTTCGACCTTCGGGTGCTCCATCCAGAGCGCCGTGACCGGCGTCGGGAAGTCGCGGAAGAATGCGGCCGCGTGGAGGTATTGCTCGTGTGTCGCGCCACCTATCGCGACGACGATGCGTTTGAGAAATCTCACCGTGCGGAGCTCATCGACGATCTGCTGCATTGCTGGATGCTCGAACTCCGTGTAGAGGGCGGGGAGTACGAGGCCGATGCGATTGTGGTCCGCGATCGCGACGAGCTCCGCCTCGATCACGTCGTCGTCGTGCGGATTGAGCCGGTGGAGCGTCGTGACGACGCCCGATTGAAAGAAATCGGCCATGGCCCTCGTGGTGAGCTGCGCCGCGTGCCGCGCACGCGAGTAACCGGCGTTCTACGCGCGGAACGGTTCCAACCAGATGATCTCGTACGCGTCGAGGGGGACGCGCAGCATGTCGTCTTCAGCCCGGATGTAACGGTCGGTCAGTGCATCCCGCCAGACCCGATCAGGCTGACCTATGTCGGCGAGCGGCACGCGCAACTCCTGGGCCGCGGCCGTGACGTTAGTCAGGGCGAGGACGAAGCTTTCACTGCGTCGCGCTTGGCGGACAACGCTGAAGACGGCCGGGTTCACGAACAGGACGCGCTGTTCGGCTGACGGATGAAACGCGGCGAGGTGCGTGCGGACGGCAATGAGATGCACGAAGCGCTCGAGGACGTTCGCCGCGTGCGACTCCTGCACGCTCAGCTGGTCGAGCAGCTCCTGGACACGGATCGTGTTGCGGTTGATGCTGCGAGGATCGCGCTCGTTGACCTTGTAGCCGGAAGTCACGTGCGCGCCGACAATGCTGGGGAGGTAGATGGCCGGCACGCCGAGCAGCGAGAGGGCCAGCGCGCGGGAGGCGAGGAACCGCGCGATCTGGAGGTCCTCAGGCTCGTCGGAGTCGACGTCGTTGAGCGCGTTGAACCAGGGGATGTTGAGCTCGTACGGCGTCTGTACGCCGCCGCCCGCCGCGCGGTACGAGACGAGGCCGCCGTGATTCGTCGTGCGCCTAACGAGCTGCTGGCGCTCGGCGTCCGTGAGCAGCTCGGCGACTGGCAGGAGCCCGATGCCGTCGTGAGAGTCGAGGAAGTTGAGAAACGTCGTCGTCTCGGAAGGCGGCGCGATCGCCGCCGCCCACTCGGCGAGGCGTGTCCAGTCTCCCGAGTGGAACGTCCACAGCACGAGCGGCGGCAGCGCGAAGTTGTAGACCATGTGCGCCTCGTTCGTGCCGTCGCCGAAGTAGCTGACGTTGTCGTCGTGCGGGACGTTCGTCTCGGTGATGAGCGCCACGCGTGGTGCGACGACGTCGAGCACCGCGCGAAAGAGCTGGACGAGCGCGTGCGTCTGCGGGAGATGCGCGCTCGAGGTCCCGAGCTCGCGCCACAGATACGTGGCGGCGTCGAGGCGAATCAGGTCAGCGCCGTGGCGCACGTAGTAGAGCAGCACGCCGAGCACGCGGAACAGCACGTTCTCGCTGCGGAAATTGAGGTCGATCTGGTCCGGGCTGAACGTCGTCCACACCCACCTCGGCCCGCGCAGCGTCATGTATTCGGTGAGAAGACTGCTCGTTCGAGGCCTGAGGATGAGACGGAGATGCTCCTCGCTGATCGCCTGCGGCGTCTCGAAGCTGACGAAGAAGTCCTCGTAGTTCGGGTTGCGCGCGAGAAACTCGCGAAACCACTCGCTCTTGGATGAGACGTGATTGATCACGCCGTCGAACATCAGCCGGTACTTGTCGCCGAGTCGCTCGATGTCCTTCCAGCCGCCGAGCCTCGGGTCGACCTGCTCGTAGTCGATGACGCTGAAGCCGCGGTCGGATGAATAGGGGAAGAACGGGAGGATGTGGACGGTGCTGAACACATCCCGGAACAGCGTCTCGAAGATGATCGACAGTGCGCGCAGTGGGTGCGCATTCGGGCTGTCGATGAGGTCTCCGTACGTGATGGCGACGACGTCGGTCTCGGTGAATCGATCGCGCGGGTCAAACTCGGCGTCCGCGACGAGCATCTCGGGCGACTTGTGCGCGTCATGCACCTGCATCAGCCGCTCGAGCTCCCAGTAGTACGCGTGCGCGTCGAGCTCTCCGTACAAGACGGTGAGCTTCTCGATGATCCGCGCTCGCTGTGCGGCGGTGACCTCGAGGGGTGGTCGCGAGTAATCGGGTTCGTGCAGGTAACGGCGTCGCTGAAATCTGGTCATGCTGGGTTTCGGTGGCGGCAGTCCGACCGGAGAGATATGGGCGTGAAGGATGGGCGCAAGCGTCTGTGGCCCGGAATTGGGGATTGGGCGCAGAGTGACCGGGCGGCTCTTCGGGATTACCCGGCGGTTCTCTGACAGTGAGCCTGTCAGGCCCACGACTCGGTAGGCGAAGCTCGCCGCTCTGTTCGAGCCAGGCGGGCCCAGTGTAAGCGTCAGCTGCGGGATAGTAACGCTTGCCGTTAGTAACGCGTCGCGTTATCATCCACGGTGATCAAGACCTTCGGCGATCGTGACACCGAACGCCTCTTTGCCCGCGAGCCCGTGCGTCGCTACCCAGCGGAGTTGCGCCGGGCGATGCTCCGTAAGCTCGTCGCGGTCGACGCGGCTGAAACACTCGACGACTTGCGCGTCCCGCCCGGGAATCGCCTGGAAAAACTCCGTGGCGATCGGGGCGGCCAGCACAGCATCCGCGTCAACGACCAATGGCGGATCTGTTTCGTCTGGCGCGACGGGGACGCGTACGACGTGTCGGTCGTCGATTACCACTGAACTGGAGGAACCTCCATGGCCGCGCGAAAGATGGCGCCCATTCATCCGGGTGAAGTCTTACAGGCTGACTTTCTCGAGCCGCTCGGCGTCTCGCAGTACCGGCTCGCACAAGACATCTCGGTGCCCGCTCGGCGGATCAACGAGATCGTGCACGGCAAGCGGGCGGTGAGCGCCGACACAGCGCTTCGGCTCGCGCGGTACTTTGGGACGAGCGAGCGGTTCTGGCTCAACCTGCAAGCGCGGTACGATCTGGAGCAGCAGCGCGATGTACTTGGCGCGCGTCTCGCGAAGGAAGTTAGAGTTCTCGACCGCGCCAGCTAACGTGTTGCTGCTGACGAGCGATCTGTGGATGCGGCTTCGCCGCGATGATGATACTGCGGTCGCAGTAGAACTTTGGCGTCAGCCAGAGAAACGTGCGTTGGATGAGGCGCGCCCCATCGTCAGGTATCTTTCCGGTGCACCTTCGCTGCGTGTGACCTGACCATGGCCGAGACCTCTCCAAAGCAACTCGTCCTCAAGGCGATCGAGGATCTGCCCGCCGACGCGTCCATCGAGGATGCGATGGAGCGTCTCTACTTCCTCGCGAAAGTCTACCGCGGGCTCGCAGACGCGGAAGCTGGGCGGTTCGTCTCGCACGACGAAGTGAAAGCCCGCTTCGGCCTCCGGTAGCACGCTCGCGCGGCGCCGTGGCGGTCAAACTCATCCCATACGTCACACGACGTATGCGTCACTGCGGAGGATCAGGCCCAACATTCTACGCCACGCTGATTCCTCACGGCTCGATCATTCGATACTCCTTTGGGGGCTCCGCGCCGAGGAGATTCTTGACGAAGTAGTCCCACGACCGCCGAATCGCGTACGTCGACCGCTGATGCCCGGCATCGGTGATGATCAGCATGTCGAAATCCTTCCCCGCCTTCTCGAGTGCGTCCACGAGACGAAGCGTCTCTGCCGGAGGATTGTTGCAATCCATGTCGCCCGTCATGAGCAACAACTTCCCCTTGAGGTTCGCCGCGTACTTGTAGTTCGCCTCGGCCTCGTAGTTGTCGGAGTCACCCGTCTTCCTGTACGGCCCCATATACTTCTCGCCCCAATACCACCCATAGACGCGGAAGTCATGGTTGCCCGAGCCCGCGACGCCGACCTTGAAGAAGTCGGGGAAGTGCAGCATCGCGGCGGCGGCCGAATACCCACCTCCCGAGTGCCCCACGATGCCGACCCGCGTCGTATCGATCCACGGGTACTTCGCGGCCAGCTGGCGGATCGCGGCGACATGGTCCGGAAGGCCGTTGTCACCGACGTGGCCGTAGAAGAAGTCCTCGAACGCCTTCGAGCGCTGTGGCGACGAGCCTAACGCGTCGAGCTGGATGACGATGAAGCCGAGCTCCGCGAGCGCACGCCGCATGCCCTCCTCGCCGAGGTTACGCGTCGGCACGAACTTGTCCGTCCGCGTCTCGACCGACGTGCCAAGCACCCAGTCTGGCCCCTTGAATACCCAGTCGCCAACGCTGCCGCGCTGCGGGCCGGGATAGATGTAGCTCACGATCGGATACTTCCTGGTCGGATCGAACGTGCTCGGCTTGTGCAGAATGCCCCAGAGATCCGTCTTGCCATCGCGCGCCTTGACCGAGAACTCCTCCGCGGGCGTCCAGCCGATGGCGCGAAGGGGCGCCGCATCTCCACGGGCAAGCTCCATCACCACCTTGCCATCCGCATCGCGCAGTACGGTCACTGGCGGCGTCGCGATCTGCGAGTAGGTATCGATGAAGTACGGCGCGCGCGGAACGAGCCGAATCGTGTGATTCCCGGGCTAGGGCGTCAGCAGCGTTAGGCCACTGCCGTCGAAGCCCACGCGATAGAGGTAGGCGTAGTGCGGTGAGCCGGCCTCTTTGCCCCAGGCGCTGAAGTAGATCTGCTGTCGCGCGCTGTCGACGCGAACGATGCCGGCGACCTTGTACGATCCGCGCTCGACCCGGTTCTTGAGCGTGCCATCGCGTGCATAACGATACA
>Ga0136846_1231667_pt1 | contig 12551 bp, 10 predicted proteins | sample HopSoiMetagenom2_FD_96841 | JGI IMG/M metagenome (GOLD analysis project Ga0136846, IMG submission 96841) | Grasslands soil microbial communities from Hopland, California, USA - 2 Assembly 2016 (version 4) | ecosystem: Environmental > Terrestrial > Soil > Grasslands | place: USA: Hopland...
CGTCTACACGCCTGCGGTAATGGCCTTCTGGTATGCCGCGCCGCTGGCGGTATGGCACAACATGAGTGCCGGCAAGGCGATTTTCTATAGCTTCTTTGCAGTACGCAAGGCAGGCAAGGCCTTCCTGCTGTACGGCTTGGCGTGGGCCGCCCTCGGAGTGATCCTGCCCGCCGTTGTCAGCACCTTGATCGCGTTGCTGTTCAACAAACCAGCAGTGACCTTGATCGTCTTGCTGCCTTTATCGATTGTGCTGACCGTTGTGATGTATTGCTCGTTTTATCCGACTTACACTTATATTTTTGGCAGGCCATCGGTGCTGCCTCCTCCAGAACAATAGAATGGATTTTCATCGGGCTCTTCCAATTCTTTTAATACAGATCGTCCTTCAAGGATATCGTCGAGAAGGCTGTGACGGGCGTCGCGCGTCTTCTTCATGCTGAGTTGAATTGCCAATATCTTGGCAGGTGTTCCAAAAAGAGAATTCGCAATTTTATTTTTATAGTTGTCAGCTTTTGCCTTATAAATTTCAACTTTCTCATCATGGGTTCGCATCCTTTGATGCTTTGCGTAATACCCTCTTGTATTTGTCAATGGCACTTCGACGGATTCTTTATTGCCATCCAACTTTAATATGGGGAAATTTAATGCCTTGGGCACCGCCTCATGTTTAAGCAATTGATCTATTGTTGCGCTATCGATTTCAGAAGATGTCCCGCCTTTGAAGACAATATCGACTGTGGCAGCGGCGATGAGTCGGGGAGTTACTTGAAGCATTTTAAGCTTGGCAACTTCTGCCGATTCATTCTTCTTCGGTGTCATATCGACATACTCCCGGTTTGCCTCTTTCAGGGCACCCAGCTGTTTTTTCAACGTTCCAGTGAATAAACGAGGGAAATCTTGATTCTTTATTTCCGCCAGAAGTTGAGTGCTTTGTTCGTATGCTTTATTCAGCGCAACTTCACGTTGCTCCTCATTTTCGTGTTGCATGGCCTCGTTAATGCCAGAGATGGCCGTATGAAATTTTGCCAAATCGGTCAGATTCAGCTGTAATTTTTCGCGTATTCCATTTACAAGGGTCTCTTCTTCTTTCTCGGTAAGCTTCTTCTTAAGGCGCTTTTCTTCAAGCTGCTGTGCTTTATCTAAAATTTTCGCAATTTGGCCTTCGAAAAGTTTTTTCCCATTCTCGATGCGAATTGAAACCGGTTGCTGCAAGATGTTCTTAACAATGTCGATGTTTATCTTGCCATCCACCGCCTTTTGCAAGGTTTGCCGCGCCTCCAATTCCTCAGGACTTTCTTCTCGGTATTTTTTGGCGACTGCGCTGTATTCGCCGTATAAATTTGCTATCTGACGGCGTGATATTTGACTGGTGTCGATCAGATCGTCTGATTTCAAAGCTGACTCAAGCGTATTCATCATCTTTTCTTCACCGTCACTTATGGATCCGCCGCCAAAATGATAGGCCAAGTGAATTAAATTGATTATGAGCAAGGCAGCCGCTGGAGCAACCGGCCCTGCTCCAGCCAAGGAGCAGATCATCGTAGCCAAATTAATCCCTCTTTTCGTATTCCTTGCAAGGCGCTGTTTTGATCCTGGTCCCGTAATTTTTTCGTTTCTGGAAGCATTTTTAAAATCCTGTTCCGCTTGAAGCACCCTTTCCCCATCTTGAAGCGCAGACTTCAACGCATTTATCACGGCATTTTTTCTAATGATCTCTTTCTGCATTAATTGAAGCTTGGTCTTGGAATCTTCAGGGCGCTTCTTTGCAAGAATATCTTTTCCATCCTCGGTTGATTTAGCCAATCTCCCTTGTACTTCATTCGCATCACGCAAATTTTTCGTGGCTAAAGATGCCCTCAAAAGGTCTTTCGTGTCTTCGGTACCAGGAGTCATTTTAGGAACCACTGTAGGCGCCAGCTCTTCAGCTCCATTGAAGTACTGATTTTTACTTTCTTGGCAAGCAAGATACTTGGTCCCTCCCAACGCTAAAAACTCGAGTACTGCAGAAATTGTTTCAGCGGTAGGCACACCTCCTACAAATTCGCTAAGGGTATCGAGTGCCTTATTGGCGGCCTTATTAGCGGCCTCCTTGGCAGCCTCCTTGATGAGCTTCTTGACGCCCTCCTTGCCTCCCTTAACAGCATCCTCAATGTGCTTGACGTCCTCCTCAAGGTGCTTGACGTCCTCATCAATGTGCTTAACCTTCTCCTCAAGGGCCGTAACGGGGCTCTTAATGGTATACATCCACTTTGAGCAAGCGAGGCTAATTGCCCTAACGGAATTCTCGGCAACGATTGCAAAATGTTCATTTATGTAGCCAGATCCAACATTCTTGAAACTGGCTAAGGCTTCATCCTTATCCGCTTGATTAACGGCCTTGAATAGTTCTGTAATAGCTTCGTTAAGTGCTTCTTTTTTATCTTTGATCTCAGGAAAAATATTCTCTCTCGATGCTGCGGCAGATGATTTTGGTTCTCTTATAAAGTCTCGCTCGTGTTCAATCAAGGCAATTGCTTTTGCCAGTGCGACAGAATCAAAGCTTTTTTGATCTCTACCTTTCAATTCCGCGATATAAATCGCAGCAACCTCTTTTACTGCACTTCCTTCCCACGATGAGGAAGTCGTCTGGAAGGCGACAGGATCCGTATTCGCTTTTGAGTAGAACAGCTGAGCTGCCTGATCCCACAATTTTCTGGCTCTTGCGTTCTTTTGCGCATTACCAAGTCTCTCTTTTTGACTTGCACTCGTAATTTCGACCTGACCTTGATAGGAAGAGGTTGGCTCGGAAAAGGTCTCAAGCAGCTTCGGCTTCTCTTTATTCGCGAAAGGAGTCAGTTCTAGCGTTGTACGGGAGTTTCCAATTTTCAAATCATTCATGATTTTCACTTAACAGCATCTCAACTTCTACTACTAACCAAGGATCACACCGGGTAAAGCACGGCGGCATACGCTATACATTTATATATTCATGAATAGCATGAGAATGAATAGCATGAGACCGAAAAAAGATCCGTCAAGAAAGTCTCATTTTTGTTTTTATGAAGGCACCAACAGGTTGCAGCTGCTCTATCTGCGCATCCCATCGTAAGCGACTGACCACTCCATCTTGACCGTCCGCATTTTTACCAAGGATGAATTTTCCGTCTTGTCTGTAACGGTGCATTGGCTCATCACAACTACGCAAAGCCCCCCCCACCCACTTTTACCGTCAGCAAAACGTCAACAGAGCCTAATCGAATTGTTAGAGATCAAGACCGCATCGGGCTTTGCATCGATCCTGCCCCGCTTTCAAAAACGCAGGGTTGAAGCCGGAACCAATCAGTACTGAATCAGTCCCAATTAAAACAAGAGGGGCAATTCATGTTGAAAATGAGCAAGCTCGCTGACTATGGCACCTTGATCCTGACCACAATGGCAGATCAACCGGAACAGGTGCAAAACGCCGCCGAAGTCGCAATCGCCATTCGCGTCCCGCTGCCGACCGTGAGCAAAATTCTAAAGAGACTGGCACGTGAAGGTTTGGTCATTTCGCTGCGCGGCGCACGCGGCGGCTACATGCTGGCGCGGCCGCCGGCACAAATTTCAGTTGCGCAAATCATCAGTGCAATGGATGGTCCGATCGGCCTGACCGAATGCAGTATCGCGTCGGGTTTATGCATGCAAGAAAGCGGCTGTGCGGTGCGTGCGAACTGGCAACGCGTCAATCGTGTCGTGCTGCAAGCGTTGGAGAAAATCACGCTGGAGCAGATGATTGAACCGGTGGCAGAACCGGTGGACATTCGCGGCATCCAATCGACACATTCATCGCGCAACAAAACAGCGGCCACTCTTGCCTAGGCGCGTTGGAGAACATTCATGACAGAGCAAGCAAGCAGTCTCAACGAACTCATCGCCGATGAATACCGGCACGGTTTCGTCACCGACCTGGAAGTCGATACGGTCCCGCCCTGATTGACCGAGGACACGATACGCCTGATCTCGGCCCGGAAGAACGAACCGGAATTCATGCTGGAGTGGCGCTTGAAAGCGTTCCGTCATTGGCTGACGATGACTGAGCCTACCTGGTCTACCGCGCACTATCCGCCGATCGATTACCAGAACATTATTTACTATTCGGCACCCAAATCCTTGAAGGACCGGCCGAAGAGTCTGGATGACATCGATCCGGCATTGCTGAGGACCTATGAGAAGCTCGGCGTGCCGTTGAAAGAACGCGAAATGCTGGCTGGCGTCGCGGTCGATGCGGTATTCGACAGCGTTTCGGTAGGCACCACGTTCAAGGAAAAGTTGAGCGAACTTGGCATTATCTTCGGCTCGTTTTCCGATGCGGTGCGCGAGCATCCTGACCTGGTGCAACAATATCTGGGGTCGGTCGTGCCATACACCGACAATTTTTTCGCTACGCTCAATTCGGCGGTTTTTTCCGACGGCTCGTTCTGCTACATCCCGCCCGGCGTGCGCTGCCCGATGGAGCTATCGACCTACTTCCGCATCAATGCGAAGGATACCGGCCAGTTCGAGCGCACGCTGATCATCGCCGATAGAGGCGCGTACGTCAGCTATCTGGAAGGCTGCACCGCGCCGATGCGTGACGAGAACCAGTTGCATGCAGCGGTGGTGGAACTGGTGGCGCTGGACAATGCGCGCATCAAATATTCGACCGTGCAAAACTGGTATCCGGGCGACAAGGAAGGCAAAGGCGGCATTTACAATTTCGTCACCACGCGCGGCGATTGCCGTGGCGCCAATTCGCATATCTCGTGGACGCAAGTCGAGACCGGTTCCGCCATCACGTGGAAGTATCCGAGTTGCATTCTGCGCGGCGACAACGCGATCGGCGAATTCCATTCGGTGGCGCTGACCAACAACCGGCAAAAAGCCGACACCGGCTCCAAGATGATTCACATCGGCCGCAATACGCGCAGCACTATCGTTTCCAAGGGCATTTCCGCCGGATACGGACAGAACGCCTATCGCGGTTTGGTCAAGGTCTTGAAATCAGCGGAAGGCGCGCGCAATTACACGCAATGCGATTCAGTGCTATTGGGCGATCAAAGCGGCGCGCATACGTTTCCGTACATCGAAGTAAAAAACCCGACCGCGCGCGTCGAACATGAAGCATCGACCTCGCGCATCGGCGAGGATCAATTGTTTTACTGCCGGCAGCGCGGCATCTCGGCGGAAGACGCCGTATCGATGATCGTCAATGGCTTTTGCAAGGATGTGTTCAAGGAATTGCCGATGGAGTTTGCGGTGGAAGCACAAAAGCTGATGAGCGTGAGCCTGGAAGGCAGCGTCGGCTAAGCGCCATTGAAGGAAAAACATCATGCTGGAAATCAGGAACCTGCAAGTCAGCGTCGATAGCAAACCGATCTTGCGCGGTCTCGATTTGACCGTCAAGGCAGGCGAAGTGCACGCGATCATGGGGCCGAACGGCTCCGGCAAAAGCACGCTGGCGCAAGTGCTGGCCGGACGCGAAACTTTCCGCGTCACCGGCGGCGAGGTGCGCTATCAAGGACGCGATCTGCTGAGCCTGGCGCCGGAGGAACGCGCACGCGAAGGTCTCTTTCTGGCTTTTCAGTATCCGGTTGAAATCCCCGGCGTCAGCAATGTCTATTTGTTGAAAGCGGCGTTGAACAATATCCGCCGGCATCGCGGCTTGCCCGAACTGGACGCGATCGAATTTCTCAGTCTGATCAAGCAAAAAATGAAGTGGATGGATATGAGCGACGACCTGCTGTATCGCTCGGTCAATGAAGGCTTTTCCGGCGGCGAAAAAAAGCGCAATGAAATCCTGCAAATGGCGCTGCTGGAGCCGACGCTCGCGATCCTCGATGAGACCGATTCCGGACTCGACATCGACGCCTTGCAAATCGTCGCCGGTGGCATCAATGCATTGCGCAGTCCGGAACGCGCAATGATTCTGGTCACGCATTATCAGCGCCTGCTGAATTATGTCGTGCCGGATGTGATCCATGTATTGTCGCAAGGAAGAATCGTCAAATCGGGCGGCAAGGAATTGGCGCTGGAACTGGAGCAGCACGGCTACAGCGCTCTGGGTGACGCGCCGATCAAGGGCAACATGATCGCGAACGGAGGATTGGCGTTATGAGTGCGCTCGCCAGAGATCGCTGTCTTGATCACTATGTCGCCGATTTCGCGCGCATAGCGGATGTTTTGCCCGGCGCGCAAGTGCCGTGGCTGAACCAGGTGCGCAGCGGCGCGCTGGCGCGTTTTGCGCAAACCGGTTTTCCGACTACGCGCGACGAAGACTGGAAATACACCAGCGTCGCCGCGCTTGAAAGGAAAAATTTCGCATCGCTGGCGACCGACGACGCCAGCGACGTGGCGGTTGCTGCATGGGTCACTAATCTCGCGTTCGACAGCCAAGCCGGCCACTTGCTGGTTTTCATCAACGGACGTTACTCGGCCGCATTGTCATTGCCCGGCCAATTGCCGTTTGGCGTAACGCTGCAAAGCCTCGCCGGCATGCTGGACCATACGCCGGACGTGCTGGAGCCGTATCTGTGCGATACCCATCGGCAAACCGCTTTCGGCGCGCTCAATACCGCACTGATGATGGATGGGGCGTGCTTGCGCGTACAGCGCGATACCATGGTCGAAGCGCCGATCCACCTGCTGTTCCTGGCGACGCGCGCACACGCCGCGATCTACCCGCGCAACCTGATCGTGGCGGAACGAGGGGCGCAGGCAACCGTTATCGAACATTACGCCGGCATCGATGGCGTTGAATATTTCACCAACGCCGTGACCCAGGTTTTCACCGCCGACAAGGCGTCCATCGAACACTACAAACTGCAGCAGGAAGCAACGCAAGCGTTCCATGTCGCCGGCATCCATGCGATGCAAAGTCGCGATAGCCATCTTGCATCGCATTCGATCTCGCTGGGCGCGGCGCTGGCGCGCAACGACATCACCACGGCATTCGACGCGCCCGGCTGCGGGGCGACGCTCAATGGCTTGTATCTGGCAAATGGACGGCAGCACGTCGATCACCACACCCGCATCGACCATCACCAACCGAACGGCAGCAGCCGCGAATATTATCGCGGCGTCCTGGACGGCGCGGCGCGCGCGGTATTCAACGGCAAGGTGATCGTGCATCCGGGCGCACAGAAAACCGATGCGCATCAGGCAAACCACAATCTGCTGCTCTCCAGAGACGCCGAAATCGACACCAAGCCGGAATTGGAAATCTACGCCGACGATGTGAAATGCACGCACGGTGCGACGGTCGGCCAGCTCGATGACGAGCAACTGTTTTATTTACGTTCGCGCGGCGTCGAAGAGACGATGGCGCGCAGCTTGCTGGTGCATGCGTTCGCGCATGACGTCATCGAGCGTATTCGTATCGCGCCCTTGCGCGCCCGGCTCGAACAGATTTTGTTTGCCAGGCTGCCGCAAGGCGAGCGTATCAGGGAACTGACATGAAAATCGACAGTGAAATCCTCCGCCGCTGGGCGGATACAAAACCGGGTGTCATGGCGTGGCGCAACGATTTCCCGATCCTGCGCCAGGAGGTGCATGGCAAGCCGCTGGTCTATCTCGACAATGCCGCCACCACGCAAAAACCGCAAGCGGTGATCGATGCGGAGAGCGAATATTACCGCTGCATAAATGCGAATGTGCATCGCGGCGTGCATGCATTAAGTCAGCGCGCGACCGACGATTTCGAGGCGGCGCGCAACAAGGTGCGGCACTTCATGAATGCCGCGCATAGCGAGGAAATCATCTTCGTGCGCGGCACAACCGAAGCGATCAATCTGGTTGCGCAAAGCTACGCGCGACCGCGTTTGCAGCCGGGCGATGAAATCCTCATCAGCGCGATGGAGCATCACTCGAATATCGTGCCGTGGCAAATGGTGTGCGAACAAACCGGCGCAACATTGAAGGTCGTACCGATCGACGATGCGGGCGAATTCATGTTCGACGCCTATGCGCAATTATTGAATGCGCGCACAAAGTTGGTTGCGGTTACGCATTTATCGAATGCGCTCGGCACCATTGCGCCGGTAGAACGGATCATCGAACTGGCGCATGCCCATGATGTGCCAGTGCTGCTCGACGGGGCGCAGGCGATCTCGCATCTGCGGGTTGATGTGCGCCAGCTCGATTGCGATTTTTACGCGTTTTCCGGGCACAAGATTTTCGGGCCGACCGGCATCGGCGCGTTGTATGGCAAAGCCGCACTATTGAATGCCATGCCGCCGTATCAGGGCGGCGGCGACATGATCCGCGTGGTCGCGTTTGAAAAGACGCAGTACAACGACTTGCCGTACAAGTTCGAAGCGGGTACGCCGAATATCGCCGGCGCCATCGGCTTGGGCGCGGCGCTCGATTATGTCTCGACCATCGGCATCGATGCGATTGCCGCGCATGAGAGCGCGCTGCTCGCTTATGCGACGGATCTTGTTTCCGACATACCGGGCCTGCGCATCATCGGCGCTGCGCCCCACAAGGCCAGCATTCTGTCATTCACGCTCGACGGCATCCATCCGCACGACATCGGCACGATTCTGGACCGCGCCGGCATCGCGATCCGCGCCGGTCATCACTGCGCGATGCCGGTGATGCAGCGTTTTCATGTTGCCGGCACCGCGCGCGCATCGTTCGCGCTGTACAACACGCATGCGGAAGTGGATGCGCTGGTGGCGGGATTACGCGAGGTACAGGAGATGTTTCAACCATGAACGACTTGCGAGAACTTTATCAAGAAGTGATTTTCGATCACTACCGAAAGCCGCGCAATTGCCATGCGCTTGGCTGCGCCAACCACAAGGCGGAGGGCTACAACCCGCTGTGCGGCGATCAGGTAACCGTCTACCTGAAAGTCGAAGATGACATCATCCAGGACTTGAGCTTCGAGGGCGCGGGCTGTGCGATTTCGACCGCATCCGCGTCATTGATGACCGAGGCGCTGAAAGGCAGGAAAGTGGCCGAGGTCGAGCACCTGTTCGACGACTTTCATCATATGGTGACCGATGCGCAAACCGTGCCGCATCCGGCGTTGGGCAAGCTGGAAGTATTGGCCGGCGTGCGCGAATTCCCCGCGCGCATCAAGTGCGCGACGCTGGCTTGGCATACGCTGCATGCAGCGCTGAAAGACCAGCGCACGCCTGTAAAGACGGAGTAAATAATGGACCATTCAAGCGCCGAAGACGCAGTCGATCAGGCGTCGGCAGTGCTGTCGGCCGAGCACATCAGAAACAACGTGATTGCTGCATTGCGCACGATTTACGACCCGGAAATTCCGGTCAACATCTTTGACCTTGGATTGATTTATGGGCTCGACATCGATGCCGAAGGCAAGGTCGATATCGACATGACGCTGACGGCCCCGGCATGCCCGGTTGCCGGGACCTTTCCCGGCGTGGTCGAATCGCGGCTGCGCGAAGTGCCCGGCGTGAGCGATGTCAGCGTCAAGCTGGTATGGGACCCGCCGTGGAGCATTGATTTGCTGACGGAAGAAACGAGACTGGAGTTAGGTTTGCTTTGAAGCGAGCGGTCTGTTTGTCTTTATTGAGAATGTAAGCAGGCAGGGGTTTGAGCTTCTTCCCCTTCAAGCAAAGATATCTACATATCTTTGCAAAGAGCACAGGAAAGCGCCTTCTTCCTCCTACGGGCTGAGAGGTTTACCCACAAGTTTGCGGGTGCGCTCGGCTCCCTTCTCCCGCAGGCGGGAGAAGGTTTGGGGATGAGGCTGATCGCAAGAGAAGCGGCCTTGGCAACGCCCCTCACCCCAACCCTCTCCCGCCTGCGGGAGAGGGAGCCTCCATGGCCTTGCAAAGATGTGTAGATACCCATGCCTTGAAAGGGAGGAAATTCCTTTGTGTATCAAAAGACTTTTGTTAACCGTTAAGAGGTGAAATCGGATGTCAGGCTGGTTCACCGTTGCCGCACAAACCGACTTCCCTGTCGGCACCTTGCGCACGACCGACCTCGACGGCACGCCAGTGGCCGTCTTCAATCTCGATGGCCGCTATTACGCGATTGAAGACATCTGCACCCATGACGGCGGCATCCTGACCGGCGGGGCGCTGGAAGGCGATGTGATCGTCTGTCCACGCCACGGCGCCCGCTTTTCCATCAAGACCGGCGAGGTTTTGTCACCGCCCGCATATGAAGACGTCACGACCTTCCCGGTGCGCGTTGAAGATGGCATGGTGCAGGTGCGCGATGCACGATGGGATTGATACCGCGCGTACAGCATCGATCAATAGGAGAAAAATCTGAATTTGGTGGCGGAATGGCAGAACAAACGCCGTGTGTCGTTGTTTCACATTTCTGCCCACATGCGCAACAGGTTGTGATAACTGCCGGTCAGTTGCACCAGCGCGCGTTCGTCGGCGCCGGTCTGGTTCAGACGCTGAATCGCGGTATCCATATCGAACAGCAGCGTGCGCTGCCCCTCGTTGCGAATCATGCTCTGTATCCAGAAAAACGACGCCAGCCGCATGCCTCGGGTCACCGGCGTGACGCGATGCAGGCTGGTGGCCGGATAAACGATCATATGGCCGGCCGGAAGCTTGGCCGAATGGACGCCATAGGTATCTTCGATCAGCAGCTCGCCGCCCTCGTACTCGTCGGGATCGGCAAGAAACAGTGTGGCCGATACATCGATGCGAATCTTGTTGCCGGTAGCCGGAATCAGGCGCACCGCATTGTCGATGTGATCGCCGAAATTCTTGCCGCCATCGTAGCGATTGAAGAGCGGCGGATAGACTTGCGCCGGCAAGGCAGCACTGATGAAAAGCGGATTGCGCTCCAGCGCCCCCAGGATGAGTTCGCCAAGTTCACGCGATGCCGGCGAATGTTCCGGCAATTGCAGATTGTCCTTGACCTTGCTGCCTTGATAACCGGCCGTTGCGCGGCCGTCTATCCAGTCGGCGGCATCCAGCACCGCGCGGCAGTGGCGCACTTGTTCGACAGTCAAAACATCAGGGATCGAAAGAAGCATGCTATTTCACCTTTATACATCTGCCGCTGCCGCATCGAGCGTGCCTTCATGCATGAAGGTGAAGGCAAGCGTTCAACGGGTACTGTTCGAGCCCCTTCCCCTTCAAGGGGAAGGTTGGGATGGGGATGGGTTTTACGCTGCGGACTTAACCCATCCCCACCCTAGCCCTCCCCTTGAAAGGGAGGGAATTCCTTTGTTTATCAAAAGACTTTTGCCACGCCGCTTAGAAACGATACGCTACCGTCACCATCGCCGAGCGGCCTTTGACCGGCGTGGCGCGGCCGACCGATGCCGTCTCGAAATACTTTTTGTCTGTCAGATTTTGCAGACTGAGACGAACATCGTAGGCCTTCTGCAAATACGCCAGCGTGGCATCGAATCGCGTATAACCGTCGACCATCGCTGATTCGTAGTTGTTCAGGTAACGCTTGGATGAATACAGCGCACCGCCGCCCACTTCCCACGCGGGCGTCACGCGATATGTCGTCCACAATGTTGCTGTATGGCGTGGCGTGTTCAAAAAGGTTTTGCCTTCGGCGTGGATGTCGACATCGACACCGGTGCCGACTTCCGGCGAACTCAGAACTTTACCGTTAAGGAAGGTATAACCGCCGAATATCTGCCAAGCCGACGTGATGCGTCCCGCAGCACCGAGTTCAACGCCATTCACGCGAACCTTGCCGCCCAGTACCTGCACGCCGCCCGTCCCGTCACGCATGCGTGCATTGGTTTTCTCGATACGGAACAGCGCGCCGTTCACGGTCAAATTGCCATTCAGCAGGTCCAGCTTCGCGCCGACTTCATAGGAATTGTTTTTCTCCGGGTCCAGCGCGGCCGTGGTCGAAGACTGTGTCACCGTTTCCGCCGACGGATTGAACGACGAACCGTAAGACGCGTAATACGACTGCGTGTCGCTCGGCTGATACAACACACCGGCGCGCGGGCTCAGCATGGTATCGGTCTTTGGCGCGACTGCCTGCGTGGTGTCGGCGGCAAATCCGGCCGGCAGCGGGTATTTCTGCAAATCGGTATTGGCCTTGAAGCGATCCCAGCGCACGCCGCCGACCAGCTTCCATTGCTTGTTCAAATCGACCTGATCGTTGATGTAGGCCGCCAGCGTATCGGCGGTAGTCTCGACCGTGCGGCTCAACGCACGCTCGCCTTGGCGGGTGCCGTTGACCGGATTGCCGAGATTGATTTCCCGATTGGCATCCGACGTGTTCCACACATAGCGGTCTTCATGGTACTCATCGCGACCGATTTCAAGACCGGTCGTCACCGTATGCAATACGTCGCCGGCCTTGACCTTGGCAATCAGTTCGGTTTGATTGAACAAGGATTTGTCATTCAAATTGCGATCGCGGTCTTCACGCGGTGCCAGCAGGTTGGCGAGCGGATCGTTGAACGAAGCCGGGTTGGTCGCCGATGCCTTGGTTTCACTGATGCGCCGGATCTTGGTGCTGGTCAGCGGCGACGGCTGCGCTTCGGCAGTGTAGTGGCTGAATGAGGTTTGATTGCGTAATGTCAGGCTCGGACTGAATTTGTGCTGCACGGGACCGTTGACCATGTCGAC
>Ga0136846_1235761_pt1 | contig 12551 bp, 12 predicted proteins | sample HopSoiMetagenom2_FD_96841 | JGI IMG/M metagenome (GOLD analysis project Ga0136846, IMG submission 96841) | Grasslands soil microbial communities from Hopland, California, USA - 2 Assembly 2016 (version 4) | ecosystem: Environmental > Terrestrial > Soil > Grasslands | place: USA: Hopland...
GCACGTAAGCGCCGGGGGCCGGTGGATGTCGCGCGAGCGCCGCGTCGCCATGCGCGGCCAGTCCGTGGGTCAGCGTGTGCCGGAATCGGCAGAACTTGTCGAACAGCACGGTATTCCAGGCTTCGATCGCGTCCTGGTTCGGACTTATCGCGGCAGCCATCTCGGAAGCTTCGTTCATGGGCGGTCTCCAAGCCGAGCACATACCAGAAGAGGCGGAGCGAGGCGGCAAAGGTGCGCCCTGGGCCAAGCCAAGTCGAGTATCCGGGTCGTCCGTATCGGCAGCCGGTGAACGGCACGCGTGACGGCCGGCGCGCCGGGCCGCACCCCACCGCGGCGATTCGGTAACATCGGCGCGTGATCGGCACCCAGCTCGGCCACTATCGACTTACCGGACTGCTCGGCGAGGGCGGGATGGGGCGTGTGTTCGTCGCGGAGGATCTTCGCCTCGGGCGGCGGGTCGCGCTGAAACTATTGCCGGACGCGCTGAACGGCGTTCCGGAACATCTCGCGCGCTTTCAACGCGAAGCGCGGCTGCTGGCGGCGGTCAATCATCCGAACGTGATCACCGTGCACTCGGTGGAAGAAGTCGACGGCCGCGCGTTCATCACGATGGAATTGGTCGAGGGCGAAACGCTGGTGCAGCGTATCCGGCCCGGCGGCCTGCCGCTCGACGAAATTCTCGCCGTCGCGATTCCATTGGCCGAAGCGCTGGCCGCCGCGCACGCGATGGGCATCGTGCATCGCGACCTGAAGCCGGCGAACGTGATGATCGGCCGCGATGGCCGGCTCAAGGTGGTCGATTTCGGCATCGCCAGGCCGGACGAGAAACAGACCAGCGACGCCGCGCCGCTGACCGGTGCCGGCCTGGTGCTGGGCACGCCGGCCTACATGGCCCCCGAGCAGCTCAAGGGCGAGGCGATCGATCAGCGCGTCGATCTGTTTGCCTATGCGGTGCTGTTGTATGAACTGGCCACCGGCGTGCGACCGTTCGCCGGCAGCAGCGATGCCGACGTGGTCTCGGCGATCCTGCGCGATCCGCCGCCGTCACTGCTGCGGCAGCGCGGCGACCTGCCGGCGCAGCTGCAGGCGATCCTCGCCAATTGCTTCGAGAAGGACCCGGCGCGCCGCACCGACTCGGCGACCACGGTGGCGCGCGCGCTGGCCAGCCTGCGCAATGCCGTCGTGACCATGCCGACGCCGGCGCCGGCCGCGGCAAGCACGGAGCCGGCGATCCGCGCGCTCGCGGTGCTGCCCTTGCAGGAATTCGGCGGCGCCTCCGATGAATTGCTCGCCGACGGGCTCACCGAAGCGCTGATCGCCGACCTCGCGCGTGCCAGCGGCCTGAAGGTGATCTCGCGCTCGTCGGTGATGCGCTTTCGCGACAGCGACCTGCCCTTGCAGGAAATCGCCGGCCGCCTCGGCGTCGACGCGCTGGTCACCGGCTCGGTGCGTCGCGGCGGCAATCGCATCCGGGTTTCGGTGGAGTTGATCGAAGCGAGCAGCGAGCGCGTGCTTTGGGCCGAGCGCTACGACCGCGAGCTGGAGGATGTGCTGCGCCTGCAGGACGAGATCGCGCGGGCGATCGCCGACGAAGTGCAGGCGCGCGTCGGCCAGGACGCCCCGCGCCATGCGCCGACGCCGCGCCGGGTCGATCCCGAGGTGTACATGCTCGACCTCAAGGGGCGCAGCCAGATCGAGCTGCGCACTCCGGGCAATTTCCGCGCGTCGCTGACCCATTTTCGCGAAGCGCTGGCGCGCGATCCGAGCTATGGACCGAGCTGGATCGGGATCGTGCGCGCGCGCAACATGCAGCTTAACTACGGCCTGGAGGATCCGCGCGCCGTGCGTGCCGAGTTGGAGGCCGCGTTGGCGCGGGCGCGCGAGTGCGCGGCGGATCCGGCGGAAGTGCTGGCCGAGCACGCGCAGATGCGCTGGCAGTGCGACTACGACTGGGTCACCGCGGAAGCGGAATTCCGCCGCGCGCTGGAACTGGCGCCGAACAACGCGCGCGTGTGGTACTGGCGCGGCGTCTGCGCCGGCAGCGGCGGCAACCACGGCGTCTCCTTCGATTACCTGGGGCGGGCGGAGTCGCTCGATCCGCTGTCGAACTTCATTCCGGTCGCACGCGCGCTGCTGATGTACTACGCCAACCGGATTCCGGAAGCGATCACGCGGCTGAAGGGCGTGCTCGAGCTCACTCCCGACCAGGTCACCGGCTACTGGATCCTGGGCATGTCGCAGGCGTCGGCGGGCGACTACGAAGCCTCGATCGCCAATTCCGAGATGGCGGCGCATTACCTAAATCGGCTCGGGCGCGCGCTTGCGTACCTCGGTTACGCCTACGCGCGCAGCGGACGCGAAGGCGACGCGCGCAGGATACTTACCGAACTCGAAGGCGCGCCGGGGCACTACATGGCGCCGTATTTCGGTGCCGTGGTGCTGCATGGACTGGGCGAAACCGAAGCAGCGCTGGCCCGGCTCGAGGACGCGCTCGCCGGGCAAGACACGATGCTGCGCGATGTGCGCGTCGATCGCGTCTGGGACGACTTGCGCGACAACCCACGCTTTGTCGCGCTATCGGCGCGAATGCGCTTTCCGGGTCATTTGTCCGGGCCGACCCAGGTGCAGGCGCCGAGTTGAGAGCTCAGCGCCAGTTCGCGTGGCGCGACCAGAACTCGACGCTGCGCGCGTACGCGGCGCGATCGATCGCCACGCCGGAGCCGCCTTCCTCCACGCCGAGCGCGTTGCGCAGCATGGTGATCGGCACCATCGGAATTTCTTGCGTTTCCATCGTGTACAAGCAACCGACGATGCCCCAGTCGGCATCGATCGGCGTGCCCTCTTTCGTCATCTGCTCCCGGTTGTAGAGGATGGCGATCAGGTAATTCGCGACCGGCGGTTCCAGGCCTTCGAACCAGCGCACCAATACTGGCAACTCCGCCGAGTTGCGCGCTTCGTAGGCGCTGCGCAGCAGATGCCGGTTGTCGTCGGTGATCGCGATCACCGAGCAGCGCGTCGAGGTCCAGTTGCGGTGCACATGCAATTGGCAGAACGGCGCGTAGCCATCGAGCACGCGCTCGGGCGCTTCGGCATTGAGCCGCGCGACGAATTGTTCCGGCGTGCAATCCTGAATCGCGGTGCGGCGGCCGTCGGCCGGAAACAGGCGCGGACGGGCGAAAGGCGTCAGGACGATGGACATGCGTCGAGCATGCCGGAGAGCGGATGCGTGCGGAAGTCAGTCAGTTGACGGGAACAGTACGGTGCGCCTTGGCGCACCTTTAGACCTGCCGTCGTCCCGGCGAAGGCCGGGACCCAATTTTTTTTGGCGAGAGCTGAAGATGGATCCCGGCCTTCGCCGGGATGACGACCGGAAAGCTTTTCGCACTCCAGGCGTCCGCCCTGGAATCGTGCTGACCTCGACCGCTGCCAGCGACCGGTTCGCGGCCGGGCTCTCGCCCAGCGCGACAGCTGTCATCTCCTCGTGACCCGCATCCTCGTATAGTTGGCCGACTCGACCAACGGAGAGGGCGCATGGCGACCAACGATCAGCATTCCGGCAGTTGTTTTTGCGGCTCGGTGCAATTCACGGTGAGCGGGGATCCAGCGGCGATGGGGTACTGCCACTGCCAGTCGTGCCGGCATTGGTCGGCCGGTCCGGTCAACGCATTTTCGCTGTGGCCGCCGTCAGCGCTCACGGTGACGCAAGGCGCCGACCAGATCGGCACCTACAACAAGACGCCGGTGAGTTACCGCAAGTGGTGCACGCAGTGCGGCGGGCATCTGTTCACCGACCATCCCACGATGGGCTTGGTCGATGTGTATGCGGCGATGCTGCCGAAGCTCGCTTTCCAGCCCGGCGTGCACGTGCACTATCAGGAATCGGTGCTGCGCATCGCCGATGGCCTGCCCAAGTTCAAGGACATGCCCAGCGAAATGGGCGGCTCCGGTGTCACCTTGCCGGAGTAAGGCCGAGCGCGTGCAAGCGGGATGGAAAACTCTCGCCGGCGACCGTTCGACGGCCGCCGGCCAGGGCCTTGCGCGAAGCGATCACCCGGCGTTTCCCGCGATCTATCGCTTCATCCGGAAAAAGAGATATATTTAGAACCGAGCCCGAATTTTCGTCCGCCATGGCCCGCATTCCCGTCTCGTTCGAGTTCTATCCGCCGAAAACCGACGACCAGCGCGTCCAGCTTCGCCGCACGGTCGCCAAGTTGAAAACGCACGCGCCGGAATTCGTCTCGGTCACCTTCGGCGCCGGCGGTTCGACCTTGAGCTACACGCCGGAAACGGTGCGCGAACTTCGGCAGACCCACAAGTTGAACGGGGTGCCGCATGTGAGTTGCATGGGCGGCACGCGCGAGGAAATCCGCGAGTTGCTCAATCTGTACAAGGCGCTCGGCTGCACGCGCATCGTCGCGCTGCGCGGCGACCTGCCTTCGGGCATGGCGCGCATGGGTGATCTGCGCTACGCGTCGGACCTGGTCGCGTTCATCCGCGAAGAACACGGCAATCATTTCCGGATCGAAGTCGGCTGTTATCCGGAAATGCATCCGCAGTCGGACGACGCGCTGGCCGACCTGAAAAACTTCAAGGCCAAGATGGATGCCGGCGCGCATTCGGCGATCACGCAATATTTTTTTAACGCCGATGCCTATTTCCGTTTCGTCGACGATGCGCGGAAGCTGGGTGTCGATGCGCCGATCATTCCCGGCATCATGCCGATCGCCAATTTCAGCCAGCTCAAGCGCTTTTCCGAAGCCTGCGGTGCCGAGATCCCGCGCTGGATCGTCAAGCGGATGGCCGCCTACGGCGACGATGCCGACAGCGTGCGCGAGTTCGCCGCCGACGTGGTCGGCGACATGTGCCATCGGCTGATCGACGCAGGCGCGTCGGAATTGCATTTCTACACGCTGAACCTGGCCAAGCCGACCCAGTCCGTGCTCTCGCGTCTGGACTGATCGCGCGCTACCCTGCGCGGATGAGCCGCGTCGCGATCCTGCTGCTTGCGTTGTTGTCGATGATCGGCCCGTTCGCGCCGCGAACGGCACGTGCGCAAGCCGGCATTCATCGCTGCGTCGATGCCAAGGGTGCAAGCATCTACACCGATCAGCTGTGCAGCGACCTGCAGGCCACCGAGCGTCCGACCCAGGACAATATGGTTCGCGAAGGCAATCGTGAAGTCATTGCCCGCACCTGCGCGCGCAAGCCCGACGAATTGCTCTCTGATGTGCGCAACGCGCTCGCCGCGCAGGACGTCAACCGCTTCGCCGGTTCGTATCTGTGGACGGGCATGGGCAGTCGCGCCGCCTATTCGTTGATGGACCGCTTGAATGCCTACAGCAATCGCCCGCTGATCGACGCGCAATTGGTATCGAGTGCGCCGCCGGCCGACCCTTATGCGTCGCCATCCGAACCGGGCGAGCCGGATGCAATGCAATCCGATCCCTACGCGCCGCTGCCCGATCACTACAGCACGCAATCGGAGCCAGGATTCGCGATGCCCGAGGACGATCCGGACCGGCTCGACCCGCAGGATCCGGATTACGTGCCGCCGGACGATCCACCGATGCCGGCCGTCGCTGCCGCGCCGCCGACGCCCAAGCTGATCCGCGTCGAACAAACACGTTCGGCCAAGGACTCGGAAACCGCGACTTCGTATTTGCGCATCGTGCCCGCCGCGGGCTGTCTTTGGGTCAGCTTCTGAGGCTTGCTCCGCTGCCGGTTGCCGCCGGCAAGTTACAATGCCGGCTGTTTTCCGGAGCACCGACATGACCCAGCGCTATCCCGATTTCATCTGGCACAACGGCGAGATCAAGCGCTGGCAGGACGCGACCGTGCACGTGATGGCGCACGGTCTGCATTACGGCTCGTCGGTGTTCGAAGGCATCCGCTGCTACGAAACCGCCAACGGCCACGCGATCTTCCGGTTGACCGAACACAACCGCCGCCTGTTTTCGTCGGCGAAGATCTACGAGATGCCGATTCCCTACACCGTCGAGCAGATCAACCAGGCCTGCCGTGACGTGATCAAGGCGAACTCGCTCGGCCAATGCTATCTGCGCCCGATCGCGTATCGCGATCTCGGTGGTTTCGGCTTGTCGGCCGATTGCCCGACGTCGGTCGCGGTCGCGGCCTGGAACATGGGCCGTTATCTCGGCGCCGACGTCATCGAGCGCGGCATCGATGCCTGCGTGTCGAGCTGGCAGCGGTTCGCGCCGAACACGATTCCGGCCGGCGCGAAAGCCGGCGGCAATTACCTGTCTGGCCAGTTGATCGCGCGCGAAGCGCGGCGCCTGGGCTTCGGCGAAGGCATCGCGCTGGCCTCGACCGGATTGCTTTCGGAAGGCGCGGGCGAGCATCTGTTGCTGGTGTTCGACGGCGCGTTGCATACGACGCCGATCAGCGCCGCGCTGCTCAACGGCATCACCCGCAATTCGATCATCACGCTGGCTCGCGACCATGGCTTGACGGTCGTCGAGCGCGATATCCCGCGCGAGTTCCTCTATCTGTGCGACGAATTGTTCATGTGCGGCACCGCGGCGGAAATCACCCCGATCCGTTCGGTCGACGGTCGCCAGGTCGGCACCGGCAAGCCCGGGCCGGTCACGTTGAAAATGCAGGAGCTGTTCTTCGGATTGTTCAGCGGCAAGACCGCGGACAAGTACAGCTGGCTGGAGCCCGCGTAATTCGCTTTTGTAGGAGCGACGCAAGTCGCGACAGGTCGGTTTGGGTAGGGATGTCGCGACTGCGTCGCTCCTACAGAAAGCGGGTTCTTGCGGATCGACTTATGCGACCGGCGGCATCGCCTTGCGCTGATCGGTGATGCGCTCGGGATCGGCGAAAACGAGCGTCGCGACGGCGCCGCGTTCCTCGCGCGGGGCGATGCTCACGGTCCAGCCGTATAACTCGCACAGCCGGCGCACGATCGACAAGCCGATGCCGCCGCCGGCGGTCGTGCCGATGCCGGAACCACGATAGCCGCGTTCGAACAGGCGTTCCGCGTCTTCCTTGGTCAGGCCGGGGCCGGTGTCCTCGATGCGCACGCGATCGTTGTCGACGATCAAACGCACTTCGCCTTCCTGGGTGTACTTGCAGGCATTGCCGAGCAGGTTGCCGATCGCGACCGAGACGACGGCTTCGGGCGCGTTGACGAAGGCATCCGTGGCGCCCTCGACGATGATCTGCAGGCGTTTTTCGCCCAGCTGGGCGCGATTGGCGTCGGCCAGCTGCACGCACAACTTGTACACATCGGTGTGGCCGGTGCCGCGCTCGTTGCGCGAGAGCAGCAACAACGCGGTGGTGAAGTCGGTGCATTGCAATGCGGCGCGCTCGATCCGCTGCAGCCGCAGCCGGCTTTTATCCGGCAGGTCGGGATTGGCGAGCAGCAATTCGGCGGCGCCGCGGATCACCGCCAGCGGTGTGCGCAATTCGTGGCTGACGTCGGAATTGAATTCGCGGTCGCGCTTGACCAGCATGGTCATCCGCGCGGCGTAATCGTCCAGCGCCGCCGCCAGTTCGCCGACTTCGTCCGGCGGAAAATGCGGCGCCAGTTTTTCCGGCCGTTCGCGCCCGGACAATTCGCCGACGCGCTTGGCCAATTCGGTTACCGGGCTGATCACCGCCGACGACGACCACAACCCGATCAACCAGGCCAGGCCGGTGAACAGGATCACCGCAACCGCCAGCGCGGTTTCCAGCTGGCGTTCGCCCAGGGTCGCGCCGGTCACGTCATAACGCACGTAGCTGACGATGTCGGGATCGCGATGGATCGCGTACTTGTAAAGATGGTTGCGGCCGGCCTCGTCGGTCTGGGCGATGTCGTAGACGCCGGTCTTCAGCGCCTGCAGTTCCAGCGGCATCTTGTACGCGGTGCGCGCGCTCCAGGTGTGCGCGTCGAAGATGGTGAACGACGGCGGTTGGTCGGGCGTGGCGCGCACGTGCTGCACCAGCTGGTCGACTTCCTTCTGCAAGGTATTGTCGAGCAACTGTCCTTCCAGGCGGCCGCGCAGCGCCATGCTCGACAACGCGAACAGCGCCGTCAGCCCGAAGCCAAGCAACAGGAACGACAGGATGATTCGGGTTCGCAGCCGCTGCTTGTATTGCATCAGCTCAACCGGTTCGCTGCCTGCGCCGCGGGATCGGAGCGCATCGACTCAGGCGGCCTCGGTATCGGCGATTCGGTAGCCGATGCCGTGCCGCGTCTGGATCAGCGCTTTCGGGAACGGCTTGTCGACGGCGGCGCGCAGGCCATGGATATGCACGCGCAGCGAATCGCTGTCGGGAAGCTCTTCGCCCCAGACCCGCGTTTCCAGATCCAGGCGCGTGACCACCGCCGGCGACGCTTCCATCAGCGCCTGCAGGATTTTCAGCGCGGTTGGATTGAGCTGGAGCAGCTTGCCGGCGCGATGGACTTCCAGCGTGTCCAGGTTGTACTCGAGATCGGCGACCACCAGCACGCGCGGCTGCGCGGCCTTGCCGCGCCGGGCCAGCACCGCCAGGCGCGCTTCGACTTCCTGCAGCGCGAATGGCTTGACCAGGTAATCGTCGGCGCCGGAATCGAAACCGGCGAGCTTGTGATCGAGAGTGTCGCGGGCGGTCAGCATCAGCACCGGCGTCTGCTTGCGACCGTCCTGCCGAAGCTTGCGGCAAACTTCGAGACCGTCCATGCCGGGCAGGTTCAGGTCGAGCACGATCGCGTCGAAATCGTTGACCACCGCCAGGTGCAGACCGGTGATGCCGTCCGCCGCGTAGTCGACGGTGTGGCCGCGGTCTTCGAGATAGTCGCCAAGATTGGCGGCGATGTCGCGATTGTCTTCAACGACGAGAATGCGCATGGACGGCGTTGGCTCCGATGGGAGAGCAGGTTCGATTCTGCCAGAGTGACGCGGGTTCCGGCACGCGACCGGATCAACGCGACGGGTTGTCGTTCATGGCACGGCATGACGCATCGGCCGTACAAAAAAGAAAGACCCGGGCGACGCCATTGGGGTGAGCGTCGGTCCGGGTCAAAGTTTGCTAGTGCCCCGATTGCCGTAATCTGCCGAGTTCCACGAGGAGGAGCCAAACAGGCTACGAGCCCGATTAGCCTAGGGGTCCAGAGATTAAGAAAGCGTTAAATCCAGGGGTTGGCGGGGTCAAACTTTCGAGACCCGCGCCGGACGGGCCTTTCGGACCTTTTTGGCCGGCCGGAACCGGCCTTGGGTGGCCGCCCGGGCCGCCACATGCGCAATGATGCGCGCCGCCACGTCGACCCCGGTGGTCCCCTCGATGCCCTCCAGGCCGGGCGAGGAATTGACCTCCAGCACCAGCGGACCCTTGTTCGAGCGCAACAAATCGACGCCGGCGATTTCCAGCCCGAGCACGCGCGCGGCGTGCAATGCGGTGGCACGTTCGGCGTCGGAAATCCGGATCTTGCTCGCCTCGCCACCGCGATGCAGGTTGGAACGGAACTCGCCGGCGGCGGCTTGTCGATGCATCGCCGCGACCACTTCATCGCCGACCACGAAGCAGCGGATGTCGCCGCCCTTGGCTTCGCTGACGAACTCCTGGACCAGGAAACTGGCGTACAGACCCCGCAACGCTTCGACCACGCTGCGCGACGCGGACAGGTGATCGGCCAGGATCACGCCGGCGCCCTGCGAGCCCTCGTTCAACTTGATCACGTGCGGCGGCTTGCCGAGCAGGCCAAGCAGATCGGCGGTGTCATCGTGGTTGTCGCCGAACACCGTCACCGGCAAACCGATGCCCTCGCCGGCCAACAGCTGATGGCAGCGCAGTTTGTCGCGCGCGCGCAGGATCGCGTCGGAATTGTTCGGCGTGTAAGTGCCCATCAGTTCGAACTGGCGCAGCACCGCGGTGCCGTAGCGGGTGATCGAAGCGCCGATGCGCGGGATCACCGCGTCGATCCCGCCCAGCGGCTTGGACTTGTAATTGATCTGGAATTTTCCCGGCGCGATCTGCATGTAGCAGCGCAGCGGATCGAGCACGCGCACCGTGTGGCCGGCGTCGCGCCCGGCCTGCACCAGCCGCTGGGTCGAATACAGCTTGGCGTTGCGCGACAGGATCGCGAGCTTCATGGCGTAGACTCGGAAAAATCAAAGCGGCCGAGCAGGAACGAACGGGCCGGATTGACCCGATAGCGGCCGCGGATCGCGCTGCGCCCGAGCAACATCGGAAACAGCAGGTTTTGCCGGTCGGTCAGGTTGATTTCGATCGGCCAGGAGTTCTCGGCCATCCGGACTGGCGTTCGAATGAAGATGCGTTCGGTGGCGTGGCCGCCGGAATCGATCACCCGGCGGCGATCATGGACCGGCGCCATGACGGTTTGCGGCGGAATCCGCGCGCGACCGGTATCGAGCACGAAGCGCACCATTTCGACCCCGTCCTGATCGACGACTTCGGCGTGTTCGACATGCAGGGAGGAGGTACGCGCGCCGGTGTCGACCTTGGCCCGCACGGCGGCCAGCCCAAGTTCCGGCAGCGCCAGCCATTCGCGCCAACCCAGCATCGGCAGGTCGGCTTTCGCGCGCGTCGCCGTCAACTGCTTCGACATCGCGATCTCCGACAGGAAAGCGACCAGGGGTCGCTGGAATTTGAGCGGGTGAAGGGAATCGAACCCTCGTCAGTTGCTTGGGAAGCAACAGCTCTACCATTGAGCTACACCCGCGTGTCGGCATTATGACCAGCGTTTCCGGACGACTGCAACGCGCGCTCGATGGCGCTCCGCGAACCGCAGGCTGCCGCGCGCCGAGCTATTCGCCGCCGCGCGTGACGGCCGGCGTCGTCCCCAACAGACGCCGGGTGTGGCCGACATAAAAATCCTTCAGCGCCAACGCGTGTTTCTCCAGCAAGTGCCACGACAAGGCCGCCAGGCTCAGCGTGATCGCCGCCGACAACAGGAACATTTTTGCCACCGACACCTGCGGAACCAGCGCCGCCACCGATTGCTGAACCGGAAACGCGTAGATGTAGACACCGTAGGAATAATCGCCGATCCGGTTGTAGTGACGGATGAATCCGGCCGGCACGTAGGCCAGATAGAACAACAGATAGGGCACCGCCAGGCTGTAGGCGACATAGAACGCACGGCGGTCGACCGCCGACACCAGCAGCGCGATCAACAGCGCCCAGAACAGCGGCCGCGACAACTCGATGCGTTCCTTCAGCACATGGAACGCGGCGCCACTGAAGAAGGCCAGCAACAGCCGCACCAGCCGGCCGTCGCCCTTGGAAAGCACTTCCGCCGGGGAATAGCCGAGCAGCTTGCCGATGCAGGCGGCGACGGCGATCGTCACCAGCGCGTACTCGAAGTACAGGAACCGGCGTGCCTTGGCCAGGCGGGCGATCGTCCACAGGATCGCCAGCAACGCATACATCCTGACTTCGTACGGCATGCTCCACAACGAGCCGTTGACTATTTCCGGAAAAGGATTGCCGAGGAAAACCCCGGGCAGTTTCTGCGCGATGCCGGCGATCAGGGTCGAGTTCTTGAGCAGGAACAGGTAGGTCCGTGGATCGCTGAAATAAGCCGAATAGGCCACCGTGGTAAAGAACAAACCGAGTCCGAACACGACCAGCAACACCATCACCAGCAGCGCCGGAAAAATGCGCAGCACGCGTGCCCACAGGAACTCGACGATGCTCCGGCGCGTCAGCAAACTGCCGGTGACCAGGAATCCGCTGGCGATGAAAAAGACATCGACCGCGATCGTGCCGAGCGTGACGTCCAGTCTCTGATGCAGCGGCTCCCGCAGCGCGCCCGGCAGCGAACCCAGAGCCAAGGGAAAACTGTGACTGACCAGCACCGCGAGCGCGGCGACGATCCGGATCAGGTTGAAATTGTTGTCCCGGCCCTGGGTGTATTGCGACAGTTTCATCGGCCCGGATTGTCGCATAGGGAAATCGCCGGTCGAAACGTCGCGCCGGGCCGTTTGCGATAGCCCATAATGCGCTCCCAAGGACGGTCCGCATGCATATTCATCTCAACGGCGAAGCGCGCGAACTGCCAACACCGATGACAGTCGCCGAGCTGCTCGACGCCGCCGGCTATTCGTTGAAGCGCGTGGCGGTGGAAATCAATCGCGACATCGTGCCGCGCAGTCGCCACGCGACGCATCGCCTTTGCGAAGGCGACCGCGTCGAGATCGTGCAGGCGATCGGCGGCGGTTGAGGCAGCGGACGCGCGCTGCTGTAGGAGCGGCTTTAGCCGCGATCGACTAACAAGATCGGATCGCGGCTAAAGCCGCTCCTACAGGGGTTGCAGCCCTTAACCTCGCTGCGCAATCGCGCCATAATGGCGGCATGAACCACGAAGTCCGCCTTGACGACCCGCTGATCATCGCGGGCAAGTCCTACCGTTCCCGTCTGCTGACCGGAACCGGCAAGTTCAAGGACTTCGATGAAACCCGCTGGGCGACCGAAGCGGCCGGCGCGCAGATCGTCACCGTGGCGATCCGGCGCAGCAACATCGGCCAGAATCCGAACGAGCCGAACCTGCTCGACGTGTTGCCGCCGGACAAATACACGCTGCTGCCGAACACCGCCGGTTGCTA
>Ga0136846_1230298_pt1 | contig 12548 bp, 15 predicted proteins | sample HopSoiMetagenom2_FD_96841 | JGI IMG/M metagenome (GOLD analysis project Ga0136846, IMG submission 96841) | Grasslands soil microbial communities from Hopland, California, USA - 2 Assembly 2016 (version 4) | ecosystem: Environmental > Terrestrial > Soil > Grasslands | place: USA: Hopland...
CGGCGTCGTCGGCAATGAAGTCGGCGAGCGCTACGACGAGCGCAATAACAAGTAGTCAGTCCCCAGCCTGAAAGAAGAGGGCGCCCTCGGGTGCCCTTTTCATTTGCCTTTGTCGCCGGGCTTGTCGAAGCTCTTGAAGGCGACGCTCCCGTTCACGAAGCGCACCGTGATCACGGTGTCCCCGGCGACCCAGCGCGAGGCAGTCCCGGACACTCCCAGAACGTTGACGCTGTTTGATTCCGCGGGCCGGCCGAGGAGCGAGATCACCTCTTCCTCGCTCATCCCCTCCCGGACCTTGAGGAAGTTCTCTTGGTTCACCTTCGAGCACGCCGTAATAAGGAGCGTCGCAAGCAGCGCGACGAGCGCAGCTAACCGTGCGGGCATGGGCTTGCTCATGCGCGCACTATAATCCACGCATGGGAACGATGGACGAGCTGGACGTCGCGGCGGCGCGGGTCGACCTCGCCGCGGCTTTCCGCCTCGCGGTGCGCCTGGATCTTCACGAAGGCGTCTGCAATCACTTCAGCTATATGCTGCCCGACGCCAAGAGATTCTTTCTCAACCGCTACGGGCTTCACTGGAGCGAAGTCAGCGCCTCCAACCTGCTCATGCTCGACGCCGAGGGGCAAGTGCTCCAGGGCGACGGCGAATTCGAGAAGACCGCCTTCTACATCCACTCGCGCATCCATCTCGCCAACCCTGCCGCGGCCTGCGTCCTTCACACGCACATGCCGTACGCGACCGCGCTCACGCTGATCGAGAACGGGCGCCTCGAAATGGCGGAGCAGAACGCGCTTCGCTTCCACGACGACATAGCCTACGACGACACCTACAACGGGCTGGTGGTCGACAGCGCCGAAGGCGATCGTCTGGCGCGCGTGCTCGGAGGCAAGCGCGTGATGTTCCTCGCCAGCCACGGCGTCATCGTGGTCGGTCCTTCGATCGCGGAAGCATTCGACCTGATGTACTACCTCGAGCGGGCTTGCCGGCTCCAGGTGCTGGCAAAGTCGATGGGCGGGACGCTGAGGGCGGTACGGCCCGAGGTCGTGCGCACGACTTACCGGCTGCTGCTCGCCGACGCGCCGAAGTACGCCGGTGCGCACTTCAGCGCGCTCAAGCGGATTCTCGACCGCGAGGAGCCGGATTATTCTCGGTGAGCTGGTGCAGGTGCGGCCCGCGACGCCGGAGGACATCGGCGAAATCCACGCGATCTACGCCCACCATGTCCTTAAAAGCCTTGCTTCGTTCGAGGAGGAGCCGCCGGCGGCGCCCGAGCTGCGCAGGCGCTACGACGAGGTCAGCGGCCGCGGCCTGCCGTACCTGGTTGCCGATTTCGGCGGCATGGTCGCCGGTTACGCCTACTGCACGCTGTACCGCACGCGCTCTGCGTACCGCTACTCGCTCGAAGATTCGGTCTACATCCGTCCCGACGCCCAGGGACGCGGCATCGGCAGGACGCTTCTCGCCGAGCTCGTACGGCGCTGCGAAGCGCTCGGCTACCGTCAGATGATCGCGGTGATTGGCGACAGCGCGAACGCCGCGTCGATCGGCCTGCACGCGAGCGCCGGGTTCCTGCGCGTCGGCACGCTTCGCTCGGCGGGCTTCAAGTTCGGCCGCTGGGTCGACAGCGTCCTCATGCAACGGCCCTTGGGAGCGGGGGACGGCAGGCCCCCGGGCTGAAGCCGCTCCCTAGTCAGGCTGGGCTGAGCAACTAGCTGGAATCACGCGCGACGATCGCTGCCGTGCCGTAGCAAAGCACCTCCGTCAGTCCCGCCATGAGCTCGGTGGCGTCATAGCGCATGGCGATGATTGCGTTCGCGCCTTGCTTCTCGGCATGCTCGCACATGAGCCTGTAAGTCTCTTCGCGCGCCTGCTCGCAGAGGTTGGTGTAGATGGTGATGTTGCCGCCGAAGACGGATTGGATGGCGCCGAAGAAATTTCCGATGATCGACCTCGAGCGGACCGTCAGGCCCCGCACCACTCCGAGGGTCCGGACGATCTTGTAGCCCGGAAGCGAAAGCGCCGTCGTAACCATCACGTCTTGCATCGAGTCTCCTCACTGCCGTTGACGATTGCGCCGGTCTTGCCTTTTGCGCTTCAGCGTTCCGCCCAGACGCAACCCGGGATGGATCCGGCCCTCGATTCGCAGATCGGGGCGAAAGCGCAGCGCGAGCAACATCAGCGCCGCCGCCACCGGCAGCCAGTAGAGATCGATCGGCACCGATCTCGGCCGGGCGAATCGCGGATCGCGCATTGCGTCGCTCAGCGACGCCGGCCCGGCGAGGCGGGCGTACTCGAAGCCGACTTCCTTCGCGAGCGCACGCAGATGGCGCTCGCGCAACCCGGACATATGCTCGCGGCTCGCCCCGCCTTCGTCGCTGGCATCGGTCTGCATGACGTCCTCGGCGCGCCAGTAGCCGATGACCTTGCCCTCGTCGTCCGTCCGCGGTATGGGTTGCAGCGTGTAGCCGCCGACGCCGATGAGCCATCCGCGCACGTCGCCCGGCTTCACGTCGTCGAACTGCGGGTGCGCGCCGGGCCCCAGTGGCGGCGCCTCGTGTCCGTCGCTCAGGAAGATCACGTTCGGCGCGCCGCGCGTTTCCTTCGCCGCGCGGATCGCCCAAAGTACGCCCTTCCAAACCTCGCTCGCCTCGCCCCAGCGCATGCGGCCGTCGATCTTGTCGAGCGATGCGAGCAAGTCGCTGTAGTGAGCGCAGACCTCGATCGGCGCAAGCAGGAGCAGGGTACGGTATTCGGCGAAGGCGCCCCACCCGACCCGGGAACCGCACGGCAAATCGCGCAGCGCGCGTCGCGTCGCCTCGCGCGCATACGCGAGGCGGCTGGCGGGCGCTCCGCCGAGCTCGTAGTCGGCGACGTTCATGCTCTGCGTGATGTCGAAGACGACGAGGTAGTCGTAGGTCGCGCGCGAGCGATTGAAAGTCGGCATCGCCCAGGCGAGCAGCAGCAACGCGAGCGCCAGCGTGATCGCGCGCGAGTGCTTGTCGAATGCAACCGCAACGAGCGCGCTCGCCCTCATGGCAGCTCGGTCCTTCCTGGCGCGGTGCTGAACGCGCGTTGCGGCGGTTCCGGCGGCTCGTTCGCCGCCGAATCTTCGATCTCCGGGGCAAGCTGCAGCGCGCGTTCCAGGTTGTAGCGCGCGTCCCAATCGCTCGCGTCGATGCGCAGCAAGCTGCGATAGCTCTGCTTCGCGAGCTCGATGAGCGGCAGCGATCGCGCCGCCTCGTCCGGTCCGCTCTTCATGGCTTCGCGCAGATGCAGGTTGCCCACGTTGTACAGCGCCGCGCGCTCGAGGTCGGGGCGGCCGCTCCGGATCAACGCCTTGTAGATCTCCAGTGCCGCTCCGGCGTCGCCCGACTCGGCGAGCGCCAACGCGCGCGCGAAACGCGCCTCTGCTACGTTCGTATCGACGCTGGCGGCGCTCGCGATGGCGTCGTTGATCCGCTGGGCCTGGTGCAAGCGCAAGCCTTGGTATGCCGCAACCAGTCCGAGCCCGACGGTCGCGACAGCGAATGCGACATGGATCGTGCGGCGCTTCATGCCCAGCTCCGGAGGAGCACAGACCGATAGGCGAGCAGCAGCAGACAAGCGAGCGCCGCCGCCGCCACGAAGTGGCGGCTGTAGTCTTTCCGCGGAATGCGCTCGACGTAATCGAGCGGCAGGTTCTGCTGCTTGCCGACATCGGCGACGGCTTTCGCAAGGTCCTCGGGGATCTCGGCCTGGTAAGCCTGATACGGCGTCGCCAATGTCTGGAACAAACGGTGCAGCGCGATTTCCGGCACCGCCTCGCTGCCGCGATCTTGGGCATCGAGGACCGGACTGTTGAGCGATCGGAGGTAGATCCAATAGAGCGCGATGCGATGGCGCAGCATGCCGGCGCGGATGCGCCGGCCGGTCGCGTCGTCGAGATGAGCGCCGCCGTCGGAGACTAGCAGGATGATCCGGCTGCCCGAGTACGGGCGCTGCTCGAACTCGCCGATCGCCGCGAGCATCGCCCGCCCGACGTCGGTGTCGCCCAGGCCGCGGCCCACGCCGCCCGCCTCGATCGCCGCCAGCACCACTTCGTCGTGCTGGGTGAACGAAACGACATTCAATGGGTTGGTGCTGAAGAACATCACCGCGAATCGATCCGTCGGGCGCTGACGGACGAATTGCGCCAGCAGATCGCGCGCGACCTGGGATTTGACCGGCCCGCGGCTGCGGGCTTGGTAGGGCAGGTTGAGTGCATCGATCGTCCGCCAGTCGCTCGGCAGCATCCGCTCGTCCATGCTGCGGCTGCGGTCCATCAGCACGACGATCTCGGCGCCGTACCCGGTCCGCGTCACCTGCGTCTCGGGGCGCCCCGGCCCGGCTAGCGCGATCGCGGTGCTTGCGATGGCCATCACCGCCAAGGCGCGCCAGAGGAAGCCGGCGACCTGACCCAGGCGATCGCGCGGCAACCATGCGAGATGCGAGAAGGTCAACGTGTCGCGTCGCTGGCGCAACAGGGGCAGAACGGCCAGGGGGAGCAGCAGCAGCGCCCAGGGTTGCGCGAGCTCCACGCCGAGGGTCATCGCTCGATCCGCTTTTCGATGCGCCGCAACTGCGCGCACAGGGCGCGCGCCGAGATCCGATCGGCCGGCAAGCCGCCACCGAAAAACAACTCCCCCGACTGAGCGAAGAACTGCTCGATCTCGGGGCGCAACGACTGGAGCTGCGGCACGCGTTCGAACAGCGCGGGGAGCGTCGCGGTCTGCACGACACGGCCGGCGGTCTGATCGAAGGCGCGATGCAACGCGCGCCACGCTTCGGGTGCGGTGCTGTCGAGATGCCGCATTTCGCGCAGCGCCCGCGCAAACGGCCGTGCCGCCACGGCGCGCCAATTGCGCCAGGCGAGCCAGCCAAGCCATGCGGCGAAAACCACCACAAACGCGCTCGACCAGATGGCGATCTGCCGGCGGATCGGTGCGGTGGCGATCGCTGGCGCAGGGCGGTCGGGCCGCAGCTCGATCGAGCCGCCAAACGTGAGCGCGTTCACGCTGACCGGCCATGCGGCGATCTTGAGCGTCGCATCGTCGGGCGCGCCCTGCAGCTCGAAGGCCGGCAGATTCACCGTCGTCAGAGATTGCGGCGCATTGATGACTTGATAGTCGAGGGCGAGCCAGCGATGCCCGTCGGGCCGCGACTCGATCCGGGCCGGGCGGCGTTCCAACCAAAGGTTCACGCGCTCCGCCTTCGGCAGCGCGGCGGGCATGAATCCGTGCCCGCCGATCTCCAAGAGTACGCGCTGCGTCACCACATCGCCGACGACGTAGCCGAACGGGCGCGGTTGCTCGACGACCGCGGTCGCTGCCGGGTAAGCGCTGGTCGCGACGATGATCGCGGCCACGGCGGGCGCGATGCGCGGCGCTGTTATCAAGCGCTCGCCTCCAGGAAATACTGCGACATCGCTTCGGCGTCGAACGCGCCGACGACATAGAACGGACGGATGGCGCGCGCCGCGAACAGTCCGTCGAGCTCCGTGCGCCGGCGCGCCACCGCGTCGCGCCACTGGCTGCGCAGCTTGGGACGCAGCCACAGCGTGCGACGCGCGCCGGACTCCGCGTCGCCCAACGGCGCGAGCGCATCCAGCGCCGGCGGCTCGATTTCAGCCGGATCCCAGACGATGATGGGCACGACATGGGCGTGCGCGAGGAAATCGAGGAACGGGTTCAGGCATTCGAGCGGCCAGTGAAAATCGGAGACGAGGAAGACCAGACCCCGCCGCCCGGCGATGCGCTGCGCGGCGGGTTCGAGTCCCTCGAAGCCGCGTGCAGCGCTTTCGGCTTGCCGCAGCATGGACGCCATGAGCGCGCCGATACCTCGGCTCACTACCGCGGGCACGAACAAATCGGCGCGCTCCGCGGCGTCAAAGGCGACCATCCCGACCGCATCCCCCACCCGCCCGGCGCTTTGGCCAAGCGCTTCGACGAAGTCCGCTGCGACTTGCAGCTTGGTCTTGCGCGCCCCGAACGCCATGGATGGCGAGACATCGACGATCGCGTGCACCTGCATGCTGGCGCGCTGCCGATGCACGCGCACCAGCCAGTCGTTGCTGAGGTCGCGCAGACTTGCGCGCAAATCCAGCCGACGCGGGTCCGGGCGAGCGTACAGGCTCATATGCGAGACGAATTCCTGTCCCGCGCCGAGGCGCGTTCCAGGGTGAGCGCCGGGCCGCCAGCCGCCGACGCGGTAGGGAAGCCGGTAGTGGAACTCCTGCGGCACGTCCATGGCTAGCGGGGTGTCGGAACGCGTTCCAGGATCTGCGCCACCAGCGCGTCGGCGATCTGCGAGCGCCGCAGCTCATAGACTGGCGTGAAGAACACGCGATGCCCCAGGACCGAGGGCACGATGCTCTGCACGTCCTCCGGCAGGAGATAGGTACGGCCCGCGAGCCAGGCGAGGACGCGCGCGGCGCGCGCCAGCGTCATCATGCCGCGCGGGCTGGCGCCGGCGAGAATCAGCTTGTCCATGTCCACGCCATCGATGCGCACACCGAAGCGCTGCGGCGATTGGCTCGCCTCCCAGAGGTCCAGCACGTAGCGCTCGAGCGCTTCGCTTGCCTTGATGCTCCGTTGAATCGCGGCGCCGATCCGGTTGAGCTCCTGCCACGGCAGCACGCCGGGTGCCACTCGCTGCAGCAGCCCGTCGACGTCGTGGAAGTCCGGGTTGAACACCAGCGAGCGCCGGACCTCGACTTCGGCCGGTGTGGGCATGCGCAGCTCGAACATGAAGCGGTCGCGCGCGGCCGACGGCAGCTCGAAGGTTTCCTCCTTCTCGACGCGGTTGCGGTCGGCGAACACCAGCATGTGCGGGAAGCGGTATTCGCGGTTGAAGGCCGAAACGGTGCGTTCGGCCATCGCGCGCAAGAGCAGCGACTGCACCTGCGGGCGTGCGCGATTGATCTCGTTGAAGAAGAACGTGGCGAGCTGCTCCCCGTGTCGCAGCAGCGGACCGGGCTCGATGCGCGGCTTGCCGTCCGCATCGACGTAGGTGTGATAAACGAGGTCGGTCGGCATCAAGTCAACCGTGCCTTCGACGCGCTCGAAGCTGCCGCCGACGGCACGCGAAAAGGCGCGCAGGAGCGTGGTCTTGCCGATGCCGACGTCGCCTTCGAGCAGTACGTGCCCGCGCGCGAACAGCGCCACACTGATGAGCCGCAGCGTGCCTTGCTGGCCGATCACCGCCTTGGCGACTTCCGCTTCCATGCGCAAGGCGCGGCTGCGCCAGTCTTGCAGCAGTTCTTCGGACGCGATCGGGTCCGCCCCATCCTGGGGTGTGGACGAATGATCGATCGGCGCTCGCATTGTGGCTGCGGCGGTTCAGGCTCAGCCGCCGCCTCAGTATAGCGACGCCGTCATTCGGGCGTCGATCCGGCTCGGCGCCGGTCAGCCGCTGGTCACTACCTCGGGCAGAAGCTGGACGGTTCGTGGTTCAATCAATGCGATGTCGCATGTTGCACCGAATCAAAAGGTCAGAGCGCCTCCTCCCACGGTATGGGCCAGCACCGCGGCCAGCCCCTGCGGGCGGACGTCGCGGCGGCGCCTTGGCGTCGCACCATCGGCGTAAGTCGGCAGCGCGCAGAGGGCATCGCAGGCGGAGCAGAGGAAGACCTGCCCGCCACATTCGATAAACGTCTCCATCAGATCCGCTAGCGGCGGAAACCCGGGAGCGTGGACCTCCTCGGCGCGGCCCTCGTAGCCCCAGTGCACTCCATCGCCCACCAGGAACAAGATGGTGGTGAGGTCCATCGCCTGGGCGGTACAGGCCGCGGACAGGGCCAGGGTGGCGCGCTTGCCGCCATCCTCGGCACCGCTGGCGAGAATGACTGCGTAATTGCCGCGTTCGCTCTGCGGGTGCGTTCGTAGCGGCGATGAAGTGGCGATGGTGGCGGTCTGCATGGGCGAATCTCCTTGGGTCTCCTAGAGATCCCTATCGGCGACGCGGCCAACGAATCTCCAGCCTTCCTCCAGCACGTAGATGAACGTGTTGCCCGTCGGACCGTCCAGAAACACGGTCAACAGCGGTTCCAGAGGGGTCGGGTCATCGTTCGAGCGGTCTTCGGCGCGCCAGCCAGCATGCAAGCGCCAGCCGGAGCGTGCCGAATACGTCAGCGTGGATCGGTCTCCGCGGGGCCCGCTCAGGAAGATCGTCGGCCCTGCATTTTGCACCTGCGCGATGGGCAGTGTGACTTGGCCAAAGACCGCAGAGGCGCACGCGGTCAACGCAATGCCTGCAAGCGTGGTTACCAGCAGACGGCAGTTCGAGAGCAAAGTGCGGGAACGCTTCATCGTCTTCTCCAGGCTGTGGGCTGCACGTAATTGAGCTCAATACGGTGCCGGTCCGAAACTGGATCACGCGCCGCATGCACCTACTGAGCCATGAAAGTTCGGTTCACCTGAAGCGCAGTGCCTGCTCGTCGTGGCGTTTGCGCTTCCACAGCACGATCGCGATGACGGCCACGCAGCAGACCGCGTTCGCCGCGAAGATGCTCATCAGCAGGCTGTCCCCGATGATCAGCGCCCCATAGGCCGATGTGGTGACGTTCGAGACTGTCCACAGCGTCCAAGTGAGGAGCGAGATCGCTTCCGCGCGGTCAGGCGCCCGGGTAACCTTCGCGATCTGCGGAAGGTACGCGAATACGCGCAGCGAATTGACCGCCGTGTATGCACCGATAACCACTTGCTCCAGCATGTCCCGATCCCCCTCTCTGGCGCGACGCGCGCATGCACGCCGGCGAGGCTTGGAAGTATTCGCGCAGTGCCGGCGGTTGGAAATTCGCCAAACCGGCTAGGCCGGTTCTACGAATGGGCTAGTTCAGGCCTTCCCGGGGAGGCCGGATCGGGCGACGGCTCCAGCGAAAAGGCGAGCCGGTGCAGCTCGACGATTCCGGGCGGCGTATGCTTACGCCTCCTCCTCCCCATACCACCTAGCCAAAGATGCCTCGGCGGCGGGCAGGCCATGCGGACGGTGCGCGCGACCCCGACGCGCCGGGCCCGGGCGCCGGCTTCGACCGGCTGACGCTCAGCTTTCCGAAGGAGCTCGAAGCCGAGTTCCGGCGCGACTACGCGCGCAAGTCCGTGCTGCACGTGCGAGTGGGCATCGGGTTCGCGATCGCGCTCTGGTCGCTGTTCGGGCTGCTCGATCCGTGGATCGTTCCCGAGGCCGAGCTCGGCGTGTGGCTGATCCGCTTTGCCGTGGTGGTCCCCGCGCTGCTGCTGATCTTCCTGTTCACGTTCTCACCGCATTACTACCGGCTGGCGCAGCCGGCCGCCGCGACCGCCGCGATGATCTCCGGGCTCGCGCTGATCGCGATGGTCAACGGCGTGATCCGGCCCTCGGGGGCGCATCCGTACACGTCGGGACTGCTGCTGTCGGTCCCGTGCATCTGCGTGGTTTGGCGCCTGCGTTTCATTAACGGCGTCTGGGCGACCGTCGCGACCGTGGCCGCCGACAACGTCACCGCGGTGTGGCTGACCAGCATGCCGATCGCGGTGATCATGAACAACAACTTCTTTCTCGTGTCGTCGGGCATCCTTGGCCTGCTCGCCGGCTACAACATGGAGACCTACATCCGGCGCGACTTCCTGCGGCGGCGGGCCGCGGAGAAGTCGATCGAGCAGCTCAACGCGCTGCGCGAGGTAGGGCAGTCGCTCGGCGCGACGCTCGACCTCGAGGCGGTGCTGACGACGGTCGTGACCCAGGCGGTGGCGTTGTCGGGTGCGAGCGGGGGCGCCATCTACGAGTACGACGAGGCGACGCAGGCCCTGTACCTGCGCACGAGCCACGGTCTGGAGCCGGAGCTGGTCACGGTGCTGAGCGCGGCGCCGATCCCTCGCGGCCATGGCGCAGTGGGGCGTGCGGTCGTCGCGCTCACCCCGATCCAGATCGCCGACATCCAGCAGACGCCGGAGCTCATGATCCCGCGGGCGCGTCCGGTGCTCGCGCGCTTTGGCTACCGCTCGGTGCTCGGCGTTCCATTGCGGCGCGAGCAGCGCATATTCGGCGGGCTCGTGGTTTCGCGCCGGGAGGCGGGGAGCTTCTCGGCCGAGATCGTGAACCTTCTCCAGACGTTCGCGGCGCAGTCCGGCCTCGCGATCCACAACGCGCGGCTGTTCCGCGAGACGCAGGAGAAGAGCCGCCAGCTGGAGACCGCCAACCTCGCCCGCTCGCGGTTCCTCGCCGCTGCGAGCCACGACCTGCGCCAGCCCCTGCACACGCTCTCGCTCTACAGCGCGGCGCTCAAGCTCCACGCAGGCGACGGCGCGACCGGCGATATCGCTCTGCACATCAATCAGGCGCTCGCGTCGCTCTCGGCGCTCGTCGACTCGCTGCTCGACATCTCGAAGCTCGACGCCGGCGCGGTCCATCCCGAGCTGCAGGACGTGACCCTCAGGACGCTGATCCAGCGCATCGAGGCCGACTACCGTCCCGTCGCGAGCGGCAAGGGGCTGGAGTTGGACGTCCAAGTGGACGACGTCCGGGTGCACACGGATCCGGTACTGCTCGAGCGTATCGTGCGAAACCTCGTCGACAACGCGTTCAAGTACACGGCCGCGGGGAGCGTCGCCGTAGTGGTCGGCGCCGACCGCGGCCGGGCGCGCATCCGCGTGCGGGACACCGGGCCGGGCATCCCCGCGGCCGAGCGCGAGCGGATCTTCGAGGAGTTTTACCAGATCGGCAACCCCGAGCGGGACCGCGTCCAGGGACTGGGTCTGGGGCTGGCCATCGTGCAGAGGCTCGCCGGCCTCCTCGGCCTCGCGCTCGAACTCGAGTCCGAGCCCGGCCGGGGCTCGACCTTCTGCGTCGCTGTCCCGCTCGCCGGGCTGCCTTCGGCGAGGTTCGCCGACAGCGCCGCGCCCGCCGACGCTACGCCGCTCGCGCTCGAGGGCATTCGCGTGCTGGTGATCGACGACGAGCCCGGCGTGCGCACCGGAATGCGCACCCTGCTCGGGGAGCTGGGGTGCCGTGTGTCGGTTTGCAGCGGCTATGCCGACGCGGAGCGCCTCATCGACCAGAACGGCCTCGAGGACGTGGAGATCATCGTCAGCGATTTCCGCCTGCGGCGCCACGAAAGCGGCATCGACACTGTGCGCAGGCTGCGCGAGCGCCTGGGCGCCGTGCCCGCGCTCCTCGTGAGCGGCGACACCGCCCCCGAGCGCCTGCGCGAAGCGCAATCGAGCGGTCTGCCACTCCTGCACAAGCCCGTCTCCGCGGACAGGTTGCTCGGCGCAATGCGCGCCGCACTCAGGCGCTGAGCGTCCGGCTTCGATTTTCGTGCCCGCGTCGGCCGGGCCGTCCTTCAGGCGAGGCGCAGCCCCATCTTCGCGGCGGCGTAGACCGCCTCCGTGCGGCTGCGCGCGTCGAGCGCGCGCAGCACCGATGAAAGGTGCGCCTTGACGGTGTGCTCGGAGACCTCGAGCTCGCGCGCGATGAGCTTGTTCGGCTTGCCCTGGATAACGCACCGCAGGACGTCCATCTGACGCGGCGTCAGGCCGGGCAGAGCGGCTGTGCTCCCCGGGCTGGCCGCCTCTGGCGCCGCGGCCGCGCGGCCGCCGTCGAGCACGGCCGGGGGCAGGTATACCCCACGGGCCAGCACGAGGCGCAGCGCCTGAATCAGGATCTCCGGCGTCGACGATTTCGGGATGAAGCCCATCGCGCCGCGCTCGATTGCCGCGCGCACCACTCCCGGGCTGTCCTCGCCGGACAGAACCACGAGCGGCGCCTCCGGGATGGCGTCGCGAAGCGCGGCGAGCGCATCCAGGCCCGCGACGCCCGGCATCTTGAGGTCGAGCAGGACCAGGTCGTAGGCGCGCTTCGCCGCGTGCTCGAGCGCCCGGGTACAGTCGCTCGCCTCGTCGACGTCGAGGGCGGCATCGAGACTGCGCAGGAGGAACTTGAGACCCTCTCTGAACAGGGCGTGATCGTCGATCAGCAGGATGTTCATGGACGGCGCCGCCGGATGGACACGGTAAGCATACCGCGCCCGCGGGGCGCAGGAAGGGGTCTGTCGTTTAGCATCGCCACGTGAACGACGAATTGCGCCGCGCGGCGAAGATCGTGCGGCGCGGCGGGCCGATGGGGCGCCCGTACCCGCGTTAAGGGGCGCCCGGCGGAGCATCCAGTGATCGTCCATTTCGCTTCGACCGACGAAGCATTCACCTGAGTGCGCGAGGTTCCTCCTGATCGTCGACTATCGCTTGCGGCGCGACTAGCCTGAGTTCGCGACGTTGTGCGCTTATCTAGTCGATCGTAAGGACGAGCTTGCCCTTCACCTGCCGCGCCGCCATCAGCTTCAGCGCTTCGGCCGCTTTGTGCAGCGGCAAAGTCTGCGACACGTGCGGGTGCAGCTTCCCCTCGCCGAACCAGGCGCCGAGCTGGCGCACGCTCGCGGCGAACTCGCCCGGCTCGCGCCGCGTGAAGTCGCCCCAGAATACGCCGACGACCGAGGCGCCTTTCAACAGGGCGAGGTTCAACGGCAGCTTTGGAATTTCGCCGGCGGCGAAGCCGAC
>Ga0136846_1223886_pt1 | contig 12547 bp, 13 predicted proteins | sample HopSoiMetagenom2_FD_96841 | JGI IMG/M metagenome (GOLD analysis project Ga0136846, IMG submission 96841) | Grasslands soil microbial communities from Hopland, California, USA - 2 Assembly 2016 (version 4) | ecosystem: Environmental > Terrestrial > Soil > Grasslands | place: USA: Hopland...
CGCTGGACGGGCATCCCGGTCGACCGCCTGCTCGAGGGAGAGACGCAGAAGTTGATCCACATCGAGGAACGTCTCCACCAGCGAGTCATCGGCCAGGAAGAGGCCGTCTCGGCAGTCGCGAACGCGCTGCGCCGCGCACGCACCGGGCTCCAGGATCCCAACCGCCCGATCGGGTCGTTCGTCTTTCTCGGCCCGACCGGCGTCGGCAAGACCGAGCTTGCCCGCGCGCTCGCCGAGTTCATGTTCGACGACGAGCACGCGATGGTCCGCCTCGACATGAGCGAGTACCAGGAGCGCCACACCGTCGCGCGGCTGATCGGCGCGCCGCCGGGCTACGTCGGTTACGAGGAGGGCGGCCAGCTGACGGAGGCCGTCCGCCGGCGTCCCTACGCCGTCATCCTGCTCGACGAGATCGAGAAGGCGCACGCCGAGGTCTTCGACGTCCTGCTGCAGGTGCTCGACGACGGGCGGCTGACCGACGGCCAGGGCCGCACGGTCGACTTCCGCAACACGGTGCTGATCATGACGTCGAACATCAGGACCGCCGAGTCGATGCGCGAGCACTTCCGACCGGAGTTCCTGAACCGGATCGACGAGATCGTCGAGTTCCGACCGCTCTCCCGCGAGCAGCTCGGGGAGATCGTCGAGCTGCAGTTGGTGCGGCTGCGTGAGCGGCTCGCCGAGCGCGGGCTCTCACTCGAGCTCACCGACGCCGCGAAGGAAGCGCTCGCCGATGCCGGCTGGGATCCCGCCTACGGAGCCCGACCGCTCAAGCGCGCGATCCAGCGGCTGCTCGAGAACCCGCTCGCGCTGCGTCTGCTCGAGGGCGAGTACGCCCCCGGCGACACGATCCGCGTCGACGCGCAACACGGCGACCTCGTGTTCCAGCGCGCCGAGACCGCCGCTGCAGCAGCGGCCTAGATTCCAAGACCCCTAAATGAACCTAAGAAAGCGTGTGCTCCAAGGCGGCATTAAGGGAAGGGCAGGTTGAATGTCGGCCGTGAAGATCTTCAAGCTCCCCGCGCTTGCCGCCTTCGTGGCCGCCGTCGCCGCAGTCGCCGCGAGCCTCGCCTTCGCGAGTCACAGCGCGACGCCGATCGGGAACGGCATCGTCAACATCCGCACCACGCTCGGCTATCAGCAGGGCGCCGCCGCCGGGACGGGCATCGTGCTCACGTCGGACGGCGAGGTGTTGACGAACAACCACGTCATCCGCGGCTCGACCTCCGTGCGCGTCACCATCCCCCAGACCGGGCGCAGCTATACGGCGAAGGTCGTCGGCTACGACGTCGCCGACGACGTGGCGCTGCTGCAGCTGAACGGAGCGTCGAATCTGCGCACTGCAACGCGCGGCGACTCGACGAAGCTGCACGTCGGCGATCACGTCACCGCCACCGGCAATGCGGGCGGGACCGGCAGGCTGAGCAACGCCTCCGGCAGGATCACCGGCCTCGGGAAGACGATCACGGCCGGCGACGAGCAGAACGGCTCCGAGCAGCTCACCGGCCTGATCGAGACCGATGCGCAATTGCAGCCGGGCGACTCCGGCGGCCCGCTCTTCGACAGCCACCACCGCGTCATCGGGATGAACACCGCCGCATCTGTCGGCTTCTCGTTCCAGACGACCGCCGCGACCGACGCCTACGCGATCGGAATCAACAAGGCCGTCCGGCTCGTCGAGCAGATCGAGTCGGGTGCCGCGACCGCGCGCGTGCATGTCGGGGAAACGCCGTTCCTCGGGGTGTCCATCTCGGACGCCGGCGGCCTCGGCGACAGCCCCGGCGGCGGCCTCGTCGGCGGTGTCGTGCCGGGCTCGCCTGCGAGCAAGGCCGGGCTCGGACAGGGCGACGTGATCATCGCCGTCGGCGGTAAGAGGGTTGCCTCGTCGCGCGACCTGCTGAGCGCGCTGCTCGCGAAGACGCCGGGCGCCACGGTCTCGGTGACGTGGGTCGACGGCTTCGGCAACCAGCAGAGCGCGAGCGTCACGCTCGCGAACGGCCCCGCTCTCTAGCCGCAGCGCTACCGTCTGCCGCGTGCTGGTCGTCGCTGCGACCGAACGCGAGCTCGAGTTCGCCGACGGCGTCGACACCCTCTGCACCGGCATCGGTCCCGTCGAGGCGGCAGTCGCAACGGCGCGAAGGCTGGCGGAGCGCCGCCCGAGCGCGATCCTGCACATCGGGATCGCGGGCGCGACGAAGCTCGCTCCACCCGCGCTCGTGCTCGGCTCGGAGTCGATCTACTGCGACGTGATCGACGCGGCGTCCGTCCTGCCTCGGGTCGAGCGAGTGGCGCCCGACGCGTCGCTACTCGCGAGCGCCCGCCGCGCGCTTCCCGAGGCGCACGTCCTGCCGATCGCGACGAGCGCGCGCGTCGGCGGCGGGACGGCGGGCGACGTCGAGGCGATGGAGGGCTTCGGCGTGCTCCGCGCGGCTGCCCTCGCCGGCGTCCCCGCCGTCGAGCTGCGTGCCGTCTCGAACGCCGTCGGCGAGGCCGATCGTGCCCGGTGGCGGATCGACGATGCGCTCGCGCTCCTCCAAGCGGCCGTTCCTCGCCTCCTCGAGACCCTCGATGCTGCTGGTCACGGCCGCAAGTAGCCTTGTCCGCCTGGCCGGCTGCAAACCGTCGCATGCCTGCGTCCTCAGTCGGCCACGTACCTTCGGGTACGCGGCCTCCCTGCGTCCTTGGCCTGCTCGGTTTTCGCGCGGCCAGGCAGGAAGGAACTCACGGCCGTGACCAGTGACCTGCCGCCGCCGCTGCCGCCCGAGACCCGCACCGTCGGCCAGCTCGTCGCCGAGTCGATCCGGACGTACGGGCAGAGCTTCTGGCGCTGCCTGCCGCTCGGGCTGCCGCTCGCGGTCGCCGACCAGCTGAGCGTCCACCACACGGGGGTCACGCAGGCATTCGTCTACTGGCTGATGACGCCGGTCTTCGTGGCAGCGTTCCTCTGGGCCTGCCGTCTCGTGCTCGACGTCCCGCCGACCCGGACGGCAGTGCTCGTCGCGGTGCTGATCTGGCTGCCGTTTCCGGCCCTGCGCGCGTTCTACATCCTTCCCGGCCTCGCCTGGTTCGCCCTGATCGGGCTCGCCGTCCCTGCGGCGATGGTCGAGGGCCTGCCGTTCCGCGAATCCCTCATCCGCGGACGCCGGCTCGGCATGGCGCACTACGCGCACGCGCTCGGCTCGCTCTGTGCGCTCGTTGTCGTCGTCGGCGTCGCCGCGAACGTGCTCGGCGCGCTCCTGCACAGCCAGAGCGACACCGGGCTGCGCGTCGGCGTCTTCCTCTCCGAGCTCGTCCTCAGCCCGCTTCTCTACCTCGGTGCCGCGCTGCTCTACGTCGACCAGGCCGCCCGAGTAGGCTCCCGGGGCAGTGCCGGTCTTCATCCTCCTGTCGACGCTGAGTCAGCAGGGCGTCCAGACGCTCAAGTCGAATCCTGAGCGGCTGCGGCAGGTGAACCAGGACGTCGAGGAGCTCGGAGCGAAGGTCCTCCACCAGTGGGCGACGCTCGGCGCCTTCGACTTCGTGAACATCGTCGAGGCGCCCGATGTCGAGACGATCGCGAAGGTCTCGGTCGCGCTCGGCGCCCGCGGCTCGACCCGCATCCAGACGCTGCCGGCGCTCGAGATCGACGACTTCCTGCGGACGCTGTCTCCTTGAGACAGTTGTAAACGGCACGAAGTCGGAGTAGAAGAAGTCCGTGCGCGACCCTCGCATCGACGAGTACGCCCGCCTGCTCGTCGAGCGGTCGGTGGGCGTGCAACCGGGCTGGGAGGTCCAGATCCGCTCGACGCCGCTCGCCCGGCCGCTGGTCGAGGCGGTGTGCGAGCAGATCGCCCGCATCGGCGCCTATCCGCTGCTCCAGCTCGCCTGGGAGCCGACGAGCGGCCCGTTCGCGCGCGAGGCGCCGCTCGAGGTCCTGCGCGTGCCCTCGCCCGCGACGTCGTTCATCTGGCAGAACTGCGACGCCTCGATCATGATCTCCGCGCCGGAGAACACCCGCGAGGGCTCTGACCTGCCGGAGGAGCGCCGCCAGGCGCTGCTGGACCGCAACAAGCCGTTCCGCGAACGGCAGATGTCGATGCGGGTGCCGTGGGTCGTATGCGAGTACCCCGTCCAGGCGACGGCGCAGGAGGCGGGCATGACGCTGGACGAGTACACGGAGTTCATCTTCGGGGCCGTGCTCCTCGACTGGGACGCGGAGGGGACGAAGATGAAGCGCATCGCGTCCCTCTTCGACGCCGCCGAGGAGATCCACATCGTCGGCGAGGAGACGGACCTGACGCTCTCACTCGCAGGGCGCTCCGGCGCGATCGACGACGGGCACATCAACATGCCGGGCGGGGAGGTGTTCTACTCGCCGATCGAGGACTCGGTCGAGGGGACGGTGACGTTTTCGGAGTTCCCGGCCGTCTACTACGGCCACGAGGTGGAGGGCGCGCGGTTCGTGTTCGAGCAGGGCCGGATCGTGGACGCGACCGCCCGGAACGGGGAGGCGTTCCTGCTGCGCACGCTGGACACCGACGAGGGTGCGCGCCGGATCGGCGAGCTCGGGATCGGCTGCAATCCCGGCATCCAGCGTTTCACGAAAAACGTCGGCTTCGACGAGAAGATGGACGGCACGATCCACCTCGCAGTCGGCAACTCCTACACCTCGACCGGCGGCACGAACGTCAGCCGCATCCACTGGGACATCGTCAAGGACCTGCGCCGCGGCGGCCGGCTCTACGCCGACGGCGTGCTCGTTCAGGCAGACGGCGCCTGGCGGCTCTGACCCAAGCGGGTCGCCACCTCGCCGGCCAGCCGCGCGTTGCCGACGATCAGCTCGCGGTTCGCGCGCAGCGTCCGGCCGCCGCTTTCCTCGTGGAGGAAGGAGAGGACGAACGGCGTCACGGCCTGGCCGTGCACGCCGCCGATCTCCGCCGCGGCGAGCGCGCGCTCGATCAGCGGCTCGACGTCGTCGAGGCTCTCGTCCGGCGGCCGCACGAGCAGCAGGCCGGCGCCGCCGAGGCGCCAGTGCGCCCGTGCGATCTCAGCAGCCTCCGCTGCGGACTCGACGCGGGCTGAAACCGGCGGTCCGCCCTGCGCGGAGTAGAAGAGCGGCACCGTGTCCGTGCAGTAGCCGAGCACCGGCACCCCGAGCGTCTCGAGCAGCTCCGACGTCGCGGGCACGTCGAGGAGCGACTTGACGCCCGAGCACACGACCAAGGACGCAGTCGCAGCGAGCATGCCCAGATCTGCGGAGACGTCCGGCGGGGTCGGCCAGCCGCGGTGGACGCCGCCGAGGCCGCCGGTCGCCATGACGCGGATCCCAACCTCCTTGCAGACGGCGAGCGTGCCGCCCACGGTCGTCGCGCCCACGACACCCTGGACGGCGGCAACCGCGAGATCGCGCGGCCCGACCTTGCGGGCGGATGCGTCGAAGCGCCCGAGCTCCGCCTCCGTCAGGCCGACGACGATCTCGCCGTCGAGCACGCCGATCGTCGCGGGGATCGCCCCCGGCTCGCGCACCGCGCGCTCGGATGCGAGACCGACCTCGACGCCCTCACCGGCCGGAAAGCCGTGCGCGATCAGCGTCGTCTCGTGGGCGACGACGTTCTTTGCGTCGAATACCTCCGCGGCAATCCGGATCACGGCATCGCTCCCAGCCGCGCGCAGCAGCGAGCCGCCGCCTCGAGGCCGAGCTCGATGCCGCCGACGAGGTAGCCGGCGGCGAAGGCGTCACCAGCGCCGGTCGTGTCGACGACGTCGGTCTCGACCGCAGCGAACGCGCGGCCCTCGACGACGACGCCCTCGCTGCCACGCTTCACGAGCCACGACGTGTCGAGCGCGCCGAAGACGTCGCGCTCGCGCTCGCCGGCGAAGACGAGATCCGGCTCGAGCGCCCGTACGCGCGCGCGAAACGCGTCGTCGATGCCGGTCCACGTCGACAGGTCGACCGAGACGCGCGTGCCGTGCTCGCGTGCCAGCTCCGCGGCCCGCGCCGAGGCCGAAGCGATCGGCTCGCGCTGCAGCGAGTAGCCGGACAGGTGGAGCACCTCGCAATCGAACCACGCCGGCTCGAGCTCGCCGCTCGTCAGCTCCGGCGCCGAGCCTCGGTCGGACGCCATCGTTCGCTCGCCCATCGACGCGATCGAGACGATGACACCGGTGCGCCCGTCCACCGGCCCGCAGACCTCGACGCCGCGGCCGCTCAGCTCGCCGGCGACCAGCTCGCCGGCCGCATCGGCGCCGCGCTTGCCGACGAACCGCGCGCCGCCGCCGCTCTCGACGACCCACGCGGCGACGTTCGCCGCCTGACCGCCCGCGCCCGCCCGTGTCGTCGCCGGCCGGTCGTCGCCGGGGACGAGCGCGTCGTCGAGTCGCACGATCACGTCGAGCACGAGATCGCCGAGGGTCGTCACCCGCACCGTACGATGCTCTCATGGACGGTCAGAACCGCCGTTCGCGGCTGCGCTCCTTCGCCCTCGGCGGCGCCGTCGGCATCGCGGGCACGATCGCGACCGCCCGCCGCCTGCGCCATCCGCCGCGGCGCCCGCGGGACGCGCAGGGAGGCCTGGCGGCGTTCGAGGACGCGCCGTGCTTCCTCGAGGTCGTCGAACGAGAGGCGCAACGCTACCGCGAGGGGGCCGAGATCGGCGGCGAGCGGAACGAGTAGTCGTGGTGCATGAAGTGCGCCCCCGCGATCATCTTCAGCGCCGCCGGCCGTCCCGCGCGGTCGAGTCGAAGCCGGTACCAGGCGCGGATCCGCGGGTCGTAGAACGTGATCATGTTCGGCGCTGAGTAGAACGCGTTCTGCGCGCGCGGCCCCCAGTAGGCGTTGGGCACGCGGATCTCGCCGTACGACGTGGAGCGCCACGGGCCGCGGCCACTCCGATCCCAGCGCCGCCCGCCGATCACGATCGACTGCTTACCCGTCAGCCCCGGCTCGGTCGACGAGAAGATGCGGTACGCGAGGCGGTCCGGCGCGCGCTCGCGGAAGACCGTGGCGATGGAGAGCCCGGGCCGCGACGAGAGGCGCTCGACGATCGTCACCGCCCGTGCGTCGTCGTAGAGCCTGCGTGCGTGCCGGAGCGCAGCCGCGCCCGACTGGAGGACGGGCGGGACCGCGAAGCGGAGCGTCTTCCCCGCGATCTCGACCCGCACCGACCGCCCGGAGCGCGCGATGCGAACCGGCTCGTCCTCGACGACGTTGCCGTCCTGGCCGACGACCGTCACCTTCACCCTGCCGTCGAGCCACGCGAAGCCGACCGCGAGCTTGCCCGCCTGGCCGGCGTCGACATAGGCGCCTGCGGGCGGCGGCGACGGCGGCACCGCCGCCACGTTTGCCTGCGCGCTCGCGACGGTCGAGAGCGCGCGCCCCGGACGGAGATCCGTCAACGCCCCGACCGTGACGCCGAGCACGACGAGGAGCCCGAGCTGCACGAGCAGGAAGCGCCGGCGTCCCAGCCAGGCGAGCACGAGCAGGAGAGCGAAGATCGCCGTCTTGACGAGGAGCGTCCGGCCGTAGCTCGTCGTCCAGAGCTGCGAGACCGACGAGAGCTCGGTCAGCGCGCGCGCGCCGCCGCCGAGTGCGACGACAGCGACCGCCGGCAGCGCGAACTGCGCGAAACGGTGCACCGTCCCGGTGCGCGCGAGCGCGAGCGACGCGACGCCGCCGATCCAGACCGCGGCGCCGCCGAGATGCAGCAGGTCGGCCGCCGGCGCGATCACTGCCGGCTGGTCGGCGTCGAGCGCATGACCCGCGAGCGTGGGACACACGAAGAGGACGGCGGCCGCGCCCCAGACGACGAATCGCAGCCACTGCTTCAGCGGCGCGAGCGCCGCCGCCGCGGCTCCGACGCCCGCCGCGACGGTGGCGACGATCATGAAGCGCCCGAAGCGCGTCCCGCCGGCGCTCGTCGCGTGAATCAGTGCATCCGCTCCGGCGAACGCGAGCACGAAGCATGCGAAGAGGAGATGCGCCTGCCGTCGCGGCAGTGCGCCGCCGAGAACGAACGCGGAGTAGAACGCGCCGCCCGCGGCTCCGAGGGCACCGAGCAGGAGGAGCGCGCGCATGATCAGCCGCTGCCAGGTGACGTAGCCGCGCGTCGTCAGGACGGCGACCGGGCGGCCGCTCGTCCCGATCCCGAATGCGATCACGCCCTCCTCCTCGTGGCCGTCGTCCGAGACGATGCTCCAGCGGATCGAGTACGTCGCCGAGTCGAGGCCGGGCTGCAGCGGGATGACGAGGCGGTTGCCACGGCTGACGCGCGGCTTGCCGCCGAGGACGTTGATGCCGTCGTTGCGGACGGCGGCAATGCGCGGCCCGACGCGCACCGGGCTGTCGAACGTGACGAAGACATCGCGGGGTGCCGTGGTGAGCGTCGACCCGGGAGCCGGCTCGACGTGGAGAGGAACCGCGTGTGCGGAAGCGCTACGCGCCGTCGCCATGGAGAGGGCTACGACGACCAAGGCGGCGCTTGCGACGCCGCACGAGAGGCGGGCGGTCGGCGTGCGCCACACGGGTGCCGAGGCTACCCGCTGGTAGCCTTGCGCGTCCGATGCCGATCTACGAGTACAAGTGTCCGAACGGGCATCTGCTCGAGGTCTTCCACGGCATGAACGAGCCGGGCCCGACGAAGTGCGAAGTCTGCGGCGCCTCACCCCTCGTGCGCGTCCTCCACCCGGTCGCGGTCCACTACAAGGGATCCGGTTTCTACTCGACCGACTACGGCCGCGGCTCGCGCAAGGGCGGGAAGGACTCGGGCGGCGACTCGTCCTCGTCCGACTCGGGCTCCTCGTCAGACTCGGGCTCCTCCTCTTCGGACTCCGGCTCGTCGACGTCTTCGGGCTCGGGCTCGTCGAATGCCGCCGCCGACTAGGAAAGCTCGTGGCCGCGGGCGCAGCCCGGGCCGAACGTCGTCGTCGGCAGCTGGGGCGCCGAGCGCCCGACGAACATCGAGATCGTCAGCGCGTCGTCTTCGCTCGGCGCGCCGGTGCCGCCCGGCCCGAGGTCGGCGCCGAGCCGGCAGTGGAGGACGTTGCTTCCCGAGGAGCGGAACTTCACCCAGCCGAGCGAGATCAGCTGTCCCGTCGAGAGGTCGGTGGTGATCGGCTTCACCCACGAGCCGGCGTCGAAGGGCGCCTTGGCGAGCGTCCCGACGGAGGTCAGCTTCGACATCACCGCTTGCGTCACGGCCTGCTGGCGAGCCTGCCGCGTGAAGTCCGTCTCGCGCGGATCCAGCCGGTTGACGCGGATCCGCGAGTAGATCAGCGCCCGCTGCCCGTCCATGTGCTGCGATCCCTTCGCGAAGCGCCAGCCCTGCCAATTCCTGCAGCGCGCTGCCGAGAAGGGACAGTCGAAGCGATCGGAGACGATCCGCTTCGGAACGTCGATGGTGACGCCGCCGAGCGCGTCGATCAGATCCCTGAAGTCGGTGAAGTTGACGACGACGACGTGGTTGATCGGAAGCCCCGTCAGGTCGTGCACCGTCCGGATCGCGAGCGCCGGCCCGCCCGACTGCATCGCCGCATTGATCTTCGCCGTGCCGACCCCGGGAATCGAGACCACCATGTCTCGCGGGATCGAGAGGTACGCGAGCCGGTGGTTCTTCGGGTCGCTGCGAACGAGCATGATCGAGTCCGAGTGACGGAGCCCTGCGCGCTGCGCGATCGGCGCGTTGTCGGTGCCGAGCACGAGGATGTTCGACGGGTGCGAGAGCAGGAGCCCGTTCTGATCTGCGAGCGCTGCGCGCGCATGGGGATCGAGTCGCTTGTTCGCGTCGCTGACACCGCTCGAGAAGGAGAAGTAGCTCGCGATCGCCCACGCGGCGAAGAGGAGGACGAGCACGAGCAGCGTCAGCAGGATGACGCGGCGCCACGGAGGGCGCCTCGGCGTGCCGAAGCGGAACGCGGCGGGACGCCGAAGGCGCGTGCCCCCGCGGCCTCGGCCGGCTTTGCGCGGTGCGCGAGTCTGCCGCGAGGGCGCAGGAACCTTGCCCTTGGTGCGTCCGCCCTTGTAGACGCGGTAGGGCTTCTCGTCCGGCGGCATCCGGCGAAGTAGGGTACCCGGCCGGGTTGAGCGCACAGCGCGTGATCGGAGTCGACCTCGGCGGGACGAAGATCCTCGCCGGCGTCGTCGACCCGTCGGGCCGGGTCGAGAGCACGCTCGAGGTGCCGACTCCGACGTCGTCGCAAGCGGCACTGGTCGATGCGCTCGTCGGCGTCGTGGAGCAGCTCCGCACGCCGCAGGTCGTCGCCGCCGGCTTCGGCGTCCCGACGCGCGTCAACCCGAAGACGGGCGTCGCCATCGGCGCCGTCAACATCCCCTTGCATCGGCTGTCGCTCCGCGACGAGATCGGCTCACGGCTGGGCCTGCCGGTCGGCGCCGTCAACGACGGCGGCGCTGCGGCGCTGGCCGAGCTGCGGCTCGGCGCGGGTCGCGGCGCCACGAACCTCGTGATGCTGACGCTCGGCACCGGCGTTGGCGGCGGCGTCGTGATCGACGGGCAGCTCTACCAGGGGTGGGCGGAGCTCGGCCACACGGTGATCGTCGTCGACGGCGAGCCGTGTGTCGGAGCGTGCTCCGGCCGCGGCCATGTCGAGGCGTACTGCTCCGGGCCCGCCGCCGACCGCATCGCCGTGCGCGAGCTGGGGTACGGCGCGACGTCGCACGACCTCCTCGCGCAGGCGCACCCCGCCCTCACCGAGATCGGGCACTACCTCGGATGCGCGATCGGATCGCTCCTCAACGTCTTCAATCCGGAGATCGTGGTAATCGGCGGCGGCTTCGGGATCGCAGCGTCCGAGTACCTGTTCGCGCCGGCGCGCCTCGCGATCCTCCGCGAAGCGCTCGCGCCGGCCGGGCAGGAGGTGCGTCTCGCGCTCGCCGAGCTGGGCGCGGCCGCAGGCATGATCGGCGCGGGGCTGGTCGCCTTCGAGGCGCTCTGATGCTTTCGGTCTGCGCGACGCCGATCGGGAACCTCGACGACGTCACGCTGCGAGTCCTCGCGGAGCTGCGTGCGGCGGACGTCGTCCTCGCCGAGGACACCCGTCACACGCGTGGGCTGCTGCGCCGGCACGGGATCGAGGCGAAGCTCGTCTCCTACCACGAGCACAACGAAGCCGAACGAGTCGCGGAGCTCCTGCCTCGGCTGCTTGCCGGCGAGCGCGTCGCGCTCGTGTCGGACGCCGGCCTGCCGGGCATCTCCGATCCCGGCTCGCGCCTCATCCAGGCGGCGCTCGACGCGAGCGTCCAGGTGACCGTGCTACCGGGGCCGTCGGCGGTGGAGACGGCGCTCGTCGCGAGCGGCCTCGTCGCCGACCGGTACGCGTTCGTCGGCTTCCTGCCGCGCAAGGCGGGGGCACTCGCCGAGCTGCTGACCGAGCTGGCTCCGTGGCAGTGGCCGGTCGTCGCGTTCGAATCGCCGCAGCGTCTGCCGGCGACGCTGCGCTCCGTCGCGGCCGCCGCGCCCGAGCGCGAGATCGCGGTCTGCCGCGAGCTGACGAAGCGGTTCGAGGAGATCGTGCGCGGCCCGGCGCGGGACCTCGCGGCACGCTTCGCCGAGCCGCCGAAGGGCGAGATCACGCTCGTGCTCGCGCCGGTCGAAGCGGAGCGGCAGGGCGTCGAGGCGCAGCGAGCCGTCGCCGACCTCGTCGCCGCCGGAACCCCGCGCCGCGCCGCAGTCGACGTCGTCGCCCGCCTCACCGACGTCCCCCGCAACGAGCTCTACCGCGCCTCTCTGTGACAACTTTGTAACCTTTTTTGACAACCAAGCACCCCGGCCCTTACAGTGGACGAACAAACGTTCCCCCCGGACCACGAGGTGTGCTCATGCGTCGACTCCTGCTCGTCCTGCTCGCCATGCTTGCGCTCGTTCCCAGCGCCCACGCGTGGACCTGGCCCGCCGACGGGCGCGTCATCGCGCCATTCGCCTTCGACCCCGGCAACCCGTATGCGGCCGGGCAGCATCGCGGCATCGACGTTGCCGGCGCGCCGGCCGCGCCCGTGCGGGCGCCTGCAACCGGGAGCGTCTCGTTCGCAGGCACCGTGCCCGGCAGCGGCAGGTCGGTCACGATCGAGACGCCGGACGGCTGGTCGGTGACGCTCACGCATCTGGGTCAGCTGGCGGTGAAGAAGGACGCGGCCGTGGCCGAAGGCGATCCGGTCGGCACGCTCCCCGATGGAAGTGGCGGGGATGACCCTTATGTCCAGCTCGGCATCCGCCGGACGGCCGACGCACAGGGCTACGTCGACCCGCTCGCTTTCCTGCCCGCGCGCCCGGCGGCGCCGCCGCCCGCGCCTTCTGCCGCGAACCCGGCAGATGCCACGCCCGTTCCGCTTGCCGCCGCTGCTCCCGCTGCTCCCGTCGCATCGATCGCGCCGTCGCCGTCGACCGACGCCCCGCCGCCCCCGGCGGCAGCGCCGCCCGTAGCCGTAGCCGCGGCGGCGTCGTCCGTCGCCGACGCGACGTCCGCGGTCGCACCGCCGCCCGCGCCTCTGGCGCTCGAGCCGCAGCCCGCCCCGGCGGCCGCACCCGCGTCGGCGTCGGTCGCGGCCGCGGCCGTGCCC
>Ga0136846_1231192_pt1 | contig 12545 bp, 11 predicted proteins | sample HopSoiMetagenom2_FD_96841 | JGI IMG/M metagenome (GOLD analysis project Ga0136846, IMG submission 96841) | Grasslands soil microbial communities from Hopland, California, USA - 2 Assembly 2016 (version 4) | ecosystem: Environmental > Terrestrial > Soil > Grasslands | place: USA: Hopland...
GCGCATTCTCCGAGTCGAGGTATGCGTTAGGATTGTGGTACAGCGCGCCTTTCGGGAGATGAGGCCAGAGAGGACCCAAATCGTTCCGGACGCGTTCTCCGTAGGTCGTCGGAAGAAGGTCGCTCTCGCCGTCGAAAAAGCGCCGTACCTGCGGATCCGTGCGGAGCTGGGCGCGGACGGATTCGTGATGCCCGACGCGCACGGCACGCTCGCTCGTCACCGCCCGGATGACGTTCAGCGCTGACGGGATCGCGGTTTTGTTGGCCCCGAAGCGCCGGCCGATTGCGCGCCATGAAAACGTGTACTTGGTGAGATCGACCACGTGGTCGTAGAACGTCGCCCAGTCGTAGTTCTTCGGGCGCACGTTCATCGCGAGATAGTTGTTGAGGAAGTGATGCGGCACAGCAAGGACGCGTCCCGCCCGCTGCAGATCGAGGTTCAAAGGAGCAGCACGCCCAAACGCGCTCAGGAGTGAATACCCGGGGAACGCGCCAGGGGCGAGATCAACGAACTTCTTCGTTAGCTCGAAGGGGTCAGGTCCTTCGTCGCAGTCGAGGCCGAGAACGAAGTTTGTTTGGACGTACGGGATGTAGCGAAGGATCATGTTCACGTGATCGGCAACCTGGCGCACCTTGTCGATCCCGATGACTCTTCCGGTCTTCGCTTTGTTGCCGAGTGAGTACCACGATTCGATTCCGGGCAGCATTGCCTGGAAGCTGTTCTTCTTCAGGCGTTCGAGGCGGGCCTCCGAGAGGAGCGAGAGGCTACTTTCGGCCAGGAAGTCCACGGATCCGGGTGGAACCGCTTCCTCGATCGCGCCGAGCGTCTCGTCGAACCGTACGCCGAAGTTCGGATCGTGCCATCCGACGTGAGGCCGGCGCATCTTGGTCCGCAGGAAGCGCAAGTCCTCCTTCATCTGCTCGACGTTGAGCGCCTGATAATCGACGGTGCTGTCGATGCAAAAGCTGCAGGTATAGGGGCAGCCGAGGCTGGCGATCATCGGGACGATCTTGACCGTCGGAGCCTTGTCGAGCGTCGACGAGATGAACTTCCAACGCTCTCGTACACTCGGCAGGTGGAGCGGCTGGCGCCTCGCGCTGAGCTGTGTGCCGTGGGGCCGGTGCGGCGCGCAGTCGCGCAGGACCTCACCGATGACTTCACGGTCCGTGAAGCCGAGCACGTAGTCGAAGTACTGGGACGCGTCCTCAGGATAGCACCGGGCGTGCGGACCGCCTAACGCCGTGACCGTCCCACGTTGGCGATACAGGTGACTGATGGCGTACGACGTCTGCGCAGCTTGAGTGAAGGCACTCACGAACAGGAGATCGGTGTCCGGCCGCAGGGCGTCCGCGAGCGACTCGCCGCCCGTGTAGCAGACGAATTCCACATCGTGCCCCGCCTCCTCGCACCATGTGGCCACCACCTGAGGCATGATGCTCGCAAAATTGGCGTTCATTACGCGAGACCACAGTGACCGACTGTGGCCCTGTGCAACCAGATCGAGCACTCCAACGCGCAAGCGACGCACAAAGCCTCTCACGATGACGATAATGGGGTGGCCGAAGCGCTCGGGCGCGGGCGGCGTGAGGAGAACGGGTGTGACTGGGGTACGGGCACTGACGGAGCCTCGTGGTAGGAGGTGTGCGCCGCTGCTCCATGGTCGTGCCGCGAGCTGGGCGACGTGATTCGTTAGGCAGTCACGCGACGCGGAGGGCCGCGCACAGCGATGCGTCTCACTGGCTCGCCGCGGCGGAGAAATGTACGGCACTCTCGCTGCTCGCGTCGTCGGCCGCGCCCCGGTAGCGCACGGGAATCGACACGGCGAACGTGCTGCCCGCGCCAAGCGCGCTCCTGAGGACGAACACGTCGCCGCCCAGGAGACGGGCGAACTGCCGTGCCACCGACAGCCCGAGCCCGGTGCTCCCTGAGCTCTTCGTCGACGTCGGATCCGCCTGCCAGAAGGGCTCGAAGGCGTGCTCCTGATCGGCGAGCGACATGCCGGGGCCGGTGTCGGTCACCTCGAAGTAGATCGTGACGATGGCATCCGCCGCGTCCCCCTGGGCGCGGAAGAAGAGGCTGACATCACCGGCGTCCGTGAACTTCACCGCGTTGGCGAGGACGTTCACGAGAATCTGGCGGAGCTTGCGTGGGTCGGTGTGCAGCTCGATCGGCTCGTTAGGCCCTTGGGTCCGGATGTGCAGGCCCTTCCTGTCGGCGAGCGATCGGACGAGCACAAGGCTCTGCTCGACGACGTGGCCGAGGAGCCCCGGCTCGGCACGCACGACTTCCTCGCCCGCCTCGACCCGGGCGTAACTGAGCAGCTCCTCGATGAGGCCGAGCACGTGCTGGCCCGAGGCGCGCGCGCGCCCGAGGTGGTCCTTCTGGAGCGCGCTGATCGGACCGACGATCTCGTCCGCGAGGAGCTCGGTGTAGCCCAGGACGGCGTTCATCGGCGTGCGGAGCTCGTGGCTGATCGTTGCCACGAAATGCGCCTTCGACCGGTTCGCCTGCTCGGCCGCCTCGCGCGCCTGCCGCTCGGCCCATCTCAGATGAGCGCGCATGATCGCCTGCGCACACATCACGCCGAGCGTGAGGACGAAGGCGCGCTCGTCTTCGTCGAAGGAGCGCCGCTCGGCCCAGGCCAACCCGAGGACGCCTCGCAACTCTCCGTTCGCCCAAACAGGCACGATCGCCGCCGCTCGCGCTCCCGCGCCGGCCATGGCGCCGCCCCAGTCGGGATACCGCAGGAGCTCCTCCTCGGACGAGAGAAAAAGGGGCTCGCCCAGGCGCGCGACCTCCGCCAGCGGCACCGGCGCGTCGAGCGGCAGCTGCTCCAGCGCCGCCCGCACTTCCGCGGGCAGCCCGATCGCGTGGACCACGGTGAGCGTCGTCGCGAAGTTGGGCGCGAACGCTCGGACGGACGGCGCAATGGGCGGTGGAAAAGGTCCGAGCGTGACCACCACGGCGCTCGTGGCGCCGAGCGCCGAGAGCGCCTTCTGCTCCACGAGGTCGGCCGCCTCCGCCGGACCTAACGCGTCGGTGAGCGAGCCGCTGAGCGCCGCCAGTGCGCGAAGACGCCGGCTAGCCCCGGAGATCTCCTCACCCGCGAGATATGCGGGGGCGAGCGGCTGGTACTCGGGGAACTGCGGGGCGGTCGGGGGCGCGGATTGCGGCGGGTGGTCCGAGGGCACAGGCGTGGGACGCTCCGCGAAGCGGGCGTCGCCAGGAGCGCCGGACGTCGGACGGTACACGTGGCAGTCATCTGCCAGCTACCCTGCGCTGGTGAGGAACTCGCAGTGACTGAAGCTACCGTACCGGACGGTCCGGCGCCATGACGACTGGATGGACCGATAAGTGCCATGATTGGAGAACGGAACCTGGACGGAGACGTGAAGCGCCTCGCAACGCAGGTAAGGCCTTTCTGCACGACGGGAAGAACGAGCGATACCAACAGCTTCTGGCCGCGATAGCGGCTCGCCTCGACCGCGTGCGTGGCGGCCTGACGGACACCGAGTTCGCTCAACTGGTCGCGGACGTGGCAAGAACGGCCGAGCGTTTTGCGCAGATTGACGCCGGCCATTTCAGAGCCGAACAGTGCGCGCCCGGCTGAGGATCGTTCGAGGTGAACTAGGCTCGTTCCCCCGCCCCCGGAGAATCCTCGCCAGCGTGGACACGATGCTTCATGCGATCGAGGTGGTCCACACGGCTGCTCGGGCGGCGTTCGCGAGCGCGATCGTCGCTCTCCCGGTCGCCACCTGCCCGGCGCGTTTCACGTCGCCTTCGGTCTGATCGGACTATCTCGGTCGAACTGGTGATCCTCGCGACGAATCGCGGGCGCTGTCCCCTCACCGCGGTCGCGGCCCGACACGCCTGATTCCGGCGGTGGAGCTAATTACTGCCGCTCCGTGCTCGCGCTCCCGGGCGGTACGGTGCACCTTCCCGGTTCATCGTGGTCTAGGTCCGCCAGGAGGTCACCATGGCCAGGGTATCGGTTCGCTACTGCGCGTTCTGAGTTTCGGGGATCCATGCCGTCCGTGTGGCGGCGCGGCTCCGCCGCGAGCTCGCGATCGAAGTAGATGCGATTCGGGGGCGCTACGGTGAGTATCGAGTTCTCGTCGACGGCGACACGGTCGTCGATGGCGGACCCCTGGTCACTGTCGGCGTGATGCCCTCGGCGCGGAAGATCGTGGAGAAGGTGCGGGCACGGCTTGCCACCCGAGTACCCGAATCCGGCGCCTAACTCATTCTAAGTAGGTGGACAAAAGTTTTGCGACAAATGAGGCTCGCTTTCCCTCTGTGGATGGTCACTGAATGTGACAGAACTTTTGTCAACCTACTTAGCTTGCTGCGCGGGCTGTAGGCGCGTCAGTCGACGCGTCACGGCCGCTACGGGCGCCGGGCCCAGCGGCCGAGCGTTAGGCGACACTCCCACAGCGTTTCAGTATCGGCGCGTCGGAACAGCACGGTGCGATGGTGCGCTTCGCCGGTGGCCGAAGCAATGGTTCACCGACGGGAACTCCCCGCCAGTTTGGAGGCGGGCCTTCCTCGCGGTTTCCAGCCTCCAAGCGCGGCTGAACGTGCCGCCCCGCTGAGCAGTGCGCCCAGCGCGGTCCTCTCGAGATACCGACCGTTCGTAACGACTCCTCGGATCCGTGTCGTGTTGCGAATGTCGACGAGCGGATCGGCGTCAAGCAGCACGAGGTGAGCGACACGTACAGCGAGTGCCTGTTCGTGGCGAACGCGCGGACGCGGCCGGCGAGCTTGCCGCGACCAATCGATTCTTTCGGTAACTACGGCTGCTCCGTTCATTGCGCGACGTATCTCAAAAACGCGCGCTTCCGTGCATTACGCCGGTGGGGTCGCACGACTCAACGACCACGCGGGATGGCGAGCGCGCCGAATGCCTAACGGCCAACCCGGGGGATGCCGTGACAACGAATGAGGTAGACACTTGTACAAGTGTGGATTGGACTGGTGGCGGGGAATTGCGTCAAAGCCGAGACGGTGCCGCGCGGCGACGCGGCTCACCGGGCCCGGCAGTTTCTCGGACGCTGCTTGACCCCCGCCGCCGCCGCCGTCTATCGTGCTGGCCACACCATGTGGTCACTCGCCGCTCAAGGCTTCGGTCGCAACTCTCCATGCGCGCCCCTTCAAACGACCGATTGACACGTCCGGCGGGTCTGTGCGTGCGACGCGAGGCGGCGGTGACGCCGAAGCGGCGGGGTGCGGGCGAACGCCGTGTTCGGCCCCGCCTCGAGCGCGCGCCCGCGGAGCGCGTGACGATAGTGGCAGACGAACCGAGGTACCCCTTTCTGGAATGAACCCACCGAGCTTTGGCAGGTACCGCATTATCGGGACGCTGGGCGAGGGCGGGATGGGCACAGTGTACGAGGCCGTGCAGGACCAACCTCACCGCGCGGTAGCCCTCAAGGTCATCCGACCGGATTTCGTCTCGCCCGAGCTAATCCGACGGTTTGCCCGTGAGTCTGAAGTACTCGGACGGCTGCAGCATCCCGGCATTGCCCAGATCTACGAAGCCGGGACCTCCGTAGGGGCGCACGGATCCCAGTCCTTCTTCGCGATGGAGTTGGTGCGGGGGCACGTCCTCACTGACTACGCCGAGCAGCGCGGCCTGGGCCTGAACCAGCGGCTCGAGCTTTTCGCGCGGATCTGCGACGCCGTGCATTACGCCCACCAGCAGGGCGTCGTCCACCGCGATCTGAAGCCCGCCAACATCATGGTCGACGCGTCAGGGCAGCCCAAGATTCTCGACTTCGGGGTCGCCCGCCTAACGAATGCCGAGGCGCAGGCCACGCGCCAGACGACGGTGGGAAAAGTGATCGGGACGCTGCAGTACATGAGCCCCGAGCAGGTCAATGCCGATCCGGTCGAGGTCGACGCCCGCAGCGACGTCTACTCGTTAGGGGTCATTCTCTACCAGCTCGTCTCGGGCAGGCTCCCCTACGATCTGGCGAAGAAACTGATTTACGAAGCGGTCGGCGTGATCCTGGTCCACGAGCCAGCGCCGCTCAGCTCCATCGACCGGAGGCTGGCCGGCGACGTCGAGATCATCGTCGCCAAGGCGCTGGAAAAGGAAAGGGCACGTCGCTACGACTCGGCCGACGACCTGGCCAGCGATATCCGACGCTTCCTCCGAGACGAGCCCATTGTGGCGCGGCCGGCGAGCGCGATATACCAGCTCCGAAAATTCGCCCGACGCAATCGAGCGCTGGTCGGGGGCGTGGTGCTCGCCGCCGCCATCCTGGTACTCGGCACCGCCGTGAGTGTCTGGCAGGCGGTGCGGGCGACCGCCGCCGAGCGCCTCGCTGAAGCCCGGCGGAGCGACGCCGTCGCCGCGAGCGCACTGGCCGAGCGTCGTCGCACCGTCGCCGACTCCGCAATGCACGTGGCCGACTCAGCGCGGGCCGTGGCCCAGCGGGAGCAGGCCGCCGCGACAGTCAGCGCAGGGCGAGCGATCGGTGAGGCGGAAAAGGCACAGGCGATCAATACGTTCTTGCAGCGGATGCTTGCCTCGTCCGACCCAGCGAACGCGCGCGGCAAGGAGCTCAGCGTCCGCGAGCTCCTCGACCAGGCGAGCACCGATACCGCCACCTCGTCGCTCTCGCGGCAGCCCGAGGTCAGAGCCGCTGTCGAGACGACTATTGGCCGGACGTACTTCGGCCTCGGCCTCTACGACCAGGCGCGAGTCCACTTCGATTCAGCCTACGCGATCCGCCGCCGGACGCTGGACACACGCGACCTCTCCGTCGCCGAGAGCGCCGACGAGCTGGGGAAGCTAGCCATCGCGACGGGGGACGCCGTACTGGCCGAGAAGCGACTGATCGAAGCGCTGGCGACGATGCGGGCGACACTCCGGCCGGACGACGACCGCCTCACCAGTGTGCTGGCGGCGCTTGGCGACGCGAAGCAGCAGCAGGGGAAATTCGCCGATGCCGAAAAGTGCTACCGCCAGGCGTTGGCACTGACGCGGTCGCGCCACGGCAACGACGCGGTCGAGGTGGCGGCTCGGCTGCAACCGTTAGGCGGCCTCCTGAGCTACACTGGACACGCCGCCGAAGGGCTGGCGATGCTCGAGCAGGCCGTGGCCATTCTGCGTCGCGCCTACGGCACGAACCACCCAGCTGTCGTCGATGCGCTCGTCACTCTGAGCGATGCACAGGTCAACCGCCCTGACTACGCCGCCGCCGAGAAGACGCTGCGCGAGACGCTGCCGATCGCTCGGACGCTGTATCGGCGGGAACATCCCGCGGTGGCCAACGTGTTGAGTCGACTGGGTACCGCGCTCGCGAATCAAGGAAGGCTCGAGGAAGCAGAGCCGCTGGCGCGGGAGGCGCTGGCAATGCGGCTCAAGCTTCTCGGCGATCAGCACCCGGACGTGCAACTGGCGCGGGTCGAGTTGGCTCGGCTGCTCCAGCAGCGAGGGCAGCTCGACGAGGCCGACACACTCGCGACGCAGGCGCTGGCGGCACGCCGCACGGTGCTCGGCGACAGTAGCCCCGCGGTGGCATCGAGCCTCATGGACGTGGCGATGCTCGCCCGCCAGCGAGAGGACTGGCCGCGGGCGGCGAAATCGTTCCGAGAAGCCGTGCCGATCTGGCGGGCCGCGAAGATCGAGGACCAGGAGCTGTATACGCTGGCGGAGCTTGCTTGGACGCTCCAGAAGCAGGACAAGTTCGATGAAGCGGAGACCATACTTGTTGATGTCCTGGCGCGCCGCCGAGCGCTCTTCGGTGCCGAAAATTGGTCGGTTGGCGACACATACGAGAAGATGTCGGTGGTGGCATTGGGCCACGGGAAACCGGCGCAGGCTGAATCGCTCGCCATGCTGGGACTCGGTATTCGGCAGAAGGTGTACGGGCCCAAGAGTCCTCAGGTGGCGGACCAACTTGTCAACGTGGCGTACTTGGCTGAGGCACGGGGCGATACCAGCGCCGCGATTCCGCTCATCCGGGAATCCCTGGCGCTCCTGGCGTCCCGGCCACCGTCGGACCTCACCGTGATCGACAAGCGACGCCTGCTGGCGATCGACCTCTGCGCGACCGGGGCAGCTGTTGACGGGGACTCGGTAATTCGCGCGACGATCGCGAAAGTGCCTCTCGACTCCACGCAGGTCCTGCCGTACAGGGTGCAGAGCGTGCTGGGCTTCTGCCTAACGCGCGCGCGGCGCTTCGCGGAAGCCGAACCGGTGCTGCTGCAGGCGGAGGCAGGCCTCCGCGCGCTCCTTCCCGGCGCGGCGCGGCACCGCGACCTGACGGTGACCTGGCTGGTGAGCCTCTACGAACAATGGGGTCGTCCGGAGCAGGCGGCGCTGTGGACGGAGCGACTCGGCCGGCGACGCTAGACCCAAGGACTAGGCGGTTCATGAGTGCCGAACGTAAGGGCGTGTCCAAGGTTCCCGTATGTGGACTGCGTGACATGATCCGTATCACAGTCGGTGCGGCCTTGGACCACCGATATGATACGCGGAAGGTCGCGGAGCGTCGGCGAGGACCGTTCAGTCTAACGATACTTGAGAGCTCTCGCCCACTAGCCCTGCGTGATCGCGATCCTGCGCTGTAAACGATGATCGAAATTGCACACTTTCGATGACCGAACTGAAACTGCACACGCATGGGAGATCGCGCGCGGCCGGAGGCCAGGATGCTCGAGCTGCGGGCGGCGGGTCAGTCTCGGTCGCCTGCTCCAGCGGCGGGCCGAGTGCGACGACGCGCGGGAAATCGTCGCGGACGTCTACCGCAGAGCTTGCTCTGATTGCACGGGTGTGCCTAACGTGGCTGCATGTACCGGCGTGGGCGCGCGGGCCGCCGAGCGTCGAGGTCCGCGCTATTAGGTGACGCAGCCGGCGCGGAAGGCAACGGTGACACCCGATTAGGTCGACCACTGACTTGAGCAACGGGCTCGCCGCCTTGGTGACCACGACTTTATGCCGGTCCGCGTGCGCTTTCGGCGCCACTCGCGTTTGTTCGGCAGTGATTTTCAGCTCCACTGCCAACTGGGGCAAGGTTCGCGCGTTGAGCACCGATCCAAACCCTAACGTGATGTTCGAGATGTTGCGTTACAACGCGACCGGTCCGCAGCCGATTCACGAGGTGCTGCCAAAAGCAAGATACCAAGAGCCACTCCTCGACGGTCTCCACGTCTTTCACAACCCATACGCTACACACCCGCTCGCGTGGGACACCTTCCGTGCGGGCGGGGTTGTGCAAGAAACCTGGAAACCAGAAGCAGAGGAACCATATGTCGAGGCTCCGCATGGGGCGCTCATTCAACGAACTGTTGTGAGTCTGACGACTAGGCCTCCGTCTGGACCAGAGGCCTCGGCACATTCATCGCGGTAGCCTCGCGTGGCGGAGGGTGACGAAATCAGCCGTGCGTCCCATTGTTAGGCGGCGCCGGTTTTGGCGCGGGTTAAGGCGAACGGTTGGGACCCGTTGCGGGACCCGTTGGATGGCGAAACCGCCGCGAAGCATTTCGCGAGCCGCTCACCGAGCATCACTTCTTCAGAGGGGAATTGGCGCGTACTGCAGTCACCCCTTGGTTTTCCGCCTCCTTCCCAAGCTGGACGTCGTGGGTTCGAGTCCCATCGCCCGCTCTTTGGAAGTCTTGACGTTCCAACCAGTTCCGGTCGCCGGGATCCGAACGGGTCCCGGCGATTTTGTTGCGGGACCCATTGCGGGACCCATTCGACCGCTGATCCTCGCCGCCAACAGCGTCTTCTGATCGTCCGTGAACCCCGCGACTAGCGCATCCAGATCGACCGCCGTCGGCTTACCCGAAGCACCCATTACGCCGGTGGCAGGGTCCTCCCCTTAGCCACCATGCCGCACCAGCACTCGACGACGACCGGAGGGGCCGGTGACGGCGTCGGGACGACTTCCGGCCCGGGGTAATTCGGCTCGAGACGATGCGGGCGATAGGCCATGGACGAACGATCGCCCGCCACGGTCGACGAATAAAGCCAATAGGCGCGTCTAGCGACCACTCGACATAGTGGCCCGCGACCGGTGCGTTAGGTATCCCCGGAAATTCAGCCGCGCGGCCGTCTATGCTATTTGAGCGATCGCACGTTGCCGAGATAGCATCAAAGAACCAACTTCTTTGTTACGGGTGTTCCATACGAAGCCCTCGGTAGCATCGCTGCTGAGAACCTTCTCCCGGTACCCAACCGTGCGCACCAATCCCATCACCTGCAGCGCCGCCCTGTTGGCCGCGGCTGCGCTCTCGGTGGCTTGCGGCGAAAACACAGCACCGAGCTCGTCTCCGCCGCCGCCAGCGGTGCGGGTGTTTCGGCTCATATCGGTCAACGGGCGCCCGCTTCCAACCAAGCAGTTCCAACGGTATGTCCCGGCTGACAGTGTCGTCGTCGACAAAGGCACGCTACAACTCGTCGGGGATTCAAGCGGCGTCGCTCATTTTGAGTGGCGCTTCCGCGCCTTCGGCCCTAACGCCCCCGGGCTTAGTTTAACCCTCGATGGTGAACCGACTAAATTCGACTTTGCGGGTAACTTTGCTCGCAGCGGCAGCGGTCTCGACCTCACCTCGCTGCAGTATGTGCGGAATACGAGTTTTGTCCGCCTCGGCGGATTTGTTTCGGGGCGAGTCTCTCGAGACACGATTTATCTTCAGAAGACCGCGAGTTCGAATTTCAATTCCACGTTGCAACTCATATTAGTTCAGGCGAGCGGGCCAACGTTGCGCTAGCTCGCTGCGGACGACGATCCGTCATCCGCAATGCAGCGAGGGATAATCGTGGTGTCCTGCGCTCGATCGAGCGAGGGTGCAATAGAACGATGATGGGGCAGTCTTAGCGAGATGCTACGCTGCCCCATGTTCTTTAACCGGTTCGATCCCCCGCTGATCGAGGCTTGGCTCGAGGTCAACTCACCACGTCTCGCCTAACTACTTCCCACGTCGACGCGGTTTCGGCGCATCCGGCGCCTCCTCGAGGTCCTTCGGATCGAAGCGTTTCCAGATCTCGCGCGGGCAGCGATCGAGCGTGCGCCGGTTCATCCGCTCAACACCGATGCACCACGCGGCGACAACCACAAGGCGGCGCCGGTGAAGGCGGCCTCACGATAACGGCCCGGGTAATGCGGCTCGAACCGACGCGCTTGTACGGCCGCTCTGGAAGGCAAAAACGGCGTTAGGCTCGACAGGTTCACGCCCGAGACTGCGCCGCGACACCCGGTGTCTGCGCGTCGAGAGGCGCGAGAAGGAGCAGCGTAAGTGCGGGCACTGCGAGGAGACGATGACGCACCGGGCGACCGGCGAGGTCTTTGCCGAGGATTGCGCCGCCGGCGGCCCCGATCACTGGGACCGGGCGAGCCTCGTGGCCGTCCGTCGGCGATAACGACGACCGCCATGGGTCTCCCCTACGATCGTGAAGTGTCGGTCGCGACGACGAAGCTCGGTCTGGTTGGTGGGTGTATCCGCGGCGGCGCCGTGGGCGTCTCGTCCCTACATGCCCCGAGTCCGCTGGCGAGCGCGATCACGAGTAACGCTCGGCACTGCAAGCGCGTCAGTTGGCCCACTTTGCTGAGGTTGCGAGGGATATGCATGGCGAGGATCCTCGAGTGCGGCGGTAATCGCGACGGCATCCTGTTCGGTCGAGCTGATGGGCGCATCCGACGAGGTAGCGATCTGTTGCCGGTGGGCCCTACTCAGAAGCGCGAGAACCCGGGCGAAATTGGCTCACGTGAGCGACCTCCCGGGCGTCCGTACGGACCTAACGCAGCACTCGCGGCTCGTCTTGACCGGGTGCCGGAGCGGCCGTAACATGATTTTGCCAGGGAGCGCCGCCGCTGCCTGGGTACGTCTGGTTTCGTTGTCTCTCCGGGCGCGGGCCATGACGACCCTCCCCTCGGACTCCTCTTCGCCCGAGCCACGAGACCCGACGGGTCCCGCCCGAGCGTCGGTCGAGGCGTCTGCGCCCTAGCTGACTGGCCTTCTCGTCGCGTGGGCGGCCGGGGACCACTCCGCTCTCGCCGCGCTGGTGCCGGCGGTGTACTCCGAGCTACGCCGCCAGGCGGCGCGCGCGCTCCGACGCGAGGCGGCCGGGCACACCCTGCAAGCGACCGCGCTCGTACATGAGGCCTACCTGCGGCTGGTCGATCAGCGCCGGGCTGACTGGCGCGACCGGACGCAGTTCTTCGCCGTCTCCGCCGAGTTAATGCGTCGCATCTTGGTGGACCACGCGCGCGCCCGGCGGACGGCCAAGCGTGGGGGCGCCGCCGCGCGGGTGACCTTGTCGGACGCCGACGCGGCGGGCGTAGGGGTGGATGAGCCGGCTGCCGAGATACTGGCGCTTGATGAGGCGCTCGGGCGGCTGGGGGCGATGGACCCCGATGCGGCGCGCCTGGTGGAACTGCGGTACTTCGGCGGCCTAACGATTGAGGAGACGGCCGAGGTGCTCGGTGTGTCGACGGCCACCGTCAAGCGCGAATGGGCTACCGCTCGGGGATGGCTCCAGCGCGACCTGTCGCGCTAATGCGCGAAACGACATCGACGTGGGGGACGACCAGTGA
>Ga0136846_1233068_pt1 | contig 12545 bp, 10 predicted proteins | sample HopSoiMetagenom2_FD_96841 | JGI IMG/M metagenome (GOLD analysis project Ga0136846, IMG submission 96841) | Grasslands soil microbial communities from Hopland, California, USA - 2 Assembly 2016 (version 4) | ecosystem: Environmental > Terrestrial > Soil > Grasslands | place: USA: Hopland...
TCGACAGTAAACATCGAATCGAAATCGCGGTCCGACAAACCATGTGGATGTTCGCTCGAGGGCTGGATCGTCATCAGGTCAACCACGTTGATGACCCGAATCTTCAGATCCGGAAAATGCTGACGCAGGAGGTCGACAGCGGCCAGCGTTTCCAGGGTTGGAATGTCGCCCGCGCAGGCCATTACGACGTCCGGCTCAGAGTTGTTGTCGGTGCTCGCCCATCCCCAAATCCCAATGCCGTTAGTGCAATGAGCAATGGCCGACTCCATGTCCAGCCACGTCAGCGCCGGCTGCTTCCCGGCGACGATCACATTCACATAATGGCGGCTGCGCAAGCAATGATCGCCAACAGAGAGCAAGGTGTTGGCGTCCGGGGGCAAATACACGCGAACCACATCAGCTTTCTTGTTGACCACGTGGTCGATAAATCCGGGATCCTGGTGCGTGAATCCGTTGTGATCCTGGCGCCACACGTGAGAGGTCAGCAGGTAGTTGAGCGAAGCAATGGGCCGCCGCCATTCAATGTCACGCGTCACCTTCAACCACTTGGCGTGCTGGTTAAACATCGAATCGATGATGTGGATGAAGGCTTCGTAGCAGGAAAAGAAACCGTGGCGTCCTGTTAAAAGATAGCCTTCGAGCCAGCCTTGGCACATGTGCTCGCTCAGCATCTCGAGAACGCGTCCGCCAGGAGAAAGATTTTCATCCGTTTTCAGGATCGGCAGAAGCCACTCTTTGTCCGTAGTCTGATAAAGAGCTTCCAGCCGGTTGGACGAGGTCTCGTCCGGGCCAAACACGCGGAAGTTTTGAGCATGCTCATTCAGTTTCATCACGTCGCGAAGAAACTTGCCCAGAACGCGCGTAGCCTCTGCGTAGTCCACCCCCGGCTTTGGGACAGGCACCGCATATTGCCGGAAGTCGGGCATGATCAGATCTTTCAGCAGTACTCCGCCGTTCGCGTTCGGATTTGCTCCCACCCGCCGACTGCCCTTCGGTGCCAGTGCCGCCAACTCTGGTATAAGAATGCCATTGCGGTCGAAGAGTTCCTCCGGCCGGTAACTTCTCATCCAGTCTTCCAGAACCTTCACGTGCTGCGGTTTGAGTTGAAGGTCGGCAACGGGAACCTGGTGGGCGCGCCACGTGCCTTCCACTGGCTTACCGTCGACCATCTTGGGACCAGTCCATCCCTTCGGGCTGCGCAGAATGATCATCGGCCAGATCGGCCGTGTGCTGCCGCCGTTATTCCGGGCGTCCTGCTGGATAGAGTGAATGTCCTCGAGGATCCTGTCCAAGGTGCTGGCCATCAACTGATGCATTGCCTCGGGCTCATGCCCCTCGACGAAATAGGGCTTATACCCGTAGCCCGTGAATAGGCTTGTCAGCTCTTCGTCAGACATGCGGCCGGGAATTGTGGGATTAGCGATCTTGTACCCATTGAGATGGAGAATGGGGAGAACAGCGCCGTCGCGGGCGGGATTGAGATACTTATTGATGTGCCAGCTGGTCGCGAGCGGTCCGGTTTCGGACTCGCCGTCTCCCACTACGCAACAGACCAGCAGATCAGGATTGTCGAACGCTGCCCCGCAGGCATGAACCAGCGCATAGCCCAGTTCTCCACCTTCGTGAATGGATCCCGGAGTTTCAGGAGCGGCGTGACTCGGAATGCCTCCCGGAAACGAGAATTGCTTGAACAGCTTCAGCATGCCATCTTCATTCTGCTGAATGTTCGTGTAGAACTCGCTATACGAGCCTTCCAGGTAAGTATTGGCCACCATGCCTGGCCCACCGTGTCCAGGTCCAGCGATGTAAATGCAGTTAAGGTCGTGTTTCCGGATGATGCGATTGAAGTGCACGTAAATAAAGTTCAGTCCGGGCGTAGTGCCCCAATGTCCCAGCAGGCGAGGCTTGATGTGCTCGAGTTTGAGCGGTTCCCGCAGCAAAGGATTGCGGTAGAGATAAATTTGTCCAACCGAAATGTAGTTAGCTGCTCGCCAGTACGCATCGATTTTGCGTAGCTCTTCGGAAGACAACGGCGAATTCGAAGCAGCAATACCCGAGAGACTCTGAGAATGAACGGTGCTCATGAAAGTACCTCGATCGACGAATGTTGCGTGTCGACAACTTTATCAGTTCGACGATAAACAATGCGCGTGTCTGAACGCAATCAACGACAGCAATCAATAATTTTCGGCAATATTTCGGTGTGCAACGCGCTCTACACTCCCGTTCTGAATCAAGTACAGCCTTTGCCTTATTCACCCGCGAGTGTTTAAATCAGATAAATAAACCAAGGGAATTGTGCGCGGCTGTCGATCAGGCTCCCGTCACGATGATGTTTTCTCCCATTTTAAAATTCATCGAGGAGGTTCTATGACGGAAAAGCTGTTATGGTTTCTGGCCGGTGTTGGTTTGGGTACATTAGCAGGCGTGCTGTACGCTCCGCAATCCGGAGATGAGACGCGGGAAACTCTGCGGTCCAGCGCGCAGCAGGGCCGCGAGTTTGTGGCGGATCGTACCCAAAGGGCGCGTGAGCAGGCGAACCAGTGGGTCGAGCGCGGTCGCGAAGTGATGAACGACCAAAAGGAGAATTTCCGCAACGCTTACGAAACCGGACGCCAAGCCTACCAGGAAGCGACCACGCCCAAGACGGGCACTACAAACTCCTAACTACTATCGAAAACGGCGCGGCAATCCGCGCCGTTTCATCTCTACCGTGAAGGACATCGTTCAAGCTCTGCTGATGAATACAGGAACTCTCCGCACCAGGTACGTACCTCTGTGTATAGAACAAGCAACGACACCGCAAGATTCTGCTATCAGCATCTCACGATTACACTAGGAGCGCAGCGCCGCTAGCTGAGTTCTGCATCGCAAGGTCTTGAACGGGCTCGCCATGGATCCAACTCTCCGCAGCAAACTCGGCAACTACTGGGTCTTCCGCGAGGGCCGCCGCGAGGTGCACGGTCCCAGTTTCCTTCGTGAGGTGCTGGATGCTTTCCAGCACGCGCTTAGCCCCGGCGTTGGCGCTGATCAGATTATGAGCGCCTTGCTGCTTTCCGGAGAACTCGAGTCGGCGCATGCCGACCTCGGCTCACCGAGTGGCGCCACTGTTGAGGCAATCACCGACCTGCTTGCAGACCTCCTCGTCAACAGGGCGACCCTCCTGTCGAAAGAAAGAATAAGAGAGCTGAACCTCTCTCACATTGCGGTTCCGGACCACATCTCGATATCTCCGCCTGAGGGCTTCGTCTACTACGCTTTACATCCTTCGGATTTTGCCAATCTCGCCAAGCAAGTACCTGAGCACACGAAGCCCGTGGCCGTGATCGGCATTCGCACTATTGGGACGACATTGAGCGCTGTTGTAGCCGCCGCAAACCGCCAACTGTCCCGGCATGCGGAGCGCATCACCGTACGCCCGAGCGGCCATCCGTACGACCGTGTGACGGAGTTCACAACAGAACAGCTTGGGTGGATCAAGAGGCAAATCTCACGCGCCGCCCAATTTCAGGTCGTCGATGAGGGCCCGGGACGCAGTGGATCATCGTTCTTGTCGGTGGCCGAAGCTTTAGTAGAAGCGGGAGTTGACCGTGAGCAAGTAACACTAATGGGCAGCCGCGCCGTACAGCTTTCTGATCTTTGCGCACGGAATGCCAGTGAGCGTTGGGCTCAGTTTCGCTTTTACTCGCCAATTACCCAGGTGTACGAGCGCTTCAAAAACGATTTTTATGTAGGAGGCGGAAACTGGCGAAGCTTTTTCGCGGGCTCAAGTGCTGATCGGCCCGCATGCTGGCCGCAAATGGAACGCTTGAAATTCCTTTCCGCCGACCGCAAACGGCTCTTCAAGTTCGAGGGCTTCGGACGATTTGGCGAGGAGGTCCTACAGCGAGCGAACAGCTTAGCTGACGCCGGATTCGGACCGGCCGTCGAAAACGCCGGGGACGGAATGCTTAGCTACTCTGTCGTGCAAGGCCTTCGTCCCATTCCGAATGGCTTTAGCCGTGAGCAATCTGCTCTAAACCATGAAATCTCGGGCGAGCGTCCGGCAACGCCTCTCTTCCATCACGATCTTCTGCAACGAATCGCTCACTACTGTGCATTTCGCGCGCAAGCATTTAGGACTCACGAAACACGCAAGAGTCAACTCGGCGAGATGGTCGAATTCAATTTGCGCTCAGAGTTTGGCGACCCAGTGAACTTCACTCCGGGGCTGCTCGATACCGAGAACCCGGTTCTAGTCGATGGGCGCATGCAGCCATACGAGTGGATTCTTCAGGAGAACGGCACTTTGCTCAAAGTCGACGGGACTACCCATGGAGACGATCACTTCTTCCCGGGCCCGACCGACATTGCTTGGGATTTGGCAGGAACCATCGTGGAGTGGAATTTGGACCAGAATGCCACACAATTCTTTCTTGACTCCTACCTCCGCGCCAGCGGCGACAACGCTCGCCACCGTATCGCTGCGTTTGTGCTCGCCTATCTCACCTTTCGAATGGCATATTGCGGAATGGCCCTGACAACCGTAATCGGCACACCAGAGGAAGCGCGATTGCAAGCGGCTTACCACACCTATCAGCAGCGGTTAGCGGAGCGCATGAAGAAACCAGCGCTGCCAGCGGTCAGCTTTTCCGAATCATCCGCGCTGCAGACACGTATCTCACAGAGTGTGGGGGATGATTAGCCGTACACTTCATGCGATCTGATTGTTTCTTTGGGCCGCCCGCTCATCCAGCACCGTTAGCCACGATCGTGAAATAAAAGAGTGACTCTCGCGGCCTTTCGCGCGTTGGGTGCCGATTCCGCCCGGCTCCGGCAACCACTTCTGGGCCATCGCGAGCGCGGCCATAGAGAAATCGGGAAAGATTTCGTGCAGCTTGATGCCTAATTTTGCCGGCAATGACAGCACCAGGCGAGCCGTTCCTCGCTCACAAGCATCAACCGTCTGTCGTGCCGCTCTCTCTGCGCTGATTGAAAAGATCGGCAATGCATCGCTCAGGCTGAACCAGGCGTACTCCGAACGATGCTTGCCTTTGAAGTCGGCATTTCGCGGGCTTCCCGTGCGCATCAACCCGGGATAGACCGTCGTGACCAACACATTGTCTTTCGCCACTTCAGCGCGCATTCCTTCCGATAAGCCGGCCAGGGCAAACTTTCCTGCGCTGTATGCCAAGAGGTGTGGAACGCTGATCTTCCCGCCAATGGAAGAGATGTTCACGATGCGGCCCTCGCGCCGGCGGCGCATTTCAGGCAACACGGCGAGCATGGTGTAAAGCGGCGCCCAGAAGTGAATATCGAGCGACTCACGATAATCCTCGAGCGTCATCGTGTCCATCGGGCCCACGGCAAGCGTTCCCGCATTGTTCACCAGTATGTCTACCGGGCCGAGTTGGTTGGCGACTGATTCGACGGTTTTCTGAACCTGCTCTCGATCCGTCACATCGCACACAGCCGTGATCAACTGATACCCGAGGGACCATAGATTCGACTTGGCGCGCTCCAGTTCCGCAGCACTGCGAGCGCATACGGCAACCCGCGCGCCCCGCTTGGCAAACTCACGTGCCAGCACCAGGCCAAGACCGCGCGATCCCCCCGTGATTAACACTGATTTGTCACGGACATTGTATCGGCGAGAGCCGCGAAGCAACGCTTTCGCGATGAGTGCTGCTCCTAGCGCAGTGCCGGCGATTGCCAGGCCCGTGGCTGCTGCTCCGGTTGCTACGCCCAAACGCACAATGTCCGAGCTGCGATGTGACATTCTCTTCATGACTGGCCTCGGTGCTTACGACGATTTGTGAAAGATGTGGAGGAGTCGGCTACGGGTTGTGTGGCGTCAGGCTGCCCGCCGGTGTAATCCAACAACTTAGGTATGCCATCAACGCACCAGCATTAGAATGCGAGTGCAGTTCCGGAACTGAAAAGCTAAAGGTCAGTCCACATCGGGAATACATCCCCTTTTGCATCGTTGAGCGCTATACAGGAACCCACGCTTTGACCTACAGAACCAGCCTGATTCCCGCGTCCAGGGAGGCGCGATATCTATTATGTGAATCCTCCTTGTGACCCGATGGGCAGGGGCCAGACCGAACGGGCTGGCAACTGCCCAAATTTTCAGGGAACGCTACGCCGCTTTCTTGCGTCCTCCAGCTCGTGCCGAGCGAGAAACGTCCCCTTCTTTGTCAATGAAGTACAGAAACTGATTGTCGCGATCGACTGCGTTCTTGACCAGGACCTTGGATTGCCCTTCTCCGGATTTTGCCTTGTGGCAGACGTTCCCGTCTCCATCAATGAAGTACAAATACTTCTTGTAGTCGCGCTGCAGGTTGAGCTTCTTAACTTTCTCTGCCATGTTTCCCCCCAAAAAGGACTTGGATTCGCGCCGGATGGAGGCCGATGCCTCGCTCGAAACCACCGGAGCCAGCGCTGCCCCAGCGAACCGACGCATCAACTCACACTAGCTGTAACGCCTCAGTGAACAGAAGCGGCAGAGAACAATGATTTGCAAGATTATTAATGTGCGGCGCTATTGTCCGCTGAGACAGCGGCTTGCTGTTCTATTTGGTATCGAACTCCCACCGAGTGGCTGACTTCAGGTACTTCTTTTCGGGCAATCCGAAGACCAGCGTGGGTTTGACTACGAAGACAGGCTCTGCCGTGAACGCGGACATATCGTACTTGTACTTCTTTTCGTAAGGTTTAAAGATCGACGACTTCGACTCCTGCGGCAACAACGAAACCTCGCCTTCGACCACCACCGCTTCGTCCGCCTTCTCGGTGCCAATAACACAGTGTGGATTCTTCGCGAGATTTCTTGCCTTGCGCGACTCGGCTCCGGAACTGAAATAGAACGCCCCGTCGATCCACAGACCCCAAATCACCATCATGTGCGGCCTGCCGTCGGGCCGCGTGGTGGATATCCAGTAGTTATGCGATCGTTTTAAGCGCTGCTCGGCCCACGTCCAGGGCAGCAGGCCTTCCTTCCCCTTGGGTAAACCGTAACCCGGCATGTATGGCCGGCTCGCTTTAGGAATCCTAGTTTTGGTCCTATTCGCCTTCTTCTTCTCTGCAGCCATGTCTCTCCCCGATCTGGACCTCCTACTGTAGACCAGGCCCTAAAGTCATTAGAGCAACAAAAAGGCGCCCTTCGGCGCCAAATTGAATGCGTGATTCCAGTTTACAAGTTCCGCTTGGTCCAGTCGTTGATCTGGTCCAATGCGTGGTTCAGGTTCTCCAAAGAATTGGCCACACTGAAACGCAGATACCCTTCGCCGAAATCTCCAAAAGACGTCCCCGAAAGACAAGCAACTCCGGCCTGCTCCAACAATGCGTCCGCCAGCGGTTTCGATTTCCAGCCAGTTTTCTGAATGTTGGGAAAAACATAAAACGCGCCCTTCGGCATGCGGCACGAGAAGCCTTGAATGCGGTTCAATCCTGCAACGAAAACATCTCGCCGCTTCTGGAACTCGGCGCGCATCTGCTCGACCGACGACTGATCTCCGCGCAAAGCTTCAACTCCCGCGACCTGGGTAAAGCTGGCCGTGCATGAATTCGAATTAGTCATGAGGCGGGTGATGTGGGTAGCCAAATCAGGACGCATTACCCCGTAGCCCATGCGCCAGCCCGTCATGGCATAAGTCTTCGAGAAACCGTCGAGCAAAATAGTCCGTTCTTTGAACCCCGCCACCGACATGATGGAATGGTGCTTGCCCGCAAATATTAATCGGCTATAAATCTCGTCCGACAAGACCATGATGTTACGGTCGCCAATGACGTCAGCAATTGCCTGGATGTCCTGCTTACTAAGCACACCGCCGGTCGGGTTCTGCGGCGAGTTAATGATGATGAGCTTGGTTCGCTCGCTGATCAGCGAAGAGAGTTCGTTGATATCCAGCCCAAAATCGCGATCTTCCCGCAGTCGGATGGGCACTGCTTTATCGCCGATGTAGTTGATCATCGACTCGTAAATGGGAAAGCCGGGATTGGGATAGATGACCTCATCTCCCTCATCCACAAGCGCCAGAATGCTGAAGAAGATGATGGGCTTACCGCCGGGAACGACCACCACTTCCTCGCTCGAGCATTCCACTCCGCGCGTGCGGCTTACTTCCTCCGCGATAGCCTGTCGCAGATCCGGCAGACCGGCGGACGGCCCATAGTGAGTCCAGCCCTTGTGCAATGCGGAAACAGCGGCTTCCACTACATTCGAAGGTGTATCGAAATCCGGTTCGCCGATCTCGAGGTGAATGATCTTCTTTCCTTGACGCTCCAACGCCCGCGCTTTATTCAGAACTTCAAAGGCAGTTTCCGTGCCAAGGCGCGACATCCGGTTGGCCAGCCGCAGCTCGTACTGAGTGGTCGGTTCCATGGTGACAAAGCTAGGCATTATACCCCCTGAGCGGCTCGCTGGGCCGACACCAGCATTGTTGTCGCTGCCTATGGGAATGTCAGAGACCCACGTCACAAAGGATTGTGATACACGCCAGGAAGGAAGGAACTACTTATTGCTCGGGAATGGTTGATTCTTCGCTCTGGGCGCGAAGTACACGCTCGACCGAATAGGGCGCGCGTTGCATCGGTTCATGAAAGTGCCTGACCTGCATCTCGCCCAGCAGCCCAATCGCCAGCATATTGAAGCCCGCCAGCAGCAGCACAGCGGCAAAAATCATTAATGGCCCGTGCTTGGTCATGACATCCGCCTGGTGCAGGACCTTCTCCAGCGCCAGCCAGAACGCCACGCCACAACCGCTGACGATGCTCACCATGCCAACCGTGCCAAAAAAATGCAGCGGCCGCGAAAGGTATTTCAACAGAAAGCGAATTGTGATCAGGTCGAAAAACACGCGGAACGTCCGCGAGATTCCGTAATGCGATACGCCCCGTTCCCGATTGATATTGCGGATCGGCACTTCGCAGATCGAAGCCCCATGCCACGAGGCAAGCGCCGGAATGAATCTATGCAATTCGCCATAAAGGGGCACTTGCTCAAGGATCTCGCGACGGTAAGCTTTGAACGTGGTACCGAAGTCGTGGATATCCACGCCACTTAGCTTAGCCATCAACCAGTTCGCACACCGCGATGGAATTCGCCGCATCCAGAAATTATCAATCCGCTGCTTGCGCCAGCCGCTGACGATGTCGTAACCCTCGCCCACTTTCTCAATAAAGATCGGAATGTCAGCCGGATCGTGCTGCAGATCGCCATCCATCGCAATGATGTACTCGCCGCGAGCATGATCGAAACCGGCCGCCAGCGCAGAGGTCTGGCCAAAATTCCGCCGCAGCTTGACCACCGTAACCCGGCTATCCACGGCTGCAATTTCGCTAAGCAGATAGAAGGTGCGGTCACGCGAGCCGTCGTCAACCAGCACGATCTCAAAGCTCTCACCATTTACTTCCATGACCGCCTTCAGACGGTCATAGAGATCGGTGACATTCTCCTGCTCGTTGTGCAGGGGGACGACGATGGAATATTTGGGCAAGCCTTAATTATACGTAATGAACTCGATTTCTGCCCACCCGTTAAGGGCAGAACCACATAGGCAAATGCCCCACCGCAAGTGCGGACCTCAGTCGCCTGTGCCAAATCAACCAGGCTCTCTATCGTCTCAGTAATCCCGGACGTTCCGCCCATTGATTCGGTTAAGGTCAGCGCCTTCCGTAATCTTTGCGCCCCTCTGTATCGAAGCTAACTTCAGGCTAGACGCGCTTCGCGGGTTCAGTAGTCACCAACGTATGGACTGGCGCCAGCCAGATTAGGCGCGACTACCACCCAGCTTAGGTCAGGGATGTGCGCAGCCATGAAGTATCTCCTCCTCGCGGTTTGCCTTTTCGGCATGATTGGATGCGGCAATCCAGCCGTGCCCGGCGCTCCTTCGGCCAGCAATGATCTGGTAAGTAGCCAACCCATTCCGTCAAGCCCTTCTCCAACTCCAACGCCCAGCCCAACACCAAGCCCGACTCCCGCGCCGCCTCCACCCACTCCAACTCCGCCGCCCACTCCGGCGCCAACGCCATTGACTACGTACGACATGCTGCAATGGATGACCATGGACCCCAGTCTCAGCGCCTCGCATCACATGTCGGGCACGGCCAATCCCATCTACAACAGTGTCCTGTGTGACCTCTACTACTGGACAAAAACCGGACAGGGCTTCCCCTGGGACATACAGCTCTACGACAACAACTACATCTACCTGTGGGTGACGGAACTCGATTGGCACAATACCAATACCTACAAGGTCTTCAACAGCCCCACTTTGGGCTATTTCAATATGCCGCTAGTGCCGCGTTTCGCTCAGGGCGGATACCCCGGCTCGACCATTAAGGTCAGCGACTCGACCTACGAAATCCACACGGATTGCAACACCTTCACCACCAAGACTCTCAGCCGCGTGATCAATCAGGTCTGGGGACCCTACACCGAGTCCTTAGGCGGAGAGCTTCCAGCCAATCTTCAGACCCTCGTGATCAGCTACAGGTATGCCTGTGATTCCACATATTCCAATTGCAAGGACAAAGAAGAATTCCACGTTGCCAAGCCTTACGGGCTCGTGAAATGGCAACATCAGAAGCTCCAGGCTGACGGCACCTATGCGGCACCGGATAATGTGTCGCTATTTAATCGTGTAGTAAGCGGTCAGACTCAGGTCATCACGACCTGCTTCTAGGAACAAACCGTCGTACATAGGATTCCTTGCAGCCCTCTGCGCCGTTGGGTGCAGCCTTACCGCATTCCGAGTCTCTAACCGGCAGTACAGGATTATCCGGATTGATTTGACGGGAACTCCGGATGTGAGATGCCCCTGCCGACGCTCTAGCATGAGCTTGGGATTTATATAGGCAGATTGTGCTGGACTTCTTAATCCAATTCTACGTAGCTATCGGCTTGCTGCTCGTCCTCGTCTATCTTCTCTGGCCTTGGGAGCAGGGCGAACCCTCCCCTTCCAGGAGAGGACGACCGTAGCGTCCGTCTAGCCAGAGGCCTTGCGGCCTGGAGCCAAGGGAGTTGTGTGCTCGTGCTCCGTCTCGCCGCTCCGTCTCCTACTTCGGGTTCTCATCTGGCTGCGCATCGATTGGCGCACCTGGCTTGGGCTTTACATCTTTAGGTTCTCCGCGTTGCTGGTCGGCAGACGGGGGCTTGTAATCGCTTTTCAACGAAACCAGCGCCTTCTGCGTTTCTTGCCAGTCTTTCTTCTTCACACCGCGATCCGCTGGTCCGCTGGCAAAGAAATTAATTAGGCCCTGCCTCAGGTCGGGACTGACATTCGCGAAATTCTCCTCGCGTAATTTTCGGACTAGTCGCGCGTAAGACTCGTCTGCGAGGTAATACTCCCCAGCTGCGGTCGGCCGGCCAGTGTCGAGATTCCGGTCAGGGAACGACAACACGCCTGCTTCGGCCTGCTGCACCAGTCGGTGATACTGGGCAACGACCTGGTTCATGCTGCGGAAGTACATATCTTGTGTTACAGGTGTCGGATCTTTGTAATCAAGCGCTTTGAATGGTCCAAATCTGGGAATCAAGCGCAAGAGGAAAGCAAGGAACCTGGCGAATATGCCCGGCTTGCGATACTTCGCTCCAAACTCCTTTTCGTAGTCTGCTCGCGAAAGCTGATAAAGAAACTGTTTCTTGGCCTTGCTGTCTTTTTCCTTGATGTGGTGTTCGCGACTTGCGAGCGCAACCTGCGTCATCTCCGGAATCACACGGCTGACCGAGAATCGATAGCTCTCGATCGTCAAGTCGTCCCAATGAAGCAGTGAGTCCACAGTGATGCCATAGGTGTCTGCGAATGCCCGCTCCAGCAGCTCTTCTGAGACCTGGAAGCCTATGAAGTCGTGAAACTCTTTCGAAATGTACCGGCGCTTTGCAACCTGTACCACGTCGAAGCTGAATTCGGTTTTTAGGTGCGCCTCCGGATTGTCCTCATACGTGACTTCCTTTCCGAACTTGGTTCGCAGCTTCGGATACTCGACCGCTACGCCAGCGTTGACTGCGGGATGTCCCCAGGTATCGGCCGCATAGTGGCTGAGCGCGCCTAAAGCGAAAGCATATTCGTTGACGTTGCGCGCATCTCGCAGCATCCAGGCAACGAACGCACCCGAGCGAACGTAATGGAGTAGATTCGTAAAATCGTGGCTGCCGAATGGGTAGTAGCCGAGGTCTTGAACTACGGAGCCGCCATAGGCGTATGCGTGCGCCTCTTTGATTTGCTCTGCTGTGGCATCAGGGTAACGTTTCAGCAGTGCTGGGCGAATATCAGAGACCCAAGAAATGTCGATCAATTCTTCATGCGAGAGCACTCCGTACCCCATCAGCGAGTGAGGCGTGAGCAGTGCCAGCAGTGCGACCAGGAACGTCACCCCAACTTTGCGTGCTTTCTGTGATCTCATTTCCAAAGTTAGACTGAGATGCGCAAACGCCGTGAGGCGATAGGAATATCACAGCATCTCTGTGCTCGGGATCAAAGCGAGACCTGGTGCGACACACGCCACCTGCGTTCAGAGCCATTCGGAAGTGCACGGTAGCATCTGACGTGACACCAACGGAA
>Ga0136846_1215623_pt1 | contig 12544 bp, 9 predicted proteins | sample HopSoiMetagenom2_FD_96841 | JGI IMG/M metagenome (GOLD analysis project Ga0136846, IMG submission 96841) | Grasslands soil microbial communities from Hopland, California, USA - 2 Assembly 2016 (version 4) | ecosystem: Environmental > Terrestrial > Soil > Grasslands | place: USA: Hopland...
CACCCGCTCCGCGCTGGCGACGCCCGACTGCAGCAGGTTCGCCATCGACCCCAGCTGGGTGAGCGGCTGCGTGAACTGGCGGGAGTACTGGATGAACGCCTGCACGTCGCCGAGGCGCATCGAGCCGTTCGCCACGAGGAGCCCGCCGACCACGGCGATCGCCACGTAGACGAGGTTCCCGATGAACATCATCGCGGGCATGATGATGCCGCTCACGAACTGGGCGCCGAAGCTTGCCCGGTAGAGCTCGTCGTTCTTCTCGGCGAACCGGGCGCGCACCTCGCGGTGGCGGCCGAACACCTTCACCAGGGCGTGGCCGGTGTAGCCCTCCTCGATCTGCGCGTTGAGCTCGCCGGTGTGCGTCCACTGGGCGACGAACAGCTTCTGCGACCGCTTCGCGATCACGGTCGTCACCACGAGGGTGAGCGGGATCGTGATGAGCGAGATCACCGCGAGCAGCGGGGACAGCACGAACATCAGGGTGAGGATCCCGACGACCATCAGCAGGGAGTTGACGAGCTGCCCGAGGGTCTGCTGGAGCGACTGCTACACGTTGTCGATGTCGTTCGTGACGCGGCTGAGCAGGTCGCCGCGGGGGTGACCGTCGAAGTACGAGAGCGGCAGCCGGCCGCGCTTGCGATCGACGTCGGTGCGAAGGCGGTAGACGGTTCGCTGCGTGACGCCGGCCATGATGTAGCCCTGCATCCAGCTGAAGACGGCGCTCAGCAGATAGACGGCGATGAGCACCAGCAGGATCTGGCCGAGCGCGGCGAAGTCCACCCCCGAGCCCGGGTGGAGGTGCATCCCGGCGAGCATGTCGGCGAGCTGATCCTGTCCACGCGCCCGGGCCGCCGCGACGAGCTGGTCGGTGGTGACTCCGGCCGGCAGCGGCCGGCTGACGACGCCCTCGAAGATCACGTTCGTCGCGCTGCCGAGCAGCTTCGGCCCGACGATCGCGAATGAGACGCTGACGACCGCGAACGCCACGACGAGCGCGATGAGCGGGCGCTCGGGTCCCAGGTGGCCGATGAGCCGGCGGAACGTCCCGCGGAAGTTCTTCGACTTCTGGGGCGGGAGGCCCATCCCGATCCCCATCATCCCGCCCCGTGGCCGCCGCCCCCCGGGCGTCCACCCGGTCCGGCGAAGCCGGTCGGGCGCTCAGCCGGACGGCCACCGGCGTTTGCGCCCGTCGTCGGTCGGCCCGTCACGCGACCGCCTCCGCCTCGGTGAGCTGCGAGTAGACGATCTCCTGGTATGTCTCGTTCGTCGCCAGCAGCTCCGCGTGCGTGCCGATGCCCATCACCCGACCCGCGTCGAGCACGATGATCCGGTCGGCATTCATGATCGTGCCCACCCGCTGCGCCACGATCAGCACGGTCGCCCAGCCGAGCTCACGGTCGAGCGCCGCCCGAAGACGTGCGTCCGTGCCGACGTCGAGGGCCGAGAAGCTGTCGTCGAACACGAAGACCGGCGCACGCTTGACGAGTGCGCGGGCGATCGCCAGTCGCTGGCGCTGACCGCCGGAGACGTTCGTCCCGCCCTGCGTGATCTCGGCCTCGAGGCGGCCGTCCATCTCGTCGACGAAATCGCGTGCCTGCGCGATCCGGAGTGCGTCGAGCAGCTCTTCGTCGGTTGCCGTCTGGTCGCCGTAGCGGAGGTTGCTCGCGACCGTGCCCCGGAACAGGAACGCCTTCTGGGGGACGAAGCCGATCATCCGCCACAGGTCGTCGCGGTCGATCGCGCGGACGTCGACCCCGTCGATGAGGACCGCGCCCGACGTCACGTCATAGAAGCGCGGGATGAGGTTGACGAGCGTCGACTTGCCGCTGCCGGTGCTGCCGACGATGGCCGTCGTCTCGCCCGGGCCGGCCCGGAACGAGATCCCGCTCAGGACGGGATGCTCGGCGCCCGGGTAGCGGAACTCGACGTCACGAAACTCGATGGTGCCGCGACGCGGGCCCGTCGGGACGAGTGTCGGTCGTTCCGGGTCGCGGACGGTCGGCTCGGTCTCGAGCACTTCCTGGATCCGGCCGGCGGACACCGCTGCGCGCGGGACGAAGATGAACACGAACACCGCGGTGAGCACCGCGAAAAGAATCTGCGTCAGGTACTGGAGGAAGGCCGTCAGGTCGCCGACGGAGAGCTCGCCGCTGTCGACTCGGATCGCGCCGAACCACATGACGGCCACCATCGAGAGGTTGAGGATCGCCGTCATCGTCGGCAGAACGAACGCGAACATCCGGTTGACCCGGAGCGTCGTCGCGAAGAGGTCGCGGTTCGCGTCGTCGAAGCGGGCTTCTTCGCGTTCGGTCCGCACGAATGCCCGGATGACCCTCACGCCCGAGAGCGTCTCCCGCATCACCTGGTTGATGCGGTCGAGCTTCGTCTGGACCGCGCGAAACAGCGGGATCAGGCGGCTCATCACGAGCGCGATGAACGCGACCATCAGCGGCAGGATCACGACCAGAAGCCCGCTCAGCTGGACGTCGGTCCGGAGCGCCATGATGATCCCGCCGACGATGAGGATCGGCGCCGAGATGATGATCGTCAGCGCCATGAACACGACCGTCTGGACCTGCTGGACGTCGTTCGTGTTGCGGGTGATGAGCGAGGCGGGACCGAAGTGGTTGACCTCGACCTGCGAGAACGTCTCGACTTTCGTGAAGATCGCGCTCCGGACGTCGCGACCGAAGCCCATCGCGACGCGCGCCGCGAAGTAGACGCCGATCACCGCGGCGATCGCGAGCACGAGCGTGACGACGAGCATGAGCCCGCCGATCCGCAGGATGTAGTCGTTGTCGCCCTTCGCGATGCCGTTGTTGATGATGTCCGCGTTGAGGTTCGGCAGGTAGAGGTTGCCGATCGCCTGGACGAGGAGCAGCACGACGACGAGGACGAGCTGAACCCCGTACGGCCGCAGGTAGGTCCGGAGAAGACCGATCACCGGTTCGCTCCCTCGAGCTCGAGACGCGTCGTCGCGACCGACGCCTTCTCCTCGGCTCGCCGCTTCTTCGCCTTCGCCCGGGCGCGGCGAAGCGCGCGGTGGCCGACGAGGAGGTCGAGCATCTGCTTGTCCGTCAGCTCGGCGAGGAGACTCTCCAGACCATCGCGCCGGTGCTGATCGATCTCGCGGAAGACGCCCGCGCCGGCGTCGGTGGGGTGGACGAGGACGACCCGCCGATCGTCGGCGCCGTGCCGGCGTTCGACCAGTCCGCGCGCGTGCATCCGGTCGATGATCCCGGTCATGCTCGCGACCGAGACGTCGAGCTCCTCCGCCAGCTGCCCCATCGACAGCGGGCCGTCCGACTCGAGGATGGTCAGGACGTTGAGGTGGATCAGACTGAGGCTGCCGCGCTGCCACCGTCGGAACGCGCTCACGAACTCGCGCGGGTTCCAGGAGAGGAGCTCGTCGAGGAGGGCGTCGGTCAGCTTCCGTCGGCGGGTCGACGCCAGCCGATCCTTCGACGCGGCGCTGATATTCAATGGCACGTTGACAGTCTGCGCCGTGGAGAGCGATGGCGCAACGGGTGATCCGCTGGCCGGGTCAGGCTGCGTCGTCTAGCCGAGCGGTGCCTAGGCTTCCGCGGCCGGGGGTCAACGATGGAGGGGTCCGTGATACAGCGTCGAGTGGTTCCGGTCGTGGTCGCGTGTCTGTTCCTGCTTCTTCTGGCGCCGGCATCCGTGCTCGGCGCGAGCTCCCATCGGACGGTCGTCATGCGCGACGCGTGCGATGGACCGTCGTTCAACGCCCCGCCTCCGGCGGGCATCGGCCCGGGTACGTGTGCCAGGAACGGCGGCGTGACGCTCGGCAAGTTCGTCGACCAGCTCCACGCCATGCATCGGGCGCCGGCGTGGCGGTTTGCGCCTTCACAGATGAAGCTCGCGTCCGGCGGCACGGTGACGGCCACGAACCGCGGCGGCGAGTTCCATACGTTCACCGAGGTCGCGAACTTCGGTCCAGGGTGCGTGGACTTCCTGAACGTCGCAATCGGGCTGCCGGCTGGCCAGCTCGCGCCGGAGTGCGCGATCCCCGGCATCTTCGGCGCAACAGGGGCCGGTCCGGGCGGCACGGTCACGACCGACGCATTGGGCACGGCGACACATAAGTTCCAGTGCCTCATCCACCCGTGGATGCGGACGACCGTGAACGTCGGTTGACGAACGCCGTGACCACGGCCGGCCAACCGGGCTGAGCCGCCGCGAGACCGCGACAGAACTGACCGGGCGGTACCTCACACGTACCGCTCGGCCGTCATCGTCCGGACGCAGTAGCCCGCGATCATCCGTGCGGTGATCCGCGCGCGCGACACGGGCCGTTGCCCGGCTTCCCTACGATCACCGTGATGCCCGGCGCGCAGACGATCCTCGTCGTCGACGACGACCCGAAGATCAGGCAACTCGTTCGGATGTACCTCGAGCGCGACGGGTTCGCGGTGCTCGAGGCCGCGGACGGACGCACTGCCCTAGAGACGGTCGAGGCAGAGCAGCCGGCCCTCGTCGTCCTCGACATCATGCTGCCCGAGATCGACGGCCTTTCGGTGCTCCGGGCGATCCGACGCTCCTCGCGACGGCCGGTCATCGTCCTGTCCGCTCGCGGCACCGTCGCAAACCGGATCGAGGGGCTCGACGTCGGTGCCGACGACTACGTCCCGAAGCCGTTCTCGCCGGCCGAGCTCGTCGCCCGCGTCCGCCGCGTCCTCGATCGCACGGGCGGCTCCGCCGATCCGCACGCCGCGATGCTGCGTCGGGGTGACCTCGTCGTCGACACCGAACGGCACGAGGCGTCGGTCGGCGGGCAGCCCGTCGCGCTGACGGCCGCCGAGTTCCGGCTCCTGGTCGCGCTGCTCGAGGCGGACGGCCGTGTTCTGAGCCGCGACCAGCTGATGGACGCGGTCTATCGCGACGACGACAGCGTCCTCGACCGGACCATCGACGTTCACGTCCGTCGCCTCCGCGACAAGCTCGGCGACGACGCCGTCACGCCGCGCTACGTCGCGACGGTCCGGGGAGCGGGCTACCGCGCGGCCCCGGAACCGGTGGGAGACGCCTCGTGAAGCGGCTGACGGAGTCGATCCACGACGGGATCGGGCTGCGGATCGCCCTCGCCGCGCTGACCGTCGGCCTCGCCGCGATCGCGATCCTCGCGATCGGCATCGCAATCGTCGGCGGCCGGACGTTCGCCGACCTCATGAGCGGGCACGGTGGCGACACGGCCGCGGCGCAGTCGATGTTCGAGGAGGCGATCGGCGCCGTCCTCGCGGTCGCCGTCCTCGTCGCGATCGCTGTGGCGGCGCTCCTGGCGATCTGGCTCGGACGACGGCTCTCGCGCCCGCTTCGCGAAGCGAGCGCTGCCGCGGCCCGGATCGCGGACGGCGATTACGCGGCGCGGATGGAGCCGGTCGGCCCGGTCGAGGTCGTGAGCCTCGTCGAGTCCTTCAACCAGATGGCGGCCAGTCTCGAAGAGCAGGAGCGGATGCGACGCGAGTTCATCGCCAACGCAGCGCACGAGCTCCGGACGCCCCTGACCAACCTGCAGGGCTATCTCGAGGCCCTCCGCGACGGCGTGGTCGCGCCGGACCGGGCGACCTTCGAATCGCTGTGGGAGGAGGCGGACCGTCTCGTCCGGCTGTCGCGATCGCTCGACGAGCTCGCCTCGGGCGATGCGGGCACGACCGAGGCGGCCGAGCGTGAGATCGATCTCGCGGACGCGATCCGGACGGCCGTCGATCTCGCCCGACCGGGCGCTTCGGCGGCAGGCCTCGAGCTTCGTGCCGAGGTCCCGGGATCGATCCCCGCCCGCGCCGACCCGGACCGTCTCGCCCAGGTCCTGGCGAACCTGCTCCAGAACGCCGTCCGCTACACGAAGACCGGAGGCACGGTCACCGTCGCGGCCGAGCGTGGTCGCGACGACATCGTCGTGTCGGTGACGAACACCGGCGAGGCCATTCCCGCCGACGACCTGCCACACGTCTTCGAGCGCTTCTACCGGGTGGAGAAATCTCGCGACCGAAGCCGAGGCGGCGCCGGGATCGGGCTCGCGATCGTCCAGCAGCTCGTCGAATCGGCCGGCGGTCGCGTCGGTGCGGAGTCCGTGGCGGGTCGGACACGTTTCTGGTTCAGCCTGCCGGGCTGAACGCCCGGTCGTCGCATAGTCCGGACGGGAGCAGCGCATGGAGTGGTTCGACATCAGCGTCCCGATCACGCCAGGGATGGTCACGTTCGAGGGCGATCCATCGGTCTCGCTCGAACGGACGGAGTCGATGGCGGACGGCGCCATCTGCAACGTGAGCCAGCTCTCGTTCGGCGTCCATTCGGGAACCCACGTCGACGCGCCGGTCCACTTCATTCCGAACGCCGCCGGGATCGAGGCAGTCCCACTCGAAGCGCTCGTCGGCCCCGCCGAGGTCGTCGCGATGGACGAGCCACGCGGGCAGATCGATGCGGCCGCGGTCGCCCGGCTGACCCTGCCCGCCGACGCGACCCGGGTCCTGTTCAAGGTGAACTCGCATCTCTGGGACGAGGCCGGGTTCCAGCGCGGCTTCGTCGCGGTCACCGCCGACGGCGCCGAGGCGCTGATCCGGCGCGGCGTCCGGCTCGTCGGCATCGACTATCTGTCGATCGCGCCGTTCGGCGATCCGACGCCGACGCACCGAGCGCTGCTCGAGGCCGGCGTCGTGATCCTCGAGGGGCTCGACCTTCGACGGGTCTCGCCCGGCTCGTACGAGCTCATCTGCCTGCCGCTGCTCATCGCGGGATCCGATGCAGGCCCGGCTCGCGCCGTCCTCCGCCGCGGTGCTCCCGAAATCCGCGGTACCGTCCGGTGATCGCCGACTCCGCCGATAGCGCCGCCCGCAGCACGCCGTCCGCCGCAGACAGGACGATGCGCGCGATCGCCGTCCATCCGGGCACCGCCGGCTCGATTCACTCGCGCGACGTCCCGCGGCCCGCGGTCGCCGACGTCCCCGACGGCCGTGGCGTCCTCGTCCGCGTGCTCCGCGTCGGCGTCGACGGCACCGACCATGAGATCGTCCAGGCTGAGTACGGCCGCCCGCCGGAAGGCGACGACTTCCTGATCATCGGTCACGAGAACCTCGGCGAGGTCGTCGAGGTCGGACCGAACGTGGCGGCCGGCGTCCGCCCCGGATCGCTCGTCGTCTCGACCGTCCGCCGGCCGGGCCACTCCATCTACGACAGGATCGGGCGGCAGGACGTCACGCTCGACGACGTGTACTACGAGCGCGGGATCAACCTCCTCCACGGCTACCTGTCGGAGTGGTACGTCGAGGACGCGGCGTGGGTCGTGCCGCTCGCGCCCGCGCTGTCGAGCGTCGGGGTCCTGCTGGAGCCGACATCCGTGGCCGAGAAGGGGATCGGCCAGGCCTACGCGATCCAGCGGCGATTGCCCGTTTGGCGGCCGGAGCACGGCCTCGTGATCGGCGCCGGAACGATCGGGCTCCTGGCCGCGCTCATCCTGCGGCTGCGCGGGCTCGAGGTCACGGTCTACAGCCGCAGACGCGCGCCGTACCTCAACAGCGATCTCGTCGATGCCCTCGGCGCGACCTACGCCAGCTCGTCGGACCGGTCGCTTGCAGACGTCGCCCACGATCGCGGGCCGTTCGATGTCATCTTCGAGGCGTCGGGCTTCAGCCCGCTTGTCTGGGAGGCCGCGGAGGCGCTCGGCAAGAACGGCGTCCTCGTCCTCTCGAGCGTGACGGGCGGCGACCGGAGGGTCGAGATCGCGAGCGACCGGATCAACGAGGGCTTCGTGCTCGGCAACAAGGTGATGGTCGGGACGGTGAACGCGTCGCGCGACGACTTCGAGCGGGGTGCGGACGACCTCGTGCTCGCCGAGTCGCGGTTCAGTGGCTGGCTGGAGCGGCTCCTCACGACGCCCGTGAGCGGGCTCGACGACGCGGCCGCGGTCCTCGCCGCGCTCGAGGACGCGGCGACGATCAAGGCGTACGTCGAGATCGCGGCGCCGACATCGAACACCGCGTCGCGATGAGCCGGGACGGCAAGGACCGGAACGGGACGGACGGTGTGGCGGCCGTCGACGACGAAGACTCCTCGAGGATCGGACCGCGCGGCGCCGCTGCCGATCCCGAGCGACGACGGCTCGTCGAGGCGAAGGCCGACGATGTCGCGTGGCGGCGATGGGGCCCGTACCTGGCGGACCGCCAGTGGGGCACCGTGCGCGAGGACTACTCGGAGCACGGGACCGCATGGGAGTACGTGCCACACGATCACGCCCGCTCGCGCGCGTACCGGTGGGGCGAGGACGGGCTGCTCGGGATCACCGACGAGCACGGACGGCTTGCCTTCGCCGTCGCGCTGTGGAACGAGCGGGACCCCATCCTCAAGGAGCGCCTGTTCGGGCTGACCGGCAACCAGGGCAACCACGGCGAGGACGTCAAGGAGGTCTACGCCCACCTCGACGCGACGCCCACGGCCTCGTACCTCAGGGCTCTCTACCGATACCCGCAACGCGCCTACCCGTATGCCGACCTCGTCGCCGAGAACGCGCGGCGTGGACGCGGCGACCCCGAATACGAGATCGGCGACACGGGCGTCTTCGACGACGAGCGCTTCTTCGACGTTGTGGTCGAGTACGCCAAGGCCGACCCGGAGGACGTCGTCGTCCGTATCCGCGCCACCAACCATGGCCCCGAGGCGGCCCCGCTGCACGTGCTGCCGACGCTCTGGTTCCGCAATACCTGGTCCTGGGGCCGGAACCCGGCTCGCCCGTCGCTCGCGGTCCGCTCTGGCGATGGGGAAGCGGCCATCCTCGCGACCCATCCGCGCGGCGGCGACCATGTCCTCCTGGCGGAGGGGACGCCGGACCTCCTGTTCACCGAGAACGAGACGAACATGGAGCGGCTCTTCGCGGTCCCGAACGCGACGCCGTACGTGAAGGACGCCTTTCACGCCGCCGTGGTCGACGGCCGGGCCGATGCCGTGAACCCGGCGCTGACGGGGACGAAGGCCGCGGCGCACTACCGCTTCGTCATCGAGCCGGGCGAGACGGCGACGATCCGGCTCAGGCTCGCGCGCCCGACTGCGCAGCCCGCCCTCGCCGACGTCGACGAGGTGATCGCAACGCGACTCGCGGAGGCCGATTCGTTCTTCGCCCCGCTGTCCGACGGCCTCTCCGCCGACGAGGCGGTGGTCCAGCGGCGAGCGTTCGCCGGGTTGATCTGGACGAAGCAGCTCTACGCGTACGACGTCGGCCAATGGCTCGACGGCGATCCCGCCTACCCGCCGCCACCCGTCGCGCGGCTTGATGGCCGGAACGCGAGCTGGCGCGAGCTCAACACCCAGGACGTGCTGTCGATGCCCGACGGCTGGGAGTACCCGTGGTTCGCGGCATGGGATCTCGCGTTCCACATGCTGCCGATGGCGCTGGTCGACCCCGACTTCGCGAAGGACCAGCTCCTGCTGCTGACACGCGAGTGGTACATGCACCCGAACGGCCAGCTGCCGGCATATGAATGGTCGTTCTCGGACGTCAACCCGCCCGTCCACGCGTGGGCCGGGTGGCGGGTCTACAAGATCGACCGCCGGATCCACGGCCGCGGCGATCGCGCGTTCCTCGAGCGGATCTTCCACAAGCTGCTGCTCAACTTCACGTGGTGGGTCAACCGCAAGGACGTCGACGGCCACAACGTCTTCCAGGGCGGGTTTCTCGGTCTCGACAACATCGGCGTCTTCGACCGGTCGGCGCCGCTGCCGGTCGCCGGTCATCTGGGCCAGGCCGACGGCACCGCGTGGATGGGCTTCTACTCGCTCAACATGCTCGCGATCGCGCTCGAGCTCGCCCGGGAGAACCGCGTCTACGAGGACGTGGCGACGAAGTTCTTCGAGCACTTCCTCTACATCGCCGGAGCGATCAACGGCCTCGGCATCGAGTCGGTCCCGCTCTGGAACGAGGACGACGAGTTCTTCTACGACGTCCTCCATCTCGACAGCGGCGCCTACATCCCGCTCAAGGTCCGCTCGCTCGTCGGACTCATCCCGCTCCTGGCGGTCGAGACCCTCGAGCCGGACGTGATCGAGGCGCTACCCGGGTTCAAGCGCCGCATGAGCTGGTTCCTGCGCAACCGGCCGACGCTCGCGTCCCTGGTCGCATCGTGGGAGTCGCCCGGGGTCGGCCGGCGGCGCCTGCTGGCGCTCGTCCACGGTCACCGGATGAAGGCCCTGCTGCGGCGGATGCTCGACCCCGACGAGTTCCTCTCCGATCACGGCATCCGCTCCCTCAGCGCCGCGCACCGCGAGCACCCCTTCGTGCTGACGCTCGCCGGGCAGGACTTCTCGGTCGACTACGAGCCGGCCGAGTCGCGGACGGGCACGTTCGGTGGGAACTCGAACTGGCGAGGACCGATCTGGTGGCCGATCAACTACCTCCTGATCGAGGCGCTCCAGAAGTTCGACCACTACTACGGCATGGACTTCCAGGTGCCGCTGCCGTCCGACGGCGGCGAGCTGCATTCGATGGGACAGGTCGCCGACGAGCTCGGCAGGCGGCTCGAGACGCTGTTCATCCGCGACGACGACGGGCGGCGGCCGTTCCGCGGCCCCGACGTCGCGGCCGCGCCGCACGGCTCGCCCGAAGACCTGCTGCTGTTCCACGAGTACTTCGACGGCGACACGGGACGCGGGCTCGGGGCCAGTCACCAGACGGGCTGGACGGCGCTCGTGGCGAAGCTCCTCGAACAGCGGGCGCGACGACGACGCGAGACGGGCGAATCCGGCCAGACGGCGAGCACGACGCCCGACCGGACGAGCGACGACATCGTCGTCTGGCTGTGACGAGGGCGGCCGAGAGCGTTCGCGCGCCGCTCGTCTCGTTCGGCCCGGAGATCGCGGCCGACCTCGAACCTGCCGTCCGGCGCGAGTGGCTGGTCACGAACGGGATCGGTGGCTACGCGTGCGGGACCCTCGCCGGGATCGCGAGCCGTGTCTACCACGGCCTGCTCGTGGCATCGCTGCAGCCGCCCGTCGATCGCGTGATGGTGGTCGGCGCGCTCGCGGAGTGGGTGACGGTCGACGATCGTCGGGTCGCGCTCCACACCCACGAGTACGCGGGCGGGACGCTCGACCAGCGTGGGTTCGAGCGTGTCGCGGCGTTCGCCCTGGACGGGCGGCGGCCGACCTGGACGTTCGATGTCGACGGCATCCGCCTCGTGAAGCAGGTCTGGATGGCCTGGCGAGCGAACACCACCTTCGTGCGGTACGCGGTCTCGCCCGACGGTGCTCAGGCCGACGTCGCCATCGAGCTGACGCCGCTGGTCGCCTGGCGGGACCATCACGCCGCCGGACGTGCATTCGATCCGCCGCCCGGTGTCGAGATCGCCGGGGCAGGGGAGTGGCGCGGGCTTGCCGTGGAGTTCCCGGGCGTCGAGCGGCGGGTGCGTGCGTTCGCCCGCGGCGGCGACGCCACGGCTGACCCGCGATGGTTCTACGACTTCCACCACCGGGAGGAGACGAACCGCGGGTTGCCGGACGAGACCGACCTGTTCGCGCCCGGAACGATCCGGGGTGTCGCCCGACCGGGTGCGCCCCTGACGATTGCGCTCACGATCGAGGACGACCCACCCGACGAGCCGGACGCCGCGCTCGCCGCGTCGCAGCAGCGGGACGAGGCCCTCCTTGCGACCGCCGGCGCAACGGACGCCTCCGCGTTGACGCAGTCCCTCGTCCTCGCGGCCGATGCGTTTCTCGTCGAGCGCGACATCCCTGTCGCAACGGGTGGGAAGCCGCGGCGCGCGCGCTCCGTCATCGCCGGCTACCCGTGGTTCAACGACTGGGGCCGCGACACGATGATCTCGTTACCCGGGCTCTGCCTCGCGACCCGGCGCTTCGACGAGGCCCGGACGATCCTCACCGCATTCGCCGCGTTCGTCGCCGACGGGCTGCTCCCGAACAACCTCCCGGACACGGCGGACGAGGAGCCGGGTCGGAACACCGTCGACGCCTCGCTCTGGTATCCGCTCGCGGCCCGGGCGTACGTCGAGGCGAGCGGTGACACGTCGCTGGTCGAGGAACTGCTGCCGACGTTCCGCGACGTCCTCGATCGTCACCTGACCGGGACGCTGCACGGTATCCGCGCGGATGGCGACGGCCTTCTCCCCGCGGGTGAGCCCGGCGTGCAGCTGACATGGATGGACGCCCGGGTCGGCGATCGCGTGATCACGCCGCGGATCGGCAAGCCCGTCGAGATCCAGGCGCTCTGGATCAACGCGCTCCGGACCGTCGGCGGCTGGATCGCCGAGCGTGGCGAGCGCGACCCCTACGGGGATGTCGCGGATCGGGCGACGACCGCGTTCCGCGAGCGCTTCTGGCGACCGGAGCTCGGCTATCTCGCCGACGTCGTCGACGGACCGGACGGCGACGACCTGTCGCTTCGGCCCAACCAGCTGTTCGCGCTTTCGCTGCCGCACGCGCTCGTCACCGACGATGTCGGCGCAGCGGTCCTTGCGACCGTCGAGCGTGAGCTGGAGACGCCGCTCGGGCTCCGGTCGCTCGTCCCGTCGGATGCCGCGTACGC
>Ga0136846_1221360_pt1 | contig 12544 bp, 12 predicted proteins | sample HopSoiMetagenom2_FD_96841 | JGI IMG/M metagenome (GOLD analysis project Ga0136846, IMG submission 96841) | Grasslands soil microbial communities from Hopland, California, USA - 2 Assembly 2016 (version 4) | ecosystem: Environmental > Terrestrial > Soil > Grasslands | place: USA: Hopland...
ACTGCGCTGCAGGCGGCGGTCGCCGCGGCGGTGTCCAGCGGCGCGACGGGTTTGGAGGCCGCGGTGCTCGTTGGCGGCTCGGCCGACGACGCGGGTGTGGACGCGGTGCGCGAGCTGTCGGCCGACGCGACGGTCATCGTCACCGACCGCAGCGGCGCCGTGCAGTGAGCGAATTCCGTTCCGGCTTCGTCTGCTTCGTCGGCAGGCCCAACACCGGAAAGTCGACGCTGACCAACGCGCTGGTCGGCACCAAGGTGGCGATCACGTCGAACCGGCCGCAGACCACCCGGCACACGATTCGCGGCATCGTGCATCGGGAGAACTTCCAGATCATCCTCGTCGACACCCCCGGTCTGCACCGGCCGCGCACGCTGCTCGGGCAGCGGCTCAACGACCTGGTGAAGGGCGCCTATTCAGAGGTCGATGTCATCGGGCTGTGCATCCCGGCCGACGAGAAGATCGGCCCGGGGGACCGGTGGATCTACGAGCAGATCCGCGCGATCGCGCCGAACACCACGCTGGCGGTCGTCGTGACGATGATCGACAAGGTCTCCAAGGAACGGGTTGCCGCGCAACTGCTCGCGGCCAGCGAGCTCGTCGGGCCGGACAGCGAGATCGTCCCGGTGTCGGCGACGACGGGAGAGAACCTCGACGTCCTGACCGACGTGCTCGCCGCCCAGTTGCCGCCCGGCCCGGCGTTCTATCCCGACGGTGAGCTCACCGACGAGCCTGAGGAAACACTGATGGCCGAGCTGATCCGCGAGGCTGCACTCGAAGGGGTGCGCGACGAGCTGCCCCACTCGCTGGCCGTCGTCATCGAGGAGGCCAGCCCGCGCGAAGGCCGCGACGACCTGATCGACGTGCACGCCATCCTCTATGTCGAACGTGACAGCCAGAAGGGCATCGTCATCGGCAAGGGCGGCGCCAGGCTGCGCGAGGTCGGCACCGCAGCGCGCACACAGATCGAGAAGCTGCTCGGCACCAAGGTGTACCTCGACCTGCGCGTCAAGATCGCCAAGAACTGGCAGCGCGACCCCAAACAGCTTGGGCGACTGGGCTTCTGAGCGCGATTTCGGCGCGCTCACGGATGCTGAGCGGGCGTAACCGCGCCGAAACCACTAAGTCGGCTGACCGTAGACCGCGACGACGACCGAGCGGTCCAGGCTGTTCACCGACCACACGCCCATCTGCGAGTTGGCGCAATTCGACATGATCGCCATGTAATCCGGCCGGTAATACCAGTTGTTCATGATCTCGATACCGTTGATCGCCAGCGCCGGATTGATCGCGACGGTCTCGGCGACTGCGCCCCTGAAGCCCGCGGCGTTGGCGCGATCCTGCGGCGTCGACCCGTCCGAGCCGATGTCGCCGTCGAGCGCGCGATTGTTCAGCACATCGTTGGCATGCCACTCCGCCGCGAGCTGCAACTGAGGGTTCTTCTTCACGTCGTTGGTGCAGCCGGCCTGGTGCTGAACGGTGTAGACGTTGGCGATGACCCCGTCGTTCAGTCGCTTGTTGTCTGCGTTGGCGGCGGGCATGCCCGCGACCGCTGCGCCGACCATCGCGACAACGGGCAGCGCGCGGCGTGCCACATTGCTGACTGTCACGTTCGGGACATTACGCGACCTCGTCGGGCACCGGCGCCGCAGCTGCGAGATTCTCCATGGCAGCCTCGGAAACCAGCTCCGGGGTCGGCGTGCGGTCACCACGGTCCCACCACACATCGGGTTGCCGCATCAGCCAGCCGTTGAGTGCTTCCAGTTCGGCGGCCAACGAAATCAGCAGCGGCTCGCTGTTGGCCGGGCCCATCAGCTGAACGCCGATCGGCAGCCCGCCGTAGGTGAACCCGGCCGGCACATTGATCGACGGCCAGCCCAGCAGGTTCCACGGCCAGGTCACCGGGCACGTGCGGATCATCGCGCGGTCAGTCGACAACCCTCCGCGGTGGTCAAAGTCGCGCACTCTTGGCGGGGGCTGCGCAGTCGTCGGCGCCAGCACCACGTCAACGAGATTGAAAATCCAGCCGATCCGGCGCTGCGAATCGGCTTCGCGGGCGCGGGCCTTGCGCAGCGTGTTCTGCGACAGCAGCCAGCCGGTCCGCGCATTGGCCAGCGTGCGCTTGTCCAGCGTTACATCCGGGCCGAGCCGATCGATCCAAGCGAGCAGCCCCGACGTCGATCGCGACAAGAAATTCCACGACATCCGCAGGTTGTAGTCCGGGTCGTCGGCAACGATGGTGTGCCCGAGCTCCTCTAGCTGGCCCGCAACGGTCTGCATGGCCGCGCGGATCTCCGGGTGCAGCTTGGCCCGGAAGAACGTGAACGGGAACTTCGTCGACAGCGCGATCTTCAATGGGCCGGGAGCCTGGGCGACGTAATCGGACACCCGCACCGGCGGCGGTTGATGCAGGTCGCCGGGCACATTGCCCGACGCCGCGTCCAGCACCAACGCCGCATCGGTGACCGTTCGGGCCAAGACCCCGTTCACGGTGATGCCATTGAACGCCTCGGGTAGCGGCCAGGTGGAGATCCGTCCGCGCTGCGGTTTGATGCCGACCAGATGCGTCCATGCCGCGGGAATTCGCACGCTGCCCGCGCCGTCCGAGCCGATGGCCGCCGCCACCAACCCGGCCGCCACGGCCGCCGCGCTGCCGCCCGACGAACCGCCCGGCGTGTGTTCGCTCGACCACGGGTTGCGGGTGTGCCCGAATGCCGGGCCGCTGGTGAACGGCCATTGACCCAACTCGCACGTGTTGGTCTTGCCGACGATGACCGCCCCGGCGGCGCGCAGCCTGCGCACCACCTCGGCGTCCTGGTCTGCCTCTCGAATGTTTCCGTCGGCACCGAAACGCGTGGGCACGCCCGCGACGTCGACGTCGTCCTTGACCGCGATCGGGATCCCGAGCAACGGAAGTTGTTCGCCCGCCGCGCGTTTGCGATCGGCTTCGGCGGCGTCGGCCAGTGCCCGTTTGGTCAGCACCACGCGGAACGCGTTGAGCGTCGACTGGCTCGCATCGATGGCATCGAGAGATCGCCGTACCAGTTGCTCGGACGTTACGGTGCCGGCGGCGAGTTGGTAAAGCTGATTGGTGATCGTGGGAAATCGGACCATCGGTTACGAGAATATCGGCGCTGCGAACCAGTAACTGTCAGATCACGGTGAGAGACTGTCTTAATGCGGCTGTACCGGGACCGAGCGGTGGTGCTGCGCCAGCACAAGCTCGGCGAGGCCGACCGGATCGTCACGCTGCTCACTCGTGACCACGGGATGGTGCGCGCGGTGGCCAAGGGCGTGCGGCGCACCCGGAGCAAGTTCGGGGCGCGGCTGGAGCCGTTCGCGCACATCGACGTTCAGCTGCATCCCGGCCGAAACCTCGACATCGTCACCCAGGTGCAGGCCATCGACGCGTTCGCCACCGACATCGTCAACGATTACGGCCGCTACACCTGTGCGTGCGCCGTGCTGGAAACCGCGGAGCGGCTGGCGGGGGAGGAACGGGCCCCGGTGCCCGCACTGCACCGGCTCACTGTGGCCGCGCTGCGGGCAGTGGCTGACGGCTGCCGGCCCCGCGAGCTCGTGCTCGATGCTTATTTGTTGCGCGCCATGGGAATCGCGGGCTGGGCGCCTGCGCTGACCGCATGCGCCCGCTGCGCCGCACCGGGTCCGCACCGGGCGTTCCACGTCGCAGCAGGAGGCAGCGTGTGCGTGCACTGCCGCCCGTCCGGGTCGGCGACCCCGCCGCAGGGCGTGCTGGACCTGATGGCCGCGCTGTACGACGGCGACTGGGAGCACGCGCAGGCATCGCCGCCGACGTACCGCAGCCAGGCCAGCGGGCTGGTGGCCGCGCACCTGCAGTGGCATCTGGAACGTCAGCTGCGGACATTGCCGCTGGTCGAACGGGCTTACCGGGTCGATCGCACGGTCGCTGACCAGCGCGTGGCCCTGTTCGGGCAGGATGTGCACCGTGGTGATGAAACGGGCGGCCAAGACCACCTACCCACAGCTGCCTCCGGCGCCTGACGACTATCCGACCTTTCCCGACAAGTCCACCTGGCCGGTGGTTTTCCCGCACTTGCCACGGCATACCAATGGGCGGTTCGCCCGCCCACCCCAGCACACCTCGAAGGCCGCCGCGCCGCAGATCCCGGCCGACCAGGTGCCCAACCACGTCGCCGTCGTCATGGACGGCAACGGACGCTGGGCAACCCAGCGCGGCCTGCACCGCACCGACGGCCACAAGATGGGCGAGGCCGTGCTCATCGACATCACCTGCGGGGCCATCGAAATCGGCATCAAGCACCTCACTGTCTATGCGTTCTCCACCGAGAACTGGAAGCGCAGCACCGAGGAGGTGCGCTTCCTGATGGGCTTCAACCGCGAGGTGGTCCGCCGGCGGCGCGAGAACCTCAACGACATGGGCGTGCGGATGCGCTGGGTCGGTTCCCGTCCGCGCATGTGGCGCAGCGTCATCAAGGAGTTCGACATCGCCGAGCAGATGACGGTCGGCAACGACGTCATCACGATCAACTACTGCGTGAACTACGGCGGCCGCACCGAGATCGTCGAGGCCGCACGCGAGCTCGCGCAGGAGGCCGCGGACGGAAGGATCACCCCGGGCCGGATCAGTGAGGCGACGTTCGCCAAGCACCTGCACCGCGCCGACATCCCCGACGTCGACCTGTTCATCCGCACCTCGGGGGAGCAGCGGGCGAGCAACTTCCTGATATGGCAGGCCGCGTACGCCGAATACGTCTTCCAGGACAAGCTGTGGCCGGACTACGACCGCCGCGACCTGTGGGAGGCGTGCGAGGAATACGTGAACCGCAACCGTCGCTTCGGCAGGGCCTGATGACGTCCTTGCAGGAGCGGCTGGCGACTGTTCTCGACGATATTCTGCCGATCCAGCGGGAAGACGACGGTGCGGTCACGGTGCACCATGACCAGACGTTCGCCTCGCTGCGGGTGGTAACGATCGCCGAAGGTCTCGACATGGTGTCGCTGACGCAAGTTCTGGCGTGGGATCTGTTGGTGGACAGCAAGGTTCGCAACCAGGTCGCCCGGCATGCACGCGATACCCTGCTGGGCACGGTGTCGCTCGTGGAAAAGAGCGCGGATGCCAAGCGCAATTCCAAGAAGGCCGGCGACGTTCTGCTGCGTTACAACTTTCCCGCCGCGGGCCTCACCGACGATGCGCTGCGCACCTTGATCTTGTTGGTGCTGGCCACCGGCGGCGATATTCGCCGCGACCTCGTGGCGGTTCCCGGCTCCTAGGTCCCGACGGACGACCCGTCCGCGCACTCGCCGCAGACGCCGAAGATTTCGATGGTGTGGCTGACGTCGGAGAACCCGTGTTCGCGGGCAACCGCGGCGGCCCACGCCTCGACGTCACCGCCCTGGATCTCCACCGTCGAGCCGCAGGCGCGGCAGACCAGGTGGTGATGGTGGTCGTCGGAGCAGCGCCGGTACACCGACTCGCCGGTGTCGGTGCGCAGCGTGTCGACGAGGCCGTTGGCGGCCATTGATTGCAGCGTGCGGTACACGGTCGTCAGCCCGATGCCCTCGCCGCGGCGGCGCAGTTCGTCGTGCAGTTCTTGTGCAGACCGGAAGTCGTCGAGTTTTTCCAGCAGGCCAGAGATCGCGGCACGCTGCCGGGTGGCCCGCACTCCGGTCGAGCTCACTCGCCGCCCTCGGCCGCGTGGGTGACCGCCGCGACGACGATGTCGGCCAGGTGATGGTCGACCAGCCGGTACATCACTTCGCGTCCCGACCGCTCGCCGGCCACCACGCCTGCCGACTTGAGGATCCGCAGATGCTGGCTGACGAGGGGCTGCGGTACTGCCAACGCGTCGACGAGTTCGTGCACGCAGCGCGCCGACTCACGCAACTGCAGCACGATCGCGATCCTCACCGGCGCAGCCAGCGCACGCAGTAGGTCGCCCGCGGTGTCGAGGACGTCGCGCGGGGGAAGGTCGGGCAGCGGCGCGCCACCGTGGTCGTGCAACTGATCGTCAGGCAAAGTGGAAACGGTTTTCATTATGGCGCAAGAATACATGCGCGACCGCGCATGTCAACGCCCGCCGGGCCTGCCGTTACGCTGTTCACCCGTGGCGTCCTCCATCATCGACACCGTTGCGAACGTGGCCAAGCGGCGCGGATTCGTGTTCCAGTCCGGCGAGATCTACGGCGGCACGAAATCGGCCTGGGAGTACGGACCGCTTGGCGTGGAGCTCAAGGAGAACATCAAGCGCCAGTGGTGGCGCGCGGTCGTCACGAGCCGCGACGACGTCGTCGGCATCGACAGCTCGATCATCCTGCCCCGCGAAGTGTGGGTGGCCTCCGGTCACGTCGAGGTGTTCCACGATCCGCTGGTCGAATGCCTGCACTGCCACAAGCGCCATCGTCAGGACCACATGCAGGAGGCGTACGCCGCGAAGAAGGGTCTTGACGATCCGGAAGCGGTGCCGATGACCGAGATCGTGTGTCCGGACTGCGGCACGAAAGGGGAGTGGACCGAGCCGCGCGAATTCAACATGATGCTCAAGACGCACCTCGGCCCCATCGAGACCGACGAAGGTCTGCACTATCTGCGTCCCGAGACCGCGCAAGGCATCTTCGTGAATTTCGCGAATGTGGTTACGACGGCACGCCGCAAGCCGCCGTTCGGCATCGGCCAGATCGGCAAGAGCTTCCGTAATGAGATCACGCCGGGCAACTTCATCTTCCGCACGCGTGAGTTCGAACAGATGGAAATGGAGTTCTTCGTCGAGCCGGCGAGTGCCAAGGAATGGCACCAGTATTGGATCGACACCCGGCTGCAGTGGTACGTCGACCTGGGTATCGACGCCGACAACCTTCGGCTTTTCGAGCATCCGAAGGACAAGTTGTCGCACTATTCCGATCGCACCGTCGACATCGAGTACAAGTTCGGTTTCCAGGGCAACCCGTGGGGTGAGCTGGAAGGAGTGGCCAACCGCACTGATTTCGATTTGTCGACGCACTCAAAGCATTCCGGTGTCGACCTGTCGTACTACGACCAGGCCAGCGACACTCGCTATGTGCCGTACGTGATCGAGCCGGCGGCCGGGCTGACGCGCTCGTTCATGGCGTTCTTCATCGACGCGTACGCCGAGGACGAGGCGCCCAACGCCAAGGGTGGCGTCGACAAGCGCACGGTGCTTCGGCTGGATCCGCGGCTGGCGCCGGTCAAGGCCGCGGTGTTGCCGCTGTCCCGGCACGCCGACCTGTCGCCGAAGGCGCGCGACCTCGCCGCTGAGTTGCGCAAGTGCTGGAACGTCGAATTCGATGACGCAGGCGCCATCGGCAGGCGGTACCGCCGCCAGGACGAGATCGGCACGCCGTTCTGTGTGACGGTCGACTTCGACACACTCGAGGATCAGGCGGTGACCATCCGTGAGCGCGACGACATGACGCAGGACCGCGTCGCCATCGACGGCGTGAGTGACTATCTCGCGGCCCGGCTCAAGGGCTGCTAACGCTCTTTGCGCGAGCGTGCGTGTCTGCAGGCGACACGCGGGGCAAATCGCCAAGTTTGCGCACGCTCGCGGACGGCGGCGGTTATCCCCAGTCGTCCCTTCATCCACAGCTGAGCCGCGAGCGTCCGCGCAGCGGCGCGGGGTGCTTGACGATTTCGACATGCCAACGGATCTCGATCGCCTTCTCGATGCCCAAGGCGGCGTCGCAACAACAGCGCAGCTTCTCCAGATATTCAGCCGTAGTCGTCTCGATATCGGCATCCGCGACGGTGAGCTGATGAAGGTCTGGCCTGGGGTGTACTCCCGCGAGGAACCGGACACGCTCTTGCGGCTGCGCGGCCTCGACCTGCGGGCCCGCGAGCCCGTCGCGGTTTGCTTAGGTACAGCGGCGGCCGCATACGGATTCGACACCGAGGAGGTGGACGACCTTCATGTCCTCAATCCCGTTGGTCATCAACTGCGAAATTCCGACGGCCTGATCGTGCACCGTCGCGACGACGCACCATTGAGCGACGTTGACGGTCGCCTTGCGACCACGCCGGAATGGACGGCCGTCGAGGTTGCGCGGGCTCTACGTCGTCCGCGTGCGCTGGCCACGCTTGACGCCGCACTGCGAAGCGGCACCTGTGATCGTCGTCAGCTGCGGGGTGCGGCCGCCAGGCAAGCCGGAAGGCGGGGAATCGTGCACGTGCGCGAACTGATCCCCTTGGCCGCGCCTGAAGCCGAATCCCCGATGGAGAGCGAGGCGCGGTTGGCGATGCTAGACGGCCGACTGCCGCCGCCAGTCCTGCAACACGAGATCGTGGATCGCAATGGACGCACCTGGCGGGTTGATTTCGCCTGGCCCGAGCGGAGGGTCGCCGTCGAATACGACGGCTTCGACTGGCACAGCGATCCCGAGCAGTTGCGCCGCGATCGTCAGAAGCGGGCCGCCCTGCAAGAGATGAGCTGGACCGTCGCGTCGATCGTGGCAGACGACGTCAGACGCCGGTCCTGGGACATGGTGCGCCGCATCGAGATTGAGCTTGCCCGTTCGCGTGCGGCGTGAGCGTGCGTAAACTCGCCGAAATGCGCGGCGTGTCGGCCACAGACACGCACGCTCGCGCAGAAGGCTAGAACCGGCCGCCGCCGCCACCGCTCCAACCACCCGAGGATCCCGATCCGCCGAAGGACGTGGAACTCCATCCGCCGCCCACGCTGCCGCCGATTCCGCCGCGCAGCGCGCCGGACAAGATGTTCCCGATGACGATGCCGCCGATGATGGCGCCCATGTTGGATCCGCTGCTGCTGCCGTAGTGCCCGGTGTAGGAGCGTTGCGCCGCCCGAACATCCGCATTGGCCAAATCCTGCGCCTGCGCGGCCAGCATCGAGGCGCCGTTGGCATGGGCGATGGCCTCATTGAGGTTGACGGACTTCGTGTCCTGGGCGGCCTGCAGTTGGCGCACCGCCTCCGCCAGCCGGGTGCGGGCCTCGGGACCGATGCTGCCGCGCCGGGTGTCGATGTAGTCGGACACGCCCCTCACCCGTGACTGCGCGGTGAACAATGCCTGATCGTATGCGCGGCTGAGCCGCTCGGTGGCCTCGCGTTCCTCGACGATGTTGGCCAGCAGCCGATCAAGTTCGGCGTCGGCGTGTGTCAGCTTCGTGAACGCACCCAAAGGATCTGTGGCACCGCTGCTTTGAGCATCGGCCACCGCCTTGACCGCGGCGTCACGAGCGGCGCCGAGCTCCGTGGCGTGTTGCGTGTTGCCCTGTGCCAGCAGCGTTCCCGCCTGGTTGATGCCCTGCTGGATGTCCGCGATCGCCGCGGGCAGAGTGGCGACCGCGCGGTTGATGTCGGTGCCCGCACTGTCGATCGCGTCCAGCAGCTGCCGGGCCTGGCCCAGCCCCGATTCGGCGGCGCGTATGGAGTCCACAAGACCGGATTGACGCCCAGCCGGGCGCGCGACAAGCGTGCGCGCGTTGGTGATGTTCTGGTCGGCGAAAGCCAGGCGCTGCTTCGCCGTTTCGACATTGCCGGCCACCGATGCCAGCGCCGTATCGGAGTACTGCTTGTGCAGCGCCGCAAGCGCCTGCTCCGACGGAGCGATCCGCGCGGTCACATCGACCATCTGCTGAGTCAGCGCGTCCAGCCGTGACGGGGCGTTGATCACCAGATCCCGCAACTGTTCGAACGCTTCGCGTTGCGCGTCGAGTTCACGGTCGGCCTTCGCGGCGGCGACCACAACCCGCGTCAGTAGGTCCCGCCGCTGTTGCGCGGTCTCGGGTACGGCGTCGTCGAGGATCTGCCGGACGTTGAATGCCTGCGCCAGCGTGGTTTTGGCATTGGCGACCGCCTGGTTGAACGGTGCGGTCTGCTCGGGGCCGAATTCCTCGACCGCCAAACCTAATTCGTTGTCGCTCGTACGGACGGCGTTGTCAACGTCGACGACGATCGACTTGGACAGGTCGTCGAGTGCATCGATCTGTACCGCGGCCAACGCATTCGGGTCGGCCGGATCGACCCGGCGGGCCGCGGCGAACTCTGCTTCGCGCCGCTTGCGGCGACGGCGTCGCGTCCACAGCCACAGCGCCAGAACCGCCAGGGCCAGTACTGCGAACGCCACGAGGAACCCAAACCACGAGATGCCCGTCGACGATGTCGTCGGGTCGAGTCCTTCAGCCGCCGCGACAGCTGCCCCGGCCCAGTCACTCTGGTGCAGTTTGGGTTCGATTTCGTTGGTGCGCAACGAGGCGACATCGCCGGTCCCGGTGGTCGGCGGAAGGAAGGCGTAGACCCGGTCCTGTGTCGCGACCGCGAGAATCGCATCCTGCCCGCCGATATCGCTGAGGCGCCTGGTTTGTTCGGTCCATCCGACGGCGTCCTGCCCCGAGAACGTATCGACGTAGACGACCCACAGCCGAATGTGCCGGTCGTTGTACAGCTTGTCGACGGCCTGCTGCACGTCGCTGAACTCGGACCCGCTGAGCGCATTCGCGCCGTCGTTGACATAACTGGGCAGCCGGAACGGCGGCTGACCGGCCGCGGTCGGGGCCAGCAGGATGCCGACGGTCAGGACCGCCAGCAGGAGGCCGAGCAAACGGGCGATGCGCATGGCCCACAATGTAGTACTGGCAGACTGTGCGTCGGTGGCTGTGATTGGAGATCCCTACGACGAGTTCGACCGGCAACGTCTGGTGGTCGAACCGCCCAAGGGCGCCTCGCTGCCGGGCACCGACACCGAACACCGCACCGATTTCGCCCGGGACCGGGCCCGTGTCCTGCACAGCGCGGCCTTGCGCCGACTGGCCGACAAGACCCAGGTCGTCGGACCCCGCCAGAGCGAGACCCCGCGCACCCGGCTCACCCACTCGCTGGAGGTGGCGCAGATCGGCCGCGGCATGGCCATTGGACTTGGCTGCGATCCCGACCTTGTCGACCTGGCCGGCTTGGCTCACGACATCGGCCATCCGCCGTACGGCCACAACGGCGAACGCGCCTTGGACGAACTGGCCGCCGAGCACGGCGGCTTCGAGGGCAACGCGCAGAATTTCCGCATCCTCACCCGCCTGGAGCCCAAAGTCCTTGGCCCCCATGGCCACAGCGCGGGGCTGAACCTGACCCGGGCCGCGCTGGACGCGGTGACCAAGTACCCGTGGCGGCGCGGGCAGCGGACGCGCAAGTTCGGCTTCTACGTGGACGACGCGGCGGCGGCCGACTGGGTGCGTGAAGGCGCCCCGGACGGCACGCCCTGCCTGGAGGCTCAGGTGATGGACTGGGCCGACGATGTCGCCTACTCCGTTCACGACGTCGAGGACGGCGTCGTCTCCGGCCGCATCGACATGCGGGTGTTGGCCGACGACGACGCGGCCGCGGTGCTGGGGCGCCTCGGTGAGTCCAGCGGAATGGGCGCGGGCCTGCGCGCCGACGACCTGGTGGGCGCCGCCGAGCGACTGTCGGCGCTGCCGGTGGTGGCCGCAGTCGGCAAGTACGACGCCACCCTGGCCGCATCGGTCGCACTGAAACGGTTGACCAGCGAGCTGGTGGGCCGGTTCGCGTCGGCCGCCATCGCCGCCACCCGAGAGACGGCAGGCCCTGGTCCGCTGGTCCGCTACCAGGCCGAGCTGCGCGTACCCGAGCTGGTGCGCGCCGAGGTCGCAGTGCTGAAGATTCTGGCGCTGCAGTTCATCATGTCCGACCCGCGACACCTGGAGTTGCAGGCGCAGCAGCGCGACCGTATCCATCGCGTCGGGCAGTGGGTGTTCGCGGGTGCCCCGGCCACGCTCGACCCGATCTTCGTGCCCGCCTTCAACGACGCCGACGACGACGGCGCCCGGCTGCGGGTGGTCGTCGACCAGATCGCATCGTTCACAGAAGGGCGATTGGAGCGCCTGGAGCCGGGCCTAGACTGACGCAGTGGCCGGCCGAATCCCTGATCGCGATATCGCGGCCATTCGTGAACGCATCAAGATCGAGGACGTCGTCGGCGACTACGTGCAGCTGCGACGCGCGGGCGCCGATTCGCTGAAGGGCCTGTGCCCGTTCCACGACGAGAAGTCGCCGTCGTTTCACGTCCGGCCCAACCACGGCCATTTTCACTGCTTCGGCTGCGGCGAAGGCGGCGACGTCTACGCGTTCGTCCAGAAGATCGAGCACGTCAGCTTTGTGGAGGCCGTCGAGCTGCTGGCCGACCGGGTCGGCTACACGGTCACCTACACCGGTGCGGCGGCGACGAACGTGCAGCGCGACCGAGGCAGCCGCAGCAGGCTGCTGGCCGCCAACGCCGCCGCGCAGGAGTTCTACGCCGCAGCGCTGCAGTCCGAGGAGGCGGCGCCCGCACGGCAGTATCTGCTCGACCGCAACTTCGACATGGCGGCCGCCGCGCAGTTTGGCTGCGGATTCGCGCCGTCGGGCTGGGAATCGCTGACAAAGCATCTGCTGCGCAAGGGATTTGAGTTCAAGGAGCTCGAGGCAGCCGGCCTGTCGCGCGAAGGCCGGCGCGGGCCGATGGACCGCTTCCACCGCCGTCTGCTCTGGCCGATCCGGGCCAGCGGCAGCGAGGTCATCGGCT
>Ga0136846_1212225_pt1 | contig 12542 bp, 12 predicted proteins | sample HopSoiMetagenom2_FD_96841 | JGI IMG/M metagenome (GOLD analysis project Ga0136846, IMG submission 96841) | Grasslands soil microbial communities from Hopland, California, USA - 2 Assembly 2016 (version 4) | ecosystem: Environmental > Terrestrial > Soil > Grasslands | place: USA: Hopland...
CTGGATGAAGTCGCGCTGCACACCGACCAGGTGGGCGCCGAACAGCAGTACCGAGGCGACCGAGAAGCAGAGGATTCCGTTGATGCCGACAGCCGCCCGCCGGTGCCCCATCCGCAGCGTCAACGGCTGGCCGAGCCGCCACGCGTCGAAGAACAGCGCTGCCCAGCCCACCGCCAGGGCCATCAGCACGATCCGCACCGTCTGGAGCGCGGCCAGGTCGGAGACCAGCCAGAACGCGAGCTCGTGGTGCAGCGCTGCCACCAGGAGGCAGCCGAGGCCGAGCAGGAGCAGCACGCACCAGAGCCGCAGCGCGGACCGGCCCACCCGCTTGTTGCCACACGCCAGCTGCGCGCTGCCGGGCAGCACGAGCGTCATGGCCATCAGCGAGACCGCCCGCCGGAACCGCACTCGAGCGGCGCGCTCCTCGGCGCTGCCGCTCGCTGTGTACGTCGTGTCGCCGTCGCGCTGGCCGTGGCCTGGCATCTGTTGCTCCTGAGGGGAAGATCAGGTGTGCTCGGCCAGTATCACCAGTCACAGTGGTCACATCGGGGCGCGACGCGCCGGTGACCCGCTACTCCCCCAGCGGTTGGTCCTCGATGGCGGCGACCAGTTCGGCTGACCACCCGTACGACGGTGGTCGGTAGTCGCGCATCTCACCCTCCCCGCGTTTCCGGGACCCTTCACCTCGCACGGTAGCGTCCACGACATGCCTGATCGTCCCCGGAACGGCGGTCCCGAGGACGGACCCGACTACACCTGGCTCTACGGGAAGGGCGGCTCCCCCCAGCGACCCGACGAGACGAGGGTGATGCGCGCCCAGCCACGACCCGGCGTGGAGCGGCGGGCGAGCGCCCGTCCGACACCTCCGCCGCTGGCCCCACCGGTCCAGTCGTCGGGCCAGCCACCGGGCCAGCCATCGGGCCGGCCACCGGCCGCCAAGGAGCGCAAGCGGCGCCGGTTCCGGGTCCGGTACGTGTTCGTGCTCCTGCTGCTGTGGCTGGTCTACCTGGTGCTGGTCCCGGTCATCGCCTGGAACAAGGTCGACAAGGTGGCGTTCGAGCCCACGGGCGACCGGCCTGCCGAACAACCCGGTACGACGTACCTGATGGTCGGGAGCGACTCACGGGCGGGTCTCTCGAAGGAGGACCGCAAGGACCTCCACACCGGGAACGCCGGGGGCGGCCGCACCGACACGATCATGCTGATGCACACCGGTTCGGGGCCGAACCTGCTGATGTCGATCCCTCGAGACCTCGAGGTCGACATCCCGGGTCACGGCAGCGGCAAGATCAACGCGGCCTACGCCATCGGGCAGGCCCCGCTGCTGGTGAAGACGATCGAGAACCTGACCGGCATCCGCATCGACCAGTTCGTGGAGATCGGGATGGGCGGCGTGGTCGGGGTGGTCGACGCCGTGGGCGGCATCGAGATCTGCCCGCAGGACAGCTACGTCGACAAGGACGCCGGGCTGAACATCAAGAAGGGCTGCCAGGAGGTCGACGGGAAGACCGCCCTCGCCTACTCGCGCTCTCGCCATGCGCAGACCCTGGGCGACCTCGACCGGGTCCGACACCAGCGCGAGGTGGTGGCCGCGATCGGCGACAAGGTCCTGTCCCCGTGGTCCGTCATCAACCCGGTCCGCTACTGGAAGCTGAACATGGCCATGCCTGACTTCTTCAAGTTCGGCGAAGGCATGGGTCCGATGCGAGCGGTGCTGTGGGCGACCGCGATGGCCAATGTCGGAGGGAAGGACGGGCTCCTCTGCACGGTGCCGCTCACCAACGGCTCGGCCACGGCGCTCGACGACAAGCTGGCCGATCAGCTCTTCACCGACATCAAGGAGGACAAGACGGACGACGTGACGAAGGCCGTCTGTCTCTCGTCGGGTCTGGTCGGTACGCCGTGACGTTCTCGCTCTACGAGACCCTCTCGGTCTCGCTGGACGAGGACGGCGTCGCGACCCTGAGGCTGGACCGGCCCGCCCAGCTCAACGCCTTCGACCTGACCATGGCCCGCGAGCTCGAGCGGTTCTTCCTCACCGACGCGCGCTCGGACGACGTACGCGCGGTCGTGGTGACGGGAGCCGGGCGGGCGTTCTGCGCGGGGATGGACCTCTCCCGCGCCGGCAACGTGTTCGGCCTCGACGAGGCGCTCGCGCCGACGCCGGAGGAGTTCAGGGCGCACTACGACGAGCCGCCGTACCACGACGGACTGCGCGACACCGGGGGCCGGGTGACGCTGGCCATCCATGCGCTGCCGAAGCCGGTGATCGCCGCGATCAACGGCGCCGCGGTCGGCATCGGCGCGACGATGACGCTGGCCATGGACATCCGGATGGCCTCGACCGAGGCGCGGATCGGCTTCGTGTTCGGCCGGATCGGCATCACGCCGGAGGCGGCCTCGTCCTGGTTCCTGCCGCGGATCGTCGGGCTCCAGCAGGCGCTGGAGTGGATCTACTCCGCCGACATCCTCACCGCCGAGGCCGCCCGTGCGGGCCGGTTGCTGCGCTCGGTGCACGCACCCGAGGAGCTCCTGCCCGCTGCGCAGGAGCTCGCCCGCTCGTTCGTGAAGGGCCGCTCGCCGGTCGCCCTCGGCCTGGCCAAGCAGCTGCTCTACCGGCACGCCGGCTCGGCCGACCCGCTGGAAGCGCACCTCTCGGACTCGCTGGCGGTCTTCTGGTCGTCGATGGGCGACGGCAAGGAGGGCGTGGCGGCCTTCCTGGAGAAGCGGGCACCGTCGTTCGAGGGCCGCGCCTCGGAGCTGCCCCGGATCGACTGACGGCTGCGTCCGGACCGCTACCGCAGCGTCCTGGTCAGCAGCCCTTCGAGCTCCCTGAAGTGCCGCTCGGCGCCGGCCTCCTGGTACATCGAGGTGTCCGCCATCGTGTAGCCGTGCGGGGCGGCCTCGTAGACCTCGTTGAGGTGCGGGCGGCCCGCAGACTGCAGCGTCTCCTCGAGCTCGGCGACGTTGTCCAGCGTCATACCGCGGTCGTTGTCGGCGTGCCCGAAGACGTACTCGGCCGTGCTGTCGTCGATCGACCGGTGCGGGCTGTCCGGTGCGTCGGTGACCAGGCCGCCGCCGTGGAAGCCGCCCACCGCGGCGACGGTGCCGGGGAACTGTCCACCGGTGCGTACGGCGAGCCGGGCGCCCATGCAGTAGCCGGTCACGCCGACGGGCCCGTCACCGGCCCGTTCGAGCAGGGTCTTTACCCATGCGTCCGCGTCGGGCCCCGACTTGTCCGGTGTGTATCCCGGCACGCGATCGCCCAGGCTCGCGAAGAACTCCTCGCGGGCCCCGGGCTCCCTCAGGTCGCTGTGGGGCGCGAGGTCGGCTGCCCGGCCCTCGCGGTAGAAGACGTTGGGCGCGAGCACGACGTACCCCCACGAGGCGATCCGGTCGGCCATCCCCTCGATCTGCGGCCGCAGCCCGATCGCGTCGATGTAGAACAGCACTCCCGGGTCACCCCGGGTGCCGGTGAGGTAGGCCTCGGCGGCGCCGTCCGCCGCCTCGATCTCGATCGTCTTGCCCATGGCACGGACTGTAACCGGTTGTCCACGTCAACCGGACCGCGGTCCAGGTCAGAGCTGCGACTGCACACCCGCCAGCAGCTGGCGGGCCATCACGATCCGCTGGACCTGGTTGGTGCCCTCGTAGATCTGGGTGATCTTGGCGTCGCGCATCATCCGCTCGACCGGGTAGTCGCGGGTGAAGCCGTAGCCGCCGAGCACCTGGACGGCGTTGGTGGTGACCTCCATGGCCACATCGGAGGCGAAGCACTTGGCCGCGGCGCCGAAGAAGGTCAGGTCGGGGTCGTTGCGCTCGGAGCGGCCGGCCGCGGCGTAGGTGAGCTGCCGGGCGGCCTCGACCTTCATGCCCATGTCCGCCAGCATGAACTGCAGCCCCTGGAACTCGGCGATTGGCCTGTGGAACTGCTTGCGCTCCCGGGCGTAGCCCAGCGCGTAGTCCAGGGCTCCCTGGGCCACCCCGACGGCCTGGGCGGCGATGGTCACCCGGGTGTGGTCCAGGGTCCGCATCGCGGTCTCGAAGCCGGTCCCCTCCGCGCCGATCATCCGATCGGCGGGGATCCGGACATGGTCGAGGTAGACCTCCCGGGTCGGGGAGCCCTTGATGCCCAGCTTCTTCTCCGGCGCCCCGAACGAGACTCCCTCGTCCGACTTCTCCACCACGAACGCCGAGATCCCCCGCGCCCCCCTCGCCGGGCCATCAGCGGGATCGGTGACGGCCATGACCGTGTAGAAGTCGGAGACACCCGCGTTGGTGATCCACCGCTTCACGCCGTCGAGCACCCAGAAGTCACCGTCGCGGGTGGCCCTGGTCTTCATCGCCACCGCGTCCGAGCCCGCCTCGGGCTCGGACAGGCAGTAGGAGAACCCGCCCTCACCGCGGGCCAGCGCACCCAGGTAGTGCTTCCTCAGCTCCTCCGAGCCGGCCAGCTGCACCGGCAGCGACCCGAGCTTGTTGACCGCCGGGATCAGCGAGGCGGACATGTCCACGCGGGCGACCTCCTCGATCACCAGCACCGTGGCCAGCGCGTCCGCGCCGGCACCGCCGTACTCCTCGGGCACGTGCGGGGCGTGGAAGTCCGCCGCCACCAGGGCCGCGGCGGCCTCCTCGGGGTAACGGGCCAGCTCGTCCACCTCGGCGGCGTACGGCGCCACCTTGGCCTCGCACAACGACCGGACCGCCTCGCGGATCGCCCGGTGCTCCTCGGTGAGGGCGAACAACGGGGCGCCGTCTGCGCTACTCATGGGTCACATCGTAGGAGCGCGTGCCGACCCGTGCCGAGCCGGAGTCAACGCAGACGGCCGGCCTGACGAGACCGGGTCAGCGGACCACCGTCACGCTGATCTTCTTCTTGGCCGGGTTGGTGTACCCGTTGCCGAGGAAACGGAGCTTGATGCTGTTCCTGCCGAGGCTCAGCCCCTTGAAGACGAAGCGGACCTTGCCGTTCTTCAGCGCCTTGGTCTTGGCCTGCTCACCCTTGGCCTTGGCGACGATGCTGCCGACGCCCTTCTGGCCGGCCGTGGTCTTCACCTTGGCGGTCACGACAGCCTTCTGCCCGTGGTGGATGACCTTCTTGGCGTGAGCCTTGATCTTGGCGCCCTGCTTCGCGACCACGACCGTGCCGCCCTGGTTGACCGAGCCCGGGTTGAGCGTGCAGTCGACCCCGATTCCGGCCAGCGCGCCGGCGGCCGGAGCGAAGTCGAAGGAGGTCGGAACCGGGACCGGCAGCGGGCCGGCGCCCGGGGTGAAGGACCCGAGCTGGGCAGTCACCGTCGCAGCGCCGGCGGACAGCTGGGTGAAGACGCCATCCAGCGGAGTGGCCGCGGCACCGGCACCCGGGACGTTGGCCAGGACCATGTCGACCACGCTCTGGAGAGCGAGGATCACGCTGGGCACCAGGCCGGTGGCGCTGAAGTCCAGGGTGCCGACCAGCGGCACGCCGGCGGGCACGGGCAGGTTGGCGGTCAGCACGTCCGGCAGCGTCTCGAGCGAGAAGGTCGCCGGCACCTGGAAGCTGGAGAAGGGGCCTGGCAGCGGGGTGGTGCAGGTGTAGGAAGCGGCCGCCGACGGGGTCGCCGCCTCTGCTGCCGGAGCAGCGAGGGTGAGGCCGCCGAACGCCAGGCCAGCGGTGACCGTGGCACTCGCGATCAGGCGGAAGCTGCTGCGCTTGAACATGCTGTCTCCTGGGGATGTGGGGAGGAGTGGACGGGGACTGGCGGTACAGCCGCCCGTCGTCCTCAACGCCCCTGGGCCCCGACCGTTACGGCCAGTGCCCGCTCATGACGCGCGACTACGCTCGGAGCGTGACTTGGCAGGACCCAGAAGCCGTCCGGTTCATGCTCGACGACTGCAAGGTGTGGGCGGTGGTCGGTCTCTCCGGGGACACCCGGCGCACGGCGTTCTCCATCGCCGCCCTGCTGCAGGAGCGGGGCAAGCAGATCGTGCCCATCCACCCCGCCGCCGCCTCCGACGCAGGGCTGACCGTGCTGGGCGAGAAGGGCTACCCGACGCTGGCCGACGTGCCGTTCCCGGTCGACGTGGTCGACGTGTTCCGCCGCTCGGAGGCCGCCGGCGAGTTCGCCGACCAGGCGGTGGAGATCGGTGCCCGAGGCGTGTGGTTCCAGCTCGGGGTCATCGACGCGGCCGCGTTCGAGCGGACGGTGGCCGCTGGGGTGCCGATGGTGATGGACACCTGCCCGGCCATCGAGTGGCGCAAGCGCTGAGCCAGTGGCCTAGAAACCCACCCGGTGGCCGCTGGCGCCGCGCACGGCGGCTCCCTTGGCCTGCGCCGCCTCCTTGAGCGAGGCCTGGAACTCGACCATCTTCTGGCGCAGCTCCTCGTCGGACGCGGCGAGGATCCGGACGGCGAGCAGCCCGGCGTTGCGGGCGTTGCCGACAGCCACCGTGGCGACGGGGACGCCCGCGGGCATCTGCACGATGGAGAGCAACGAGTCGAGGCCGTCGAGGTTCTCCAGCGGGACGGGTACGCCGATCACCGGCAGCGGTGTGACGGAGGCGAGCATCCCGGGCAGGTGGGCGGCACCTCCGGCCCCCGCGATGACCACCTTGAGGCCGCGGCCCGCGGCGTCCTTGCCGTAGGCGAGCATCTCCTCCGGCATCCGGTGGGCGGAGATGACGTCGGCCTCGTAGGGCACGCCGAACTCCTCCAGCGCCGTGGCGGCGGCCCTCATCACCGGCCAGTCGGAGTCGGAGCCCATCACGATCCCGACCTGCGGCCCTTCGGTCCCTGTCATCCCAGCCTCACTCGCTCTCGTCCCCGAGGTCGCCCCGGAACCAGGCCGCGGCGTGCCGGGCGCGCTCCAGGCAGTCCTCCAGGTCGTCGCCACAGGCGTTGACGTGGCCGACCTTGCGGCCGGGCCGCAGCTCCTTGCCGTAGAGGTGCACGCGCAGCCGCGGGTCGCGGGCCAGCGCGTGCTGGTAGCCGTCGTAGAGCCTTCCGACGTGGTCCGACGGCCCTCCGAGGATGTTGACCATCACCGTCCACCTCTCCCGGGGCGCCGGCGAGCCGAGCGGCAGGTCGAGGACGGCGCGCAGGTGGTTCTCGAACTGGCTGGTCACCGCGCCGTCCTGCGTCCAGTGGCCGCTGTTGTGGGGCCGCATGGCGAGCTCGTTGACCAGCACCCGCCCGTCGCGAGTCTCGAACAGCTCCACGGCGAGGACTCCCACGACGTCGAGCTCCTTGGCGATCGTCAGCGCGACCTGCTGGGCATGGGTGGCCAGCCCGGGGTCGAGCTCCGGCGCCGGGGCGACGACCTCGTGACAGATGCCGTCGAGCTGGGTGCTTGCGACCACCGGGTACGCCGCGGCCTGGCCGCTGGGCGAGCGCGCCACCAGCGCGGCCAGCTCGCGACGGAAGTCGACCAGCTCCTCGGCCAACACCTGGACGCCCGCCTCACCCGCGGCGCGGAAGGCCTCCTCGGCGTCGGGCAACGAGCGGACCACCCAGACCCCGCGGCCGTCGTACCCGCCGCGCGTGGTCTTCAGGACGCAGGGCAGCCCGAACGCCTCGACCTCGGCCGTGGTCCGCACGACGGCCCATCGCGGGCACGGCAGGCCCAGGGACTCGAGGCGCTCCCGCATCACCGCCTTGTCCTGGGCGTGGACCAGTGCCTCCGGCGCCGGGCGTACGGCGACGCCGGCCTCGGCCAACGCGTGCAGGTGGTCGGTCGGCACGTGCTCGTGGTCGAAGGTCACCACCGTCGCCCCGCTGGTCACCTTGCGCAGGGCCTCGAGGTCGCGGTGGTCGCCGACGATCGTGTCGGGGATCACCTGCGCGGCCGAGACGCCCTCGGCCTCGGCCAGCAGCCGCAGCGGGACGCCGAGGGTTGCGGCGGGCTCGGCCAGCATCCGGGCGAGCTGCCCGCCGCCGATGACGGCGACGGTCGGCGCAAGATCGGGCACGGGACAACCCTAGGGTGCGTTGGTGCACCCCGGGTGGATGCCAGCGTCGTCCAGGTGGTGCGGGGGCAAGGCGCCGGAGCGTGGGCAGGCTGGGTGTCTTTCGAGCGACGGCAACGCCGCCAGCGCGCCGCCTGGGCGGCGGTGGCGCCGCCTCGGGGTGCACCAACGTGCCCTTCGGCGTGCACCACGCCGCATGATGGGTCCGTGACACTCACGATCTCCGTCCTGGGGGACCGACCCGACCTGCTCGACGCGTTCTGGGGCATGGAGAGCCCCTGGCCCGAGTTCATGCGTCACGACCCGATCGGCGGCCTTTTCTACGGCAACCTCGAGGAGCGCTTCGCCGACTTCGTGCTCGTGGCGCAGGACGACGTCGGCGAGGTCGTCGCGGGCGCCTACTCCGTCCCGTTCGTGCTCGACGGCGCCGAGCTCCCGGACCACGGCTGGGACGCGGTCATCCGCAGCGGCCTGCTGGCCAGCATCCAAGGCAGCGACCCGAACGCCCTCTCCGCGGTGGAGATCGCCGTCCGCCGGGACCGCCAGGGCACCGGCCTCTCCTCCCGGATGCTGGCGGCCATGCGCACCAACGCCGCGCGCCTCGGCTTCGACGAGCTCGTCGCGCCGGTCCGGCCGAGCCACAAGGCGGACGTCCACGAGCCGATGGCGTCGTACGCCTTCCGCACCCGCGACGACGGGCTCCCCGTCGACCCCTGGCTCCGCGTCCACGTCCGCGCGGGCGGTCTCATCGACAAGGTGGCCCCGCGCTCGATGGTGATCCCCGGCACCCTCGAGGAGTGGCGGGAATGGACCGGACTGCCGTTCGACCGCACCGGCCCGATCGAGGTCCCGAAGGCACTGGCTCCGGTGTGGTGCGACGTCGAGCACGGTGTCGCGACGTACGTCGAGCCGAACGTCTGGGTGCGGCACCGGACGAGCGGTTGAGCTCTGCGCCAGTGGAGCCGCGGGTCGGGAGCTCGGCTCCTACTGCCGGCGCACCGCCACCGGCTCGACGATCCCGAAGCCTCGCACCGGCCGGGCCGGCAGCCGGCGGGTCTCGAACTGGTCGTCCGGCAGCAGGTCCGCGGTCTCGGAGTCGATGATGATCCGGTTGCGGCGGGCCACCCCGGTGAGCCGGGCGGCCATGTTCACGGGAGGGCCGAACACGTCACCGAGCCGGAGCACGACGAGCCCGGAGGCGAGTCCGACCCGTACGTCGGGCATCCGGGAGTCGCGGCCGATCACGGCGATGATCCCCTCGGCGATCTCGTAGGCCGCGATCGGGTCCGCGTGCACGAACAGCACCGAGTCCCCGATCGACTTGATGATCCGGCCGCGCTGGGAGGCAACCACGTCGGCGCAGCGGGCCTCGAACAGCTCGACGAGGTCCCCGATCCGCTCCTCGGAGAGCTGGTTGGACAGCGCGGTGAACTGCACGATGTCCGCGAAGCCCACCGTGAGGCGGGTGGTGTGCAGGTCCTCCTCGCGGGCGCCGAGCGCCTCGGTGCGGGCCACGGCGGCGGCGAGGTGACGCCGCCACACGTAGAGGAGCAGCGACTCGAACGGCTCGGAGAACTCCTGGATCATCCGCAGGCCGATGGCCAGCCGGTCGCGGGAGTCGTCATCGGGGTCGTCGGACTGTTCGCGGGCCAGCTCGAGCACCCGGGTGAGCAGCGCGGAGACCTCCCAGTCCGAGAGACGGGCCATGGTCTGGCCGACCGCGCGGGTGAGGTGGACCGCAAGGTCGAAGTCGATGAGCCCGGAGTCCACCAGGCCGACCAGCGTCGAGAGGGCTCGTGCGTCGGACTGGGTGAACGCCGTGGCCGCGCCGTGCTCCGGGAAGCCGAGCGCCCGCCACAGTCGGCGCGCCTTCTCCAGGTCGACGCCGGTGGCGGCGGCCAGCTCAGCGGCGTTGAAGACCCGGGGCTCGCCGAGGATGTGCTGCTCGAGCTCCTCGGAGGAGTCGCCTGCGGGCGCCGGTTCAGACACCTTCGGTGCGCGGGCCTTCGGCGTCGTGCAGGTCGTGCAGCAGGTCGTTGAGCTTGCGCTGCACGTCCTCGACGTGCGGGATGTCGGGCAGCGCGACCTGGCCGTGCGTGCTGGCGTCGCTGATCACCAAGGTGCCGCAGCCGAGCATGCGGTCGATCAGGTCCTTCTCGTAGGCCACGTCGCTGACCCGGGTCAGCGGGATGTCGTGGCCGCGCCGGGTGATCACGCCGTGGCGGGTGATCAGGCGGCGGGTGGTGATCGTGTAGGTCGCAGTCAGCCAGATCAGCAACCGGCGGACGAAGAACCAGAGGATGCCGACCGCCACCACCACCCAGACGACCTTGTGGACGATGCCCTGGTCGGTCTGGGTCTGCACGAACACACCGACGGCCAGGAACACCACGAGCGCGAAGATGGGCAGCAGCAGCGCCTTCGGGTGGGTCCGCGTGTCGACGACGACCGACTCGCCCTCGTTCAGGAGGTTCTTGGAGATGGCCACGGACGGATCATGTCACCGATCGACCCGGACGTGGATGACATCGCCCGCGCTCACCGCGGTGCCGTCGACCAGCAGCCGCCCGCTTCGGTCGACGCCGGTCGCGGTGCCGGTCAGCTCCTCGCCCGAGGGCAGGACGACCCGGACGGCACGGCCGATCGTCGAGCACGCCGCGACGTACGACTCGGCCAGCCGCATCCCTCCCAGGTCGCCACCCTCCTGCCAGGCTACGTAGGACTCCCACATCGAGGCCAGCACGTCGATGAGCAGGTCCGTGCGGTCCGGCACCGCCGACCCGGCCACGGCCAGGGACGTCGCCTCGGGCACCGGGAGCTCCTCGGCGGTCATTCCGACGTTGAGCCCGACGCCCACGACCGCAGCCGGACCGGACGACGTCTCGATCCGCTCCACCAGGATGCCGGCCACCTTGCGGCTCTGCCCGTCAGGGAGGGCCAGGAGGACGTCGTTGGGCCACTTCACCGACGGCTCGAAGCCCGCGGCCTTGAGTGCCTTGTCCACCGCGTAGCCCGCCAGCAGGGGCAGCCAGGGCCAGCTCTGCGCCGGCGCCGTCGGCCGCAGCAGTGCCGAGAACGTCAGCGCGGAGCGGGCCGGCGTATCCCAGGTCCGATCGAGCCGGCCCCGGCCGGCAGTCTGGTGCTCGGCCACCACGACCAGCCCCTCGGGGGCGCCGGACCGGGCGCGCTCGGCGACCAGCACGTTGGTCGACGCGGCCTCCTCGACGACCTCGATGCGCACCCCGGGCAGCACGTCCGGGTCGACGGAGGCCAACCGAGCGGCGTCGAGAGGCGAGCGTCCAGCGGGGTCCGAGATCACGAGCACTAGCCTGTCACGCGTGAGCGCGCACCCCGGTGAAGGCACGGACATCCACGAGGACATCGACACCCACAGCACCGCCGGGAAGCTGGAGGATCTCGAGCGACGGCTCGACGAGGCGGTGCACGCCGGCTCGGCCAAGGCGGTCGAGAAGCAGCACGCCAAGGGCCGCAAGACCGCCCGCGAGCGGATCGAGCTGCTCTTCGACGAGGGGTCGTTCGTCGAGCTCGACGAGCTGGCCCGGCATCGCTCCACCGCGTTCGGCCTCGACAAGCGCCGGCCGTACGGCGACGGCGTGGTCACCGGCTACGGCACCATCGACGGCCGCCAGGTCTGCGTGTTCTCCCAGGACTTCACGGTCTTCGGCGGCTCCCTGGGCGAGGTGTACGGCGAGAAGATCACCAAGGTCATGGACCTCGCCATCAAGACCGGCTGCCCCATCATCGGCATCAACGAGGGCGCCGGGGCGCGGATCCAGGAGGGCGTGGTCTCGCTCGGCCTGTACGGCGAGATCTTCCGGCGCAACGTGCACGCCAGCGGCGTGATCCCGCAGATCAGCCTGATCATGGGCTCCTGCGCAGGCGGCCACGTCTACTCCCCCGCGGTCACCGACTTCACGATCATGGTCGACGGCACCTCGAACATGTTCATCACCGGCCCCGACGTCATCAAGACGGTCACCGGGGAGGACGTCACCATGGAGGAGCTCGGCGGCGCCCGCACCCACAACACCAAGTCCGGCAACGCCCACTACATGGGCTCGGACGAGGAGGACGCGCTCGAGTACACCAAGGCGCTTCTGTCCTACCTGCCGCAGAACAACCTCGACGAGGTCCCGTCGTTCGACGAGGAAGCGGACCCCGAGTTCACCGACCTCGACCGGTCGCTCGACACGCTGATCCCCGACTCGCCGAACCAGCCCTACGACATGCACGACGTCATCCGGGCCGCGGTCGACGACGAGGAGTTCCTCGAGGTCATGGAGCTCTTCGCGCCCAACATCGTGATCGGCTTCGGCCGGGTCGAGGGGCACTCGGTCGGGGTCGTCGCCAACCAGCCGATGCAGTTCGCCGGGACCCTCGACATCGACGCCTCGGAGAAGGCGGCGCGGTTCGTCCGGTTCTGTGACGCCTTCAACATCCCGGTGCTGACCTTCGTCGACGTACCCGGCTTCCTGCCCGGCACCGACCAGGAGTGGAACGGCATCATCCGGCGCGGGGCCAAGTTGCTCTTCGCCTACGCAGAGGCGACGGTTCCGCTGGTCACGGTCATCACTCGC
>Ga0136846_1229438_pt1 | contig 12542 bp, 9 predicted proteins | sample HopSoiMetagenom2_FD_96841 | JGI IMG/M metagenome (GOLD analysis project Ga0136846, IMG submission 96841) | Grasslands soil microbial communities from Hopland, California, USA - 2 Assembly 2016 (version 4) | ecosystem: Environmental > Terrestrial > Soil > Grasslands | place: USA: Hopland...
GACCAACGCGCTTCCCGCGAGGTCACCGGTACGGCCGGTCAACGGCCCGAGGAACAGTCGGGACGGCTCGTAGTCGTTGACCGGGAAGTTGTCCCAGAGGACGAGCGGGCGTCCGTACGAGGCGGCGGCGGCGTCGATCTCCGCCCGGGTGACGGTGCCGACCACGACGTTGCGGCCCGTCCAGGTGATCCGGACGTCCTCCGGCGCCGTGTCGGCGAACCCGGCGCGGTACTCGGACGGTTCGACGCCGGCGTAGTCGGTCGGGCAGACGAGCAGCGGTCCGTCGATCCCGTGCGGTTGCAGGAAACCGTCCTGGAAGCGGCGCACGGTCAGACCGTGGGCGGCACCCAGCCCGGGCGTCTGCGGCACGTCGTCGAACAGCAGCGCGAACGAGGTGATTCCGGCGGCCAACAGCTGCCCGGCCTTGGCCGCCAGCCGTTCGTGCTCGGCGTCCTCGGCGTAGCGCATGTCGAGGGCGGGGTGCAGGGCGTAGACGAAGCGAAGCCCGCGGTCGTGGGCGGCCGCGGCGAGGGAGGCGATGCGGGCCAGTTCGTCCCGCGGGTAGGGCTCGCGCCAGTGGCGGCGGTGGAACGGGTCGTCCTTCGGCGCGTAGACGAAGGTGTCGAAGCCGGCCGCCGCGAGGAACTCGAGATGGGCCAGCCGCTGCTGGTGAGTCCACGGTGGCCCGTAGAAACCCTCGATCGTCCCGATCGTGTGCAGCGGTGTGCGCCGAGACGTCTCGGCTGGCGTGACCACTGTGGGAACGATACCGGGAACGCTGACCGGTCCGCTGGCTGTGGCCCGCTTCTCTTGCCAGCTGCCGGTGTGGAATCGATAGCATCCGACGCGTGAGCAAACCGGTCTCGCAGCTGTCCGACGGGGTCTTCCGCATCGACGACACGTGCCACGTGTACGTGATCGTCGCCGACGGCGAGGGGGAGCGCGGCGGCGGCGAGCGCGTCGAGCGGACCGGCATCGCGGTCGACTTCGGTTCCGGGCTCGTCCTCGACCACCTCGCCGAGCTCGGGCTCGACCGCATCACCGACGTGGTGATGACCCACCACCACCGCGACCAGGCGCAGGGGCTGGCCCGGGCGGCGGCGGCCGGCGTCCGCATCCACGTGCCGCCGGTCGAGCAGGACCTCTTCGCCGAAGCGTCCGAGTTCTGGCGCACCCGTCCGCTTTTCAACGACTACGTGCTGCGGCAGGACAAGTTCACCATCCTCGACTCCGTGCCCGTGCACGGCCTGGTGCCCGAATACCGCCACGCGATCTTCGGTGGCGTGGAGCTCGAGGTCGTCCCCACGCCGGGCCACACGACCGGCTCGGTGAGCTACCTGCTGCACCGCGGCGGACGCACGATCGCGTTCACCGGCGATCTCATCCACTCGCCGGGCAAGGTCTGGTCGCTCGCCTCGACGCAGTGGTCCTACACCGAGAACGAGGGGCCGGCGATGACCGTCCTGTCGGCGCTGCAGCTGCGCGATCGCGAACTGGACCAACTGCTGCCCTCGCACGGCGAGCCGATGGACGATGCGGCGGCGGCGCTCGAGCTGCTCGCCGAGCGCATGCAGGCCTATGTCGACGCCCGCCGGCCGCACCCCTGGGACCTCCACCGCCACCTCTACGAGCCCTACGGCCACCTGACCGAGCACCTGCTCAACAACCGCAGCAGCCACTCGCTGAGCTACGTCCTCGTCTCGCGCACGGGCGCCGCGCTGATCTTCGACTACGGCTACGACATGACCACCGGCGAGCCCGGCGGCACCGACCGGGCGTCGCGGCGGCCGTGGCTGGCCTCGTTGCCGGCGCTGCGCCGCAACCACGGTGTGCGCGACATCGAGGTCGTGCTGCCGACGCACTATCACGACGACCACGTCGCCGGCATGAACCTGCTTCGGGACGTGGAGGGCACGCAGATCTGGGCGCCGGAGAACATGGCCGACGTCCTCGAGAACCCGCTCGTCGCCGATCTGCCCTGCACGTGGTGGGATCCGATCCCGGTCGACCGGCGGCTGCCGCTCGGCCGGTCGTTCCGCTGGCACGAGTACGAGATCACCGTTCACGAACTGCCCGGCCACACGTTGTACGCCGCTGCGTACGAGTTCGAGGTGGACGGCGTCAAGGTGCTCGTCACCGGCGATCAGCAGGACGGCAAGGGACAGCTCGGCGAGCGGCGCGAGGTGCTGAACTACCAGTACCGCAACCGGTTCCGCATCGGCGACTACCAGCAGTCGTCCGCCCTCTACCGTAAGCTGCGGCCCGACCTCATGATCTCGGGTCACTGGCAGGCGCGGTGGGTGGACGAGGACTATCTCGAACTGCTCGAACGCAGCGCCGAGGAGCTCGTCCACCACCACGAGCAGCTGTTGCCGCTCGACGAACTCGATCTCGGGGCCGACGGCGTGTTCGCGCGGATCGAGCCGTACTTCTCGCGGGTCGAGTCCGGCCGCCGCACGCTGTTCCGGGTGACGCTGCGAAACCCTTACCCCGACCCGCAGCGCGCCCGGCTGCAGCTCGTCACGCCGGTAGGCTGGCGCGCGGAACCGGAGATCACCGAGGTGTCCCTGGACGGTTCCGCTGAGCACATCGTCGAGATGGAGGCACTGGTGCAGGGTCCCGCACGGCGCCGCAACCGCATCGCCGTCGACGTGCAGATCGGTCAGCTCCGGCTCGGCCAGCACGCCGAGGCGCTCGTGGACGTCCTCGACGGCGAGCCGGTTGTCGCCGAGCCCGGCCGCGCCGAGCCGGCCGGCTGATGCCGGGACGCGCCGCGGCCGACGCCAGCGGGCCGGCGGACGGGCCGGGGCGGCGGGCCACGATCCGCGACGTCGCCGAGGCGGCCGAGGTCTCCCGCTCGACGGCGTCCCGCGCACTCACCGGCCGCGGCTACGTGGCGCCGGTCGTCCGCGACCGCGTGCGCAAGGCGGCCCGCGAGCTCGGCTACGTGCCCGACGCCATGGCGCGGCACCTGCGCCAGCAGGGCGGCCACTCGGTGGGCGTGCTGGTCTCGGACCTGCGCAACGACTTCTACGCCAGCCTGGCCGCCGGCATCGGGCAGCAGACCCGCCGCAAGCAGTACACGATGATGCTCAGCGACGACGCCGGGTCACCGACGGTGGAGACGGAGGCGGCCGAGGCGTTCGTCGCGCTGCGGGTGGCCGGGGTGATCGTGACGCCGGTGTCGGCCAACATCAGCGAGTACCTGACGCGGCACCGCATCCCGGTGGTGGAGGTCGACCGGCAGTTCTCGCCGGGCACCTGCGACGCGGTCGTGGTCGACAACGAGGGCGGGGCCCGGCGGGTGACCAGCGAGCTGCTCGAGTTGGGCCACCGGCGCATCGCGCTGGTCATCGACGAGACGCATTGGACGACCGGACGCGACCGCTCGGCCGGCCACCGCGCCGCCTACGCCAACGCCGGCGTCCCGTTCGATCCGTCCCTCGTCGTGACGGCGGGTTGGAACGTCGAGGACGCCCGTCGGGAGGCGCACGCGCTGTTGAGCCGGGCCGAGCCGCCGACCGCGGTGTTCGCGGCCAACAACGTGCTCGCGCAGGGCGTGTGGCGGGCCGCGGCCGACCTCGGCAAGCGGATCCCCGACGACCTCAGCCTCGTCTCGTTCGACGACGTCCCGTGGATGAGCATGGTGCGCCCCGGCATCACCGCCGTCGCGCAGGACGCGGTCGCCATGGGCGAGGCCGCGGTGACCCAGTTGCTCGAACGGCTCTCCGCGCCACTCGCGCCGGTGCGGACGGTCATGTTCTCGCCGGTCGTCGTGCACCGCGGATCGACCGCCCCGCCGGCCGGCTGACCCGCCCGGCGAACGAACGTCGTCCACGGGCGCGAACCGGCACGAAACCACGCGAACCAGAGGGACGGATGTCGTTGACGCTGGCCAGAACCGACATTTAGAATCGGCTGGGATCGATCCCATATCCGTGGCACCGGAGCTGCGTCCAATCCGCCCCTCCGCACGCCCAGACCGGTGCCGGCACGGGACGTCGCCGAAATGCCTCGTGGGCGGTCGGTGCCTCGCGGGCGGTCCGGTCGAAGGATCTTCGGAAAGGTGTGACATGGCAGGCTCGGCCCGGCGGCGCGAGTACCCCGGTGCGCGCCCCGTGCTGGGGCTCGACATCGGCGGTACGAAGCTCGCTGCCGGCGTGATCACCGGCGACGGCGTGCCGCACGGGGTCATCGTGCAGCCGACGCGCACCGCCCAGGGCTGGCCGGCGGTCGTCGAGCGACTGTTCACGATGGGCCGCGAGGCCGTCGCTGCCGCGGGCCTGGGCCCGGTGGCCGCGGTCGGGATCGCCTGCGGGGGTCCGCTCGACGCGGCGACCGGGACGCTGGTCGCCCCGCCGCACCTGCCCGGCTGGCGCAACGTCGGCATCGGCCGGCTGGCCGAGGACGCCTTCGGGGTGCCCGCCGCACTGCAGAACGACGCGACCGCCGCGGCGCTCGCCGAGTACCGGTTCGGCGCCGGCGCCGACGCGTCCACGATGCTCTACCTGACGATCTCGACCGGCATCGGCGGCGGCGCGGTCGTCGACGGACGGCTGCACCTGGGCGCCGCGGGCAACGCGGCCGAGTTCGGCCATGTCACCGTGCTGCGCGGCGGCCGGCGCTGCAGTTGCGGCCGGAGCGGCTGCATCGAGGCGTACGGGTCGGGGACGTCGATCGCCGAGCGAGCGCGGGAACGGCTCGTCGACTTCCCCGGGTCGGCACTGGCCGAGATCGACGACGTCACGGCGGCCGATGTCACCCGCGCCGCCGCGGCCGGTGACCCGCTCGCCGGCCTGGTGTGGGGCGAGACGGTCGATCTGCTGGGCGCCGCGATCACCGATCTCGTCAACGTCTTCGAGCCCGACCTGGTCGTGCTCGGCGGCGGCGTCACCCGGGCCGGGGCGATGCTGCTCGACCCGATCCGGGAGATCGTCGCCGCCGAAGCGATGCCGCCGGCCGCCGCGGCGGCGAAGATCGTGCTCGCCGGCTTGGGTGACCACGTCGGGGTGGTCGGCGCCGGCGCGGTCGCGCACGAGTACGCCCGGCCCGGTCACCACTTCGCGCAGCAGGTGACCCGTGTCTGACTGGATGCAGCAACAGGTGGCCGACCACGTCGCGGTCGCGCGCGGCGTCACCGACATGGTCGAGGACGTCCGGGCCGTCGGCGAGTTGCTGTGTGCGACCTTCGCCGCCGGCGGGGTCGTGTACACGTTCGGCAACGGCGGCAGTGCGGCCGACGCCCAGCACCTGAGTGGCGAGCTGATCGGCCACTACAAACGCGACCGCCGGCCGCTTCCGGCCGTCACGCTGACGACCGACGCGACGGTGATGACCTGCATCGCCAACGACTACTCCTACGACGACGTCTTCAGCCGCCAGGTGCGGGCGCTCGCGCGGCCGGCCGACGTGGTCATCGGCTTCACCACCAGCGGCCGCTCACCGAACGTGGTCGACGCACTCGCCGCGGCACGGGCCAACGGCGCGACTACCGTCTTGTTCGGCGGTGGGGACGGCGGCCCGGCGGCTCAGCACGCCGACCGGCTGCTGCTGGCGCCGTCCACTCACACCCCGCGGATCCAGGAGATGCACACCCTGATGCTGCACGTGATCAGCGAGCTCGTGGACGCCTGGGCGGCCGGCGAGGAGCCCAGCCCGTGAGCCCGGACCTGCCGCAGAACTCGTTGTCCAGCAAGGCGCCCATCGCGAACGCGCCGTCCGGCGAGCAGCCCGCCGACCTGCCGGAGCTCCGTCCGCTCGCCACGCCCGACCGAACGTTGCACATGATCGGCAACGCGCACCTCGACCCGGTGTGGCTGTGGCCCTGGCAGGAGGGCTACCAGGAGGCGCGGGCCACGTTCTGGTCGGCGATCCACCGGATGGAGGAGTACCCCGACTTCGTCTTCACCTGCGACCAGGTCGTCCTGCTCACCTGGGTGGAGGAGTCGGACCCGGAGCTGTTCGCCCGCATCAAGGCCCGCATCGCCGAGGGCCGCTGGCAGATGGTCGGCGGCTGGTGGGTCGAGCCCGACTGCAACCTGCCGGGCGCCGAATCGTTCGTCCGCCAGGGGCTCTACGGCCAGCGGTACCTGCTCGAGAAGTTCGGCGTCATCGCCACGGTCGGCATGAACGTCGACCCGTTCGGGCACAACGCGATGCTGCCGCAGATCCTGCGCGGGCAAGGCATGGACTCGTACTGCTTCCTGCGCCCGGGCCCGCACGAGAGCTCGATGAGCGAGACCGCGTTCTGGTGGGAGGCGCCGGACGGTTCGCGCGTCCTCGCCTACCGCATCCCGCACGAGTACTGCAGCCACGGCGGCGACGTGTCCGGGCAGACCGACAAGTCGCTCGGCACCCTCGACCGCACGCTCGGGGACGCGATGGTGTTCTACGGCGTGGGTAACCACGGCGGCGGCCCGACTCGGGCCAACATCGAGTCCATCCACCGCTATGACCGCATGGGCTCCTTCGGAAGGCTGGTCATGTCCTCGCCGCGCCGCTACTTCGACGAGCTGGCGGCGCGCCTCGGCGACGAACTGCCCGTGTGGCAGGACGACCTGCAGCTGCACGCCGCCGGCTGCTACTCCGCCCATTCCGGCATCAAGGCCTGGCAGCGCCGGGCGCAGGCGGCCGTCCTCACCGCCGAACGATGGGCGGCGATCGGCGCGGCCCGCTTCGGCCTCGACTACCCGCGCACCGACCTCGGTCGCGCGTGGCAGCAGATCCTGTTCAACCAGTTCCACGACGTGCTGCCGGGCTCGGCGATCGAGCCGGCGTACGACGACGCCCGCGATCAGCTGGGCGAGGCGGTCGCCATCGCGAAGCGCATCACCACGCGCGTGCACAACGTGATCGCGCGGCGGGTCGACGTGCCGCTGGAGCCGGGCACGCAGCCCGTCCTCGTCTTCAACCCGCACCCCTGGCCGGTGAGCACGGCGGTCGAGCTGCAGTACGGCTCGCAGCCGACCGGCGTCCACGTCGTCGATGCCGACGGCCGGGCCACGCCGTCGCAGAAGACCCAGTCGGTCGCGACCACCGACGACAAGGGCCGGGCGGCGACGGTGTTCGAGGCGATCGTGCCGCCGCTGGGCTACCGCCTGTATCGCCTGCGCTCCGGACCCGTCCCGGCCGGCGCGCCGGCGAGCGAGCAGGCGGCCGGGATCCTGCACGCGACCGAGACGGTGCTGGAGAACGCCTTCCTGCGGGCCGAGTTCGACCCCACCACCGGATGGCTGACCTCGTTGCTGGACAAGCGTTCCGGCCTCGACGTCGTGGCCGGCGCGCGCGGCGAGCACGTCCAGATCTGCCAGGACCCGACCGACACCTGGGGCCACCGCGTGGTCTCCTACCGCTGGCCCGGCGAGCCGATGCGCACGACCCGCATGGTGCTGCGCGAGGACGGCCCGCTCCGCGCTCGCCTGCGGGTGGAGCGCGAGTGGGGGCGCTCGACGATGGTGGAGGAGTTCGTGCTCGGCCACCGCAGCGACGCGCTCGAGGTCCGGGTGACGATCGACTGGCGCGAGCAGGCCCACCTGATGAAGCTGTGCTTCCCGGTTGCACTGGACGATCCGCGCGGCACGTTCGAGATCCCGTTCGGCTCGCTCGAGAAGCCGGTGGACGGCGGTGAGCGGCCGGCGCAGTCGTGGGTCGACGTCACCGGGACGGTCGCCGGTCGGCCGGCCGGGCTGGCCGTGGTCAACAACGCGAAGCACGCCTACGACGTGTCGCCGGGCGCGGCGGACGCGGGCTCGGGCGGCGACTCGCCCTCGATCGGCATCACCGCGGTGCGCTCGCCGGTCTACTCCTGGCACGACCCGCGGCTGCTCGAGCCGGACGGCTTCTACAGCTTCCAGGACCAGGGCGTGCAGTCGTTCCGCGTCTTGCTGGTGCCGCATGCCGGTGACTGGCGCACCGCCCGCCTGCACCGCCGCGCGGCCGAACTGGGGCAGCCGGTGCGGGCGATGCTCGAGAGCTTCCACCCCGGCGCCCTACCGGCGGCGGAGTCGTTCGTCTCGGACGGTGGCGGCGCCGTGATGATCACCGCCGTGAAGGGCTGGGAGGAGCCCGACGCCGATCTCATCGTGCGCGCCGTGGAGACGCTGGGTACCGAGGCGACGGCGCGCATCGAGTTGCCGGTCGCCGGCCGCGCGATCGAGGCCGAGTTCGGACCGTCGCAGATCCGCACGTTCCGCGTGCCGGCCGGCGGCGGGCCGGTCGTCGAGGTCGACCTGCTCGAGCGCGACCAGGCCGAGCCGACGCGGCCGTTCCGGATCGAGGACGTCGAGCTCGCTCCGGCCGGCGCGGACGTCGAACCCGATCATCTCTCCTCGGACGCCATCCAGCCGGCCGAGGAGGCCGCACCCGGGCAGCGCCGGCTGCGGAGGGATTGATGGTCGCCGCCACCGAGATCGGCGCCCCGCCCGTCCGCACCGTGGAACTGGGGTGGGCCGACGGGCGGGTGCAGCTGCCCGCCGATGCCGACTTCGCGGTCGAGCCGTTCGTCGACCCGCCGACCCTCTCGGGGCGGCGGGACCTGCGGGTGATCGTGCGGTACGACGGCGCCGCGCCGGTGGTCGCGTCGGTGCGGTTCACGGTGACGATGCGGGCCGAGGCGCCGCCGTGGTGGCTCGTCCCCGGCCTGTTCTACGGCGAGAACCGACCGGCCGGCAGCGCTCGGCTGTTCCCCCGCTTCGCCGTCGGCGGCAACCTGGCCGCGATGGAGAGCAACGCATGGGAGTTCCGGGCCGACCGCGCCGCCACCCCCGCGGTATTTGCCTGGTCGCCAGACGGCGGAGTGGCCGTGACCGCCGCCGAGAGCACCGCTCTCGGAATTTCCGGGCTCGGCTTCGGCTACGCCGTCGACGCCGGCTCGGCCCAGCTCCACCTGCGCTTCCCGTTCGCCGAGTCGCCGGTCACCTACTACGGTTCGGCCGAGGCGCACCCGCCGTCCACGGCCGCCTACGTCTGGCAGCCGGGCGAGGCGATCGAGCTGAACTTCGCGGTGTACGACCTGCCGGCCGACCGGCACGGGTACACCGCCGTACTGCGGGAGGAGCACACCCGGCTCGCGGCGAGCGCTCCGCTCAACCCGTGGGTGGACGTCCCGCGCGCGGCCGACCTCGCCGCCGAAGGGCTGCGCCGCTGGCACTACGCCGAACCGGGTGTGCTGCTGGAGACGGTCGGCTTCGACCGCGAGGTCACCGGTCAGGACGGCCAACCGGTCGACCGCCAGGCCATGCACGTCGGCTGGGTGAGTGGCACGCCGTGGGCCTACGCGTTGCTGGCTCACGGCCGCCGCGTCGGATCGGCCGCCGACGTCACCGCGGCCACGAACGTCCTCGACTTCATCTGTGGCGAGCTGTCGCCGTCCGGAACGTTCTGGGGTGTCTGGTATCGCACCAAGGGCTGGTACCACTCGTGGTCGCCGGTCGTGCACAGCCTGCACTCCCGCACCCTCGGCGAGGCGACGCTGTTCGTGTTGCGCGCGCTGGCGCTCGAGCCGCGCCACGAGGCATGGGCGGCCGCGGCTCGATCGAATCTCGATGCGGTCGTCGCCCGTCAGCGGGCCGACGGCAACCTCGGCTCGGCCCACCACGCGGTGACCGGAGCAGTGCTCTCGTGGGAGGGCTGCGCCGGCCTCGCGTGGATGCACGCGCTGGCCGAGGCGGAGGCCCTCGACCGGGACGGCCGCTACCTCGCCGCCGCCGAGCGGGCCGGCGACTACTACGCGCGGTTCGTGCTGGACGAGTACCTGCACGGCGCGCCCGAGGACGTCGACCTCGCCCCCACGTCGGAGGACGGTTACGTCGCGCTGATGGCCTACCTCGCGCTGTACCGGCGCACCGGGTCGTCCCGTTGGTTGGATCTCGCCCGCCGGTCGGCCGACTGGCTGCTCACCTTCCGGTACTCGTACAACGTCACGTTCGACGCCGGGACGATGCTGGAGGTCTACCGCTTCGCCAGCCGGGGCGCCGACAACGCATCGCCGTCCAACCAGCACCTGCACGCCTACGGTCTGGTCTGCACGGCCGAGCTGGCCGAGCTATCGGCCGCGACCGGCGACACCTACTACCTGGCGCGCGCCCGCGAGTCGCTCGCCTGCTTCCGGCAGTTCATCGCCCGCTTCGACGGCGACTTCAACGCCTACCGCGGCATGGCCAGCGAGCGGTACTACCAGACCGAGTGCTTCCAGCCGAAGGGCATGCTGCTGACGCTGTCGCACGCCTGGAGCGTCGGCGTGCTGTTGTTGGCGTGCGAGCAAGCGATGGCCCGGCCGGAGCTGCTCGAGCCCTAATCGCGGACGAGTTCCGGACGCGACCTGCGGGTGAGCGCCAGGGTGTCCTCGAGTGACTGCGCGATCGTCACCCGGGCGAGCGCGGCGTCCGCGGCCCGCTCGGCCTCGTCGTACACGCCGGCGAGCGTCCGGCCGATGCTGAACCCGATCGGGCAGTTCTCCGACGGCGGGGCGGCGTGCAGCGTGAAGAACGGGCCGTCGTCCAGCGCCGCGCGGACGTCGCGGAACGTGATCTCCTGCGCCGGCCGGGCGAGCGACCAGCCAGCCGGCGTGCCGCGGTGGGAGTTGACCAGTCCGGCGTCGCGCAGGGTGCCGAGCAGCCGGCGGATCACGACCGGATTCGTCTTCACGCTGCCGGCGATCTGCTCCGAGGTCGCCCGGCCGCCACCCAGGCGGGCGTTCAGTTCGATCCACTCCAGCGCGTGGACGGCCACGGTCAACCGGCTGATCGCGCTCATGCCGCCGGCTTGAACAGCTTCGCCGCGCCCCAGAGCGAGCCGGGGTTGGCCCGCCGCCGGTGGTTGACGAGTATGGCCTCGTACAGCTCGGCCGGCGTCGCCGTCCAGGCCTCGGCGTCGTCGAAGTCGGTGAGGTAGGCAATCGACTCGTCGATGTCGCTCGGGTCGTCGATGCCGTCCGGTTGCTTGTGCCCGGCCACGACGCGCTGAGGGTCGAGCTCCTTCAACCGGGCCAGGGCGGCCCGCCAGTGGCGGCGGGTCTCGCGCGTGGTCTCGGCGATGTACATGTGCGTGTGGCTGTAGACCACGTCGCCGGCAACGACGAGGCCGATGCTCGGCACCCAAAGCGAGGCGGTGCCGGTCGTGTCGGTGTGCCCGGCGTCGATCACCTGCAGCTCGTGGCCCTCGAGCTCCAACCGGTCGCCCTCGAGCAGGTCCGGGATCGCCGGCGGCGGGATCTGGCCCGGGAACAAGCGCCCCCAGAACCCGTCCCGGAACTCGTGGGTGGCCTGCAGCCTGGCCTCCTCGACGGTGCCGGCCGTCCCGACCGCGCGAGCGCCCGGGAATGCGGCCAGCACCTGACCCACGCCGTAGGCGTGATCGCCGTGGCCGTGGGTGAGGAACAGGTGCGTGAGCCGCCGGCCGTGCCCGCGAATCCACTCGACGAGGCGGTCGTTCTGCTCGACCGTCGTAAAGGTGTCGACGAGGACGGCGTCGTGGTCGCCGTAGATCAGGGTCGCGGTGTTGGCGACCCAGCGCAGGTCCTCGTTGCCGCCGCCGTCGGGCAGGTCGCGGGTCAGGCCTTCGCGACGCGCCAGCAGGGTGTCGTACTGCAGCTCGGACATCGTGGGCTCCTTTCTCGAGCTGATGGAACCCATGATGTAACCGATGTAGTTACATCGTCAAGACGTGCGCGCGTGATCTGCGGCTCAGCTTGCCGCCGGTAATTCGTCCGGTCGGAAAGCTCGGCGCCGACCGGCCGCTGTACCCAGACGGCACCCTCCGGTTGGTGGCCGCCGCTCGACTCGGGTAGCGCCGTCCGGCCGGCGCTCAAGGGCAAGCGTCAGCTCGCCGCGCCGCCGTAGGTGAGGTGGACGACGCCGTTCTCGAACGCGCGCGAGCCGACCAGTGCGAGGGGGAGCCGGGCGGTGCCCTCGGGAAACAGCCGAGCCCCGCTGCCGAGCACGAGTGGGAACACGAACAGGTGCAGCTCGTCGAGCAGTCCGTCCGCCAGCAAACCGCGCACGAGGGTGCCGCTACCGCTGACGAACACGTTGCCGGTCGCGTCGGCCTTCAGCCGGGCGATCGTGGCCGGGTCGTACGCGCCGACGACGGTCGAGTTCTGCCACTCGTCCGCGCCCGCGCGGGTGCCCGAGACGACGTACTTGGGTGTGTCGTTGAAGAAGGGCGCTCCGGGATCCTCGTCGGCCGTGCGGGTCGACCACGCGGGCGCGAACATCTCGAACGTGCGCCGGCCGAGCAGAATCGCCGAACTCGCCCCGGTCAGCGCAGCGATCGTCTCCGCGACCGCGGGCGGGAAGCCGTACGGCGCCGTCCAGGACGGGTTCTCGAAGACGCCGTCGAGTGACATGAACTCATGGGCGCAGATCTTGCTCATGGCTGGTGTTCCCTTCCTCTGCCGGTGATCCTTCACCAACGCGTCGAACGAGCGCCGGCCGGATCGACAAGGCGCACCAAGATTCTTCGGGCCGGTGGTAGCGGCGCGAGCACGCCTGGAAGAGTCGAGGCATGGACGAGCTGCCCGCCGACCTCGCCGAACTCGCCCACGC
>Ga0136846_1213544_pt1 | contig 12541 bp, 13 predicted proteins | sample HopSoiMetagenom2_FD_96841 | JGI IMG/M metagenome (GOLD analysis project Ga0136846, IMG submission 96841) | Grasslands soil microbial communities from Hopland, California, USA - 2 Assembly 2016 (version 4) | ecosystem: Environmental > Terrestrial > Soil > Grasslands | place: USA: Hopland...
CACCCGTTATCGTCTTACAAAACCTTATCAGGCGCGCCGTTTGCTGCGGTCGTGCTCGGCGTTTGCTTTCGCCGAGGCCCTTGGACGGTAAGCTCGGGCTCCTTTAGTACTCACTCAACTTCGTACGATCATGCCATTCTTCACACGAGCTCGCGTCACGGGCGGGCTGGTTGCTGTCGTCATTGGTGCCGCCGCGGCGGTGCCGGCGTTCGGTCAGGCCGCTTCGTCGGGCGTCCGCGCCGCACCAGCGCGGCCACGCTTCGACAGCACGGGGGTCGGCGACACGTCCATGTTCGCGCCGCTGAACCTTCCGCCCGGAAATGAATTTCGTAGCGGCTCGGGCGCGCCCGGGCCCCGATACTGGCAGCAGCGCGCCGACTACGACCTCAAGGCGACGCTCGACACCACGGGCAAGGCGCTCCGCGGCGAGATGACGATCCGCTACACCAACAACTCGCCCGACACGCTGCACTTCCTCTGGTTCCAGGTCGAGCAGAACGCGTTCAAGTCGAACTCGTTGAACTCGTACGTCTTCCCTGCCGAGTCGCGCTTCGGCGCTCGCAACTTCGAGGGCGGCGACGTCATCGATCGATTCGAGGAAGTCACGGCGAATGGCAAGGGCGCGCGCCGCGCGCTCAAGCTGCGCAACGAGGGCACGGTGATGAAGGCGGACCTCGCCGAGCCGCTCGCCCCAGGCCACACAGCGACGATCGCCGCGGCGTGGCATTTCAATATTCCTGAACATGGCGCCGACCGCATGGGACGCGAGGGCCCGCTGTACGAGCTCGCGCAGTGGTATCCGCGCCTCAGCGTCTACGACGACCTGCGCGGCTGGAACACCGAGCCGTACCTCGGCCAGGGCGAGTTCTATCTCGAGTATGGCGACTACACGCTCGACGTCACCGTCCCGGCTGGCTACATCGTGGCGGCGACGGGCACGCTGCAGAATTCGCACGACGTGCTCACCGCGACGCAGATCAGCCGACTCGCGCAGGCGGGCAAGTCCGACAACGTCGTCCACATTGTCACGCAGGAGGAGTTGAAGACTGGCGCCGCGCGCCCTCGCAAGACTGGGACGATGACGTGGCGCTTCGCCGCGAAGAACGTGCGCGACGTCGTCTTCGCGGCGTCGCCCGAGTATCTGTGGGACGCGTCGAGCTACAAGGGATCGCTGGCACAGGCGTTCTATAGGCCGAGCGCGATCGAACCGTGGAAGGACGCGGCGGACATGTCGCGCATGTCGATTCAGGAGTACTCGGAGCGCTGGTTCCAGTATCCCTGGCCGCAGATCACCGCGGTCGAAGGGCCGATCAGTGGCATGGAGTACCCGATGGTCGCGATGGAGGCGAAGAGCGCCGACAAGTACGATCTGTACAACGTCGTGACGCACGAGATCGGCCACATGTGGTTCCCGATGATCGTCGGGTCGAATGAGCGAATGCACATGTGGCAGGATGAGGGGTTCAACACCTTCATCAACACCTTCTCGGAGGCGCGCCGTTATCCGGAGAAGGGAGACCAGATGGCGCGCGCGGCGCAGGAGCGCTCGCTCGTGACGCAGTACATGGAGCACAACGTCGACGAGCCGCTCGAGGTGAATCCGGACCGCATCAACCCGCAGCTGTTAGGCGAGAACGCCTATGTGAAGACGAGCGTCGCCCTGCAGCAGCTGCGTCAGGAGATTCTCGGACCCGAGGCGTTCGACGATGCCTTCCGCATGTATGTACAGCGCTGGGCGTTCAAGCATCCGTCGCCCACAGACTTCCTCCGCACGATGGAGGACGTGAGTGGCCGGCGTCTCGACTGGTACTTCCGCGAGTGGTACCTCCAGAATCCGCACTTCGACCAGGCGATCGACTCGGTGGTCACGGCGCAGCACGGGGACACGCTGCTCGTCGGTGTGCTATATGCGAACCACGCTCGGGGCATCGAGCCGATCCGCGCCCGCTTCACCTTCAGCGACGGCTCGACGCAGGACTACAACTATCCGGCCGAAGTGTGGAGCACCAACACAACGATGTACGCTCGCGAATACGCGTTCGTCGGGAAGAAGCTGGCGAAGATTCAGCTCGATCCGGAGTCGCGATTGGTCGACGTGGATAGGTCGAACAACACGTGGCCCGCGACCGGGGGAAAGGTCACGCCGTAGTTCGGTGGAAACAAGGAAGCGGGCGCGCTGGGCGCGCCCGCTTTCCTTATTCCCTGATAACTATGGACTGATAGCTATGGACTGCCCTTATCCTCCTATGCAGCGTCCAATTATTTCGCGCTTGGCGTCTCGCGGACTCGTGATCGTCGCGTAGAAGTCGTCGAAGTATTGGAGCGTCTCCTTGGCGCGGTCGCCGACCAGGAGGCGGCCGATCGGGTCCTTGTAGAGCGCATAAATCGAGTCCTTCTTCGCCTTGAAGAGATCGAAGGTCGGCTCGTAGCTGTCGTCGGGTATGCAGTATCCCCGATAGACACGATCGCGCACGGTCCGGATCGAGAGCGACTTGTCCGGCGTTGCATAACGAGTGTTCACGGCGCCCGAGAAATCGAAGTCGTAGGCGACGGGTATGTAACCGAGCTCCGTCCCGATCAGCTCGACGTTGTGCAGGCCCGAGATTGACCAGTCGGTGTTGCCGATCATGTACTGGAAGACGTCGAAGATCGCCGACGCCCGGGGGTCGAGATCGGCCGGGCCGCCTCCCTTCTGCTTGATGAGCATCCCGCCGACGCGATAGGCCAGCGCCTCGGGCTCCTCCTCGAGAATGGCGTAGCGCGTCGTCACGACCTTCCCCGTGCCGCTGTCGGTGTACGTGACCCTCGCGAGCCGCACGCGATGGCTGTATTTCGTGAGCAGATTATAAACTCGGTAGAGCTGGAGCTCCTGGAGCACATACTGCTCGTAATCCTCGTTGTCACGGCAATGCGTCACCAGCTTCGGCTTGTCGAGCGTCGCCAGCAGCGAGTGCTTCACCGTGCTCTTCTTGAAGTCCAGCCGGAGCGGCGGGAAATCACATTGCGTGAGACGCCAGATACCACGCGTCTTCACCTGCAGCGGGACCTCCACCGTGCCGCCGGCGGAATCGGCGATGGTGATCGACGCCCAGCGCCATGGCGCGTCCTGCTTCTTGTCGCGACGCAGTCGCCCGAAGTTCGACGTCAGCGTGAAAGTGATCGGCTGCTCGGCCGTGAAGATCGGCGCGGCGTCGTGCGGCACGAGCTCCACCTGCGTCGGCTTCTCCTTCTTGCTTTTCTTCTGCGTCCCCTGCTGGTCAGTCTGCGCGGACAGGCTCGTCGCGAGAGCGAGGGTGGCAATGAGAATCAGGGTTGGTCGCATGGAGTCCGGGATGGGGATCAGGCAATTTCGGCGTGTGACACCGTGGGCTGTGCGCGCAGGACCGCCAGCAGTCGCTCCGCCGGGACGCTCCGCTTGAAAGTCAGCGCGAACTCTACGACGTGTGATCCATCGGGCTCGTGGAGGACGCCGCCGTAGCGCCAGTTCTTCGTGTGCTCCTCGAGGAGTGGCTCGATCGTCAGCCGCGTCGCGTCGACGTCCGAGGTCTTGATCCGCACCAGCGATTCCCGGCGGCCGTCCGGATCGGGAGCCTCGGGATGGTGCCGACGCGCGCGACGCCAGGCGCGGTCCGCGACGGCGGCCAGCTGGTCGGCGGGCATCTCCTGGAAAACCTGATCGTCGATGCGTGCGACGAAGGAGCCCGTGCGGCTCAACTGTTCCATCGCCCGTTGCAGCCGACGCTCCGCAATGCGCCCTTCCAGGGCTGGCGGACGCCCGAAGTCCGTGTACCAGAGCGCCAGCGCGAGCGCATTGAAGAGCACCGAGATCACAAGTGCCACCGGCAGATCGACTGCCGCGGCAAGCCCGATCGCCGTCGCGAGGAAGATGTAGACCGCGTCCTTGCTGTCGTCGAGCGTATTGCGGAATCGCACCGCGGCAACGATCCCCGCGAGGCTGAACGCCAGCGCCACGCTGTACTTCACGAGCACAACGATGCCGGCGACGACGATCGGCAGCACCATGAGCGTCTGCACAACTGATTGCTGATAGCCTCGTTTGGCACGAGTGCGGGTGTACACCCACGCGGTGGGGAGCGCGAGGAGCACGGAACTGATCATCGCCAGCGCGACGGTCACCGCGAGCGTGGTCTGATCGAGCGGAGGGACCGCCTCACGAGCGCGTCGGCCCCCGGCGACAGCACCCGCGCCGAGCCCGAAGAGCGCGTCGAGTGACTCGTGCGCGATGACCTCCGAGCGGGGCATGTACTGCCAGATCAACAGCATCACCCCAACGAGCACGGCGTAGTAGCACACGAGCCGCACGATCAGGTTGCCCGCAACCTTTCCGAGCCAATTCGTCCGGCCGTTCGCCGTCGCCATCACTGGCCTCCCTCGAATCGTCACATCGCGAGCCGTCGAATATGAGGTTTTGCTTCTGGCGCCGCGAGATCGTCCTGCTTTGAGACTCATCCTCCCCCATGAGACCCCTCCGCCGACTTCTCACGCGCGGCCTCCTCGCGCCTTTCCTCCTGCTCCCGCTGCTCTCGTGCGGCTATGCAAAGCCGTCACCGAAAGCAGTAACGGAGGCGTTGACGAAGTCCGACTTCACGCAGCCGAGGGCGGTGGTGATCCCGCGCCGCATCGAGGCGCAGACGCCATCCACGTTTGGCGGCGGCGCCCTGGATGACAGGCAGCTCGCGACGATCGATCCGGTCGTCGCGATCCTGCACGCCAACAAGATGATCAACATCCAGGACGTGTACGGTCCCGACGGAGGATCCGGCGGCTACAGTCACATCATCACCGTATCGCCCGCGGCCGACGTGTCGCCGGATCTATTCGTCGAGACGGACGAAGCAGGCATCGACCCCACCTGGCACACGGTGAAGAAGACGCCCGGTTGGCGCGTGACGGTGGCACGACGCGAGATCGTCAAAGTATGGATGATCATCGATTCCGGGTCACCGATGGCCGAGAAGCTGTCTCCGGGATACGTGCTCGCGAACCTCGACTTCCGCTGGATTCCGACCGAGATCGGCAAGCTGTTCGATCAGGGCTCGTTCGGCTTCGACGACCTGCCGCATGATCTGCAGCTCGCGGCGCAGAATGCAGCTGATATCGACAGTCGCGCGACCTACGCCGGTCGCGCCTGGCTCACTCGCAACAAGAACGGCGACTGGTACGTGACGCTCTTCGACTGCCGCCGCTGCTCGACTCTCTCCTGATGCCCAAGCGACTCGGACATTTCGCCCTCGTCATGCTCCTCGCCGGCTGCGGGGGGTCGCGGATTTCGAAGCCGAGCGCCGCGAAGGTGATCGAAGGATCCTCGGACTTCAAAGCCGCGAAGCTCGTCTACCTGCCGCGGAAGATCGAGATCCCCGCCGAGGCGATCCCGAACACCTCTGCCACGCGTGAAGGCGAAGCGCTCAACATCATTCAGATCGCGTCCGTCGATCCGGTGATCGCGATCCTCCGTGCGCGCGACCGCGTGACGATCGAGGACTTCGTGAGCGCCGTACCGGGCTCGATCGTGGTTCCCGTCACGACCGATCCGAAGGCCGACAGCGCGAAGGCTGACAGCGCGAAGGCCGACTCGGTGAAAAAGGATTCGACGAAGATCGCCAATGACACCACGTTGAGCGATTCGGCCAGGGCGGCACGTATCGATTCGACGAAGCGAACGCGGAAGCCCCCGCCGCCGCCCCCCATGAGCCTCAACGCGCCGCACACGAGTCCCCCGCCCGCACCCCCGCTCGCACAGGCGTGGGTGCACACCCTGCGCGTCACACCGCGGGCGCAGCTCCAGGGCAGTGACCTCGCGGCGGACGATGGCGATGACAATCCGGAGTCACCGCGGACGTCGTACAACACCACCCAGCCTATTGGTCGCACGCCAGGCTGGACGCTTGCCATCGGGGCGCGGGAGTTCGTGCGAGTGCTCGAGGTGGGTGCGTACTCGCCGTCTCTTGGTGATCCGAAAGGCGAAGCGCAGGTCGATTTCCTCTGGCGCTGGAAAGCGACGAAGTCGGGTGCCTTCTTCGACACCGATGGTGCCGAGTTCGAGTCGCTGCCTCACGAAGTGCAGCAGGCCGCGCAAGCGGGGACGGTGACAGTCGATCCGACGATTCACTGGGCTCGCGCGACGCTCGCGCGCGACGGCGCGTCGTGGAAGGTGACCAGCGTCCGGTGGGCGTACGGCGACGACAAGCCGCACGAGCCCTGGTAAGCGCTTCGATGCCACGTCGCCGCGTAACGCTCCGCCTAACGACGATCGCGCTCGTCGCGTTCGTCGGCGTCGACGGGTGCCTCTCCAAGGCGATCACCAAGCAGGCCGCGGGTGAGCTCGTGCGGACCTCGGCCGCGTTCACGCGCCCCAAGTTCGCGCACATTCCGCGGCTCCTCACCTTTCAGGGGTTCTACTACTCCGAGTACGGCTCCGAGGGCGTTCTCTCCATCAACGACCTCGCCCGCGTCGACCCGACGCTCGCGATTCTCAAGCTCGAGCGCGTGATCTCGATCAACGAGAGCATCTACGGGCCGGGACGCGGCGCGATGCACCAGCTCCTGATCAACCCGACCGGCATCGATGCCAATGTGCTCATGGCGGATGAGGATGCCCGCTCGGGCGCGTACGACCAGCAGGAAGAGCTCGACGCTCAGGAGGAGCGTCGCCGCGGCGCGAACCTCGTCAGCTACAACTCCTTCAAGAAGGAGATCGGCTGGCGCGCTCCGATCGGAACGCGCGAGTTTCTCCAGGTCGACCAGATCCACAACTGGCGCGATGCGAACGAGAACATCCCCGTGAACGAGCTCGCGGTGGACTTCAGCTGGCGCTGGGTGCCGAACGAGCTCGGCGACGCATTCGATACGGAGAGCGCGACCTTCAAATCCTTCCCCGACGAAGTGCAGCGCTCCGCCGGCGTCTGGGGAGTGCGCATGAACACGAGCGCACCGATGCACAGCCGCGCGTACTTTCATCGCGAGGGGAAGGAATGGGTGCTGCGCCTCATCCAGTGGTCCTCCGGCGGTCAGGGCAATCCGCGTTAGGCGCGATCGCTGTCGCGCTGCTCCTCGGCGTGACCGCATGTAGCGTGTCCGAGGAGCGCGAGATCGCACTCGGCCGCACGAACGCCGAGGAGATTGCCGCGAAGTACCCGCTGGTGACGGATTCCGTCGTCGCCGCGTACGTGCAGGCGTTGGGCATGCGCCTCGCCCGCGGAACGAGCCGCCCGTCGCTGCCCTGGCGCTTCACGGTCGTCGACAGCAAGGACGTCAACGCCTTCGCGTTGCCCGGCGGTTTCGTGTATGTGAATCGCGGCTTGATCGAGCACACCGAGCGGATGGACGAGCTCGCGGGAGTTCTCGGTCACGAGATCGGCCACATTGTGCGGCGACATTCAGTGCAGCAGCTCAAGCGCAACGGCGGCACGCGCGTCGGCGTCGCCCTGTTCTGCGCGGTCACGAGCGTCTGCGACAGCCACACGGCACGCATCGCCATCGACCTCGGCGGCGCGGCGTGGCTGGCGCGCCACAGCCGGGTTGCCGAGGCAGAGGCGGACTCGGAAGCAGTGGCCAACACCGTGCGTGCCGGCGTGAGCCCGGAAGGAATCCCGGTGATGTTTCAGACGATGCTCACGATGCGAGCGAACGAGCCCGGACTGGTCCAGACCTTCTTCGGCTCGCACCCCGTGGAAGAAGATCGCATCGCCACGACGCGGCATCTCGTCGAGGGCGTCGATCCACGCATTCTGAGAATCCTCGAGCGCGATGACGCCGACTTCCAGACGATGAAGCGCCGTCTCACGAGTCTGCCGAAGTCACCCGCCGCGCCTGCGCTGCCGTAGCTGCGACGAACCGGGTCAGCTCTCCCGTGCCTTGCTCACCTGACCGTGGTTGAGCAGGGCGACCATCACCACGCCGCCAACGATATTGCCGAGAATGGCTGGGATCTCGAAGCTGAAGATCATCTGGCTCCACGGCGCGTCACCGACTGCGCCGCGATAGAACGCCTCGACCGCACCAGCGATAGAATGGCGGAAACCAAAGGCGGCGATGGGCGCCGTCGCCAGCCACACGAGAAGGATCTGGGCGGTGGTGTCGTGCGTGGCGGCGATGAGCCACGCCATCAGCGCGATGAGCCATCCAGCCCAGATCCCTTTGTAGAAGATGAGCTGGGCGTTGCCATCGGTTGAGACGCGCGCCGCGTCCAGCAGCGGCGTGAGCAGCTTCGGCTCGACGACATGCGTGTGTGCGAGCACCTCGGCGAAGATCAACGCGCCAACGAGATTCAGCGGCAACACGATTGCCCACAATCTCAGGAGTTGCCCGAGCGTCTCGCGATCGCGCTTCTCGAGCAGCGGAATGACCGGCTCGAGCGTGTTCTCCGTGAACAGCTGGTGCCGCGCATGCACCACGTAGAGGAAGCCAATCGGGTATGCGATGGCCGTGGCCAACGTGTGATACGCCGGCGGAACGAGCGACGTGGCGAATGCCACGGACAGGAAGCTGAAGCCGAGCAGCAGGCCCGACGCGAGCGATGACCAGATCAGCTCCGAGGCGGGCCTATCGAGCTCCTCCTTGGCGGCTTCGCTGACATTGTCATGAATCTCCTCTGCCGAGAAGCGCGTCCCGACCTGCGGTCCGCTTCCGGACGATGATTTGCTCTCGCTCTCACCGTCCTCCTCGGAGGAGTCGCTTCCCTTCTTTTTCTTGTCCTCGCTACTCGAGTCTTCGGATTGCGTCTTTTCAGCGTGCTGCGCGGTCTCTGTCATGAACGCCGCCCCTGCGGATGAGACGGGCGTCCCAGGGGGAAGAACCGTACCTCGCCGTGTCGGAGGTCAGGGTAAAGCGGCTCGACGTTCGGGTATCTGCGTGACGCCACCGGAGATGATGAAGGCCATCACATCAGCGCTCTCTGCGGCGAGCGGCGCGATCTGGGTCGCGGGAACGACGATGAGCTGACCGGCGAAGCCGTACGACTGGGGGATGTACACGGTGACGTAATCGGCCATGCCGATGACAGAGAGCGATTCCTGGGTGAGAAACCCCAGGACGCGAATGCCGCTCTGCGGCACGGGCGTCACGATGACAGGCTTGTCGAAGCGTCGTTTCTCGCCGACGAACGCGTTGAGGAGGTCGCGCGTCGATCCGTAGAGGAGTCGCACGAACGGTAGTCGCTGCAGCGTCGACTCCACGGCGGCAAGAAGTCCGCGCGTGATGAGGTTCGACGCGAAGAACCCGATGAGGGTGATCGCGACGATCGTGAGCAGGAATCCGACCCCGGGCACGCGGAAGCCGAGCCAGTTGTCGATGCTCGTGAAGATGGCGAAGCAGATGTAGATCGTGACCGCCAGCGGCGCGACGACGATCAGTCCGCGAAAGAAGTAGTTGAGCAGACGAGTCATTGTGCGTTCGTGTGCGGGAGGGTTTTTCTGGAGCTATCAGTCCATAGTCCATAGTTATCAGGGGACTCGGAACGAAGCGTTGATGGGATGAACGCTTCGTTCCGAATTCGCTGATAACTATGGACTGATAGCTGATAACTGGCTCGATGGCCTTTTCTTTGCGCCAACCCAACTGTCATGACACAGCGAGATACGAACGCGACCGAGCACGACCAGACCTCGCCACAGAAGAATGACGAGGTCATTCCCGGCCGGCATGGGAAGCATGGTGGCGGCATGGAGTCGGAGGGGACGCCGCAGAAGGGGACTCGTGAGGCGAATGAGCCGTCGAAGTCCAATGACGCGGGTCGGCGAGACGATGGCGCGTGAGCGCTTGCGAACGCAGGCGGTAAAGAAGCCGATCGCCGCGAAGCGCACGACGCGCGCAGCAGCGAGAGAAGTCATCGCGACGGGGTCGGCGGCGGATTTCATTCCGCCGGATCCGACGCTGCCCAAGCTGCGCGAGGCGTCGATGACCTGTCGTGGCTGCCACCTCTGGACGCTGGGCACGCAGACCGTCTTTGGTGAGGGACCGAAGCGCGCGCGTGTGATGATCGTCGGTGAGCAGCCGGGAGACCAGGAGGATCGCGCCGGCCATCCGTTCGTGGGGCCGTCCGGCAAGCTGCTCGACCGCGCTCTCGAGGAGGCTGGCATCGATCGCGACGACGTGTACGTCACCAACGCCGTGAAGCACTTCAAGTGGGAGCGGGGAGAGAAGAGCGCGCGTCGCATTCACAAGAAACCTAACGACGCGGAGATTCGGGCGTGTCACCCATGGCTCGACGAGGAGATCCGCCTCGTGCGGCCTGAGGTCGTCGTCTGCCTCGGCGCCACCGCCGCGCAGTCAATCATGGGGAAGAGCTTCAAGGTCACCAAGGAACGCGGTCGCGCGGTGAAGGCACCGAATGGCGGAACGGTCATCGCGACGGTGCATCCGTCGTCGGTGTTGCGTGCACCGGACGCCGACGCCCGTGCACAGGCCGAAAAGGACTTCTTCGCCGATCTCAAGAAGGTAGCCCGCCAACTGTCGTAGCACAGGCCGCGGTATTCCCGCACACCGGGCGAACGGAAGACGTAGCGCCATTGTGATGGGCCGCGCATTCTTCCCGCCATGCACACGCCCTCCATTCGTCATCTCAAGCGCGTCGATCCGGTGCTCGCCGGCGTCATCGACCGCGTTGGTCCGTGCCGTCTCGAGCCGCGGCGAGAAGGGACTCACTTCGACGCACTCGTTAGGTCGATCGTGTATCAGCAGCTCTCGGGCAAAGCCGCGGGCACTATCCTCGGCCGCGTCCATGCCCTCTTCGGCGACCGCTCACCGACACCCGCGGAGCTGCTTGCGACGCCCGATGAGACGCTCCGCGCCGCCGGTCTGTCGCGGCAGAAGCTGTCGTACCTCAAGGATCTCGCGGCGAAGGTCGAGAGCGGCGAGGTGCCACTCACCGCGGAGCAGATCGATCACCTCGGCGACGAGGAGATCATCGAGCGACTCGTCCGGGTGAAGGGGATCGGCCGGTGGACGGTTCACATGTTCCTCATCTTCCGTCTCGGCCGCCCCGACGTGCTCCCGGAGCTCGATCTCGGCATCCAGAACGCGATCCGTCGCGCCTATCGGATGCGCAAACAGCCGGGCCCCAAGGACGTGCTGCGCATCGGCAAGAGCTGGACGCCACACGCGAGCGTCGCGAGCTGGTACCTGTGGCGCTCCCTCGAGTCCGCGCCGCCGGCCGCGCCGCGAAAGAAAGCCAGCGTGTCTAGTCGATCCACGAAAGCCGCGCCGAGACAAGCCTCACAGCGGCGCAAGGACAAGAAGAAGTCACCGCAGAGGACGCAGAGGAAAGCAAAATTGAAGTCACCTCGTTAGGTATTCCTCCATGAATTGGCGAGTACCGCGGTTGCCGCGCTGAGGCCGAGAGCGAGGCCGCCGAGGACGTCGGTGAGCCAGTGCTCCCGGACGTAGACCCGGTTGGCGGCCGTGATGAGCGGCCAGCCGAGGGCGAGGGCGATCGCTTCACCGCTGGTTAGTACTCGCTCATCATGAAGGAGTTGGGCCGCGGCCACGGCGAGCGCGGTGACACCGGTGGTATGGCCGCTGGGGAAGGTGCTCTCGAATTTCGGTCCCCGGTGCGGTGGACGAGGAGGACGTGGGCGATGAATGATCAGCCGCGACAAGCGGAGGGCCAGCCAGCCGGCGAAGGCCGCCTTCGTCATCGCCGCCGCGCTGCCGCGTCGCTGCGTCCGTCGCCAGTGCCGGGCGAGGAGCAGTGCGAGCGGGATGTACGCCCCCGGTAGGCCGAGGATTTCGATCGGCCACTGCGCCAGCTCGAGGCGTCGATCGTAGCGACGCGCTGCCCAGTCGTAGAGTGCCCGATCGAGCACCGTTGGCTCATCGATTGCCGCGACGAGGCCGAACACGAGGAGCGCCGCCGCAGACGCGCGCAGCGGCGCACTGCGGACGATTCGAGGGTTTCCTGCCTTCCTCCCGCTCGCGACTGAGTGCACGTTCCGCCGTGGCTGCAGGGCACGCGCCAGCGGCCATGACTTCGTGCTATTCTCAGATATGACCAGCATCGATTCGTCCACGTTTTCCGCGCCGACCGAGATCGGCGACCCGATCAACGCGCGCATCCTCGCCGTCTCGGAGGATCGCATTGCCGGTTTTCTCGTCGACCCGTTCGGCGAGATCGCGCGGCTCGCCGAGCTGCCGATGCACACGGTGCTCGAGCGGCTGCGTGCGATGCTCGCGTCGGGAACGATCCGGCGCATTCGGCAGACGCTGATGGCGACGAACCTCGCGCCCGGCGCGCTCGTGGCGTGGCGAGTCCCCACGGAGCGGCTCGACGAGGCGTTCGATTTCCTCTGGCGCGAGGATCCGTTCTCGGGTCACATCGTCATTCGCTCCACTGACGGGGCCACACCCGGTTCGGCGTATCGTCTCTGGACAACGTTGAAAGTGCCGCAAGGATTCACGATCGCAGCGCATTGTGATCTGCTTGTGCAGCGCATCGGCGCCGAGGCGTACCGCGCGATGCCGGCGAAGAAGTTGTTCGCGCTCGGCGTTGGTCACGTGCGTCGGAAGGGAATGGAACCGGGCTCGA
>Ga0136846_1215994_pt1 | contig 12540 bp, 7 predicted proteins | sample HopSoiMetagenom2_FD_96841 | JGI IMG/M metagenome (GOLD analysis project Ga0136846, IMG submission 96841) | Grasslands soil microbial communities from Hopland, California, USA - 2 Assembly 2016 (version 4) | ecosystem: Environmental > Terrestrial > Soil > Grasslands | place: USA: Hopland...
GCCGGGCTGCGCGTCGTGGAGGAGCGCTTCGCGCCGGCGCCGCTGCCGTTGCAGGCCCGGGTCGCCGGGCTGGCCCGGTTGGCGCGCGCCGCCGCGCGCGCGTGGCCGGAGCTGTTCGCGCTTCAGGTCGTGCTGGTGTGCGAGCCCGCGATCGCGGGCGTCAACGGCGCGCACGACAGCGCACGGTCCCCGAATCGAGCGTCCGGCCGTCGGCCGCGATGAACGCGTGCGAGGCTACGCCCGGACGGAGGCGCAGCCGCAGCGCGCCGAAATGGGAGTCGTCGCCGAAGACGAGCCGGGGATCGCGCCGCAAGCGGTAGAGCGAGTGTCCGCCTGCGCCCGAGACGAAATGGGTGATCCCGTGCACCGGGCGGAAGCGCTGCATGTCGTGCTCGTGGCCGGCGACCACGACGGCGGCGCGACCGCGGAGCGCCTCGACCACCGGGGCCATGTCCTTCTGGTCGCCGTGGCGCGCCCCCGCGCTGAAGCGCGGGCGATGCCAGAACGCGATGCGGCAGGAGCCCGGCGCGCGGAGCGCTCGGCGCAGCCAGCGATACTGGGCGGACCCGCGATCGTGCGGCGCCTCCGAGTCGATCGCCAGGATCGTCCATCCCGCGGCGCCGAAGGAGTACCAGTCGGGCGGCCGCACGCCGTAGACGCCGCGCCAGAACGGGTCGTAGCCCGTCGTCTCGTTGCGGCTGTCGTGGTTGCCCGAGGTCGGCGCGGTGACGGCGGCCAGACGGCCGTACGTTGTGCGGTAGTCGTCCGCGAACTCCGCCGCCGTCCCGTCGTCGTAGACGTCGCCCAGGTACAGCAGGCGATCGACGGGGCCCTTCGCGATGCGTGCCGCGACGGCCTTGCCGCGCCGACCGCCGTCCGCGCCGTCGCCGACCGCCCAGATCACCGCCTCACCGCCGCGGACCGAGCGGACGAACGACCAGCCGCCCGACGCGGCACGGTCCGGCTCGCGGTCGGCCGCGGGGCCGACAGCGATCCCGGCAACGATTGCGGCGACGCACAGGACCGCCACGCCGCGGCACGCGCGCCGGAGCCCGCTCACCACACCTGCCGCCAGCGCACGAGCTTGAAGTTCTGGTGCTCGCGACCATTGCGACCGTCGTGGGCGACGAAGACACCCTGCGGGAACCGGTGACCCAGCGGCGTCGTGGTGACGGCGATCCCGTCGGTCTGCTCCACATCGTCGATGCCGCCTGCAGCTCCGATCCGAAACGACCCGACGTACGCGTTGTCGCCTTCTCGGCGGTAGGCCGCGAAGGTGTCGTCGCCCTGGCTCGACGCGATCAGAAAGCCGGATCCACCGGGGCCTTCGGCGAGCGCGAGACCCTCGACGTCGGGACGCAGGTGGCCGTCGCGTCCGGTCGAGTCGACGAGCGAGCGCGCCCCGCCGGCAGTCGGCTCGGCGCCGTATCGCCAGATCCCGCGTTTCTCCTCGCCGATGTAGAGATCGCCCAACGCGTCGTCCGCCACGCATCCCTCCGCCTGGCTGCCCACGTCGAACGAGCGGACCAGACGGGCCGCCACGCGGTGACCGCGCGCCCGGACCCGGTACTGCTCGACAGTCCCGCGGCCGCCCTCGCTGTTGACGATGACGTGGACGTCGCCCGTGCCTGAACTGCGGTACATGCATAGGCCGTACACGTCGATGGCGGTCTTGAAGGAGCCGATCGCGGCGAGCCGCCGGGTGCGCTCGTCGACGCGGTAGAGGGCGACTGTGTCGCGGCTGCGGTTGCTCGCGGCGACCAGCGTGACCCGGCGTCCGCCGAACGCGAACCCCGCGCGTAGATCGACGTTGTTGAGCTTGCCATGCGCAAGGTATTGCAACTCGCGCCCGCGCAGGTCGTAGACCGCCATCCCTCCCCGCTTGTCGGTCCCGATGATCGTGCTCCGGGCCGGGTCGTCCGGGTGCAGCCAGATCGCCGGGTCGTCCGCGGCATCGCCCGAATGCGGAACTGGCTTTGTCTCGGCGATCGGGTCGAGCGTGACCACAGCGGCAAGCGAGCGCTCAGGATCCGTGGGCCCGATGTTCCGTGACCCACGGGCGACGAGGGCGGCCGTGGCGACGGCGACGAGCGCGATCGCCAGCACGGCGCCCGCCCTCAGCGTCCTGCGGCCCGCGGCGCGCTTCCTCGCGCGAGGTTCGGCGGCCGCGGTGCGCGGTGAAGGCTGGGCGGGCCGGTCGCGCGGCACGGAGAGCCAGACGTCGGCCCCGCCCGACTCGCGATTGCTCGCCCGCGCCTCACCGTGGTGGGCGACGGCGATCCCGTGGACCACTGCGAGCCCCAGGCCCGTGCCGCGGCCGGAGCGCGCCGCGTCGGCGCGGCTGAAACGCTCGAAGGCGCGGCCGAGGAAATCCGGGGTGAAACCCGTGCCCTCGTCGATGACGTGCAGCTCGATCCGAGCGTCGTGTTCTTCAGCGGCGACGAGGACCCTCCCGCCGCCGTGCCGGAGCGCGTTGTCGAGCATGTTGCCGACCGCCTGCTCGAGGCGGAGCTGATCGGCCATCAGGGTCAGGCCCTCGGGCGCATTCATCGCGAGTGGCCGGCCGAGCTGCCCCGCCCGGGTCTCGTAGCGCTTGAGCACCCTGGAGAGCAGTCCACGGGCGTCGACCCGCTCGGCGATCACGGGCAGCTCCCCGTGCTCGGAGCTCGAGAGCACCAGCAGGTCCTCGGCGATCCGGACGAGCCGCTCGGTCTCTTCGGCGGCCGAGCGGACCGTCGCGTCGAGCTCCTCCGTCGAGTGGTCGCCGTTCATGGCGAGGTCGAGTTCGGTCTTGAGGATCGCGAGCGGCGTCCGCAGCTCGTGGCTGGCGTCGGCGACGAACGCGCGCTCGTGGGCCAGCGCGCTCCCGAGGCGAACGAGCATCGCGTTCAGCGTCTCGCCGAGGCGCGACAGCTCGTCGCGCGTCCCCGGCACGGGCAAGAGTCGGGGCCCGCGCTCGGAGCCCGAGATGGCCGCGGCCTGGCGGCGCATGCCCTCGACCGGACGCAACGCGGCCCGCGTCACGGCGAAGGCGGTGAGGATGGCGAGGAGCAGCGCCGCCGGCCCCCCGATGAGCATCTGGGCCAGCAGGGTGCTGAGGGCCTCGTCGCGGTCGTCGATCGACGTGCCGACGACGACGACGAGCGGCCCGCGCCGCCCGTCCACGGGCGTGGCGAGCAGGCGCACGCGGTCTTCGGCGAAGCTGGCGACACCGCGTCGGTCGACGATCGTCGTGCCGCGGCGCGCTCGCGCGAGCTCCTGCGGCGTGAGCACCGGCCGCCCGGATGCCGCCGGCGCCTCGACGACGATCCGACCGCGCGCGTCGATCACCTGCGCGAGGCTCTCGTCCCTGTCGGTCAGGCGGGCGTCAGTGGCCTGTGTTGGCGGGGGGGTCGACCGCATGGCGAGCGCCGCCACGTCGTCGGCGCGCGATCGGAGACCGGCCTTCACCGTGCGGTCGAGCTCCGCGCCGAGGCGGAGATACAGGAACAGCCCCGTGGCGGCGAGCACGGTGGCCATCACCGCGGTGAAGACCAGCGTCAGGCGGATCTTGATCGGCACGCGCCTCATGCGCCGCCGTCTTCACGCAGTCGATACCCGGCGCCCCGCATGGTCTCGATCGAGCGCACGCCGAAGGGGCTGTCGATCTTGGCCCGCAGACGCCCCACGCAGACGTCGACGATGTTCGACCTGTTCTCGTACCCGTCGTTCCAGCCGTGCTCGAGCAGCTGGAGCCGCGAGAGCACATCGCCCGGGCGAGACATGAAGAGCTCGAGCAGCTCGAACTCCTTGGGCCCGAGGTCGATCTCGATATCTCCACGCCATACGCGCCGGTTGGCGGGATCCAGTCGCAGCTCTCCGACGGCGAGCACGGGTGGCCGCTCGATCGGTCCGCGCCGCGCGAGCGCCCGCAGGCGGGCGGAGAGCTCGGCCATCGAGAAGGGCTTGACGACGTAGTCGTCGGCGCCGCCGTCGAGCCCCGCGACGCGATCGTCGACCGCCCCACGCGCGGTGAGCATGAGAACCGCCGTCCGGACGCCCGCCTCACGCAGCCGGCGGCACGTCCGGAAGCCGTCGATGCCGGGGAGCATCACGTCGAGCACGATCACGTCGTACTCGCGCGCCTGAGCCATCCACAGCGCGTCCTCGCCGCGCGACGTGAGGTCGACCACGTCGCCGTCGCGTTCCAGGCCGCGCCGGAGCAGCGCGGCCATCTTCGACTCATCCTCAACGAGGAGCACCCGCATCACACCCGGGGTGAAAATCTCACGGGCGCGTAGCCATGTCTGCCTCGCCGCCCGGATCCCCCCCGGAAGACCAGAAACCCTGGACTTCGCCCCCTGCAGCCGGTCAGGGTCGGCGTCCTGTCATCTCGGGTTCATCGCGGATGGCTACTTCCGAATCGTCGAGATCGACGACCCGGAGTAGCGTCAGGCGCGCAGCCGAGCGTCGGCCGGGAGGGCGAGCGTGAACGCGCTGCCGCGGCTCGGCTGGGTCTCCAGACGCAAGCTGCCTCCGTGCGCGGCAGCGATCTCGCGGCAGATGGCGAGGCCGAGGCCGCTCCCGCCGCCATTGTCGCCGCGATAGAACGGATCGAAGACCCGCGCGCGCTCCTCGGAGCCAATGCCGGGACCACTGTCGGTGACCGTCACGCCGACCTCTCCCTCCGCGCGCCATGCCGTGACATGGATCTCGCCGCCCGGCCCCGTGAACTTGATCGCGTTGTCGATCAGGTTCGTCAGTGCCTGATGCAGGCGGTCGGCGTCGGCGTGCGCGCCGACGGCCGCCCCGCCCGTCTCGAGCGTCAGCCGGCGGGCGACCGCCGCGCCTCGGAACGGCCGGGCCGCGGCCTCGACGGCCTCGAGCAGCGCGACCGGCGCAAGGCGCAGCTCCATCCGGCCCTCGCCGACCGCCGCCAGCGTCAACAGGTTGTCGGCCGCCCGCGTGATCGCGTCGACCTCATCGCGCGCGCTGGCGAGCACCTCGCGCGCTGCCGGCGGGAGGTCGTCGTCGCGCAGGCTGACGTCGAGCTCCGTGCGCATCACGGCGAGCGGGCCGCGCAGCGTGTGAAGGGCTTCCGCGGTGCGCCGCCGCTCCCTCGCAACGCCGCGCTCGAGCCCGTCGAGCATCCGGTTGATCGCGTTCGCGAGATCGCGCAGCCGCTCCGGAGCGTCCGGCGGCGTGACGCGTCGGCGCGGGCTCTCCGGTCCGATGGCCGCGAGCTCGTCGCGCATGCGCTCGACCGCCAGGCGCGACCGGCGCACGCGGCGGCCGCCGGCCAGCGCGGCGATGGCCGCCGACGACCCGACCAGCACAACACCCACGCGCGCGGAGCCGCGCACGGTCAGTCGGTCTCCAGCATGAAGCCGACGCCCCGGACGGTCCGGATGAGCCTGCGATCGTCGTCGGACAGCTCGAGCTTCTTGCGGACGTACCCGACGTAGACATCGACCACGTTCTGGGATCCGTCGTACTCCTCCTCCCAAACCTCCTCGAGGAGCTCGGTGCGCGACACCACCTGGCCCGCGTTGCGCGCGAGGACCCGTAGCACCGCCATCTCCCGCGCGGTGAGCTCGATCTCGCGGCCGGCTCGCGTGACGAGGCGCGTGTCGGGATCGATCCGCATGTCGCCGACCGCGAAGGGGTCGGATCGCTCAGCCACCCCGCGTCGGAGCATCGCCCGCAGCCGGGCGAGAAGCTCGCCGAAGTCGAACGGCTTGACGAGGTAGTCGTCAGCACCGGCGTCGAGGCCGCGGATGCGGTCGCTCACGTCGCCGCGGGCGGTGAGCATCAGCACCGGCAGCCGCTTCTCGTTGCGACGAAGCTCCGTGCCGACCGCGAAGCCGTCCATCCCGGGCAGCATCACGTCGAGCACGATCCCGTCGTAGCGACGCTCGAGCGCATGCTGCAGCGCGTCCGGGCCGGTGTGCGCGACGTCGAGCGCGTAGCCCTCGCGCTCGAGTCCGCGAACGAGGGCGCGCGCCAGCTTCGCATCGTCTTCTACGAGGAGGAGCCGCATGGTGGTGTGCAGCCACTGGGGGGCGGTTGCGTGGGCGGAGCCCACACCGAAGCCTAGAGCCATCGGCGAGTCGGGCGTGAGAGATTTCGCGCGTCGCCCTTGCACCGGGCCGCCGTGCGGCGTAGTCTAAGAGAATCCTAAGAGACTATTTTCAGGCAGAGTAGCTACTCTCGCCGGCCCGGCCAAGGAGCGACCTCTCACGTCAAGCCGGGCTTGACCCGCACCGAGGTGGGTGTCCATGCACGCTGGCCCCGGGCGTCTGCCCGGTCCAGTGCTGTTCGCCAACGAGTGAGGCGGATGTTCGTGGTCGCAACTCCCGTAACGGCGGAGACGCTGTCGTACGCCCGTCCGCGGGTTCCGCCGCCCGGCGCTTCGGGCCGAATCGCGCCCCGGGATCAGCACGCGTTCGCAGGGAGGTTCGCGGACATGACGCGGCGGCGCTTCCGCCGGTGCGCGCCCGATCGCCGGAAACTGCGCGGATCGAGGGAGGTCTAGGCGAATGATCCGTTCGATCGTCGGATCGAGCCTGCGGTTCCGGCTGCTCGTGCTCGCGCTCGCGGCCGGAGTGATTGTCCTGGGCGTCACGCAGCTCCGCGGCACGCCGGTTGACGTCCTGCCGGAGTTCAACCCGCCCTTCGTCGAGGTCCAGACGGAGGCACTCGGTCTCTCAGCGGAGGAGGTCGAGCAGCTCGTCACCGTCCCGACCGAAGCCGACCTCCTGAACGGGACCGAAGGCGTGACGGTCCTGCGCTCGGAGTCGGTCGAGGGCCTCTCGTCGATCACGCTGCTGTTCGAGCCCGGCACCGACCTGGGGGATGCCCGCCAGCTCGTGCAGGAGCAGCTGACGCAGGCGCACGCCAACCCGAACGTCTCTGCACCACCGCAGATGCTCCAGCCGTACTCATCGCAGAGCCGCGTGATGATGATCGGCCTGTCCCCGGACAAGCTCTCGCCGATCCAGACCTCGATTCTCGCGCGGTGGGTGATGCGGCCGCGGCTCCTCGGGGTGCACGGCGTGGCCAACGTGTCGATCTTCGGTCTGCGGGACCGTCAGCTCCAGGTGCTGGTCGACCCGCAGCATCTGGCTGACAAGCACGTGCCGCTGCGCGAGGTCGTCAGGACCGCCGGCAACGCGCAGCTCGTGTCGCCACTGAGCTTCCTCGAAGCGTCGACCCCCGGCACCGGCGGGTTCTTCGAGACGCCCAACCAGAGGCTCCACATCCGGCACATCCTGCCCACCGTCACGGCGAAGGACCTCGCAGACGTCCCGCTCGAGGCCCGCGGCGTGGGCGACAAGCTCCGGCTCGGAGACGTCGGCCGCGTGGTCGAGGGCCCACCGCCGCTGATCGGCGACGCCGTCGTCAACGGCAAGACCGGCCTCCTGGTCGTGATCGCGAAGGCGCCGGGCGCCAACACGCTCGACGTGACCAACGGGGTCAAGGACGCGCTCGACGACCTGCGGCCCGGCCTCGGCGGGATGAAGATCGACGACTCGATGTTCAGCCCCGCCGACTACATCCGCGAGGCGACCGACAACCTCACGGTGGCGGTGATCGTCGCGTGCCTGCTGCTGGCGCTGGCGCTGTTCGCATTCCTGTTCGACTGGCGCACGGCACTGATCTGCCTGGCGGCGTTCGCCGTCTCGATCGCCGCAGCGGCACTCGTGCTCACGATCACCGAGTCGACCTTCAACGCGCTGGTCTTCGCCGGCCTGGCGGTGGCGGCCTGCGTCGTGATCGACGACGCCGTGATGGCGACCCAGAACATACGCCGGCGCCTGAGCGAGCGCGCCACGGGCAGCAGCGCCGCGACGGTCATACGCGAAGCCGCCGCAGAGATGGGCAGCCCGTTGGGATACGCGACGCTCGTGATCCTGCTCGTGGCGCTTCCGGTGCTCTTCGTGCCGGGCGTCAGCGGCACCTTCTTCGATCCGATCGCCCGTGCGTATGCGCTGACGATCGTCACCTCGCTGATCGTGATGCTGACCGCGACGCCCGTGCTGTGCGCGGTACTGCTCTCGAACAGGGGCGCCCGTCACGGCGATTCCCCGCTCGCGCGGTGGGCGGCGCCTCGCTACAAGGCGGCCCTGTCGAAGGTCGTCGGCAGGCCCGCTGCCGTGATCGTCGGCTTGGTGATCGCGGTCATCGCCGGCCTCGCCGTCATACCGGCGCTCGACGGCCCGGTGATCCCCTCGTTCAAGGACCGCAACCTGGTCGTCCACATCGACGGGCCGCCCGGCACGTCCAGAGGGGAGATATCGAGGATCCTCCAGAGGGCGAGCAACGACATTCGCGGGGTTTCGGGCGTCAGCGACGTGGCCGGCCACATCGGCCGCGCGATAACCGGCGACCAGGTCGTCGACGTCAACTCGAGCGAGCTCTGGGTCAAGGTCAACAACGGGGCCGACTACGACGCGACGAGGAAGTCGATCGACAACGTCCTCAACAAGTTCGCCGGGCTCAACCGTACGGTGCTGACCTACGAGAAGCAGCGGATCCGCGACGTCGGCGCCATCGACGACAAGCAAGCCGATGACTCGGCGAGTCGCAACTCCGACCTCGACGTCCTGACGGGGACGAACCGCAGGCCATTGGTCGTCCGCGTCTACGGACAGAACCCGACGGTCATGACGAAGCAGGCCGAGAAGATGAAGCAGCTTCTCTCCCGGATCGACGGCGTCAAGGACCCGCAGGTGGAGTCGTTCGCGACGCAGCCGACCGTCGCGATCAAGGTGAACCTCAACAGCGGCTTCCGCTACGGGGTCAAGCCCGGCGACGTACGGCGTAAGGTGGCCACGCTGCTGAACGGCATCCAGGTCGGCAGCATCTTCCAGGACGAGAAGGTGTTCGACGTCGTCGTGCGGGCAGAGCCGAGCGCACGCAGCAACCTGAGCGACGTTCGGAACATGCTGATCGACATCCCGGGTGGCGGTCACGTGCGCCTGGGCACGGTTGCCGACGTGCGCGTCCGTCCGACGCCTAGGGTGATCGAGCGCGAGGCCAGCCAGCGCCGGCTCGACGTCAGCGCCAACGTTGACGGCCGCAGCATCGGCGACGTGCGCACGGACGTGAGGGACCGGATCAGGAAGCTCCAGTTCCCGCTCGAGTACCACGCGGAGGTGGTCGGTGCCGCGGGCGGCGTCGAGGCCAACCTCTCCGGCGTGCTCGGCATCATCGTCGCCGCGGCGATCGGGGTCTTTCTGCTCCTGCAGGCGGCGCTAAGGAGCTGGCGCATCGCGGGCCTGACATTCGTGCTCCTGCCGATTTCGGTCGCGGGCGGGTTGGTCGCGAGCCTGATCGACGGCACCTCGTTCTCGCTGGGCGCGCTGATCGGCTTGTTCGCCGTCTTCGCGATTGCGGCGCGCAGCGCGATCGTGCTGCTCGACCACTACCAGCGCCTCGAGCAGCTCGAGGGCCGCAGCCGCGCGAGCGAGCTCGTCGTCGACGGAGCGGGTGACCGCCTGCTTGCGACGCTGACCACCGCGTTCGCAGTCGGCCTGGCGATGCTTCCGTTCCTCTTCGCAGGCAGCAGCGCCGGTCTCGAGGTCGTTCACCCGATGGCCCTCGTGATCATCGGCGGCATGGTGACGTCGACCCTCCTGAGCCTGTTCGCCGTGCCCGCCCTCTACCTGCGCTTCGGCGGCGCCCCTCGGCCGGCCATCACGGCCGAGGACGAGCTGCTGCACCGATGGGCGGGGGTGGGTCCGGTGGCGGAAGACGGTGTCGAACCGACTGGGGCACGGGCGACGACGACGCCGATGGGCGGTGGAGAGTCGGGCATTCAACAAGAAGGAGAAGGGTGAGTCACATGAGCGTCCAGTGGGAAGTCAAGCGACTGCTCCGTCTGGCCGCCGTTTGCCTCGCGCTGATCACAGCCGCGTACGGGCTGTCGGCCTGTGGGGCGCCCGCGGAGGAGAGTGGAGAGGAAGCGGCGACGGTCGAGCCGATCAAGGGGACGCACACGAACCTCGTGACCCTGAACAAGGAAGCGTCCGAGACCCTTGGCATCAAGACGACCGCCATCACGCAAGAGGGTGGGCGCGCGGTGCTTCCCGACACGGCCCTCGTCTATGCCGCAGACGGTCACACCTTCACGTACGCGAGCCCGAAGCCGAACCAGTACGTGCGGGCCGAGATCACAGTCGACCGCATCGACGGTAGGAAGGTGATCCTGAAGAAGGGGCCGCCCGCCGGCACGAACGTCGTGACTGTTGGCTCCCAGGAGCTCTTCGGCCTCGAGAACGAGTACGAGCCCGAGTGATCTCGGACGGTCATCGCCCGTCTCCTATCGGGTCAACCCTGACTGAACAACGACGCCGCTAGCGATCAATGCGCTGGGTCATCAGACAAAGCCTCAGGTTCCGTTTCCTCGTCATCGCCGCCGCTGCCGCGCTCATGATCTTCGGCGGAGGTCAGCTCAAGAACGCACGCACGGAAGCGTTCCCTGAGTTCGCTCCGCCGCGCGTGGAGGTGCAGACCATCACGACCGGCCTCTCGGCGGATGAGACGGAGGAGTTTGTAACGGTTCCCCTCGAGCAGACGCTCGCCGGCGTGCCGAACCTGGACATCATCCGGTCGACCACCGTTCCGCAGCTGTCCTCGATCGAGATGCTCTTCAAGAAGGGCACCGACCTCATCCAGGCGCGCCAGGTCGTCCAGGAGCGCCTGGGAGGCGTCGTACCCACGCTGCCCACCTGGGCCGCACCGCCGGTGATCAGGCCTCCCCTATCGGCGGTCGCCCGTGTGATGCAGATCGGCGTCACCGCCGACAACATGTCGCTTCAGCAGCTCTCGACCATCGCCTACTGGAAGATCAGGGCGCGCCTTCTGCGCGTGCCGGGCGTGGTGAACGTCGCGATCTGGGGTGAGCGCCTCCGGCAGGTGCACGTGAACGTCGACCCGCCGCGCCTCAGGGATCGGAACGTCACGCTCGACCAGGTGCAGAACGCGACCGCCGAGTCGCTCGACGCGGGTCTCCTGCGCTACGCGGACTTCGGCAACACGATCGGCACCGGCGGCTGGGTGGACACACCGAGCCAGCACCTTGGTATCCACCCCGTGCTGCCGTTCGTGCAGCCGAACGACCTCGAGCAGATTCCCATCGAGCGCGTCAACGGCCACATGGTCCGCATCGGTGACGTCGCGGACGTGAAGTACGGCCCGCAGCCCCTGATCGGCGACGCGGTCGTCGGCAGCGGTCCCGGCCTCCTGCTCGTGCTCGAGAAGTCGCCGGACGCCAACACCCTCAAGGTCACGAAGGGCGTCGACGAGGCGATCAAGGACCTCAAGCCCGGTCTGCCCGGCATCAAGTTCGACGCCCACGTCTTCCGGCAGGCGAACTTCATCGAGCAGGCGGTCGACAACCTCGAGCTCTCGCTCCTGCTCGGAGTGATCCTCGTCGTGCTGGTGCTCGTCGCCTTCCTGTTCGAATGGCGCGCGGCACTGATTAGCCTGGTCGCGATCCCGCTGTCGCTGATGGCGTCGATCCTGGTCCTGATCCTGCGGGGCGAGACGATCAACACGATGATCCTGGCGGGGTTGGTGATCGCCGTCGGAGTGGTGGTCGACGACGCCATCATCGACGTCGAGAACATCTGGCGGCGGCTGCGCCAGCGGGGGGACCGCACCGGCAGGTTGGCGCCGCGGATCATCCTCGCGGCCTCGCTCGAGGTGCGGACCGCGATCTTCTACGCCACCCTGATCAACGTCCTTGCGGTCGTGCCGGTGCTTTTCCTCGAGAGCGTGACCGGGTCGTTCTTCCAGCCGCTCGCGATCTCCTACGCACTGGCGATCCTCGTGTCGATGCTGGTGGCGCTGACGGTGACGCCGGCCCTGAGCCTGCTGCTGCTGTCGAAGACCGGCGAACGCCGCGACGCGCCGCTCGTGCGGGTCCTGAAGCGTGCCTATCGCGCCGTCTTGGCGCCGGTCGTCCGCAGGCCATGGCCGGCCATCATCGTGGCCGTGCTGCTCGCACTGGCAGGCCTCGCCGTCATGCCCGGCTTCGGGCAGGACCTCTACCCGACCTTCAAGGAGCGGGACGTGTTCGCCGACTGGGCGCTTCCCCCCGGCAGCTCCGCCTCGGAGGAGAAGCGGATTGTGACCGAGGCCAGCAAGGACTTCAGGGCGGTGCCCGGCGTCCACAGCTTCGGGTCGCACATCGGCCAGGCCTTCCTCGCAGAGGAGGTCGTGGGCGCGAACTTCGGCGAGAACTGGTTCAGCATCGACAGGAACGTTGACTACGACGAGACGATCAAGAAGCTCGAACACGTCGTCGACTCCTATCCGGGCGTCTTCAGAGAGTTGCTCACCTACCTGCGCGAGCGCATCGACGAGGTGCTGGCGGGGTCGACCGAGCCGATCGTCGTGCGCATCTACGGCGATGACCTCAAGGCGATCCGGCACCAGGCCCACATCGTGAAGGGCGCGCTCGGGGACGTATCCGGCGTGGACGAGGTCAACACCGAGCTTCAGAACGACGTCCCCGAGGTCGCGGTCAAGGAGGACCTCGCCGCCGGCCGGCGA
>Ga0136846_1224055_pt1 | contig 12539 bp, 13 predicted proteins | sample HopSoiMetagenom2_FD_96841 | JGI IMG/M metagenome (GOLD analysis project Ga0136846, IMG submission 96841) | Grasslands soil microbial communities from Hopland, California, USA - 2 Assembly 2016 (version 4) | ecosystem: Environmental > Terrestrial > Soil > Grasslands | place: USA: Hopland...
AGGTCTGTCTTGATCGACGGCAGCGCCACGTTCACGATCGCCACATCGAGCACGACCATGAACTGCGCCGCCACGAGCAGCGCCAGCGCGAACCACCGCGTCCTGGAATGCAGGGAATTCATGTGTAACTCCAATCGTTGATGCCTTCCACGATGAACCCTATCAACGATGAACCGCGCTACGCTATTTCCAGTGGCTAGCACCACCTCGGAGCCCAAGGCACCCGGGTTCGCGCTCCCGAAGGAGCTGCTCGCGAGCACGGCGTTCCTGCTCGCCCGCGTCGGCTACGGGATCAAGATGCGCGTGATCGACGAGTTCGAGGACGCAGGCTTCACGATCCCGCAGTACGGCGTGCTGGCGCTGCTCGGTGAAGGCGCGTCTGAGACGCAGGCGAAGATCGCAGACATCCTCGACTTCGACCGCAGCCAGCTTGTCGGCGAGCTGGACGCGCTCGAGCAGCGCGGTCTCGTCGAGCGGCGCCGCGACCCGCAGGACCGCCGGCGCCACATGGTCAGCATCACCGCGGACGGCAAGCGCCAGCTCGCGAAGCTCCGGGCGGTCGTGAAGCGGATCGAGGATGGGTTCCTGGAGCCCCTCGACGAGAACGCGCGCCACGCGCTGCACGCAACGCTGCTCGACGTCGCGTGCTGCCACGACCGCCGCTACAAGCGCGACGCTTAGCGAGGGCTCGGCGGAGACCCGTTGCGCGTGGGTTGCGTCCCGCTGCCACGACGGACGCGGTTCCGCCGTCGCGTCCTACCCTGCCGACCGGGTCCGTTCACGGTGGATCAGGCGCGCACCGCGCCCGCGGGTCAGGTACGAGAAAATCCAGCGTGTCAGCACGAGCAGCCGGTTCTGGAAGCCGATCAGATAGACGATGTGGATCCCGAGCCAGAGCGCCCACGCCAGGAACCCACTCAGCTCGATGCCGCGGACGACGCCGACGGCGCGCGAGCGACCGATCGTCGCGAGCTCGCCCTTGTCGCGGTAGTGGAAGGGCTCGCGCGCGCCCGACGCGATCATCCGCGCGGCGTGTCGGCCCTGCTGCATGGCCACCGGGGCCACGCCGTGCAGCCGCTGGCCCTCGACGCTGACCATGTCGCCGAGCGCGAACACGTTCGTGCGGCCGGCGACCGTGAGATCGGGCGCGACGAGGAGCCGGCCGGCGCGGTCGGTCTCCGCGCCTGTCGCGTCGGCGAGCGCGCGCGCGAGCGGCGAGGCCGTGACGCCTGCGGCCCAGACGGCGGTGCGCGCCGCGATGCGCGTCCGCGTGCCGGAACGGTCCTCCACCTCGACCGATTCCGCCTCGACGCCGACCACGGTGCTGCTGAGGAGCGGCGTCACGCCCAGCGAGCGCAGCTGCCGCTCCGCCTTGTGCGGGAGCGGGCCGGGGAAGGCACCGAGCACGTGCTCGGTCGCCTCCACGAGCAGCACGCGTGCCGTGCTCGTGTCGACCGCCCGATACTCGCGGCGGAGCGAGCGCGCCAGCTCGGCGATCTGGCCCGCCATCTCGACGCCCGTCGGGCCGGCCCCGACGATCACGAACGTCAGCCACGCCTCGCGCGCGGCGTCGTCGCGCTCGGCTTCGGCAGCCTCGAACGCGAGCAGGATGCGGTCGCGCAGGTCCAGGGCGCCCTGCAGCGACTTCAGCTCGGGCGCATTCGGCGCCCACTCGTCGTGCCCGAAGTACGAATAGCGTGAGCCGCCCGCGACGACGAGAACGTCGTAGGGCAGCTCGACCTGCCCCTCGCCGTTCGGCAGGTCGTCGACGACGACGCGCTGTGCGTCCAGGTCGAACGCAGTCGCCTCGCCGAGCACGACGCGCGCGTTGCGCTGCCGTTTCAGGATCTGCCGCAGCGGCAGCGCAATCTCGACGGACGACAGCGAGCCGGTCGCGACCTGGTAGACGAGAGGCTGGAAGAGGAAGAAGTTCTGCCGGTCGACGAGCGTCACGTCGACGTCCGCGTTGCGAAGTCCCCGCACGGTCAGCAACCCTCCGAAGCCACCGCCGACGACGACCACCTTCATCTGGATGATCGCCCCGGCCGCGGGAGCTCCAGGTGCGAATCGATCATCTAGACCAGCATCGCACCTTCGTGTTGCAGGAGGCGGAGCTTGACGTCGAGCCCGCCCGCGTAGCCCGTGAGCGAGCCGTTCGCGCCCACGATGCGATGGCACGGCAGCACGATCGGGATCGGGTTGCGGTTCATCACCGTGCCGACCGCACGCGCCGCCTTCGGCCGCCCGACCTTGGCGGCGAGCGCGCCGTAGGTCTCGGTGCGGCCGTACGGGACGCGGGCGAGCTCGGCGAGCACGTCGGCGTGGAACGGCGCCACGCGCAGGTCGATCGGCAGGTCGAACTCGCGGCGCTCGCCCTCGAAGTACTCCTCGAGCTCCCGACGCACGTCGTCGAGCGGCGAGCGCAGGACGCGCGGCCCGAACGTCCGCGCGAGCGACTCCTCCATGCCTCCCGGCCAGTACGAGATCCGGCAGAGGCCGCGGGCGGTCGAGGCGACGAAAAGCTCTCCGACGGGCGAGTCGACGACGTCGTAGCGCACATCGACGAGACCTTCGCGGAGCGCCGCCTCGCGGAACCGCGAGTCGAGATCAGGCGAGACGTTCATGTGTCCTCCTCAGTCTGCGAACGCCGGAGGAGGCGGCGGCGCGCGCCGCCTCCTCCGACGAGCCGAGCGCGTCGGCGATCTGGGCGTAGGGCAGGTCGTACCCGTAGCGGAGCACGACGGCGGCACGCTCGGTCGGCGGCAGGCCGTCCGTCAGGTGCTCGAGCTCGCGAAACGCGTCGCGCCGAAGGTCTGCGCCCGGTGCGCCGTCGAGCGGCGGCTGCGGCTTCGCGCGCAGCTCGTCCATGGCGACATTCGTCGCGATCGTGAACACCCACGAGCGCAGGTTGCGGGCGTGCTGCAGGCGGTTGTACGCGCGCAGAGCGCGCAGGAACGTCTCTTGCCACGCGTCCTCGGCCCGCGGACCGAGCAGACGGCGCAGGTAGCCGAGCACCTCGTCGCGGTGCTCCAGGTAGAAACGCTCGAACGGCGGGATCTCCGTCGCCACGACCTCCATCATCAACGAGTGAAACGTGGCAGGGTCCGGATTCGTGAGATGCGCAGTCGTGGGGCACGTGGAGCTGGTCGAGTTCGCCCGTGTGCCCCGCTGGCCGCGCTCCGGCGAGATCGTCCACGCGGACGATGTGTGGACCGACCCCGCCGGCGGAGGCGCCGTGGTGGCACGCCAGCTCGCTCTGCTCGCCGGACGCTGCGAGCTGTTCACGGCGCTCGGCGAGGACGAGGTGGGCCGCCGAGCCGTGCGCCGCCTCGCCGAGCTGGGGCTCGACGTGCACGCCCAGCACCCGCGCGGCTCGACGACACGGCGCGCGTGGACGCACATCGACGCCGACGGCGAGCGCACGATCACCGTGCTCGGCGACAAGCTGCTCCCGGCGGGAGCGCTGCCGCTCGACGGCTACGACCTCGTCTTCTTCGTCTCCGGGGAGGCGGAGGTGTTGCGCGCCGCGCGCCGCGCGCGTTTCCTCGCCGCAACGCTCCGCGAGCAGCCGACCTTGCACGAGGCGGCCGTGCCGATCGATCTGCTCGTCGGCAGCGCCAACGACTCCTCCGAGCGCTACGACGGGGCGCTCGACGCGCGGGTGGTCGTGCTGACGAACGGTGCGGACGGCGGCACGGCGAACGGCGAGGTGTACGCCGCCGTCTCGCCGCCCGGCCGCATCGTCGACACCTACGGCGCCGGCGACTCCTTCGCGGCCGCGGTCGCGTTCGGCCTCGCGCGCGGCGACGGGCTGGCACACGCACTCGAGCTGGGCGCGCGGGCAGGCGCGGAGGTGCTCACAGGACGGGGGCCGTACGCCGCGCAGCTAGCGTTCAAGAGATGAGCGCAAGCATCTCGTGGATCTCGCGGACGCCGGTCAAGGCCCTCGCGCTCCAGCATCTCGAGGAGGTCGAGCTCGGCGAGGGGGGCGTCGCAGGCGACCGCCGCTTCTACCTCGTCGGCGAGACCGGCCGCCTGATCAGCAACAAGGACGTTCCCGCCTTCCAGCTCATCCGCGCCGCCTACGACGACGGACGCGACTCACTCACGCTGACGCTCGCGGACGGACGCCAGGTCGGAGGCACGGTCGAGCGTGGGGAGGAGGTGACGACGACCTTCCACCGCCGCGCGCGCACGGCGCGGCTCGTCGTCGGCGCGTGGAGCGATGTGCTCTCCGAGCTTGCGGGCGAGCCGCTGCGGCTCGTCGAGCCGAAAACGTCCGGTGTCGACCGCGGGCGCAGCGGCGCGGCGACACTGCTCGCGACAGCGTCTCTGGGCGCGCTCGGTGACGTCCTGGGTGTCGGGTCGGTAGACCGCCGTAGCTTCCGCATGAAATTCGGCGTCGAGGGCCTCGATGCACACGAGGAGGACACGTGGATCGGGCGCCGCGTCCGCGTCGGGGACGCTGTCGTGATCCCGCACGGCAACGTCGGGCGCTGCGTGATCACGACACAGAACCCGGACACCGGCGTCTCCGACCTCGACACGCTGAAGGGTCTCGCCGCGTACCGCCGGGACATCGAGACGACGGAGCCGCTGCCCTTCGGCGTGCACGCCGCCGTCGTGCAGCCCGGTCGCGTCCGCGTCGGCGACGCCGTCCAGCCGGCGTAGCAGGAGCCCGTCGCGCGGTGCGCGCTCCGCGCGCGGCGTCATGGACCGGGTCGATCCGAGCCGCGAACCGCCTCCGGCACCGTCTGCAGGTTTACAGGTGGGGTGAAGTGGGGTAAAGTGGGTGAACGTGGACCATGCTGCTGGGTGAACATGAGCATTCCCTCGACGAGAAGAACCGCCTCACCCTCCCGGCGAAGCTCCGGGCGGCCTTCGAGGACGGCGTCGTGGTCACGCGCGGCCTCGACGGCTGCCTGTACGCCTATCCACGCGCGGGCTGGGAGCGCCTCGCCGAGCGGATCCGCGGCCTCGACCCCCTCGCTCCGGACGCTCGCGTGATGCAGCGGCACTTCTTCGCCGGCGCCGCGCAGGGCGAGCTCGACCGGCAGGGGCGGATGGTGCTGCCGCCGGCGCTGATCGAGCACGCCGGGTTGACGCGCGAGATCACCGTCGCGGGTGTCCACGACCACCTGGAGATCTGGGACCGGGCGAAGTGGCGCCAACAGCTGCACGAGGTCGAAGGGAGCGCGGAAGATGTTGCCGAGCGTCTTGCCAACTGAGTTCGACCACGTCCCGGTTCTCGCCGAGGAAGTCGTCTCCCTCCTCGACCCGCGCCCGGGGGAGACCGTCGTCGACGGCACCTTCGGTGCCGGAGGCCATGCGAGCCTGCTCGCAGGAAAACTGCGCGGCGACGGGAAGCTGGTCGCAATCGACCGTGACCCGACCGTCGCACCCTTCTTCGAGCGTTTCCGCCGCGAGACGGCCGTGAAGGCGCGCCTGCATCACGGCGAGTTCTCGACCGTGCTGCAGCACCTCGCGGAGAACGGCGTCCGCGCCGACGTGATCCTGCTCGACCTGGGCGTGTCGTCGATGCAGCTCGACCGGCCGGACCGCGGCTTCTCGTACGCCGTCGACGCGCCGCTCGACATGCGCATGGACCCGGGCGCGCCGTACTCGGCGCGCGAGCTCGTCAACGAGGCCGGTGAGGGCGAGCTCGCCGACATCTTCAAGCGCTACGGCGAGGAGCGCTACGCGCGTCAGATTGCTCGCGCGATCGTCAGGCGCCGTGAGCGGGAGCCGTTCGAGCGCACCGGCGATCTCGTCGAGGTCGTCAAGGCTGCGATCCCGGCGCCGGCCCGCTTCGGCGAAGGGCATCCCGCCAAGCGTGTCTTCCAGGCGCTGCGGATCGCCGTGAACGACGAGCTCGGTGCGGTCGAGCGCGCACTTCCCGCGGCGGTCGAGATGCTGCGGCCCGGCGGCCGCCTCGGGGTGATCTCGTTCCACTCGCTCGAGGACCGCATCGTCAAGCAGTTCCTGCGCAAGCAGGAGCAGGGTTGTACGTGTCCGCCGGACTTCCCGGTGTGCATCTGCGGCTCGGAGCCGGTGCTGCGCGCCACACCGCGCCGTGCGGTCCGGCCGGGCGCGGACGAGGTCGCGCGGAACCCGCGCGCACAGTCCGCGCGGCTGAGGGTGGGGACGAAGGTTGGCTAGCCTCTCGCACGCCCAGTCGAGCGTCGCCGAGCCGGTCACCCGCCCGCGCGCGAATCCGCGGCGCGGGCGCAGGCGCGCCGAGGCGCGCGCCCGCGGCGGGATCGTCTGGATCGCCGTGAGCGGGATTCTGCTCGCCGGCGTCGTATTCGTGAACGTGGCGGTGCTGCGGCTGAACCTGGCGCTCGACTCGAGCACGTCAGAGCGGACCAAGCTGCGCGCGCAGAACGCGGCGCTGCAGTCGCAGCTCTCGAGCGAGCTCGCGTCCTCGCAGATCCAGACGCGCGCGGCGAAGGAGCTGGGCCTCGTCTACGTCGACCCCTCGCAATACCGGTACGTGAACCTCGCGAAGAAGTAGATGAAGGACAAGCAGGCCAACCGCCGGATCCGCCTGCTGCTCGCCCTCTTCGCCCTCGTCTTCGCCGTCACGCTCGGCCGCGCAGTGTGGCTGCAGGGCGTTCGCGCGGCCGACCTCGGGCGGATGGCCGAGCGGCAGCACCACGAGTCGATCGTCATCCCCGCCGGCCGCGGGACGATCTTCGACGCCGCAGGCGTGCAGCTCGCGCTCGGCGAGGCGACGACGACGATCTACGCCGATCCGCGCCAGGTGACGCAGCCGCGCGTCATCGCCCAGGCGGCTCAGAGGTACCTCGGCGTCGATGCCAACGCGCTCTATCCGCGGCTCCTGAACCGGCGCTCGAGCTTCCTCTATGTCAAGCGCTTCGCCGACCAGAAGTCGGCTGACACGTTCCTCGCGAAGAGCTACGTCGGGATCGGCTCGTATCCCGAGGAGCGGCGCGCCTATCCGCAGCGGTCGGTCGCCGCACCGGTGATCGGCTTCGCCGGCACCGACAACAAGGGCCTTGGCGGGCTCGAGGTCGAGTACGACGGCAAGCTCTCCGGCCGGACCGGCAAGCAGACCATCGTCCGCGACCCGTTCGGCCGTGCGATCGACGTCGTCAGCACGACCCCGGAGCGTGAGGGGCATGACCTCTTCACCACCATCGACCACTCGATCCAGGCGAACGCCGAAGCAGTGCTTCGCTCCACCATCCGGCAGTGGCGCGCGCGCGCCGCGACCGCGGTGGTCATCGAGCCCCGCACGGGCAAGGTCCTGGCGATGGCACAGGCGCCCGGCTACGACGCGAACAACGCCGGCAACGTGCCGCTCGCGCTGCAGCGGAACCGCGCCGTCACCGACACGTACGAGCCCGGGTCGACGTTCAAGCTCGTGACGATCGCCGGTGCGCTCTCGACGGGGACCGTCACGCCGGAGACGAAGTTCACGCTGCCCTACTCGATTCGGGTCGCCGACCGGATCATCCACGACGCGGAGCCGCGGGGCACCGAGACGCTCACCGTCGCACAGATCCTCTCGCACTCGTCGAACGTCGGAGCGATCACGATCGCAGAGAAGCTCGGCGAGGCGCGCGTCGCCGCATGGATCGACCGCTTCGGCTTCGGCAAGCAGACGGGCATCGACTTCCCGGGCGAGAGCCAGGGTCAGGTGCTGCCGCTCGACCGGTGGTCGGGCTCGACGATCGGCAACGTGCCGATCGGACAGGGCATCGCGGTCACGCCCGTGCAGATGGCGTCCGTCTTCGCGGCAGTCGCCAACGGCGGCGTCTGGATCCAGCCGCACCTCGTCGACAAGATCGGCGGCCGGACGCTGCGCGAGTTCAAGCGGCGTCGCATCGTTTCGCCTGCGGTCGACACGGTCCTCAAGCAGATGCTGACGAACGTCGTCGACGAGCACGGCGCGACGGGCAACGCGGCGCAGATCCCGGGCTACACGGTCGCGGGCAAGACGGGTACCGCGCAGAAGCCAGGGCCACACGGGTACACGACGGGCGAGTACGTCGCGTCGTTCGTCGGCTTCGTGCCGGTGCAGAAGCCGCGGCTCGCGATCCTCGTCATGGTCGACGATCCGCGGCGGGCGATCTTCGGCGGCGTCGTGGCGGCACCGGCCTTCGCGGAGATCGCCAAGTTCGACCTGCAGTACCTCGGTGTTCCGCCGGACGCGCTGCGTCCTGCGACCACGACGCCTTAAGGGACCGGCGCGACCGAGACGTGGACGCTGCCGATCCGGTCGGTGGTGACACCGGTGACCGGCAGGTCGAACTCGGAGTGCTCGCGGGACTGCACCGGCGCGAACGGGAACGTGACGCCGCCGCCGATCACGTTGCCGGCGGCGTCGAAGACGACGCCCGAGATGCGCGTCAGGCTCGACATCGGCTTCGTGGACGGGTTCGTCAGCGCGCCGCGCAGATGCGTCCTCCCGGCGGCGTCGGCGACGGCCGTCAGCCCGCTCACCGGCGGCGCGGCGAGACGTTTCGCCTGGTCGCTCTCGGCGCGCGCCGTCACCTGCAGGCTCGCCGGTGCCGCGCCCGCGTCGAGGAAGACGTCGCCGCCGAAGTAGTAGGTCTCGCCTGCGGGGATGCCCGAGATGCGGGAGGTGTCGGTGCGCAGCACGCGGTTGGCGGCGTCGACCACGTTCACCGTGACCGTGACGCCGACGGCGTCACGGGTCGAGGACGTGTCGCGCAGCACGACGCCGTAGCCGAGCTGGGTGCCGCCGACGGCGAAGCCGGCCTGCTCGACCGCAACCGTGACCGCGGCCGGCTGCGTGATTCGCCGCGTCACGTCGAAGGAGCCCGACGCGGAGCCCGCGCTTCCGCACGTGACCGCGATCGTCCACCGACCTGGTGCGGCGGTCGGCGGGAGCCGCCACGCGAATGTCGCGCGGAGCCGTACGACAGGCGCGACCGTCGCCGTCGACGCCTTCCCACGCCGCAGGATGCCCGCGCACCGAGGGACCGCCCGCGAGACGACGACGGTCGCCTGCACGGTGCTCCCCTGCACGGCGCTCGTGGGCCTCGTCAGGAACACGACCTGGCTCGGGCGCGCGGACGCGGCCGCCGCGGCGAAGGCGCACCAGAGCGACCCCAGAAGGAGGACTGTCCGGTATGACGCGCGGGCCATGTTCATCTCTTACCCGATTCCGACCGCGACTTTCGCCCAGTTCGGCCGGCCGGCACATCGCCGACGCCTGCACGACCGGCGCATCCTCGCCCTGCTTGCGGATGCTGCTATCGCAGGCGTCTGCGGCGCCTCGTACGGGTTCGCCTGCGGCACGAGCCGGTGCCCGTCGCGCCTACCTGCGCCTGTGACGGCTCGACAACCCGTTGGCCGGGGCGGCTTCGGCCGCCCCCGCTAGCCTTTCGACCCGATGGATCTGAACCGCCTCGCGGAGGCGATCGGCGTCGCCGGCGCGCCGTCGGTCGAGATCCTCGACCTCGCCTACGACGCACGCGCCGCCGCACCGGGATCGCTCTTCTTCTGCGTGCCCGGCGCGAGCAACGACGGGCACGAGCTCGCGCACCAGGCGGTCGGCGCGGGCGCGGTCGCCCTCGTCGTCGAGCGGGCCGTGCCTGTCGACATCCCGCAGCTGACGGTGCCGAGCGTGCGCGCCGCGATGGCGCCGGCGGCCGCGCGCTTCTTCGGCGACCCCTCGCGGGAGCTCGACGTGGCTGCCGTCACCGGCACGAACGGCAAGACGACGACGGCCTTCCTCCTGCGCTCGATCCTCGAGGAGGGAGGGCGGCGGCCGGCGCTGCTCACGAACATCGAGCGGCGGGTCGGCGGCGAGCAGCGGCCGATCGGGTTGAACACGCCCGAGTCGATCGACCTGCAACGGCTGTTTCGCGAGATGCTGGACGCGGGCGACCGGACGTGCGTGATGGAGGCGACGTCGATCGCGGGCACGAAGGGCCGACTCGGCGCGACGCGCTTCGCCGTGCTCGTGTTCACGAACCTCACCCAGGATCACCTCGACTTCCACGGGACGATGGAGGAGTACTACGCCGCGAAGCGGGCGCTCTTCGGGCAGGCAGAGCATGCGGTGGTCAACGTCGGTGACGAGTGGGGCGCCCGCCTGGCCGCCGAGCTGCCGCGCGCGCGTACGTTCACCCCGGACGACGGGCTGCCGTTCACGCTCAAGCTGCGCGGGCGCTTCAACCGCGCCAACGCGCTGGGCGCGATCTGGGCGGCGCGCGAGCTCGGCGTCGACGAGGCTGCGATCGGACGCGGGCTCGAGCGGATCGAAGGCGTCCCGGGACGGTTCGAGTCGGTCGAGCAGGGCCAGCCGTTCGCCGTGATCGTCGACTACGCGCACACGCCGGACTCGCTCGTGAACGTGCTGCAGGCCGCCCGGGGCCTTGGCGACGGCAAGCTCATCGTCGTCTTCGGCGCAGGCGGCGACCGCGACCGCGAGAAGCGCCCGCTGATGGGTCGTGCCGCCGCCGCGCACGCCGACCGCGCGATCGTCACCACCGACAACCCGCGCTCGGAGGAGCCCGCCGCGATCGCCGCGCAGGTCGCGGAGGGACGGCTGGAGATCGTGCTCGATCGGCGTGAGGCCATCGAGCGCGCGCTTGCCGACGCCGGGCCGGGCGACGTCGTCGTGATCGCGGGCAAGGGGGCCGACACCGAGATGGAGATCGCGGGCGGCAACGTCGCGTTCGACGACCGCATCGTCGTGCGCGAGCTGCTCGGCGCCGGGAGCGGCACACGGTGATCCCGCTCGAGCTGAACCTGGTGGAGGGGCTCGGGCGCCTGATCGCTCGGCCATGGGCCGACGTCGTCACCGGGATGCAGGTCGACTCGCGGCGCATCGAGGAGGGCGACCTCTTCGTTGCGGTCGGCGACGGCGTCGACTTCGTCGAGCACGCACTCGCGCGCGGTGCGTCGGCAGCGCTCGTCCCCGACGACGCGTTCGCGGCGCTCGCCGCGATCGCGCGTGCGGTGCGCGAGCGCTCGAAGGCGCGTGTCGTCGGGATCACCGGCTCGACCGGCAAGACCTCGACGAAGGACATCCTCTACTCGCTCTGCGCGCCGCACCGGCGGACGATCGCGAACGAGGGCAACTTCAACACCGAGATCGGGGTTCCGCTGACGATCTGTCGCATCGAGGAGGACACGGAGGTGTGCATCAGCGAGCTCGCGATGCGCGGGCTCGGCCAGATCGCGTGGCTCGCCTCCTTCGTCGAGCCGGACGTCGGCGTGATCACCAACGTCGGGCCCGTGCACCTCGAGCTCGTCGCAACGATCGAGAACGTGGCGCGCGCGAAAGGAGAGCTGATCGAGGCGCTGCCCGTCGGCGGGATCGCCGTCGTCCCCGAGGAGCCGCTGCTCGAGCCCTACCTGCAGCGCAAGGACATCTTCGTCAAGCGCGTTGCGGCCGACGCCCCGCTCTCGTTCGAACCGAGCTTCACCGCCCGGCACCAGCTCGCGAACGCGCGCCTGGCGCAGGCCGTTGCCGAGTGCCTCGATGTCCCGCTGCCTGACAAGCTCACGGTCGAGTTCTCGAAGCTGAGGGAGGAGGAACGGCCGCTGCCGGGCGAGGGGCTGCTGCTGAACGACTGCTACAACGCGAATCCTGTGTCGATGCGCGCCGCGCTCGAGCACCTCGCCGAGCGCGGCCGCGGTCACCGGCGCCTCGCCGTGCTCGGTTCGATGGCCGAGCTCGGCGCCGGTAGCGCGGGGTACCACGAGGAGATCGCCGATCTGATCCGCGAGCTCGGCATCGAGCACGTGATCGCGGTCGGCGACGAGGCGCGCGCCTACGGGGGCGAGTGGGTGCCGACCGCGGCCGAGGCCGCGTCCCGCCTGCAGGAACAGCTGCGGCCGGGTGACGTCGTGCTCGTCAAGGGCTCGCGATCGGTGGGACTCGAGGTCGTGGCGGAGAACGTAACCGCCTAGTGGCAAGAGTCCTGGTTGCGGCGCTCGTGGCGATGATCATCGCGATCCTCGGTGGTCCGACGTTCATCGCGTTCCTCCGGCGAAACGAGTTCGGTCAGCACATCCGGAAGGAGGGGCTGGCGCACCACGCTGCGAAGCAGGGCACTCCGACGATGGGCGGTCTCCTGATCGTCGTCGCGGCGGCGATCGCGTTCCTGCCGCTGAGCGACTACACGCTCCCGGCGCTGACCGTGTTCGGGACCGCGCTCGCGTGCGCCGCCGTAGGCTTTTTCGACGACCTGCTCAAGCTCCGCCATCGGCGGTCGCTCGGCTTGCGCGGGCGGTGGAAGATCGTCCTGCTGATCGCGATCACGGCCGCGGTCGGCCTCGCAGCGCACCACCAGGGCCTCAGCCACGAGGTCTACGTCCCGGTCGCCGACTTCGCGATCCCGCTCGGGCCCGCGTGGTACGTGCTGCTCTTCCTGATCATCGGCGGGGCGGCGAACGGCGTGAACCTTACCGACGGCCTCGACGGCCTTGCCGCCGGGACGTCGATCATCGCCCTGGCGACGCTGACCGCGATGGCGGTGACGATCTTCATCCGCTCCGGCCCGCCGCGTATCCAGAACCGGCTCGACATCGCC